>Ga0209536_100017228_pt1 | contig 10242 bp, 6 predicted proteins | sample DeeMarSeWOR28_12_FD_187461 | JGI IMG/M metagenome (GOLD analysis project Ga0209536, IMG submission 187461) | Marine sediment microbial communities from White Oak River estuary, North Carolina - WOR-2-8_12 (SPAdes) (version 2) | ecosystem: Environmental > Aquatic > Marine > Intertidal zone >... | reverse complement strand
TTGGGGGTGAGGTCAAGCTGCATGAAGACATTGGAAAAGGGGCGCTTCCTGGTGGTAGTGGGATCCACTGCTCCCTCTTTGGGCTGGCTGATATCGTAGTGCTGGCTTAGCTGAAAGCGAGCGAAGTCAAGGTACTGCACCTTGTCCTGGCCTTTATCGAGGCGAGCAGTAAAGAAGTTGGTCAGGCTGTAGGTTAGACGATTCCTGCTGTTAATCCTGTCGGTGGCGTCAAAAAATGGCAGTTTGCTTTGGCTTGCTTCCTCAGGCCTGTATTCATAAAGGATATTCGGTCTCACCACGTGTTTGGTTTTAGTCCACGTTTTCCCCCCCATATCAAAAATCCCCGAGATCTCTGTCGATCCTTCCATCCCTGTCTCGAAGAGTTCTCGGTTCTGAAGGGTCTTTTCTTTAACCGTGCTGTCTGCAGGCTCGTCGTAGTGGTCAATCAGGTAGAGGGTCCCCAAAAAACCAACGAAAGGCTCAAGTTCCAGGTAACCGCCCATACGACGGGGGAGCGATAACCGTGGAGTAGCGTTCAGCCGATGGCCCCTGGTACCTTCTGATCTCCAATAGTTTACATAGTTCGCATCCGCATCGATAAAAAAGGGGCCGCCAAATATGGGTTGTTTCAAGGCGCTGTAACTCATTATAGGGAGTTGTTGCAAGGTGCTTTCGTCTTGGTCCTGGTTGAGATTTTGAAAATAATGGAGCTCGAAGTTGGCGGACTGTAAAGCCCAGGTCTTGTTCAACAGCAGTGTTGACTCCCGGGTAGTAATAGTTGGATCATTGATCAGACCCCGGCCGAAGGTCTGACTGAATTCTCTGTCGGACTGGCGCCAGCTATTGTAGCCTGTATTGAATGTTCTAAGGTAATCGGGATCACTCACAAAATCGACATCCAGGTTCCCCCTAACCCGGTAAGGCAAAACAAAATCCTGCTTGGAACGCCACCACCAGCGATCCCGAGTTATTCTGCGGAGGCCAGCGGCGCTCTCATAGTTTTCCTCCTGCAGGTCACTCCTGCTTGCCTGATCGTCAAGATAATTAAAACGCAACTCGCCTTTGCTCTGGGTGCTGGCTGCATAGCGAAATTCTGGACCCATCATCAGGCCACGCTTGCTCATATAATGGGAGTAGATAGTTGCATCCGTGCTTCTGGAAATAGCCCAGAAAAATGGCAGATCTACCTCGTATCCCAGCCGTTCTCCCAAACCAAATCGGGGCATCAACAGACCGGTTTGTCTTTTTGTCTTGGCTGGAAAAACCAGGTAGGGACTGTAGAGGACAGGAGTGCGCCCGAGATGAAATCTTGTGTGTTTGGCAAAGCCGTATCCTTCCACAGTGACCTTCAGGTCACTGGTTCGAAAATGCCAACTAGGCTCGTCGCCGTCACAGGTAGTAAAAGCCCCATCCCGCACGTGGTAGGTCTGCGGACCTAGCTTTTCCACCAGTGCTCCACTGAAATAAAAATTACCATCAGCGAGAAAGCCTCTGCCAAACTCGACTAGCCCTGTTTCTCCCTCTAAGTCCAGATAGGCCCTTTCCCCTTCCAACCAGTCCCTATCCTGCTCTATACGAATATCGCCTTCAATTATGGCCTCCTTGCTGACTGCATCCAAGCGAATATGGTCTGCAAATATAACACTATCTCTGGCGTGCAAAATGACATTACCGCTGGCAGTGTAGATATCCTGCCTTTCATCGTAGTAGAAATTGTCGGCCCGCAGACGGTAGCCCGAACTGTTTTCCTTAGCAGAGGTGAATCTTTCAGCTCTGTCCTTTGATTCCGCAGGCAGCTCGGCCGGGAATAAGAATGCCACCAATATGCACAGCCCGAGCATTCTTATTGTCCTTTCCATGGCCTACCTTTTAAAATCGGTTGTCTGCAATAGAGATAAGGGGCAGCTGGTTTTCACCAAAAAAATCTGGATTTACCAAAGCAATATTTGTGCACCTAGCACGGATGTTTCATGAATTCACGCCCTGGTGTGCATTCATGAAACATCCGCGCTAGGTCTGCTCTTCTTTGATTTCTTTGACCTCCCCGATAAAATAGAGTGAACCAGTAACCACTACCAGATCTTCGGAAGTGGCCAGAGTCATAGCTTTCGTCAGGGCCTGCCGGACTGATCTAATCAATTCAATTCGGCTGGAAAATTCCCCCGCCATCTCCCTGAGAGATTCCGGCTCTGCTGCCCGCTCATATCTAGGGCGGGTGAGAATAATGTGATCAGCCAAAGGGGCTAGCTTGTGCAGCATGCCCCGCAGATCCTTATCCGCCATGATTCCCAGAACTATGATTAGTCTTTTGAAGGTGTACTCTTCCTGCAAGGCTTTACGCAGGGACACTATACCCGCGTTGTTGTGGGCACCATCGAGAAGAACGGGGGGACGCTCGTTAAACCACTCTAGCCTTCCAGGCCAGTGGGTTTTCCTCAACCCCTCCTGAACGTGCGCACTGGTTAGATGAAGGCGGCCCAGCTGCTCTAAAACCTCCAAAGCACCCAGGGCAGTGGCAGCGTTGAGCAACTGATGGCGCCCAGCCAGCGGTAACTGCAGGTTCTCCAGGCGCCACTGCAGACCGCGATAGGAAAAGCACTGTTTGCCCCGCGCCCTGACTTTGATCTGCTGGCCAACTCGGTAGCAGGGTGCAGCAAGGGCCAAACAGCGTTCTTTTATTACCGCTAAGGCCACAGGCTGCCTAACCGCGGTTATAAGTGGCACTCCCTTCTTGATTATTCCCGCCTTCTCCCGGGCAATGCGCCCCAGAGTGAAACCAAGGAATTCCTGGTGATCAAAGGCAACGTTGTTGATGATAGTAATCTGTGGCTGAATCACGTTGGTGGCGTCCAATCGCCCTCCCATGCCGACTTCCAGAATGACCCAGTCCAATCGCCTCTCTGCAAAAAGGCTGAGAGCCATGGCTGTGGTCATCTCGAAAAATGTGGGCGGTTCGCGCTCATCAACCACTTCTCTTACCCGAAGGAAGACATTCATGATCCCGAGGTTGTCCACCTCTTGCTCGTTGATTCGGAAGCGTTCGTTGAACCTTACCAGGTGAGGTGAGGTATACAGACCAACCTGCATACCTGTCTGAGCCAGGATGGCGGAGAGCATTGCCGCAGTAGATCCTTTGCCATTAGTACCGGCAATGTGTATTGCTTTCAATTGCTTATGAGGGTTTCCAAGGCGCGCTAGCAGGTTGCTAGTACTGGAAAGACCAAACTTGATGCCATATTTTTGCAGATCATAGAGGTAAGATAAAGCGTTATCATACCTTTCGCCACCCACCTGCACCCTCCCTTCATCTGTCTTAATGAGGGAGAATCCGAACCACAAAGATCACAAAGGGCACAAAGGATATGCGAGGTTCTCACGTTTTAATATCAGCTCTTTGTGTTCTTCGTGTCCTTTGTGGTTACACCCTCGTTCTTATTAGGCTCAGTAAATTAGTAAATGGAAGCGACGCGCTCCAGGGGCGCGAATCCTAGATGGAGCAACCTAGTGCTCCCATCCTCAAACCGAATCTGCACCTTCATTCTGTTGGGGACGGCAACTACTTTCCCCCTGCCAAAAAATGGATGCCGTACGGCATCTCCGGGACTGAATCCGCTCTGTTCCTCCAGTTCCGCCTCAGTAGCTGGAGAGCCATTAGCTTGCACTTTCTCTCCGTCCTGAAAATATGTTGCCTGTGGAAGTTCTCGCAAAAAGAGGGAGAGCGGCGTGGAATGAAAACCTGTTCTTCGATCGTAAATGCGTCTAGGGCAGCAAAGGTAGAGGAGTTCTTTTGCTCGGGTTATTGCCACATAGAGCAGTCGCCGTTCTTCTTCCAACAAATCTTCATCAGCGTGGGCGTGACTGGGAGGCAAACGCCCCTCAACCGCGGAAATCAAAAAGACCGCACGCCACTCCAACCCCTTGGCCGAATGAATGGTGGAGAGCACCAGGTGGTCTTGGGCTGAATCTGGATGGGTTTCGGGAATATTAGAATTAGGTGGCTCCAGAGCAACGTCTGCGAGGAACTCCTCCAAACGCTCATATTTCAAGGTCCAGTCTTGCAGATAATCCAGTTCTCTTAGTCGCTTCGGATAGTCGTCATATTTGCTCACCAAAACGGGTTCGTAATAATCACGCACCGCCCGTACTTGCTGGCTCACGGTGATACCAGGTTTAGAGAGTTCTTCAAACAGGTTCACCAGGCGATGAAGACCATGTTTGGGGGGAAGTTTGCGAGCGTATGAGGCCAGACCTTTTAGGACATCCTTGCTCTGCCCCAGTTGCAGAATAATTTCCTGACTGCGCTTGCTTCCAATTTGCCTGACGAGTAGAAGCAACCGATTCCAACTGATTCGATCCCCGGCGCTTTTGAAGGCACGCAAATGGGCCAGCACATCTTTCACATGGGCCGACTCTATGAATTTAAAACCACCATATTTCACAAAATGCAAACCCAGCTTAGTCAAGGCCACTTCGAGGTCGAAGGAATGGTAGCTCGCCCTAAAGAGCACGGCAATTTCTTTCGAGGGCACCCCTTTACGCTGCAATTCCTGTATCATCTTACAGATGTAATCGGACTGAGCAGACTCGTCCTCGAATCTTATTAACCAAGGACGTTCGCCCCCGGCCTTGCGGGTGTAGAGACACTTGGTGTATTTCTGCCGCGACGACTGAATTATGCCATTGGCGAGATCGAGCACCGCTTGAGGGCTGCGATAGTTCTCCTCCAACTTCAAGACCTTCGTCTGGGGAAACAATTTAGGAAAGTCCAGAATATTGCGAAAGTGAGCGCCCCGAAAGGAATAAATTGACTGGCTGTCATCACCCACCACCATTACATTCTGGTGAGACGTTGCTAGAGCTTGAACTATCTCAGCCTGCAAAAGATTTGTATCCTGGTACTCATCGACCAAAACGTAACCGTATTGTGCAGAGAGCTGCGAGCAAACCTCTCGCTGCTCCCGTAACAGCCTGCTGAGATACAATAGCAAGTCGTCAAAATCCAACATCTGATGCTGACGTTTATAGGCGATATAATGCGCACGTAACTCCGAGAGTTCCGCCTGATACAGGAGGAAATGCTCATATTCGCGAGAAAGCACCTGCTCCAGCGTCTCGGCCCGATTTATCGACTTACTCAAGATGTCTGAAATGGTCCCCTTTTTGGGAAAACCTCTGTTTTGCTCCCGGAAGCCAAGATTTCCTGCCAGGAAATTCAACACATCTTCGGCATCTGACCGATCGATGATACTGAAATCCGATTCGAGAGAAAGATATTTGCCATAGCGGCGTAGTACCCTGTTGGCAAGCCAGTGGAACGTTCCTCCCACCACCCTTTGACAACGATGATCAAGGATCGAGGTGGCTCGTTCTATCATTTCTCCGGAGGCTCTCCGGGTAAAGGTCAATAGGAGAATGGAACTCGGATCCACCCCTTGTTCCACCAGCCAGGCCACCCTATAGACCAAGGTTCTAGTTTTACCGCTACCCGCACCGGCCACAACCAGCATTGGTCCGCCCCCTGCAGTGACAGCTTGGTATTGGGCCTCGTTTAGCTCACTTTTGTAGTTTATGCGTCTCGTGATCATAACACAGATCGAGGTGTCAGTTTTCTCAAGGCTGGGACTAAATTAATTGCACAGAGTGTGGCGAGCCGGTAATTTCGAAATCCGAATCTCGAAATCCTAAACAAATCCAAGTTCTCCAAATTCACATGACCAAAAGGGAGAATGGGTCTACGTGTACGATTCCCTTTTGAACATTGGAGAATGAGAATTTTGAATTTGTTTAGTGCCTTGGATCTTGGATTTCGGATTTGATGGCTTATGTTCACCTCGCCGACCATTGTAACTGCTTCAAAGTTCAGAATGAATGAATGACGGAAAGATCTGGATAGGGCTCCAGCCATCTACGGCCGGCTGAAGTATTCCACGATTGCGGCCGCTAAAGCTTCGATAGTGTATTCTCCCGGCATGATTTTCACCTCTAAACCATGATCGCGGGCTGTTTGCGCAGTTATTGGTCCGATGCAGGCAATGGTGACCTTGTCCACCAGGGATGGCAGATCGGCCTCGGGAAACATTTTAGCGAAATTCTCTACCGTGGAGGAACTCGTGAAAGTAATACAAGAAATAACTCCTTCTTTCAGGAGGTCTCTAACCTCACCTCTTTTCCCGGCTGGACGAATAGTCTCGTAGACCGATACCACATCGATCTGCCCTCCCATCTCTTTTATCTTTTCTGGCAGAATTTCCCGCGCCTTTGCAGCCCGCGGCAAGAGAAATTTCTTGCTAGCAACCTCGTCTGCACCCAGTCCGTCGATCACTGCCTCGGCTCGATATTCGGATGGAATAAAATCAAGTCGCAAACCACGTTCCTGCAACCCTGCAGCAGTTTTGGGCCCTATGGCACCAATTCTCATACCGTGCAGAGCCCTCACATCTTCGCCTTTTTCTATGAGTCGTTGAAAGAAGAAGCGCACGCCATTGACGCTGGTAAAAAGTATCCAGTCATAGTGGTCAAGGTTTTGTATGGCTCGATCAACTGGGCCCCAATTGGCAGGAGGTATGACCTCAATAGTGGGAAACTCGATACACTGGGCGCCCTTTTCCTCCAGTAACAGGCGAAAATCACTGGCCTGCTCGCGCGCCCTGGTGACAACCACGGTTTTGCCAAACAGTGGCCTTTCCTCAAACCAGTTGAGATGTTGCCGCAACCCTGCGACTTCGCCGATCACGATGATGGCTGGAGGCTTGATGCCGGCTTCCTCGGCGATCTTGGCAATACTGCCGAGGGTCCCGGTAACTGTTTGTTGTTCTGCAGTGGTGCCCCAGCGAATAACTGCCACTGGGGTTTCTCCTGACCTACCGTGGGCCATCAACTGCGAGCTGATGAGCTCCAGGTTTCTCACCCCCATGAGAAAGACCAGGGTGGACACACCGGTGGCCAATCGGTCCCAGTGGATATCAGATGTCTCCTTTCCCGGCATCTCATGCCCGGTTACGAAGGCCACCGAGGCAGCCAATCCTCTGTGGGTAAGGGGGATGCCTGCGTATGCCGGCACAGCAATAGCCGAGGTAATCCCTGGTACAACCTCAAAGCTAACGCCCGCCTCCCTCAGGGCAAGAGCCTCTTCTCCGCCACGACCGAAGATGAAAGGGTCCCCGCCTTTTAGACGGACCACTACCGAACTTTGTCCTTTTTCCACCAGGAGCGCATTGATCTGCTCCTGACTCATGGCGTGATCACCAGCTTTTTTCCCCACGTATATCCGCTCTGCCTCAGGAGGGGCAAATTCCAGCAGTTTTTCACTAGCTAAGTAGTCATAGATAATTACCTCTGCCTGCTGAAGACACTCTACCGCTTTTAGAGTAGCAAGGGCCGGATCACCAGGTCCGGCCCCAACCAAATATACCCTACCGTGCTGTAATTCCAATGCTGGATCGTCCTTTCTTTGCTGGTTTATGCAGCAAGCCATCTGCAAAAAACACCCTCAGATGGCCTATTGGCTCCCGTATATCTCCGTCAGAATTTCTGCCCCACCAGATTCCAAGATCACTTCTGCCAACCGCTCTCCCACAACCTCCGGTTGTCGGGCATCTCCACGCAATTCCTTACGAATCATGCGAACACCCTTTAAATCGGCTACCACGCCAGTAAGGATCAGGTTCTCACCCTCCAAGGTTCCGTGAGCGCCGACGGGCACCTGGCAGCCACCTTCCAATCTCTTCAAAAAAGCGCGTTCCGCGCCAACTGTGGTCATGGTTTGCTGGTGGGCAAGACTCGCCACCATCTCGTTTGTAAAGCGGTCACCAGTTCTCGTCTCTATTCCCAGTGCTCCCTGGCCAACCGCCGGCAGTATCCGTTCCGGCTCGAGGTATTCGGAGATCACATGGCTCAATTCCATCCGTTTGAGCCCTGCAGCGGCAAGTACAATGGCATCTAGACCTTCGCTGTCCAACTTGCGCAAGCGCGTATCCACATTTCCCCTCAGGGTTTCGATGCGCAGATCCGGCCGCAGGTGAAGAAGCTGGGCAGATCGCCGTAGACTACTGGTACCTATTCGAGCTCCATGGGGTAAGGTATCAAGTCCAACACCGTTTTTACTGATGAGCGCATCCCGCGGATCCTCTCTGGGGGGCATAACCGCCAGGTGCAACCCCTCGGGGAGTTCCGCCGGCATATCTTTGACGCTATGAACCGCCAGGTCTGCCCTACCCTCTAACAGTGCCTCCTCGATCTCCTTGACAAAAAGGCCCTTGCCTCCCACCTGCGCAAGAGGCACGTCAAGAATCTTGTCGCCCGTGGTCTTGATAACTACGAGTTCTACCGCCAGGTCTTCATGAAGCGCCAGCAGTCGCGATTTTACCCATTCGGCCTGCCACAAGGCTAGGGCGCTGCCTCGGGTGCCAATGCACAGCTGTCTTTTCTCAGTCATCGAGATAATTCCACTCCTTGACAGCTAGTGACAGCTGCTGCAATTGGTGGCAGTACAGCCGCTGCAACCGCTTGCTCCACTTCCCATCCTGCTGCTGGCAGCACCTTTGTCTCCGCCACTCTTAAAGCCAAATACAGATAGTACTCGTTGGACATTCTCTCCGCTGCAGGTTGGACAGGCCACAGGGTCAGAGGAGCGAAATACTAACGTTTCAAATTCTCTGTCACAACTCTCGCAATAGTATTCATAAATGGGCATCAGTATCTCCTACATTGTCAGCCGCGCTTGGCCCACTGACTTTTTCGTATATGCCAAATTTGAATAATAGCAGCAGAAATGACTACTGACAACAAACTCGTGCACGCGGTGCTCCCGGCCAGCATTTGTAAGTATACAGGTTAAGCCCTTTCTATCCTCACAGATGTACCTGCGTTGACGGACAAAAATACTTTAGGATCATCCGCCAGCTGCCCCACTATGTTGACCGCGCTGGCAGGCCGAATTTCCCCAGGGCCACTTATGGGTGTGGCACCAAAGAAAATGCAAAAGGCTTCACCCTGCGGCCAATAAGCCAAATCACCCAACTCCACAAGTTCTCTGGCGTCGGCTTCTAGATCCTGGGATACTGGGATACGAAAATAGACTTCTTCTCCCCAGGTGTTTGCCGCACCTTCTATGGGCAAGGCTTGCCATATGGCCATGGCTGTCGCCGACTGGTTGAGTTCTGCCCTAGCCTCTATTTCTCCAGCCTTTATGATGATCTTTTTCATGGCCCTCCTTGTACTCGCCCTAAAGCACGGAGCGCATAAGCTTAAGTTCAAAGTTTCAAGTTTGGGAATTTGGGCTGAGATCAGCAAAAAAACTTGGACCCTCGAACAGGGAACTTTGAACCTTGCTCATCTCCTACTGACACATTCTCTATGGGTCGATTGACTCAATAACCGCTGCTGCCAGCAGCGGGAAAATGATCTCGTGGTGGCCGATTAGTTCAAAACCTTCACCGCCTTGTTGGGTCGGCCGCTTTAAAACGTTAACTGTTGGTCTGTATTGGCGGTTGAAGTCCATGTTAACTGCGGTGAAGTCTCGCACCTGGTGGCCGAGATTTCTTACCAACGTTATGGCCTTGAGAAAAATTTCAGGCAGAATTACCGCTGAGCCGAGGTTAAGATATACACCTTTCTCCAATGAAGCAACTAAACCGGCAAAAATTCTAAAATCCAAATGGGTAGCAGTACCGGTAGCTGCTGGATCCACGCTTGGGTGCAGGTGAATAATGTCCGTACCCAAGGCAACATGCACTGTGACGGGCAATCCCAGCCTCACTCCCGCGGCCAGAATCGATTGTTCTACGTGAGGAGCTCTGGCCCTCAACAGTGCCCTGCCTACCGCTGCACCCAACCCACAATCTCCCTCCCTCTCTTGCGCGATGGCTTGGTTGAGAAAATCCGCAGTCTCATGGCTCATGCCGAAGCTGCCATCTGCAAGTGACTCATCTACATCCTCTGAAGTCATGCCGGCCAGGGCCATTTCTGCATCATGTATTATACCAGCGCCGTTCATGGCCACCCCGCCCAGTACGCGCCTTTCCATGAGATTAATGATTATCGGACCGAGTCCAACCTTAATAGGATGCGCCCCCATACCAAGCAATACTGGCCGGTCCAGCTGTCTGGCCGTGCATATCCTCCGTACCACTTCCCTCAAGGTAGAAGCCCCTAGCACGGATGGAAGCCGCACCAAAAACTCGCTGAAAGCCTGCCCTTTCTTCCAGGACCGGCCGCTGTCAGCCAATGACACCTTACTTTTTC
>Ga0209536_100017227_pt1 | contig 10243 bp, 7 predicted proteins | sample DeeMarSeWOR28_12_FD_187461 | JGI IMG/M metagenome (GOLD analysis project Ga0209536, IMG submission 187461) | Marine sediment microbial communities from White Oak River estuary, North Carolina - WOR-2-8_12 (SPAdes) (version 2) | ecosystem: Environmental > Aquatic > Marine > Intertidal zone >... | reverse complement strand
CAGAGCGTGACCGGTAACGGCCATGGACTGGCAATGCTGGCGGCCTCAAGCGCGATGAGCCCCACCGCGTCGATTAACCATCGTCTGCGCGGGCTCGCAGGTATTCATGCCCTGAAAGAGCTGGATGATAGTTTGAACGATCCGCAGGCATTACAAAGTTTTGCCGACCGACTAAGCCAGATACATCAAAAGATAGTACAGGCACCAGGCCAGTTTTTGCTCATTGGTGAGGACGAACAGAAAGGTGCAATCACCCGTGGTTTGTCAGACACGTGGCAGACGCAGGCGGCGGAACATGCCTTTAGCCCATTTTCGGTTGCGCCAATCAGGGAAAGTGTTAAGCAAATGTGGGTTACGAGCACGCAGGTGAATTTCTGCGCGAAATCCTATCCCACTGTGCCAATCGAGCATGACGACGCGGCTGCGCTCGCCGTGCTCGGCGGTTTCTTGCGCAATGGTTATTTACACAGGGTAATTCGGGAGCAGGGTGGTGCCTACGGTGGTGGTGCCGGACACGATCCCGATATCGCGGCATTCCGCTTTTTCTCGTACCGCGATCCACGCTTGGAAGAAACGCTGGAAGACTTTGACCGCTCGGTTGAATGGCTGCTCGAACACAATCACGAATCCCGTCAACTGGAAGAAGCAATACTGGGTGTGATCAGCTCCATCGATAAACCTGTATCGCCTGCCGGTGACGCGAAGAAGACGTTTCATCATTCGCTTTATGGCCGTACGCCGGAGCAACGTCAACGTTATCGCGGACGAGTACTAAAGGTGACGATGGACGATCTCAAGCGCGTCGGCAAGAAGTACCTTGATCCGAACGCTGCCAGTATCGCCGTGATTACCAATGCGGTAACCCACGGCGAGACAGGCGATCTGGGACTTGATGTGCACAAGCTATAGGGTTGGGAATACCGCGGATCGCTGACTCTGCACAATCGAGTTGTTTTCCGGCATTCCAGTCGGGTCAGGTGGCAAATTTGATTAGGATCAAAACCCGACGCCCCGGCTAGTACTAGATTGAGGTTTATAGCGTAGGTCGAATGACCGCGCGGGCAGCGCCAATCAGCAGGGGGATCCGAGAATGTCGATACCAAGAAAACCCAAGGTCGATTCGTGGTACAAGGATGGCGAAGACAACAGGTCGTTCCGTATCGTCGCGTTAGACGAAGACGATGGGACTATCGAAGTCCAGTATTTTGATGGCGATGTAGAGGAGTTTGATACGGATACCTGGTATCAAATGGATCTGACCAAAGTTGCCGAGCCGGAAGACTGGTCCGGGCCTTTTGATGACCTGGAGGCCGACGATATGGGTGAGACATATCAAACCAGGCAGCCCGAAGACTGGAACGGCCCGGCAGATGAAATGGATCTTGAGGACTGATTGCTGTTTCCGACGTCAGCGCCACATGGCAACTAAGTCGACCACCTGTTCCGGTCGTCACGACGAAATTCAGCCCACTATACCCGACCGGTCGGCTCGCGTAGATTGAGTCGTGGGCGTCATCGGCTTGTGTGGGGTGATTGGTTCAATCGCATACAGATTTGAGAAAAACAATTATGTTGAGATCCCTGTCCGCACCGGTCGCATTCATACTGGTCGCATTGCTGTTACCCGCTTGCACGACACCTGTTACAGGTTCCGGGGATTCCGGTGCAGACGTTGCCGAACTCCAGAAAGAGATTGCCGGTCTTAAGCGCGAGATAGCTATTTTAAACCGTCGTCTGGACGCGCTTACATCCGCCAGAAAACCGCAAAAGCGACAGAGTGTAACGTTTGCCGGGAATCCAATGCTAGGCAGCAAGTCGGCGAAGATCGCGATGATTGAGTTCTCTGATTACCAATGCCCTTTCTGCAAGCGGTTTCACGAACACACCTTTGAGCAAATTAAACGGGCGTATGTGGATAGCGGCAGGATGCTGTATGTTTACCGTGATTACCCGCTGCCCAACCACCGACAGGCACCGATGGCGGCGGTGGCTGCCAATTGCGCCGGCAAACAGGGGGCGTACTGGGCAATGCAGCGCGCCTTGTTTGGCCCTGGCGCGCGCCTGCAAAAGGATTTTTATCTGGCTTCAGCCAGGGAGTTGAAGCTGAATCTCGCCAGGTTTGAACGCTGCCTGTCCGATCCGAACCAGATGAACGAGGTCATGCGTGATGCGCGTTACGGATCGTCTCTCGGTATTCGCGGAACGCCTGCTTTTTTTATCGGTCGTATCGAGGGTGAGAAGATCGTCGACGTATCGGTCGTTGTCGGGGCGCAACCATATCAGGCGTTTTCACGCGCAATCGATCAGGCACTGCAACGATTGAAGTAATCAGTACCCCAGGTTCGGGGCAAGCCAGCGTTTTGCATCTTCCAGGCTCATGCCTTTACGCGCGGCGTAGTCAGCGACCTGATCTTCGTCGATCTTGCCCACCGCGAAATATCGTGCGTCCGGGTGCGAGAAATAGAAGCCGCTCACTGACGCTGCAGGCAGCATGGCATAACTCTCGGTGATACTGATTCCAGTGTTTTGCTCCACGTTAAGCTGTTGCCACAGCAATCCCTTTTCGGTGTGTTCCGGGCAAGCGGGGTAGCCCGGGGCAGGGCGAATGCCGCGATAGCTTTCCTTGATGAGCGCCTCGTTATCGAGCACCTCGTCAGCGGCATATCCCCAGAATTCCTTGCGTACGCGCGCGTGCATCAACTCGGCGAATCCCTCAGCCAACCGGTCAGCCAGTGCCTTCAGCATGATCGCGTGATAGTCATCGTGATCTGCCTCGTAGGCGGCAACTCTCTCGTCAATACCAATGCCGGCAGTGACAGCGAAGAAGCCCAGATAATCAGGTTTGTTCGATTCTTTGGGCGCAACAAAATCTGCGAGGCAGTAGTTGGGTTTGTCATCCGGCTTCTGTTGTTGCTGGCGTAGAAAGTGGAAGGTGTTATCCAGCCGGGTGCGTGATGCGTCGGTATAGACCTCAACATCATCGCCTACGCTGTTCGCGGGGAAAAAACCGACCACGGCACGGGCCTGCAGCCATTGCTCGTCGACAATCAGTTTCAGCATGGCCTGTGCGTCGTTGAACAGTTTGTGCGCTTCCTCTCCCTTGGCTGGGTCACTCAGGATCTTCGGATAGCTGCCCTTTAGTTCCCAGGTGTGAAAGAACGGCGTCCAGTCGATATACGGGGCTATGTCAGCAAGTGAATAGTCCTCGAATACCCGAATACCAAGTTCAGCCGGTGCAGGCGGTGTATAGGCCGACCAATCCGTCGAGAACCTGTTTGCGCGAGCATCGGCAATACTGAGGAACCGGGTGGTCGCTTTCTTGCCTTCATGGCGGGCGCGAGTGTCGACGTATTCGTCGGAAATCTTCTTCAGGTACGCCACCTTCAGGTCTTTGCTGATCAGGTTTTGTGCAACACCGACAGCGCGCGAAGCGTCCTTGACCCAGATGACACCGTGTTCGTAGTTGGGCTGTATTTTTACTGCCGTGTGTGCCGGAGAGGTCGTCGCGCCGCCAATCAATAATGGAACCGTGAACCCTTGCCTCTTCATTTCACTGGCGACATGAGTCATTTCTTCCAGTGACGGTGTAATTAATCCGGATAGACCGATGATATCGACATCGTGCGCGCGGGCTTCATCCAGTATTTTCTGTGTAGGCACCATCACGCCGAGGTCAATCACTTCGAAATTGTTACACTGGAGCACCACACCAACGATATTCTTGCCGATGTCATGTACGTCTCCCTTGACCGTTGCCATCAGCACACGGGCGGCTGAACGTGCGCCTTCTTCCTTGGCTGCTTCAATATAGGGAATCAGGTGTGCCACTGCCTTTTTCATAACGCGCGCACTTTTAACAACCTGCGGCAGGAACATTTTGCCTTCACCAAACAGGTCGCCGACAACATTCATGCCGTCCATCAATGGGCCTTCGATAACCTGCAGGGGTTGTTCGAAGGTGAGGCGCGCTTCCTCGGTATCTTCGACGACATGGGCATCAATGCCCTTGACCAGAGCGTGCTCCAGGCGTTTCGCGACTGGCCAGCTGCGCCACTCCAGGTCTTCTTTCTGCGCGACACTGCCGTCACCCTTGTATTTGTCCGCTATTTCCAGCAGCCGATCGGTCGCGTCGTCGCGGCGATTAAGGATGACATCCTCAACACGCTCGCGTAGCTCGTGCGGAATCTCTTGATATATTGCCAGCTGTCCGGCGTTGACGATTCCCATGTCCATGCCGGCCTTGATCGCGTGATACAGGAAAACCGCGTGAATGGCTTCGCGCACGGGATTGTTTCCGCGGAACGAAAATGAAACGTTGCTGACACCGCCGCTGATCAGGGCGTGGGGCAGTAATTTCTTGATTTCGGCCGTCGCGTTAATAAAGTCGACGGCGTAATTATTATGCTCTTCAATTCCGGTAGCGACGGCGAATATATTAGGATCAAAGATAATGTCTTCCGCCGGGAAACCGACCTTGTTTACCAGGATATTGTAACTGCGCTGACAAATTTCTACCTTGCGCTCGAAGGTATCGGCCTGGCCTTTTTCATCAAACGCCATCACCACCACTGCCGCGCCATATTTGCGGCAGAGATTTGCATGGCGCAAGAATGATTCTTCGCCTTCCTTGAGCGAGATGGAATTGACGATCCCTTTTCCTTGCAGGCATTTCAGCCCAGTCTCGATGATTTCCCATTTGGAGGAATCCACCATCACCGGCACCCTGGCGATGTCGGGTTCCGAGGCGACGAGATTGAGGTAGGTTGTCATGGCTTGTTGCCCGTCGAGCATGGCTTCGTCCATATTGACGTCGATCAACTGCGCACCGTTTTCAACCTGCTCGAGACCGACTTCAAGGGCCTCGTCATATTGTTCATCCAGTATCAGGCGCTTGAATTTGGCGGAACCGGTGACGTTGGCACGTTCACCGACATTCACGAACAGGGAGTCCTCACCAATATTCAGTGGCTCCATGCCGGCGAGGCGACACTGCACCGGGATTACCGGTTTTTTCCGAGGCGCATTGCCACTGACCGCACTGGCCATGGCGCGAATATGGTCCGGCGAGGTGCCGCAACATCCGCCCACAATATTCAGGTAACCGCTGCGCGCCCAGTCGCCGATTTCCCTGGCCATGGCGTCAGGCGAGAGGTCGTACTCGCCAAAAGCGTTTGGCAGCCCGGCATTCGGGTGAACGTTGACGCAGACGGAAGAGATGCGACTCATCTCTTCTACGTAGGGGCGCAGAAGATCAGGACCCAGCGCGCAGTTAAGTCCGATACTCACTGGATTGACGTGACGCAACGAGTTGTAAAATGCCTCGGTGGTCTGGCCCGACAAGGTGCGACCGGATGCGTCGGTAATCGTACCGGATACCATGACCGGCCACTTTCGTCCCTGTTCCTCGAAGTAGGTCTCCACGGCGAAAATCGCCGCCTTGGCGTTAAGGGTGTCGAAGATGGTTTCGATCAGAATGATGTCGGAACCGCCATCAATGAGACCTCGCGTGGCCTCCAGGTAGCTCTCTACCAGTTGGTCAAAACTGATGTTACGAAATCCCGGGTCGTTCACATCGGGACCAATGCTGGCGGTGCGATTGGTTGGGCCGATTACGCCCGCGACAAACCTGGGCTTGTCGCTGGAAGTAAATTTGTCGGCGGCATCCCGAGCGAGCCTGGCTCCGGCGACATTCATTTCATACGACAGGCTCTGCATGTCGTAGTCGGCCAGGGTAATTGCATTAGCGCCGAAGGTGTTGGTTTCGACAATATCGGCACCTGCCTCAAGGTACTGTTCATGAATTCCCTGAATCATTCCCGGGTCGGTCATGACCAACAGATCGTTGTTGCCTTTCAGGTCGCTCTTCCAGTCCTTGAAGCGGTCACCGCGATACGTGGCTTCATCAGGTCGATGTCGCTGGATCATCGTGCCCATGGCGCCATCCAGTAGCAGGATGCGGTGTTCGAGCAGTTCTTGTAGTTGTTTGGTTTTGTCTTCGGACATGAGGCTCGTTTTCGATCTAATGCAATGGTTCAGGTGGAGTCAAGCAGGGCGAAGTGTACCGAAAACGTCCTGTTCATGCTCGCCATAAAAAAACCACGCCCGAGGGCGTGGTTTCTCAGCAAGCGATTTCGCCGGTGTTATCCGTTGGCGATGTCGGCGTATTTTGCCTTGGCTTCCTGCGCAGCCTTTGCCTCTTCCGGGCTGTATGCGGCACCGGACCAAAGCATATTGTAGGCGATTTCCTCGTTACCGTTTTCACACAACTCCAGCACTTTTTCGAATAACGGCTGGAAGGTCTCGCTGCGATGTGATGCCTCGTGATCCTCAAAGGTGTTCCAGAACGTAACGATCAGGGCTTCCTTGTCCTTCAGCCCGCTTTCAACGGCCTGGCCAATGGTGGAGCCTTCGTTGGAGATATTGCCGCTATTCATGCAGACGAATCCGCCGACAAAACCGGTATCGGAATGGTATGTCTTTACGTTTTCACACAACGTTGCGACGCGTTCCTGTAAATCGTCCAGAGAGAACTCCGGTTTGAGGATAACGCGATTAACGGTGACGACACCGTCGGCCGGGAAATTGTGAATCAGAGATGCCATGCTGACCTCCTTTTGGATTGGTATGTAAGCAAACACTAATATAAGATTTAGCTAATATGCCCATAAGTCTGACTCTTGTCAATACCTGAGTATAACAGTCAACATTTTTAGTGTATCGATACAATCCTTTGATATTTATAGGGTTGTTGTTCGGCCTGGGAGGCTAGTAGAGAGGGCTTACACTGAATCCGGCCTTCTCCAGCAGGGTAAGGAGGCCATCCTCGCCGGGGAGGTGGAGGGCGCCTACAGCAATAAAGGCGCCGCCTTCCTGCAGTCTCGGCTGCATTCGCTCGGCCATGCGGTGGTTGCGCTTGACCAGCAGACGATCCATAAGCTTATCGTAGGCGGGGCCGGCCCGATTCTGATACTTGTCGCTGATAGCGGCGAGTTCCACCAGATCCCGGCGCAGGTAGGCCTGGAGCAACTGCTTCATTTGATCGGCGTTTTGTGACTGGTATCGAAGGGCCTCGTTGAGGAGCTGGATCTGGTCATCCATTGGCAGGCCGTCAAACACCTCCAGTTGCTCATCCATGGTTTCGAGACCGTAGGTTGGCTTGAACTGTAATACTGCCCTGCGCTGCAAAATCAGATCCAGAAAGAGAACACCATTGGTCTTTCTCGGCGTACCCAGGGACATAATGATCGCCCATGGTTTTTTCTTGTTCATATCCCGGGTCGACAAACCGGCCTGTTTCAATGCCGCTTCAGTCCTCTGGTAAAGATCTTTGCCTATTGCCTGCTCCAGGCTCTGGTTCTCGCCAAAAAACATGATCTCGGCCATGTGAACAATACCGGCACCGGTAAAGATCAGCTCCATGGAAAAACTGCTGGCGCGGTCGAATGATTGCTCTAACGGTGCGGGGAGATCAGTGACCCGGGGGTCGCTGGAGTGCATTGTGCCGAACAGGTAACTGGGTGCGAGCCCCGGTTTATCAATTTGCCAAAGCAGTCCGCGCTCGTGTTTAACCGGCCCTACGCTGCTCGCCAGGGCCGGCGCCATCGGTGAGGCGCCAATCAATATGAGAGCGAGAGCACAGACGCGAATTCGGGAAAAGATGGACATCATTGATCCAATTGTAGCCGAAGCTTTTAGCAAGCGGGCAGGTATGTCGGAGTAGCACACGTTCCTGCCGGTTAGCCCCGGTCTCCACTACCAGACCCCTGATATTGCCACCCTGAAACGACCCCTCTGGAGAATCAATTCGATTACATGGTTGTTTGTTGTGCCCAGTGTTTGCCGGTAACATCTGCCCATGTCTGGAAATACTATAGGTAAACTGTTTACGGTCACCACCTTTGGTGAATCCCATGGCCCGGCGATCGGGGCGATCGTCGATGGTTGTCCGCCAGGAATGTCCCTGTCTGCTGAAGACCTGCAGCCGGATCTGGATCGTCGCAAACCCGGCAAATCACGGCACACGACGCAACGTCGCGAAGACGACGAAGTCGAAATTCTTTCCGGCATATTCGAAGGCAAGACCACCGGTACACCCATCGGTTTGCTAATCAGGAATACTGATCAGCGCTCCAAGGATTACAGCAACATTATGGACCGCTTTCGTCCTGGGCACGCCGATTACACTTATCTCCAGAAATACGGTATGCGCGATTATCGTGGCGGTGGGCGCTCATCTGCGCGAGAGACCGCAGTGCGCGTGGCTGCCGGTGCGATCGCCAAGAAATACCTGAACGAACGGTACGGCATCTTGATCCGTGGCTACCTCGCACAATTGGGTCCGATCGCGCTGGAGCTAAAGGACTGGGACTGTGTTGAGCAGAATCCGTTTTTCTGCCCGGATCCAGACAAGGTGGCGGAACTGGAGGCCTACATGGATGCGCTGCGCAAGGAAGGCAACTCCATTGGCGCACGTGTAAACGTGGTCGCCAGTGGCATGCCGGTGGGTCTGGGCGAGCCGGTTTTCGATCGACTCGATGCTGACATCGCGCATGCACTGATGAGCATCAATGCGGTAAAGGGTGTTGAGTTGGGCGCCGGTTTCGCCAGCGTCGCGCAGAAAGGTACCGAACATCGGGACGAAATGACACCGGAAGGCTTCATCGGCAATAACGCTGGCGGCGTTCTGGGGGGAATTTCCAGTGGCCAGGACATCGTTGCAAGCATTGCCTTGAAGCCAACGTCGAGCATTCGGCTGCCTGGAGAAACGGTTAACACCAACGGTGAACCGGTTGAGGTGGTCACTACCGGCCGACACGATCCCTGTGTCGGTATTCGCGCAACCCCCATTGCTGAAGCGATGTTGGCGATTGTGCTTCTGGATCATGCGCTAAGGCATCGTGGCCAGAATGCTGATGTCAGCAGCGCAACTCCGCAAATCCCGTCCGGTAGCAAACCATAACCACTATCCGCTAGTTTTTGCTCAATCATGCCGTACTGGCGACTTTCCGGATTCTACTTTTTCTATTTTGCAGTACTTGGCTCCCTGGTGCCGTACTGGAGTGTGTATCTGCGCTCGACCGGATTTGATGAGACCGACATTGGCAAGCTTATGGCGCTGCTTATGTTGTCTCGCATAGTCGCGCCGTATCTCTGGGGGTGGATTGCCGACCATCGTGGCCAGGGCATGCTTGTCGTGCGTCTGGCAGCCCTGCTAGCAGCGCTCACCTACGTTGGTGTTTTTTTCACTACCAATTTCTGGTGGCTGGCTCTGGTGATGTTGATATTCAGTTTCTTCTGGAACGCTACCTTGCCGCAGCTGGAAGCCGCGACCATGAATCACCTTGGTGGCGAGGCCACGCGATACGCGCGCGTACGCCTTTGGGGTTCTGTGGGTTTTATCGTCGCCGTTATCGGGCTGGGCGTGCTGTTCGACCAGGTCGAGACATGGTGGTTGCTTCCAGTTGTACTGGTGCTGCTGGTGGGAATCTGGGTTTCAAGTCTCCTGGTACCTGAACGCGAGCTCGATATCCAGGCGGAACATCCGGGCCCGCTCCTTGATGTCATCATGCGACCAGAAGTGTTTGCTTTTCTGGCAACCTGCCTTCTGATGCAGGCGAGCCACGGCCCCTACTATACGTTTTATACGATCTATCTCAGCGATCACGGCTATTCAAAGACGTTAATCGGCATGCTTTGGGCCCTTGGCGTTGTTTGCGAGATTGGCGTGTTCATTCTCCTGCACAATATGCGCGCACGCATTTCACTTCGACAGGTATTGCTTGGAAGCATTGCAATAGCCGCCGGTCGTTGGCTGCTGATCGGATACTTTCCGGATAATCTGGCGATTCTTGTGTTTGCGCAGGTGCTGCATGCGGCCACATTCGGTGCCTATCATGCGACTGCCGTTGAGATGGTTCATAAATTCTTTCGTGGGCCACACCAGATTCGTGGCCAGGCAATTTACGGATCCATCAGTTTTGGTGTCGGCGGTGCGCTGGGTAGCTATTATTCAGGCTACACATGGAAATTTGTTAGCCCCGAATTCACTTTTGCGATTGCTGCTCTGCTCGCAATGAGTGCGATAGTTGTCGCGTGGCGTTGGGTAACACCGGGAACTGAATTAAAGAAGAGTCGGGTCTGAGTCGGATCAGGCGCGCCAGCGCTGCCGGCGTTGTCGATATCGCTGGAAATTTACTACCTTGGCGGAATCCCGGGCAGGTTCGTCTGGCTGATGCGGCGATTT
>Ga0209536_100017226_pt1 | contig 10243 bp, 6 predicted proteins | sample DeeMarSeWOR28_12_FD_187461 | JGI IMG/M metagenome (GOLD analysis project Ga0209536, IMG submission 187461) | Marine sediment microbial communities from White Oak River estuary, North Carolina - WOR-2-8_12 (SPAdes) (version 2) | ecosystem: Environmental > Aquatic > Marine > Intertidal zone >... | reverse complement strand
AGGCGACGGTAGGGGCCATATTGGGCATCAGTTATTTGAACAAACAACTGAACTTTGCCGGGCTGGGTAAAGTGGTCGCCTGCTGGTTCGGCACCCCGGTCGGCGGCATGCTGATCGCGATCGTGCTCTACAAACTGCTGGCAGTGCTGTATAACCGGGGCCGCATCGATCTTTTCGCCTCCGACATCCTGCTGCGCCTGGCTTTGATTGGTGCCGGATCTTACGCCGCATACGCGCTGGGGGCCAACAATGTCGCCAATGTAACCGCCGTCTTTGTCGGCGCCGGACAGCTGAGCGTTTTGAGTGCCTCGGTGGTTGGCGGCCTGAGCATCGCCCTGGGCATTTTGACCTTCAGCCGGGGCGTCATGGAAACCGTTGGCAAAAAGCTGGTGCGCCTGGACCCTTTTTCCGCCCTGGTGGTGGTGCTGGCCGAAGGCCTCACCGTCCACTTTTATACCGTGGTCGGGGTGCCGGTATCGACATCCCAGGCGGTGATCGGCGCGGTGATCGGTGTCGGCCTGGTCAAGGGTATCAGCACGGTGAGCCCGCGCACCTTGTGGAACATATTGCTCGGGTGGTTTCTAACCCCGGCGATAGCCTGTTTTGCGGCGGTTGCGCTGTATTTTATCATTAACCTCAAGTACGTTCCAGGTTAAATCCCTGGTAACGCCGCCTTCAACGGGAACGATATGACCGACAACTCGAAAAACAAGAACTTAAGCCCCGATCAAAAAGATTTACCTTCCCATTTGGATACCCGGGCCTATTTCCGCCAGCTTAAATTGCGGCTGAGGATCGGCTTTCTGGTTGCCTTTGTGGTACCGTTTGTGGCCTTATCCGTGTACTTTCATTTTCAGTTCACCTTCACCCTAAAAGAAAGTACCAAGCTCAATCTGGTTGCAATTGCAGAGAGCCAGCGCAATACCCTCGATCTGTTTCTTCAGGAGCGGGTCGTCAATATCTTCAGCCAATTCCATAGCACCGAATTCAGCCTGACCCCCTCGCTGCGCACCATGGAGAACTATCTGAAAAATTTAAGACGGGTCAGCGATGCGTTTGTCGACGTTGGATTTTTAAATGAAAACGGTATCCAGATCGGCTATGCCGGCCCATTTCCTTACCTGCAGGACAAAAATTATGCCGCTGAAAAATGGTTTACAAGCCTAATCCAACAGGATCGGAACCACTTTATCAGCGACATTTATCTTGGATTCAGAAATAAGCCGCATTTCACCATTGCCGTTAAACAGGTAATCGACGACAATCTGTTTATCATGCGCTCCACCCTGGACCCGGATAAATTTTACATGTTTTTGCGCACGATCGGCCACAGCAAAGGGGTTGATTCCGCACTGATAAATGATGAGGGGATCTATCAGATCGTGGATCCAGATCGCGGCAAGCCGCTCGGATCGGCCGATTTTTTGCCGGTCACAAAAACCGGATCCGGGATTCAGGAAATTAAAAAAAACGGCGCCCCGATCCTGTTTTCCTATGCCTGGCTGCAGGAGACGCCCTGGACGTTGACCGTCAGGGAGTCTTTGGACATTTTCCACGGCAAGATGTATCAGGCCAGGCGAATCATTATCGCCAGCACCACGCTGATTATCGTGATTTTCGGCCTTGTGATCTGGCTGACGATCAACACCTTGATAAAAAAAGCCCAGGATAACGCCGAAAATCGTGAGCAGCTCCAGGGCCAACTGCTGCATGCCGCCAAACTGGCCTCGGTGGGTGAATTGGCCACCGGGGTGGCGCATGAAATCAACAACCCGCTGGCCATCGTCATCGCCACCACCGGGGTGATCCGGGATATGCTCAACCCGGAGTTTGACCTGGATGCCAGCCCGGAAAATATCATCAAGGAACTGGATACGGTTGATTCGGCCGTTTTGCGGGCGCGGACCATCACCCGGCAGCTGCTCGACTACGGGCGCAAGAATCCCGCCCGCCCGGTGCCCTGCAATCTGAATCAACTCCTGGACGATGTGACGAGCGGGTTCAAGCAGCGTGCCTTTGAGATCGAAAACATCGCGCTCAAAAAGCAGTATGACCCCGAGTTGCCGAATGTCGTGACTGATCCCGATCAAATCCGCCAGGTTTTTTTGAACTTGATCAACAATGCGGGCGATGCGCTCAGCGGTTCGGGCACCATCACCATCAACACCGCCTGCGATGATCAGCACGTGCGGGTAACGATCAGCGACACCGGACGGGGGATGACCTCCGAGCAGATGAAAAAAATATTCGATCCGTTTTATACCACCAAGCAGGCCGGCAAAGGTACCGGTCTGGGGCTGAGCGTTTCGCTGAGCATTGTGAAATCCATGGGGGGATCCATCGACGTTCAAAGTCTGCCGGGGGCCGGCAGCTCATTTACGGTATCTTTGCCGATCGAAACAAGAGAAAGGACAGGCGATGCAAAAACCCGCACCGAACGACAAGAATAGTGTCAGGCCGACGATCCTGATCATCGATGACGAGGATCGTTTCCGCCAGGCGCTGGCCCGACAGCTTGAAGTCAGAGACTTCAGGGTTCTGGACACCAATAATGGCGAAGATGCCATCAAAATCGTGCGGCACGACAATCCCGCAGTGGTGATCCTGGATCAGAAGATGCCGGGCATGGACGGGATTCAGACCTTGAAGGAGATCAAAAAAATCCGGCCCGAGGTGCAGGTCATCATGCACACCGGCCACGGCAACCTGGAGTCAGCCCGGGTTACTGGCAAGCATGATGTTTTTTTCTATCTTGAAAAACCCTGTCCTCTGGAGGAGTTGATAAAGGTTGTGCGGGATGCTATCGAAGAGCGGTCAAATGCCCTGGCCCGTCACGAGATCCCCGACATAAAACGAAGCGGGCTCAGAGACTGGCTGATCGGCGTGCACAATGCGCGGCCGGGGGTCATTTTGCTGTGCGTGATCCTTTTTTCCGGCCTGGTTCTGATGCCGACCCCGCGGCAGCTTGAAATGTATCTGACGACCCCCAAAACCGGAGAAATGGGGGAGGCCATCGCCGGTTATTCCGATTACCGCCAGATGGCTGCCGGCCAGACTGTCGCCGAGTATTATACCCGCAAGGCAAAGTTGTACAACAGCACAACGGCCCCGGACGGCAAAACGGTCAAAACCCCTCTGAGCGCGGAGCAGGTCGCCCGGCGGGCCCGGGTTATGGTGGGCGTTTTGCTGGTCGCCGCGATATTCTGGGCCACCGGCGCGGTGCCCATCGGCATTACCGCCCTGCTGGTGGGCGTGCTGATGTATTTCTTCGGCGTGTTTCCAGCCGATCAGGTGGCTCAGTCCTATGCCAAGGATTCGGTTGTGTTTATTTTCGGGGTCCTGGCCCTGGCAGCGGCCATCAGCAAAACCGGCCTGGACCGTCGCATCGGCATTTTGCTGCTGGGAACCAGCACCTCCCTGGTGCGCTTTGCCCTTATTTTCGGACCGCTTCTGGCCGTCACGGCCTCGTTTTTGTCCGAGCACGCCCTGGTCGCCTTCATTGCACCCATCCTGTTGCTGGTCTACATGGGTGCAATTAAAACCGCCGGGTTGAAAAAAGACCGGGGATTGTTAGTCATGCTGATGCTGATGCTGACATTCTGCGGCAATATCGGTGGACCCGGATCCCCGGCGGCCGGCGGGCGCAACGCCGTAATGCTGGGGATCCTCTCGGATTACGGAATCAGCCTGTCTTTCGGGAACTGGGTCAAAATGGGAATGCCGTTTGTACCGGTCACGGCGGTGCTGATCGCGACCTATTTTTTGTTGGTTTTTCGCAACAAAATCAAGGTCGGGTCCCTCAATATTTCGGCCGAGGTCCGGCGGGAGTCGGAAAAAATCGGCCGGATGACCCCCGATGAGTTCAAAGCGGCCGGCGTACTCATACTGGTGGTCGTATTGTGGACAACCCTGTCCAGCCGTTTCGGAATGGGCGGACCGGTGATCCTGTGCCTGGTGCTGCTCAATATCCTGGGCGTGCTGCGCTGGAAGGACATCAACAACATTCACTGGGATGTGGTGGCCCTGTATGCAGCGGCCAGCGCCATGGGATATGGATTGGCCAGCACCGGAGCGGCTTTATGGCTGGCCGGCGGTTTTGTGTCCGTACTGCCTGAATTTTTAAAAAGCGGACTCGGACTGTGCGTATCGACCAGCTTTATCACCGGCATTTTAACCAATTTCATGAGTGACGGCGCCACGGTGGCGGCCGTGGGACCGATAACCGTCCCCATGGCTACGCTGTCGGGCACCTCACCGATCATGGTGGGTCTGGCGACCGCGTTCGCGTCTTCGTTTGCGCATATGCTGATCATCGGCACCCCCAACAATGCCATCGTTTTTAGCATGGCCAAAGATCCCGATACCGGGGAGCAGTTGCTGACCATGAAGGATTTTCTGATCCACGGTTTTGCCGTCTTTATGATCAGTCTGGCCGTACTGTGGCTGTGGGTATTTTTCGGTTACTGGAAATGGATAACCTTTTAATCTAGTTGCAAGCCAAGATTCGGATTAACCGCGTCAATAAATCCAGAAAGGAATAATTACCATGCCCGAGTCTAAAATCAACCTGTTGATCGTTGACGATGAAGAGCAATTTTTGCAGTCCATCACTAAAAGCCTGCAGGTGCGGGATTTCAATGTATTTGCCGTCGACCGGGGCGAGAAAGCAATTGAGGCTGCCAGAAAAAACCCCATCGACGTTGCGCTGGTGGATTTGAAAATGCCCGGAATGGACGGTGAAGAAACCCTCAAGGCCCTCAAAGCCGAGCATAAATGGATGGAAGTCATTATATTGACCGGCCATGGAACCATTGACTCGGCCGTAGAATGCACCAAAATTGGCGCCTATTCCTATCTGCAAAAACCTTGCAGTATGGACGAACTTTTGGAATCCCTGATAAGCGCTTACAAAAACAAAGTCATGAATAAGAAAAAAATCGAGGATAAGAAGATGACCGAATTGCTGAAAATTTCTCTGGCCAATTCTCCCCGAGAAATTTTGCGCAAACTAAAAGAGATCGATAAAGGCTAAAGAATTTCCAACGTCGCTTCATTTTTAGGGCTCTGTATGGCCGGACCGGCCGGTCAGAAAAATTCGGTGCTGAAGACAGTTGCGTGTGAATTTCAAACAGATCAGACCAACAAATTTTGGAATATTACGGCAAATCCGAGAAAGGCCAGAAATCCCATGACATCGGTTACGGTCGTCAGAATGATGCTGGAACTTTGAGCCGGATCGATGCCGAGTTTTTTCATCAAAAGCGGGATGGCGGCGCCGGATAAACCGGCAAAAATAAGATTGAACAACATCCCCAGACCGATGACAACCCCGAGGTAGGGATTGCCGTACCACACCCAGGCAACCATTGCGGTAACGGCACCGATGACGACGCCGTTAATGGCGCCCAGCTTGCCTTCTTTGACGATTAGACCCAAGATTTTATCCTTGGGGATTTCCCGCATGACGATGCCGCGCATCACAACGGCCAGTGATTGGGCGCCGGCATTGCCTCCCTGCCCGGCAACGACCGGCAGAAAGACGGCCAGGATGGTCAATTTGGCAATCACACCTTCAAAGAGAGCGACCACGGCGGCGGCCAAAAATGCGGTGGCCAGATTGATATGAAGCCACGGCAATCGCTTCTTCAGTGAATAGGATATGGTGGAGAATACACGCTCATCGGCACCCACGCCGACCATGCGTTGTATATCTTTGGTGACGTCATCCTGCACTTTTTGAAGCATACGTTCGGCTTTGATGACACCAAGAATATGGTTTTCGCCGTCAACCACCGGGGCGGCAAAATATTTGCGCTTGGCGAGTTCGTTGGCCGCTTCCTGCCGGTCGGTAAAACAATGCAGCGTAAAAACATCCTTGCGGATGATGGTTTCCAGGGCACTGTCCGGTGCGGCCAGCATCAGATCGCGCATATTCAACACACCGATAAGATGCATCTCCTCGTCGACAACGTATACATAGGATAAGGGGAAGCGTTTTTTGGCCAGCTGGCGGATTTTATCGATCGCCTCCTCGGCCAGGGTGCTTTTGTTGAAGGTCAAAAAATCGGTTGTCATGATCCGGCCGACACTGTCCTGCGGATACTCCAAAAGCTCGCCGATTTGTTCTTTGAGTTTTCCGGAAAGATGCCGGGTCATGCGCGCACGGTCATCCTGCGGAAGGTGCATCAGAATCGATGACACCAACTGAGGGTCGAGATGCGTGGTTAATTCCTGCAAGAAAGACTCATCGGCATCTTTTATCAGGGCTGCGGCATAGCTTACCTGCAATTGCCTGATAACCCGTGTTGCCAGTGCAGTCGGTAATGTTCGAATGATATCGGCGGCTTCCTCTTCCGGCATATTTTCTATGAATCGGGCACCGGTTGCGATATCGTGTTCGAGAAATTGTTGCACCAGTGGTAAGAAAGGATTTTTATCTTTCATGATTATATCCTACAGGCAATGTTGGAGAAAAATGCCCAAATTTGAGCGATTGCTCTGTTAGCCGGAAATAGCCAAGGGCGCTGGTTTCTATACCGCCCGGCAGATCCGGATTGATTTCAGCGCCCAACAATCGCTTGGGCTAACCCCGTTGACATTAACATGATATCCGTTGATTTAAAACCGTTTAGCGGGTCGATCCGGCTTGACCCCTTACTTCCAGTCCTGTATCTTTAGGCGGCTGCCCGGGACGGGTGGAATTTTCCAGGGTCCGGATTAAGGGGCAAACCGATGCTTATTTATATCTTATTTATTCTGGGATTTATATTGCTGATTAAGGGCGCCGATTTGCTGGTCGCCGGGGCATCGGCGATCGCGAGACGATTTAATGTCTCCGATCTTGTCATCGGTCTGACCGTGGTCGCTTTCGGCACATCGACACCGGAGCTGTTCGTCAACATTGTCGCCAGCGCCAGGGGCAACAGCGAAATCGCCATCGGCAATGTGCTGGGCAGCAATATTGCCAATATCTTGCTAATCCTGGGCATCTCGGCAGCTATTTATCCGTTGTCCGTCTCCAAAGGCACCGTCTGGAAAGAAATCCCTTTCAGCCTGCTGGCCGTCATCATCCTGGGGCTGATGGCCAACGATCGGGGAATCGATGCGGCAGATATTTCCCGGCTGACCCGTATCGACGGTCTGGTGTTACTGGCGTTTTTTTCGATCTTTCTTTATTATTCCTTCGGAATCGCCAAAGCGATCGAAGGCCTGACAGACCATGTGCCGGCCAAGGCACAGGGTATTGCCAAATCGTTTCTGCTGATACTGGCGGGCCTGATCGGCCTGACGCTGGGGGCCAAATGGATCGTGGACGGCGCGGTGAGCTTTGCCAAAAGCCTCGGCATGAGCGAATCGCTGGTGGGGTTGACCATCGTGGCCGTCGGCACCTCGCTGCCCGAATTGGCCACTTCGGCCATGGCCGCTTACAAAAAAAATGCCGAAATTGCAGTGGGAAATGTGGTCGGATCGAATATCTTCAATATCTTTTTCGTCCTCGGCGTCAGTGCCACAATTAGACCGCTTCCGTTTCAGGCCGGAAGCAATGTGGATATCGGGGTCGTGATCGCATCCAGCCTGTTTTTGTTTCTGTTCATTTTTACCGGCAAAACCCGCTCGCTGGACAGATGGGAGGGTATCTTGTTTCTGCTGTTATACGCCGGTTACATTGCTTTTCTGGCCATCAACGACTGAGCACTCCGGCTTGCTACCCACTTTCAGGCACCCGGCGGTGGCTGTTTGAGCGCTGCATCCAGGACTTTATCCCGGCCGTAGATGTCCTGCCCAAAATAGATCTGACCGTCTTTGCCGATCCATACCGTCCAGTACAGGATATGCACCGGCACCGGCGCCGGCAGCTTGACGGTTTGCTCAACGGGTAAATCCGCCTCCAGGGTGGAACGGATCTTGGCGGGCGTCCAATCGGGATGATTCTGCAGCAGGTATTCGGTCAATTCAAGCGGTTTTTCGATGCGGATGCACCCCGAGCTGAAATCCCGGCGTGTTTTGCCAAACAACTCCCGGGCCGGGGTGTCGTGCAGATAAACGTCAAATTGGTTGGGGAACATGAACTTGACTCGGCCCAGGGCGTTTAGCGGCCCCGGATCCTGTTTAAACCGATATCTGAAATTGTGGGCCGAAACCGCCCGCCAATCCATCTCGAGCGGATCAATTGCAACGGTGCTCGCACCCCAACCTTTAAATACCTTTATTTTCTGTTTAACCGCAAAGGCCGGGTCTTTTTTAATTTTCGGCAAAATATCTTTTCTGGCGATCTTATCGGGTACCGTCCACGAGGGATTAAACACCAGGTAGGTCATGCTGCCGGAAAAAACGGGAGTCTGCCGATACGGTCGGCCGGCAATCACCCGCATCTCCATGACCAGCTGACTGTTTTCGACGACCTCCAGATGAAAACCGGCGATGTTCACCAGAAGGTAGCGCGGGCCCAGATACCGGGGCAGCCAGCGCCAGCGTTCCAGGTTGACCAGAAGCTGCCTGACGCGCGCCTGCGCAGATATGTTCAGCGCCTGCAATGTCTGCCGACCGAGGACTCCATCGACTTCCAGCCCATTTTGCATCTGAAATTTTCTGAGCGCCTGATCGACATCGTCATCGAACAGATCCTCATCCGTCGGGCTGACGTTTTCCAGAAAATTTTCGAGTGCCAGACGCTGTTTCAAGGCCGCAACCCTGGGACCGCGATCGCCCTGCTGCAGTTTGGGACCGGCCGCAACCGCCGGCCAGCCGCCATTTTCGGTGATAGTCCGGTAGCGGGCCAATGCCGCAGTCAACTGTTCATATTCCGGCTGGGCGGGAAGCAGGGACCGCAGGGCGTCCCCGACCTGATTCGAATCGATGGCGGTTGCCAGCAATTCGGCCAGATCGCCTTCCCGGCGGTTGACATGCCACTGCGGATCGACGGTTTGCGGATCGATGCGGCCGGCCAGCAGATGGGACCCCAATATCAAAAACGCATCGGAGAGCAGCAGGTCCAGATCGACCAGCAGGCGAGGGTTCGGCGGTTGCCGGCTTTCCTGAATCCGAGCAAGGTCGGATAGGATCATTTCAATCTTCGCCAGGTGATAATCAGCGGATCGCAGCCCATGCTGTTCGGCCTGACGGATAAATTCCAACAGGGACTCAATGCGGGGGGAAAGGCCCGCTTCACTGTCCCATCCCGGGCGGTAAACCCGTCGCTCGTAAAAAATGGGTAAAACGATTGCTGAATAAACCGGCTCCTGATCGACGAAAATTTTGGCCGGTTTTCCGGCGCTTTCGATCCGATTGCGAAGAAGATTTTGTATGGATACCTCATCGGCCCGGACCGGTAAAGATCCGTTAGACAATAAAAAAGAGGATAGAACAACGGATCCGATAATTTTGATTCGCAACGATTTAAAATTCATTGGGGATCACTTTCTGCCGGTGACGAGTTCATGCAGCAAACCTCTTTTCTCCATCAGTTCATTATAGGTTCCCATCTCCTCGATCTTGCCGGATTTCATCACCCCGATCTGATCATACCCTTTGATGATATCCAGACGGTGGACCACGGATATCAGAGTGGTTTTGCCCTTCAAGTGGGTATCCAGCAGGCTCTGGATGCGGGCCTGGGATTTGTTGTCCAGGGCCGAGGTGGCCTCGTCCATGATCAGTATTTTCGGCTTTTTCAAAAAAGCCCTGGCAATGGCCAGTTTCTGGCGCTGGCCGCCCGACAGCCGGTCACCTTTGCTGCCCACCTGGAACTGCATTCCGATTTCAACCAGGCTTTCCAGCAAATCTTCTTCAATCATCAGTTGGACAATCTGTTCGGTGATGCGGTCCTGGATTTGTGGATTGGTGGTTTTCATCCGGCCAAAAAAAATATTGTTCAGGATCGTGTGGGAGTTGATGTATTCGTTTTTGCGATAAAATGAATACGCCTCCGGCGCCTCCACGTTCATGCGCTGGCGAAATTTAACCCGCACCGCCAGAATTTGCCGTTGCAGTTCGATCGGCATGGCCATCATCTTGTGTCTGCCCGGAATAAACCGCAGGGCGAGATTCAGAATTTTTTGTCGTTCAACCGGCGTTAAACGCTTTAGCGTCACTCTTTCCAGATTTTCGGCCAGTGTTTTGTAGTCATCCAGCTCTTCGGGTGCGATGGGGCTTTGCTCAAAAAAAGATCGATCCGGCGGCAGGTTGCCCAGAATTTCAACATTCTGACTGCACAGCGCCGCACCGAGTTCCAGAAGTGGCTGGG
>Ga0209536_100017225_pt1 | contig 10243 bp, 9 predicted proteins | sample DeeMarSeWOR28_12_FD_187461 | JGI IMG/M metagenome (GOLD analysis project Ga0209536, IMG submission 187461) | Marine sediment microbial communities from White Oak River estuary, North Carolina - WOR-2-8_12 (SPAdes) (version 2) | ecosystem: Environmental > Aquatic > Marine > Intertidal zone >... | reverse complement strand
ATGACCGAGCCGATCCAGAAGCTGTCCATCCCCATGAAGTTCATCTCGGGGAGCAACACAGAGAAGACGACACCCCCGGCAAAGATCCCGACAGCGATCTTGGTCAGCACATAAGCGACAAGGGAGATGACAGAGAGGACCGTCCTGGCGGTCGGGGAGTAGCGGCGCTCTAGAAATTCCGGCATGGTGAAGACCTTGGAGCGCATGTAGAAGGGGACCATGACCCATCCCAGGACCAGGAGGCACCAGGCATGGAGCTCATAGTGGGCCATTGCCACACCGTCTGTTGCTCCCGTTCCCGCCAGGCCGACCAGGTGCTCAGAGCCAATATTGGAGGCAAAGATGGATGCTCCGACGATGAACCACCCCAGGTGGCGGCCTGCAAGGAAGTAGTCGGTTGAGGTGTCCTGCCGCTTCTTGATCGCCCACCACGCAAGCCCCAGAATGACAGAGAAGTAGAGCGCTACGAGAATCCAGTCGATTGGTCCCAGAAGTGTCATGGGTCCACCTCAGTGTTGGAACAGAAAGAGGAAGGATTCAGAAGAAGAGAGCCCGGTTCTGCTCTGGGCTCAATCGCCAAACAGCCAACTTGGGCCAATATCAGGATTTCCGATTCAACCTGCAATGCCCCACCTCGGTCCTGATTCCCCTTCCGTGCCGGCCGGTCAGGCTCCTCTAGCAGAGGTGCGTCACCCCGCTTCCGAGAAGCCTGAGTTTTCCCATGTGGACCACTACCAGGAGGAGTGCAATGACCGCAACGATCGGGAGCTTCTCTGGTGAACGCTCGGTGAACAGTCGCGCCTGTCCGTCACTTCTGAATTTCCCACCGACGGGGAGACCGTGGCGGAGCGCCAGCTCCCGGATGTTCAGAAGGTGAATGACGGGGATCCCCCGCTCCGCTACCCGTTCAATCACTCCCCTCCCCGGGTCGGAACAGATGGGAAGAGACTCCTGATACCCCGTGGGGAGAACCGGGGCGTGAGCACAGGTACCCAGACTGGTCTGTCCCCCTCCGATGTTGACCAGGAGAGAAATCCCCTCGTCAGAAAAAAGGCTGGTTCTCAGACTGATTCCCTCTGGAAGCGATGCAGGCGTTGTCACAGCGATGCCAGTGCGACGGGCAGCCTCCCGGAGAAGGTCCAGCCCCCCCTCGGGGAGCCCCCCGCCCGAATCGCCTTCCGCCCCGGGGGTCACGAACCGTGATGCCGCCTGCATCCCGCACACCTGGGTGAGCCACACCTCCATGTCGATCCAGGTGGCCTCGGGCTGATTCGCGCCATAGGATGATGAGCCGAGCGAACTGACCAGAACGGCTCGCGCCCCCATGACTTCCAGCGCCGCCAGCGTCGCGATGCCCAGTGTGGGAAACGATCCGGAGAGCGTGATACCGACAACATCACCGGAGTCAACCCCCGCATCATGAAGGAGGCGGACCAGCAGGGCTGCAAAGGCCGGATTGGTGGCAGTCTCTTTCGCCTCCCGTGATCCCAGCGTGGTGGTGATAGGCGAGTAGTGATCGCCAAGCATCCAGGGAAAACCCGCTTCCTCCACCGGGCCTCTCCAGAGGCCCCGCTCCTCCTTGAGCGCCCGAACACAATGATACCACTCCCCGGTCAGTCCCGATGCAGCGTGCATCATCTGCGCGTCGGGTCGCGGGCGTTCCTCTACCAGAGACTCTTCCACCAGGATCAACGAGGCAAGCGATAGTCCGAGAATGACGAGCAGTCCACGCGTGGAGAGGGGTGGGCGCATCGCTCCTCCGCCTAGAGGAGAAGAAGAATGAGGTAGACCAGAACGGTCACCGATCCCAGGGCGGCAAGAGTGGGGACCACGCTCTGGCGTGCCATTTCGTTCCCCACGAGCCCGGGAATCAGGTAGCCGATGGCCTGAAGCTCCAGCTCAAGCCCCGATGCCGGGAGGACCCACTGCTCGATCAGCAGCTTGATGGAGAATCCAATTAGGAGTGCCACGAGGAGCCTCCGTCTGCCGAAGAGAAGAGAGCTTGGCGAGAGGAGTTCCAGCGCACCCCACACCAGAAGGGCCACGATGATCGTCCCGAGCATCCGCTCCGGCTGATGCACGAACAGGGCGAAATAGCCCGGGGCAATCACACCCCCGGGAGAGACGCCCGTCGCCTCGTAGAAGACAAAACCAACGACCAGGCCGATGAAGAGTGCTTCGATGATCATAGCATCTCTGTTGCCTCCATGAGTCGCAAGCCGTCACCGGCGGCATTTCCCACGCCGACAACGACCGTTCCGGATGCCACGTGCGGGCGAAGCGCCTCCAGGGGCCGTGCAATCTGATCACGGGTCCAGGGAACAACGCTGTGGGGTGGAACACCCAGACGGTGGAGCTCCCGACGCGTTCGCGGGACATGTGTTCCGATCAGAATGATCGTCTGCACGTCTCTCAGTGTAGCACACCAGCGTGCAAATTGAAGCGATCGAAGGGGCCGGTCTGAGCGCGTATTGAAAAGGATGACGGTCCGCTCCCAGTCCGGCAGGCGATGCTTCCACGCATCCAGGAACCTCGAGGCAGACTCAACATCATTCACCGCAAAGGCGTTGAGGAATCGGAGTAGCACTCCATCCTCTGGCAGGGCAACCTCCCGGTAGAGCGGGGCATCCGGAAGGGCTCCGATTGCTGCGTATGCTTCACCCGCCGAAATCCCGAGACATTCTGCCGCCGTCTGCGCGAGGAGTGCGTTTGATGCATCGATGGAGACAGGGAGATCCCGCCCCGGAGATCCCGGGAGAGAGGCGGGTACCGTGACCGACGTGTTGCGCCGTTCCGCAGCAAGGCGGACCTCTTCTGCGTGCACCCGCTCTCCTGAGATGAGCAACGTCTGTGCCGGCAACGAGGAGGCAAACGCCTTCACACGCCATGCCGCATCACTTCCATAGACTTCCCGGTGATCATCCAGGATGTTCGTCAGCACCGCGAGCGTCGGGCGCAGGAGGCGGGATTCCAGGCGCTGCAGCTCAGGGGAGACAGACATGCACTCCAGAACGAGTGCATCGCAGCCCATGCGAGATGCCCTGAACAGGACACCGAACTGCTCCTGGAGGCGCGCCCTTCCTCTCCGCCGAATGCGCCGGTGGCTCCCGTCCGGCATGATGAGCGTGGGCCGGGATCCTGTGGTCTTGGCCAGCGTCCGACGGCCGGAGGATCGAAGCGCCGCCGCAATGTACTCCGTGACCGTTGATTTGCCCCGCGTGCCGAGAACAAGGATCCGCACGGGAAGAGCCCGGCGCACCCGGGCAAGGAGGAGGGATTCGACAAGCAGGAAGAGAACAACCAGCGCGAGGAGTATGAACGGAATGGAGATCATCAGCCGCTGGGTGACGGTCAGTATCCGGCAGCCACTCCCCCCCTTCGCGGATCGGCTGACCCGTGAAGCGTGCCGGTAGCATGGTCTACCACGATAATCTGTGCCCCGCCGAAGAAGAGATCATAGTCGCCATAGACCTGCAGCGTGTGCCCTCGACGGCGAAGGTCTGCCTGCACCTCAAGGCTGACCCGGCCTTCGAGCGAGAGGACATCGTCATTCTTCTGACAGAGGAATCGAGGAGCATCGTTGGCCTCCACCGCCCCCATGGAGAAATCAAGGAGGTTCACGATAAGCTCCAGAACCACCGCCACGATCCTTGTTGCACCGGGCGATCCAACGGTCGCAGAGACTTTGCCATCCTTCAGGATGATGGTTGGAGCAATCGAGCTGCGTGGTCGTTTTCCCGGTTCCGGCAGGTTCACCTCATACCGTGTGGAAAAGTTGGTCATGCCACAGTTCAGCAGCACCCCTTCTACAATGAGCCCTGATCCGAAGAACGTCCCGAGTGTCTGCGTCAGAGAGACAGCATTTCCCCTGCCATCTACCACCGTGAGATGGGTGGTGTGTCCGCCATCCCCTTCACCCTCCTCCACAGGCACCAGGCTCTCCTCCTCGTATGGCAGCGGGTTGCCGGTGCTCGTCTTTCTATAGTCGGGGGGGTCGGCACGCTCCTGATCGATATCCCGAAACCGTTCCGCCGCGTACTCCTTTGAGGTTAATCCGCGCACGGGGATGGGATGGAACCGGGGGTCCCCCAGGAATGCCACCCGATCGGCATAGACCCGGCGCATCATTTCCGCGACGATATGGAAGCCCTGCCCGGAGGTGGAGAAGTGCCCCGTCGATGCGAGATCGGTGTTCTCCAACATGTTCAACCCCTCGACGATTGAGACGCCCGACTGCGGAATTGCCGCGCTGAGAATCTCATATCCCCGATAGGTACCCACCAGAGGCTCGACGAGCTGCGCCTCATAGCGCTTCATGTCCTCCAGGGTAAGGACTCCACCATGCTCCACCGTGCCGCTGACGATTGCCTCGGCCACACTCCCCCCATAGAACCCCTTCGGCCCATGGCTCGCGATGGCGCGCAGCGTCCGGCCGAGATCAGGCTGGCGAAGTGTATCCCCCTCGGCAAGAGGGAACCCGTCCGGCAGGTAGAGGGATGCGGTGCTTTCATACTGCTGAAGGAGAGGGACATTGTCCAGAATGATCATGGCAAGCGTCTGATCGACGGCAAAGCCCTCTTCGGCAAAGCGGATGGCGGGCTCCAGGACACGGGCGAGGGGGAGTGTGCCAAAACGCTCCAGGGCGAGTGTGAGGCCCGCGACGGTGCCGGGAACGAGAACGGCTTTGGCGGATCGGTTGTCCGCCGGCCTCGTGAACTGGAGTTCATTTATGCGCTCGGACGCCTGCACGTAGTAGTTGATGTAGTGGGATGCCGCTTCGTCCTGCAGGTAGATCACCATGCCGCCGCCTCCGCCCAAGCCGGAGGCGTCCGGTTCCACGACTCCAATGACAAACGCTGCAGTGACCGCCGCATCAACGGCGTTGCCACCTTCCCGGAGCACTTCAAGCGCAGCCCGGGCGGCAAGAGGATGGGCTGCCGCGATCATGGCTTCCTTCCCCACTGCCGATTGCCCCTGATCGGCCAAGAGACCGCTCGAGAACAGCATGATGCCGACCGCCAGGAGGGCAAGGGCCCTCAGACCGGAGCGCCGGAGTCTGGTCTGTGTCATGATTTACTTCTTCTTTTCCGTTGTGGGAAACAGCTGCTGAAGCGGTGCCACGGCCGCGGACATCTTCTCCACCAGGTAGAGCGGGACGTTCCGCTCCGATGCAATGGCCGTGAACAATCCATCCTCATCCCCCTTCTTCACCACGATCATGCAGTCAGCGGCTTCGGCCGCGGCTTTGTTGAAGTCATCGGATTGACCTCCCCTCCGTGCCGTCCCTCCGATGTGCATCATGAGGATCGGGAGGCCGTTCTTCTCCGCTGCACGGATGATCTCCTTGACGCGCTCCATCTCCTCCTCCCTGCTCACCCCCGCAGCACCAAGACCCTTGGAGCTGAATCCAGCCACAATGACCAATGTCTTGATCTCTTTCAGGTCGCTTACCCCGGCCATCGGAAGCACAGTCGCCTTCACCCCCGCCTTCTTGCAGAGCAACTCGGCCATGGAGACATCGGCACTCTGACCGGCAGAGGTGATGAGCACCGGCTCTTTCAATGTGATCTCCCCTTCGGCCGCCCTCAGGAGGGTGCATACGCCCAGCGACGCAGCAAGGAACCCTATGCGAACCACCTTTTCCATCTACGTATTCCTCCTTCTCTGAACGTGACGTGTTGCTGTAGTATCAGCGCAGGAATGATCCTAGACCCTGATTGAGAATGTCGTCATATCCGGGCACATTCGCCAGGGTGATCCCTCGTCCCGGAGAGTGGTCGGAGTACGCTTCCAGGAGCGCCCGAACACCGGCCAGGTGCCTGCCCACGCGACGCTCCAGCGACTCACCGTCGGCACCGTATGTCACTCTTACAGCCCCCGACCGGGAGGCGCGGGCATAGAGGGAGTCCCTGCCGGTGACCAAGAGATCCGCCGATGTCCTTCCCCGCAACCGCCCCTGGATGGGGTTGGAGGTCTCCATCAAGAACGGAATGGTCCCGGTACGGTCACCCCACTCCCTGTGGCTGAGACCGCGGAAGTTCGCCGGTGAAAGCTCCAGCGAGTATTGAAGATCATCGAATTCGAGGGCCAGAACAGCCTGGGCAGCCAGGTCTTGCCCTTTTTCGTGTGTGACAATCGCATTGACATTGGGAAACTCGGGAGCCGCCTCGTGCAGGTCGATCGCAACATTCACCTCTTCCCGCCGGAGGAGCTCCATGATGGCGTAGGCCGCCTGTTCGGTAAGCGTGCCATCCGGCCGTCCCGGATAGGCCCTGTTCAGGTTCCGTGTCTCAAACCCCGAGAGCTGCTGCCCGGAAGGGTACTGGAGGAACACGAGCGGATCGGGCCACTGGTCCACCCAGTTTGCCGCCCTGGCCCCGTAGCGGAAGGTGCGCAGACCGGATGCCGAGGTTACCTGAAACGCCTGGGGATACGCCTCCAGCGGATCCGTACAGGTGAACCCGCTGCTGCATGCCTGGGGGATGACAATCACCCTGCCGCTTGAGACCGCGCAGCGCTCAACCAGCACGACCGCCGCCATGAAGCCGGCAGTCTCATTGGGGTGCGTCCCCCCGAGCACGAGGGCAGTTCCCCCCGACGCATCACCCTCCATAGTGTAGACGGTGGCGTCATACCTCGTGCCACGGAGGCCGGCATGATACTCCGAGAGGAGCCCGATCTTTGTCACCCCGTCGCCGGGAAGGATGCGGTCGGCCTCCCACATCTCGGCAAACTCCAGCGCCGCCATCGTTGAAACCAGGGCCGCTCCGGCAAGGAACGCCAGGGCCCGAAGGGTGTGTGGTTGCAGATGCCGCATACTCACTTGATGTGGAGAATTCTGAGGACCAGCGGAATCAGCACCAGGGCCAGTGTGAGCTGCGTCCGCCAGTCCCGCTGATCAAACAGCTCGCGAACTACGAGATAGACGATAAGCGCTGCGAGTACGACGTACGTCCAGTGGAGAAGAACCACAGGAGTGACTCCTTGATTAGAACAACGAACCGATCTCCGCCGCATAGGCGATCATCAGGATTCCGACGACCACCGCGGCGATCATCGGAACGAGACTCTCCTTGAGAATCCTGAACGGCTGGGATTCCCCGACGAGCTGACCGGCGAAGACGCAGAGCAACAGAGGTGGCGGCATCATGTCCGCCAGGCCGGCAATGAGGGAGAGCGCCGCTGCAACCACAACCTCGTCCGTTCCGAGAAACACATAGACAAGAGGAATCCCCAGCACCGAGGATGCCGCGTAGGCGGAACCGAATGCCGGCATGATGAGGGACATTCCCACATAGAGAAGCGCGCGCGGGAGCTCCAGGGCAACGACAGCCAGGTATCCCCTGGCCCCGGTCAGGGCCATGATCTGTACGAACATCCCTACTCCCACCAGAATCCCCATCACCGGGAGCGCATCCCTGATTGCCTCCCGGGCAAGGCGCAGGAGATCGAACCGCTGGCCCGTGGGGATGGCCACCAGGGTCCCTATGGCAAAGACCAGCGGCACGCCGATATCGGGGACGTAGGTCGGCAGGAGTCGAATGGCGGCGAGAAGGCCGATGACCACCACGATCGGCAAGAACAGCAGCACCCCGTACCGTCGGTAGACCGGTGCCGGCATCCGCGCGAGCACAGCCTCTTTGTCAACCCGCCGGACGTACCGTGCCCGAACGTACACTGCCGTCAGAACCGCCACCGGAAGGGTCGCCAGCAGAAGAGGCCCTTCGAAGCCGATGTACGGCATGTCCACGCCGCCGCCGATGATCATCACGGGGATGTTGATCGGCGGCGCAATCATACCGAACACGGCCGTCACGGCAAGAAAGGAGCCCACCGCCACCGCCGGGATCCCCATGGCCAGAAGCGCCGGCGTGACCAGCGCACCCGTCGTCAGGATGCAGGAGGAGGAGAGGCCTGTCAGCATGCCGGGGAACATGATGAACAGGGCAACCAGAATCATCAAGAGCGTGGGGCGGTGAGACAGGGTGGAGACCATCGCGTAGCTCAACGTTCCCAGGGCCCCGCTTGCCTCGATGGCCTTCATGAAGATCATTGCCGTCGCAATGATCAGGACCGCATCCAGATATCCAAACGTCCCTTCGACCAGGTGCCGCAAGGGGACACCTTCACCTGCAACCAGCGCACCGCCCACCGCCGCGAGCGCAAGCGCCACGCCTGAGGGGAGCTTGAACAAGAAAACGCCCGCCGCAAAGACAGCGAGCATGACGAGAATCGTCAGGAGTTCAAGGGGCATACTCATGGGGAGGGCTCCCCTGTGGCCACAGGCATGGTCCTAGAGCCCGAGGATCAGCGTGAAGACATGAATGGGGCCGAGTCGGTCGAGATCTGTGTAGGCGTAGTCGACACCAACTGCAAACGAATGCGGGATCTCCCAGTGGAGTCCCACGCCGGCGCTCCAGGTGCGGACGTCGTCGTTGAACGTGTAGCCTCCCCGCAGCGCAAGGATTCGCTGCCAGCTGTACTCCAAGCCCACCACCGCACTCTCTGGTGCGTCATTCGCGTGGTTGGCATCTGCCGCAAGGCGCAGCACATGGGTCTCATCCCGGACCATCGCGTCCACGGCTCCCACTGCCGTCCAGCCGATGCCGACGCGGAAGTTCACCGGGAGCTCCCAGGACTGCGTTCCGAGGTAGCTCGAGACACCGGTGTTCGCGGCACTGCCGGGATTGGGATCGTAGGTACGGTGCAGGTCCCGCCCCTCCAGCTTGAGCGACGTCCCGAAGTTCGTGAAGGCCATGCCGATGGTGATCCCGTTGAACCCGGTGTGCAGGACGGTCCCGAGATCCACGGCCACGGCCGATGCGCTTTCATTGTAGATGCTCTGGTTGATGAACTTGAACGTTGCACCGAAGGAGAAGAACTCGACGAGGCGGCCGCTGTAGGAGATTCCCACCGCGACATCCGTGGCGCTGTAGAAGTTGCCTGTTCCCCGAGGCTCGTCCTCCGTCGTGATCTCGATATCTCCCATGCTCAAGACCGTCGCACTCGCCCCGATCCGGTGATCATCCCCCACCGGGAGGACAACCCCGAAGTACTGATGGGTGATGTCCGCAAACCAGCGTGTGTGGGTACCGATGAGCGTAAAGGACTGGACGCCAGCAAGCCCGGCAGGGTTCCAGTATGCCGCGCTGGCATCATCCACGATGCCCACTGTCGCACCACCCATCCCCATTGCCCGGGCGCCAACGCCGATCTTGAGGAACTGGGCGGCACTCGTCCCCGCCTTGTTGGACTCCTGCGCCCCGGCCACGGAGGCGGCAAGGAGGCAGCCCACGATGAGAAGATGCTGAGTTCGTCGCATAGTCTATTTTATCAATCCGAACTTGCCGATATGACTGTTCCCCTCGGGGTCTTCCACCACATAGACATAGACGCCGAAGGCGAGCGCCTGATCCCAATCGGAGACAAGATTCCAGCTGAGAGATCCGACGGGGTCATCGTGCTCCAGCGTCCTGACCAGCGTCCCTGAGAGGGTGTAGACTCTGATGGTGCACCGTGGAGGAAGATACATGAACCGGATCTGCCTCACGTTCTGGAGCGTTTCATAACGGGAGGTGACTATGTAGGGATTGGGTACCACGCGAATCTGGCTCAGATCCACCGCAGAGGCGTCGAACCTGCCGGGTGAGAACTGAAACTCAAACTCATCCCCGTCCCGCAAGGCATTGTAGCTCTCTATCAAGACAGCCGTCCCCTCCTCAGGCGGGAGCCCCGCGGTATCTCCAGGGGCATTGGCAATCAATATCTGATAGGCAAACTCCTGAATCTGGGTGGCCGGATTGGGTGACCCGGCAGCCGGGGCCGGGGAGGGATACGGGACACGGGTAATATAGATAAGCTCGCCTTCCTGCCACTGGCTGTCGCCATTGATATCCCGAATCTCAAAGACAACCTGACTGCCGCTGGTGGTATTCCAGACCGAAAACGGAACGGTGTACTGAGCGGTGGATCCCTGGATCCCCCAGCTGTAGGCTCTGGTCCCGCTCCCGTCGAAGCGGATAGCGTAGCTGGCGCTGCGGGCGGCAGTATCGGCCTGGGTATTCTCCGTAAACGAGGCATACCAGGAACCGTCACTGCTCACGTTTCCGGAGCCTACCACGTTACCTCCCCCCTCCTCGGTGATGGCCTTGATGCCGCCGATTCTCTCTTCCGTTGCCACCGAAACCCGAAACCCATCGGCCACGGCCAGATCCATGTTGTTGACCGGGCTGGAGGAGTAGAC
>Ga0209536_100017224_pt1 | contig 10244 bp, 7 predicted proteins | sample DeeMarSeWOR28_12_FD_187461 | JGI IMG/M metagenome (GOLD analysis project Ga0209536, IMG submission 187461) | Marine sediment microbial communities from White Oak River estuary, North Carolina - WOR-2-8_12 (SPAdes) (version 2) | ecosystem: Environmental > Aquatic > Marine > Intertidal zone >... | reverse complement strand
CACCGGTTACGAAGATATTTCACTGCTGTCGCTAAGCACCGGCGATTACGGATGCATCGTGCCTTTGATCGAACGTCTGATGTCCCGCTATGCAGCGCAGAATGTGGCCGTATCGCTGCCGTCGTTGAGAGCGGAAACGCTCACACCGCAGCTGATGGAGTTGATCAAGACCGTGCGCAAAACCGGGTTTACGATTGCCCCGGAAGCCGGCAGCCAGCGGCTGCGGGAGGTAATTAACAAAAATATCAGCGATGCGGAAATTATGGCCACCGTCAAAGATGCCTTTGATCTGGGCTGGCAGGTCATCAAACTGTATTTTATGATCGGTCTTCCCACTGAAACCGCCGAGGATTTAAAAGCGCTGGTTGATTTGGTCAAGGCTTTGCGCAAAATCAAAAACCGCTCAAGGCACCGGGGCCAAATCAATGTCAGTGTGGCCACTTTTATCCCCAAACCGCATACGCCGTTTCAATGGGCTTCCCAGCTGTCTTTGGCCGAAGCTGAAGACCGCATCAAACACCTTCAGGATCAGCTGAAACTGCCCGGCATTCATTTTAAGTGGCAGAACCCCCGGGTCAGTCGATTGGATGGGGTTTGGGCTCGCGGCGATCGAAGGCTAAGCCGACTGCTGCTGGCGGCCTATCATAAAGGATGCAAATTTGATGGTTGGAGTGATCAATTTCGCTATGATTTGTGGGAAGCCGCTTTTGTCGAGACCGGCGTTGATCCTGATTTTTATACCATTCGCCAAAGAGATCTTTGTGAACCGCTGCCCTGGGACCATGTTGATACCCGTGTGGACAAAACATTTTTAGCCGCTGAATGGGAAAACGCGCTTAAAGGTGCCTATACGGCGGATTGCCGGGTTGACGATTGCAACCAGTGCGGTGTCTGTGATTTTGAACAAATCGAGCCGTTAACCCACGAAGTTTTTACAGACAGTTCTGATATCCAGTACCGATCCAAAGTTAAAAAGCAGCCGATGTATAAGAAGCTGGGCATTTTTTATTCCAAGCAGGGCCGGGCACGGTATCTCGGACATCTCGAACTGGTCAATATCTTCCTGAGGGCTTTAAAGCGTGCCGGAATTCCGGTTAAATTTTCGGAAGGCTTTCACCCCAAACCAAAAGTTTCTTTCGATAATCCCCTGCCCGTTGGAATCGAAAGCTTGCAGGAACACTTTGTGGTAACCGTGCCCATCGAGGTACGCCCACAAACGGTCAAAGACGGATTAAACGCCCATCTGCCGGATGGGATCGACATTACCCATTGTGAATTGGCTTCGAATAAAAATACGGCGGCAGCATCTGAACTCATCCAATACCGGGTCGCTTTAAGCGAGGATGGTTTCGACAAAGCCAAATTGAATAATTTCAACGTCCTGTCGGAGGTAACCATTACCCTGACCAATCGAAAAGGGAAGTTGAAAAAGATAAATTTAAAGGATATTGTGGTAGTTGCTGAATGGTTCGATTCCCGTAATTTAGCGTTCACGCTGAGGTCAGAACCGGGAAAGAATGTGCGGCCGTTCGAAGTTCTGCGTCATATTTTTAATTTAAGTGAAGCGCAGGTCAAACAGGCAACGATCATAAAGCTTGGGGCATAGAGCACTGGGCATAGCGCATAGAGCATTGGTCAATATGCAAGGGGCATGGCGTTAAAGTATCCCTTTTTGGTGGGGGAAAAAGAATCAAACCCTATGCTCCATGCCCCATGCGCTATGCCACAAAAGCGGAGTTTTCAAAAATGTACAAACAGCTCATTGTTAACGTGTCGGATCATGAAACCCGGGTGGCCCTTCTAGAGGATGGCACGATCGTCGAGTTGTATGTGGATCGCGGCGGAGATTCCGATGTTAATGGTAATATTTATAAAGGCAAAATTTTAAGGGTACTGCCGGGGATGCAAGCCGCATTTGTCGATATCGGCCTTAACCAGGCCGCCTTTATTTATGTGGATGATGTCTACAACAATGATTTTAAAGAATATGAGCGCATGTTTCAAATCGATACCGAGGAGCCGAACTCAGATATGGAAGGTAATCTGGAATCCGAGGTGATTAAAAGCAGGCGCAACTTTCAGATCGAAGAACTGATTTCAGAAGGTCAGGAAATGCTGGCCCAGGTTGTCAAATCCCCCATTGGAACCAAAGGGGCGCGAATATCATCTAATATTTCATTGCCCGGGCGCTTTCTTGTGTTGATGCCGACCTCCGACCACATTGGCATCTCCCGCAGAATCGAAATTGAAGAAGAACGTGAGCGTTTGCGCAGTGCGGTGCGGGATTTACGCTCCAACAGCTACGGATATATTGTGCGGACAGCAGCTGAAGGAGAGCCCGCAGAAAAGCTGGCATCTGAGATGTCATTTTTAAACAATCTGTGGGAAAACATCCAAAAAAAATTTGAAAAAGCACCGACACCTTCTCTGCTGCATCAAGAGATTTCGGTGAGTCTGCGCGCGGTCCGGGATTTGCTGATCCATGAAGTTGAGAAACTGGTCATTGATTCCAAACCCACCTATGATGCGGTATTATCCTTTCTGAATATTTATATGCCCGTTCTAAAGGATCACGTGGTCTTCTATGAGGGCACCGAGCCGGTCTTTGATGCTTACAATCTTGAAGGCGATATTTCAAGGGCTTTAAAGCGCAAAGTATGGCTGAGATCGGGCGGTTATATAACCATCGAACACACCGAGGCTTTGGTGGCCATTGATGTTAACACCGGCCGTTATGTTGGCAAACACAACCTGGAAGAGACGATTTTAGAAACCAACCTGGAAGCGGTTAAAGAGATTGCATATCAAATTCGGCTGCGGGATATCGGTGGTATTATCATCATTGATTTTATTGACATGGATAAAAAGTCCAATCAGGAAAAGGTGTTCAACGCCCTGAATGAAGCCTTTTTAAAGGATAAGAGCAAGACCCATGTGTTGCCGATGTCAGAGATGGGGCTCATTCAGATGACCCGCAAACGGACGCGGGAGCCGCTGACCAGGATTATGTGCGAACCCTGTTATTATTGCGACGGTGAAGGTTATATTATTTCCAAACAATCGATTTGTTATTCGATTTACCGCGAATTTTTGCGCGAATCCCAGGACATGCAAGGCGTCCGGCTAACTTTAAGGGCCAATCCGCAGATTGCCGAGCTGCTGCACGGCGAGGAAAATCATTTAATTGTTGCACTTGAAAAGGCCATCGGCAAACAAATTGTGATTTATCCCGACCAAGCCTATCATCTGGAAGAGTTTGATGTTTTTGAGATTCAAAAAGAATAAAAAGATTATCTAAATCAAATATTTGGTGCAATTTTTAATCTTGACATGATTTAAAGCTTATGATTTACATAAAAGATTTGGGATCAATCATCCTAAAAAAAGCCAGATAAAGACGAAGAAGAACGGTTATAGCTATAAAATTAAATAAAATAAGGGACTTATGAGATGAAGCGGACTTTTCAGCCCAGCAGGATCAAACGGGCCAGAAACCACGGATTTCGCAAACGGATGTCGACTAAAGCCGGACGCAGGGTAATTAGTAAGCGCCGGGCAAAGGGCCGGGTGCGCCTTTCGGCCTGAAGCACTCAGGGCATTGAAACGCCATTGAAACGGATGATGGACGATGAATAACGATGCGCTTTTCCTTTAAAAAGGAAGATCGAATCATAAAGCGGTCGGAATTTCATGAACTCACCAGTGCCGGGCGCAGGTTAGAAAACGAATTCTTGATTGCTTTTATTGAACCGGGTCGACTCAACCGCTCAAGGCTGGGCATTACCGTTACACGAAAGGTCGGTAAAGCTGCACAGAGAAACCGAGTTAAACGTCTTATACGCGAATATTTTCGATTAAACAGGCAGCATTTTAATCAAAACTGGGACATTAACATTATCGCCAAAAAAAAGGCCGTAGACCTTTCATCAGAGAAGGTAGTATCATGCCTTCAGGATTTGTTTGAAAAGATTTCGAATTGTGTTGATTAAAAAGGTTATATCGATATTTATGCTGGCGTCGATCAGAGCCTACCAATATACCCTATCGCCGGTATTAGGCTCAGCGTGTCGATTTTATCCGACCTGTTCGAATTATGCTTATCAGGCAATCAAGCAGCACGGTCCTCTAAAAGGCGTATTTCTGGCGTCCAAGCGATTGTTGCGATGTCATCCCTTTCATCCTGGCGGCGTTGATCCGGTTCCCTGACACACGCCTAACAAATCCCTGCGATTTTTTTTGCCGGGGTTTCTGGGCAATGGCGCATGTTCTGCTTTCCTCCTGAGTCCCCAGAGAAAAACCTGTTTGATCTAAAGATTCTGTATATTTTCGAAGAAAAGATATACCTGTTTTCGAACCCGATATGAGGAGAAAACCATGGAACAATCGCGATTGTTAATTGCCATCGTCCTTTCTCTCGTTGTATTTTTGGCATGGCAATTTATTTTCAGCCCGAAAGAGGCTGAGCGGCAGGCGGCTAAAAAAGTTGCCGCCCCAGCGGCAACCCAGCCGCAACCGGTAAAGGATCAAGAAACGCCTTACCGGCCGGAGACTGAAAAACCAGAAACTGAAAAATTAGTTCCTGCCGAACAACCTGCTGTTGAAGCAACGACACCCCAGATCGCTCGCACGCTTACAGTGGATACGCCGCTTTATCAGGCCAAAATATCGGAAAACGGCGCGGTATTTTACAGTTTTCTCCTGAAAAAATATCATGAAAAAGTTCAAAAAGATTCACCGCTAAAGCAGGTTCTCACCGACACTGAAACCCTTGGGGTCGGCGAGATCGGATTCGCCGGCAAAAGCATTTCAGGACTGGAAAATGCTGTTTTTGCCGCCGATCTTGCATCCGCTCAGGCGCAGATTACAGATGGCCCCCGGAGAATTCATTTTTTGTGGCACTCCGCAGACGGAGTGGCCATCGAAAAGACCTATCAATTTGCACCGGATTCCTATGTTGTCGATCTTGAAGTGACGGTCAAAAACGGATCCAGCCGCAGCATCCAGGACAGAGTTTTTGTGGCCTTAAACGGAAAGGCGCCGGCGGCTAAACGGCGGTATGCCTTTGAGGGGCCCAGTGCCTATGTCAACGATAAACTCGAGGAAATTGAGGTCAAAAAAATCAAGGATAAAAGTAACTTTGACGGTAAAATCAAATGGATTGCTTTGCAGAGCCGTTATTTTATGTCCGGCCTTATCCCCGAGCAGATCGAAGACACCAGCCTGCAGCTGGCGCTAAAATCGGAAAACGTTTTAACCGCCCGGTATCTGCAGGCAGAAAAAGCCATTCAACCCGGTACCCAGCAAACTTATAAATATCGGCTCTTTATCGGTCCCAAAATTACGCAAGAATTAAAAAAGGTTGGCAATGATTTGGATAAACTCGTTAATTTCGGCTGGTTTGATTTCATTGCCAAGCCCTGTGTATGGCTAATGAACCTGTTTTACAGTGTGATCCCCAATTACGGGGTGGCCATCATCATATTAACCATGCTTGTAAAGCTCATTTTATGGCCCCTGGGAACAAAAAGCTATAAATCGATGAGCGAAATGAAAAGACTCCAGCCCCTGATGAAAGAGATCCGCGAAAAATATAAAAACGATAAAAAGAAAATGAATGAAGAAGTCATGGGGCTTTATCGCACCTATAAAATCAACCCACTGGGCGGTTGCCTGCCGATGATCGTCCAGCTGCCGGTATTTTTTGCTCTGTACCGGATGCTTTATGAGGCCATTGAGCTGCGCCACGCTCCCTTTTTCCTGTGGATTAATGATCTTTCTGCACCAGACCGTCTGTTTCACTTTGGTTTTTCGATACCTTTCATGGAACCGCCATATGGAATACCGGTCCTGACCCTGATCATGGGCGCCACCATGCTGCTGCAGCAAAAAATGTCCCCTCCAATGGGAGATGCCACCCAGGCTAAAATGATGATGTTTATGCCCCTCGTTTTTACCGTCATTTTTATCAATTTTTCATCCGGACTGGTCTTATACTGGCTGATAAACAACATCTTATCGATCGCCCAGCAGTATTATACGCAGAAAAAATTTGCGTAATTACGGAGGTTTTCAATGTCAGCTTCGCTGGAATTCAAAGCAAAGAACGTGGAAAAGGCTGTTGAGCTGGCTAGCTCAGAATTAAATATGCCAAAAAAAGATTTAAAGTATGAGGTACTTTCTTATGGATCAAGCGGCATTTTCGGTCTGTCCGGCGCCAAAAAGGCAAAAATTCGGGTTCAGCTGCCTGCAGATTCACAGGCCAGAGAGCTTAAACCTGATCGAACCGAACCTGATCCCGATTCCGCAAATATCCCTGAAGAAAGCAAACCTTCCGACAGCATTGATCCAGCCGCAGATGACACGGTTACCGAAGTAAATCCCGAAGGCCCGGCGCTGTATTCTTTTCCCGATGATCCAACGGAAACCGGCCGTCTTGTTTTGCAAAGGATCGTCGAACACATCGCAACAGATGCCAAAATAACCATGGAGAAAAATTCCGATGGCGTATTTTTTAAGATTAACGGCAAAAATGCGGGCATTTTAATCGGCAAGCGCGGACAGACACTGAATGCCATTCAATCCATCGTTGAAAAAGTTGTCAACAAACGCAACCAAAACCGCATTCGGGTTTGGGTTGATATCGAAGGCTATCTGGATGCCCGCAGGGAGAATTTGGAAAATAAGGCCATGCGCTTGGCCGAAAAGGCCAAGTGCCTCGGAAAACCGATATCTCTGGGACAGATGAATGCTTATGATCGCCGAATCGTGCATCTTGCACTTCAGGATTTCTCCGATGTTCAAACTCGCAGCCGGGGAGAAGGTCCCCTGCGAACGCTGGTTATATTTCCGAGTAAAAGAAGGTCTTCGGGAAGCTAGTTTCTCGCTCGTTCCAATCAAATGACACTCAATCTGGACACAATCGCAGCCAACGCCACGCCCAGCGGGCAGGGCGGAATTGGCATTATCAAGATTTCAGGCTCGGAAGCTTTTCCGATTGCACAATCTATTTTTAAACCCAAAAATTCAACCCTGAATCCAACTTCCGGCAAACTCAGCGAAACCAGTGGATCCGGGCCATTTCAATTCAAGTCTCACCGTATTTATTACGGACACATCGTTGATCCGGATAATGGACGGCTTTTAGACGAAGTACTGGTATCGGCCATGAAGGCGCCCAACACCTACACCCGCGAAGATGTGGTTGAAATTAATACCCATGGCGGGGCGATGGTTGTTTATGCTATCCTGCAGCTTGTTTTAAGCAAAGGCGCACGCCTGGCAGAACCGGGTGAATTTACCAAACGCGCGTTTCTCAATGGACGCATCGATCTTACTCAGGCCGAAGCCGTTATCGACGTGATCAATGCTCGCACCCAAAAAAATCTAGCATTGGCGGCTGGGCAGGTGACCGGAAAGCTTCGGGAGCAGGTGACTCTCATCAGAACCGTTTTAATCGATATCTTGACCCGGGTCGCAGCGGCTATTGATTTTCCGGACGATGTTGAAGAATTGATCAATTCCGAAGACACGCTTAAAGTTGTTGAAAAAAAAGTGCTGGAACCGCTCAATCGTTTGATCCGAAATTATACGGATGCGCATGTGTTTCGGGAAGGTCTAAGGGTTGCCATTGTCGGCCGCCCGAATGTCGGCAAATCCAGTTTGCTGAACCAGCTGGTTCAGAAAGATCGTGTCATCGTCACCGCCGTGCCTGGAACAACCCGGGATGTCATTGAAGAAACCCTGAATCTTGCGGGGATACCGGTCATTATCAGCGACACAGCCGGTGTCCACCATACTGACAATCCAGTCGAAAAGATCGGAATTGAAAAGACAATTGAGCATGTCAACGGCGCCGATCTGGTTCTTTTTATGATTGAAGCCAATAGTGCGCTCAGCCCCGAAGATCATTATATTTATGAAAAGATCCAATCAAAGCCGATCGTCCTTGTTCTGAATAAAATCGATTTAACCTGCGAGGAAAACGAAACCACCATTCCCGATAGCTGGTCCTATGATGATCGTATTCGTATTTCGGCGCTGTATGACCGGGGAATTGGTGATCTTAAAGAAATAATTGTTAAGCTGGCCGGCGGTGCAAATCCCATTGATTTGAATGAGGTGGTCGTTCCCAACCTGCGGCACAAGCTGTTGCTGGAAAAGAGCCGCAATGCGGCCGAAGCGATCATTGAACAAATACAAGACGGCACTTCCAGCGATCTGACGGCCATTCATATTCAGGAGGCTGTTGATGAACTGGGAGCAATCAGCGGGGAAAATGTAAAAGTGGATGTGCTGGACCAGATTTTCAGCCGATTTTGTGTGGGGAAATAGTTAATGTTTCACGTGAAACATTTAGAAATGCCTAAAGTTCAAAGTGCCTAAAATGCCTAAAATTAAAACAAGGAGTTAATCCATTTTATAACTTTAGACATTTTAGCTCATTTTAGTTCATTTTTGGCATTTATTAGGATACTTTCGATATTATGTGAATTACCTTACAATTGAATATCATATAAATAAGGAGCGGATTACAGACCAATGGATTTTGATTTTACACCCTATTTTGATAAATATGAGGAGCTGGTTTCTAAAGCGGACAGCGCATTTGAACGCGTAAAACAGGCATATACCGAATGTGTGAAGTGCGAGGAAAAATGCGCGGATTGTTGTTTTGCTCTTTTTGATTTAACATTGATTGAAGCCCTTTACATCAACCACAAATTTAATGAAAAAATTAAGGGTTCCGATAAAGCCGAGCTCCGGGAAAAGGCAAATCAGGCAGATCGCAAAGTCCATAAGCTCAAACGCAAAGCTTACAAAGATCTTCAGACCGGAAAAAGCGAAGACGAGATCCTTGCAGAGCTGGCCGGGGAGCGGGTGCGGTGCCCCCTTCTAAACGAAACCCAGTTATGTGATCTTTACGATAACCGTCCATTAACCTGTCGTTTTTATGGAATACCGACGGCAATTGGTGGGAAGGGGCATACCTGTGGAAAATCCGGATTTGAAAAAGGCGAAAAATATCCAACCGTAAATCTGGATGCGGTCAACAGTCAACTTCAACAAATTTCGGCTGAATTGATTCGAGATCTTAAATCCAGGCATTTAAAGCTGTCGGATATGCTGGTTCCCCTGTCCATGGCGTTGCTTACGACATACGATGATGAATATCTTGGCGTAGCAGAGGAAAAGCCTCCTGAGCGACGACCCCGAAAAAAGCATCGAAGGAGAACCCTATGAGCGAATTTTCTCCTGATGAAGCCGAAAGACGAAAACGTGCGATATTTGAAAGCATGTCTCCCCGTCGTCAAAAATACATCTTGAAAAAGGGCTATCGGAAATGGGATCCGTTTGAAGAACCCAAAGATCCGATTGATATTCGCAAAGATAAAACAAAACGGACCACCCAGATGCTGGTCAGAGAGTTTTTACAATCACGCGGCTCTGATCAATACACCAATGCTTACGGACGGGGAGTTCTGGAAATCGCCCTGGGTATTGTTAACGAAGACGATTATTTTCGCGGAATGTTCGAATTTTCCTGCTGGTACAGCGATCTGCTGAAAAAAGAAGGGCAAACTTGAAAAGGATCAAAGCATGGCGCTTGGAGCAAGGAGCATGGAGTAAAAGAAGCCGGCTTTTTTGATCGTGCTTTATACTCCATGCCCCGTGCCATTGGCCTAAATTGGAAGATTGCTTACACCAGGGTTTAAACTGGTTTCGTGCAGAGAAATTTTATATGGAAACCCGTTGGGACATAAATGAGATGCTGGGCGCCGGGCCGAACCCTGACACCATTATTTCTCCAATTGATAATGCTGAGATGGTATTCGTACCTGCCGGAGATTTTATCAAGGGTATAACCGAAGAAGAATTGGCCCACCTATTTCTTCTGGACAAAAGCGAAAATCCTGTATTTACCACAGAAGTTTATGCCCGCAAGGTCTATTTGAAAGATTTCTATATCGACCGCTACCCGGTTACCAACTACCAATACCGGAATTTTATTGAGGCAACCGGCCACCGTCGCCCGATTCTGCTAAATCATCCACTGTGGGGACAGCCGATGAAGCCGGTGGTTTTTGTGGGCTGGAATGATGCACGCGCCTATGCCAGCTGGGCAGGGAAATCCCTTCCGACAGAGGAGCAATGGGAAAAGGCCGGTCGCGGAGAAGATGGGCGCTGGTGGTCCTGGGGCCACGAATTTTTGCCGGAACACTGTAATTCCAGGGAATACGGTATCG
>Ga0209536_100017223_pt1 | contig 10244 bp, 9 predicted proteins | sample DeeMarSeWOR28_12_FD_187461 | JGI IMG/M metagenome (GOLD analysis project Ga0209536, IMG submission 187461) | Marine sediment microbial communities from White Oak River estuary, North Carolina - WOR-2-8_12 (SPAdes) (version 2) | ecosystem: Environmental > Aquatic > Marine > Intertidal zone >... | reverse complement strand
GGGACGTGCTACTGATCCTATTGGTGTCGATAGTAGGGTCGTTCGTGATCAGCTATGTGCCGTTCGTCTCGTCTCTGCTGGACGCGGCCCTCAACGTGGTCGTCGGTCTGGCGTTCATAGACCTCTACGCGAACTACAAGTCAGGCTGACCTTAATCTATTCACCCGTTTCTGTGGGTAAGCTGACCTCCGTCAGCAATGGGAGCTGTGAGGTTGGACAAAATCAGGTTTTCCACATCCACCCAAGCCCTCTACAGAGACGTGCTTAACCCCTTTATACTGCCCCTCAGGGATGTGGTTTGATGGGACATATCTTCCTCGTCGGTATGGCCGCGATTCTCCTGGGGTCAATCCTCCTTGTCATGGGGGGTGTAGGCCACCACAGTGTCCGCATAAATCTGAGGGAAGGCAGCGTACTTGGACAGGCTTGGTTCGTGGTCATCCTAGTCGGGCTTCTGCTCATGCTCATCGACATTTACTTGGGTTGACGTAATACGAACCTAAAGCGGTACGAAGACGACGGCAAGAATACCATTTATGCGTCTAAGGCCCAGGACAAGGATATTTTATAATTCTTCTTTATTTTATTACATTTTTTTTAACTTCTGTAGAGTTGTTTGCGGGAGTGTCTTCCAAGAGTTCTATGTATAGGAAATCATATTGTACGCTCGCGGCAATTGGTTTCCTGTCTTATTTTATTAACTTCTGGGAAGTATGGTAGTTGGGTGATTTATCTGGTACTGGATATGCATGTGCACCTGACAGAGGAGAGGCCTGACGCCGAGTGGGTTTGGTCCAACTGGCCGGGCGAGGGCAGGCGCGGCTTGTCGGCTGAGGTGTTCATCGAGAAGATGGACGCCTGCAAGCCTCGTATAGACAAGGCGGTGGTCTTCGGCTTGTTCTCGCTGGCTAGTGAGACGCCTGAAGCCATGAGGAGGGACAACGACTATATCATGAGGATGGTGGAGAAGTACCCCGACCGTTTCATCGGGGCGGGTGTGGTGGATCCGAGCTGGGGAGAAGCTGCGATCAAGGAGCTTCATCGCTTCGTGGACGCGGGGCTCCGCGTGGTGAAGATGCGGTTCAGCTCCATGCACTACCACGCCAACAACAAGGCGGCTCAGAGGGTGTTCAAGGAGATCGGGGAGCTGGGGGTGCTGCCTGTCTGCCACAGCGACTGGACCCACTACAGCAACCCGCTGATCCTGGGGGACCTCGCGTCCATGTTTCCCGACGTGAGGATGGTGATGCAGCACTTCGGGGAGTACCTGAGCTACGACGCCATAAGCGTCTGCAGGAAGCTGCCTAATGTGTACGTGGATACGAGCGCGCTGGTGTTGCCTAAGAACATCGTACGGTTCATCGATGAGGTGAGCCCCGACAGGATCATGTATGCCAGCGACACGCTGAGTGTACGGGGTGGGCTGCAGCCGCAGGACGCGCTTAACCGCGTCACCTGCCTGGAGCTGCCGAAGAAGCAGGAGGAGAAGGTGCTCGGCGGGAACGCCGTGGCCCTCCTCAGGTCAGTGGGGGTGAAGCTATGAAGATAGACGTACACAACCACATTGGCGTAGACCCAGCGTACGAGGAACACAGGGCAGCCAAGGAGCTTGTCGACGAGATGGAGAAGGCAGGGATCGATAAATGCGTCGTGTTTCCCTTCACCACCAACCCCGACTTCAAGGAGCAGAACAAGGTGGTCAAGGAAGCCATGGACAAGTACCCGGACAAGCTTATTGGGTTCTTCACCATGAACCCTAGGTTGCCCGAGATGACGGACCTAATGTACATGTACAAGGAGCAGGGCTTCAGAGGCGTGGTCACGGACCCCCGGTTCGGCGTAGGCCACGAAGCTAAACGGTTCCACGAGCTGGTGGAGTGCGCCTTGGTGCTGGAGATGCCCGTGTGGCTTCACAGCGACGACAAGGACACCATGCGGGTCTACATCGGGCCGTTGGAGGCAGTGATGAGCAAGTACCCTGGGGTCCAGTTCATCCTTAGCAGCATGTACTACGACCACGTGGGCATCGCGGCGAGGCACAAGAACGTGTACCTGGACACGGCGACTCACATGTCGGGAGGCATGACGGCATCGGCGGTGCAACCTGTGGGTACCCACAGGATACTGATGGGAAGCAACTCGCCGTACGGCCTGCTCCGCCGCGAGGTTGAGAAGATCGAAGCCGAGGACGTGTTCACGGGCTTCCAGAAGAGCCTGATGTACTCGTTGAACGCGGAACGGCTCCTCAAGCTGTAAAACTCCCCTTTTTTATAATATAGATCTTTTATCGTGAAGCTAGAACACGATCAGCTATCCACGATACTTATTTTCCTGCCTCATCCCGGTGCGAACGATGACGTCATGATTAAGGTATTCATGATAGGGGTCGTTGTCATACTCTGCGTGGTAGGTGCTGCCATGAACCCCCAGATACTAGGTAACATCAGCCTCCCAGACGTATCGTTGACGAATACCTACCAGCTGACGTTGATGTCCTGCGTCGCGGCATCGATGCTTAATCTAGGGTACTTTTTATCTGCCTTGTCGAAGATTATGAGAGAGTTCAAGGAAAGAACACAGATCTTCAGACAGTATTCTTCGTGGGATACCGATCACTCAGTCAATTAATTTGACGAATTTTATATATTTCAAAGCAGCATCTAAACTAGTACTTTTCGCTAAATGGGTGTGTATTGATGTACCGTTCACAGAAAGCTTCCCTGAATTCGATTGGTATTTAGTTAAAATTTTTCGTGAAACTAGAATTATGATAAAGTTTATCATAATTGATTTAATTATGTAATTTAAAGGAGCATTGTTTTGCATGAATTTACAAGTTTTATTTTTATAGGAGATTGTTCTCAGAAATTTGATAAATTTTTTAAAACATTGATTTACACGTTATTTTTTTCCTTATAAATTTTTTTTTAGTTAGGGATTAAAATTTCGTTTTTTAGGGATTCAATTGATAGTTATTCTTATTTATTGAGAATAATATAGTATGTACAGGTAGCCCAAGTAGTGATGCCACTTGGTGGAAATTGAACGCATTCGATATGATCAGACTGATTCTGAAGTTAAAACAAGTATATTCGATGTAGCTCAGTCGGATCGAGTTGAGACCGCAGATGTAAATGAAAAAAAGTTCAACGGCATGATTAGAGACGCCTACAATAGACTCAGTCCTTTTAAGAAAGCCCTTATTGGACTCGGCATAGGTAAATGGTATATCGGTAGCTACAAGAAATCGGCATGGAATGGTAAGTTGCCGTTCTATGTTTGGAAATGTCAGGTTTGTGGGAAAATTGCATTTAGTTATCCACACAGCCATAAACAAATTTTACAGTGTCAGAACTGCTCACGTACTTAATCACAGAATCAATTCGGCTACCAGGTTATAATCCTATAATTAGATAGCTTTACTCGCGCGAGATAGAGAAATGCGTAAGATTATATGCTCTGGTTATCTATAATAAAAACATCTATAAAAATAAATGTTAATTTAAAATGATGTTATTTAATCATATTCTTTATATATATTATATTGATTAAAAGCAATATATATTTAAAAAATAATAAAGGTTAAATATGGAAAAGTGATCCATAAAAACACTGCTGATGTGTGATCTATAAATTGATAATTAACTTGCATAGGTGGTTATAAATGAATTATTATGAAAGTTTAGAGCCCTATTGGTTCAAGTACATTCACTCTGACTTAGAGAAACACTCTGGACCAATAGCGATTCGTTTCGACATCAACTCACCAGTCGGGAAAAATGGTAGAATATCCCTAAGAAATGGCGACGTCAACCTGAGACTCGAAGAAAACGGCTATCTCATACATGCTTATTCTAAACTTGGTCCCCTAGTGTTAATGGCCCACCAGGGAAGAAAGAACCCGCCAAACATGAAACCTGATAAAAACTTCGTCAACCTACTCGACCATCACCGAATAATCAGCAACATATCTGGCATCAGAATTCACCTCGTAGAGTATGTTGAAGGGGAGACGTGGGAGGAGTACTCAAAGAACGTAGAAAAACACATACTAAGCCTGAAGAGTGGCGAGGCAGTGCTAATGGACAACCTCAGGATTTGGGACTTCGAGAAAGACTTCAACGCCGAGAAATGCCCATACATTCCCTTCTTTGAGGACATAGGACTGGCAGCCTATATCAACGACGGCTTGCCTCTCTGGCACAGGAACGACGCCAGCTTGATGTTTGGCAGGCATGTCGCCCCAACATACATAGGTCACATCTCCATGAAGGAGCTACGAGTTCAAAACAACATAATGCACAGAAACGGGAAGAAGATTATCATAATAGGGGGAAAGAAACCCAAGTTCGAGGCCATACCTAAACTCGTAGACAAGATGGACATACTCACAGGCGGGGTCACTGGGATATTGACCGCACAGTTAAACGGCCACGAAGTAGGACCCCTGAACGAGAAACTACTTGAACACAACTTCAAAGGCATGGAAAAAGAGATCAAAAAATTCGGAGAGATCGTGCAGGACAATAACATAGGTCACCCAGTAGACTTCGTCATCTCACAAACCCACAACACATCTCCATCAAACAGAATCAATGTTCCCATAGAAAAAATATCCAAGCCTGAATACGAAGAATACGAGATATTCGACATAGGGAATGAAACCGTGAAAAAATATTCCAAAAAGGTAAACACAGGAAGCTATAGCTGGAAGATAAGAGCAGGCCCAGACGGCGTCTTCGAGGAAGACTTCGATAACGGCATAAAACTCATAAGAAACATCCTGGGAACAGGTTTCGTCGCCCTGGGCGGAGACACGGTTGAGGAGCTCCAGAAGTACGAACTCTGCAAACCGATAATGTACTCAGACGGCGTCGTACTCCTCGGCGGAGGATCCCACCTCGAAGGCTTCGCAGGACTACCATACCCATCAATAGAAGACCTCATCCAAAACGGGTGTGTAACAAGACAGTAATTAATTATCAAGCTACTCGTCTAGTTTTTTAAAATAATAGTAGGTTATTTCCTATCACGGTCTACAATAAGATCGTGACTATAAGATGTTGTATATTAAAAAAAGGGTAGAAGTATTGTATCTCCACAGTAATGACCTAACAAGATTGACATTAATACCACTGCAAATGGAAAAAAGTAGCAACTTAGTGTTTCTATAGTTGATATAACGTTGGTAAGGATGCTTATAGGACCGTTTTCAGGACCCCTATAATTCAACTATCGTGCTACATGGATGACAAGTAGAAATATGTTAAACGTAAACCAAAGTGAACTCCAAGAATATCGCATGTTTATGCAAAAGATATGGATCAGTCGTCCTTTATACATATTTTATATGAGATCGTTTACGACTCCATGGACTCCAGGATAAGCCTCATCGACAGGTTGAAGATACAGCTGAGAGGCTACATCTACCTTGAAGACAGGATCGAACCGAACTGGGAGGATTCGATGCCCTTCTACATCTTCAAGTGTCCCATCCACGGATATGTCGAGAGCTACCCGCATGGGTACAAGAAAAAGCTGGTATGCCCCAAGTGCCTGGAGGAGCTTATGAAAGAGGAGGAGAAGGCCTACACTGATGCTTTGCTACTTGACGCCGCTAACGAGGAGATCAGAACCTTGGAGATATAACCTAATTATAATCAATTTGTGCAGAATGCAATGATTTATGTTATTTCTAGTTAACAAGGTTTAATAATAAATCTAAAAAATGACGGTGATTGGCTTTCCTTTATATTAGGTCTCCTTGCACGAATTTTTTCATGAAGTGTATTTGTGAGCGAGTATTCCAGTTACTTATCCAAGTAAAACGACCAAGGTTTGATATTTTATGACGTCAACCCTTCACCATACTTCACATCATCTCAAAGTAAGCCTTTTCGCGTTCTTGATCATCGAAAACATTGTACGTAGAGTGGTGGACCAGGCCTTAAGAGAACGATTAACTAAAATATATAAAATTGATCCAAATTCTTCAAAACGGGCATCCTCTGTGTCTCACTTGCGCCGGGTTGGCTGAGTGGTTAGGCGGCCGCCTGCAGAGCGGCTCCACGAAGGTTCGATTCCTCCGCCCGGCTCCAATAAAACTGGGTTTTACGTCCTGTTAAGAGACACACTGCTAGCCCAAACATCCCCTCGCGCTAGGCAGCTGTAGTCCATCAGTGACCTCAGCTATGAAAGATAGAAAAACGAATTGTACCTACCCGCGTCGTAACTGTGACACACAATATTCCCTTTAAAAGTGAATAAATTCTTGGCCAACGCCGTTCACCACAGAGACTCAGAGCATCAAGACATCGAAGACAGAAATAAGCATGGAACATCGGAGCATAACTCATAACACTATGACGAGGCTTAGAGCACCAGTTTATCTACAGCATCTTAACAAGGGCTCTCGCTTTCTGATCCTGTGACTTGACATATCAGAGCCTCACCCATAGCCTTTTTAAACTGATAAAATTGAGAACGGTTTTCTATAGTATTGAGGCAAACTTTCTACGAAAGATCTCCTTATATATTTTAGCTCGTAGGAACGCTAACTCCATTTTTACGTTGTCTACTGTAGAGAGACATTCCTCTAGAATCTCCAGTTCCGCGTCGTCATCGTATATCATCACAATCTCAAGGGTCTGTAACAGAAGCCTCTCTAGTTTCTTAAAATCTCTATTTTTACCTGGGGGCCAAAGAATTGTATCGATTTCTTTGTAATCTGTCTGAGTGTCTTTATCCTCGACATTTAGTTCTTCAGCCAATGATTATTCGCTATCTCTTCGGATGTATTGATAAAAAGAATTATAGAGCAGAGAATCATAAACGCGCCCTCCCTGCGCACGAGTTAAGATGTTGAATGATATCTCTAACCAACAAATGGACAGAATCAAAATCAGATATTTTCTTTCAGTTACTGATCACATGTAAGCGCCTTTGTTTAGTAGGGGTCTGGTTTATATACGGAATATTTCCTTTGTAGTTTCTGGTACTTTTCCTTGAGTCTGATGAATCGGTTGAGAATTTCATGAAGCACGGGATCAGGCTCGGACTCTATCTTGGTCTCTAGTTCATTTATGGTCTTGTTGATGTTTTTTATCTCGGTTTCTATGTGTACCATGTATCTATCAACATTGCTTCTAAAGCATAAGAATGATCGAAATAGGCATATTTACTATTCAATTACCAATTGTAAATCCAATAGGATCTCAATGTAAACAGTCAATGTTTTTTACACGAATATATTAATAATGGTGCTATCCGTCAGACCTATTTTTGTTTTTTAATTGAGAAAGTATGGCGTATGATTGTATAATTATGTTGTTGATAAATAATGTTTGGAGATGTTTTTGAATTGTAGAGCTTGTATGAATAACTAAAGTAACATCCCTTTTTTCATATGTATCAATTTTCAAATAATAATATCAAATATTTTACTAGTTTTTATAAAGATATTTTGATGTTTTCAATCTGTTAACCATTATATACTTAAAAGTATACCCAGAGAATACAGTTAGTTCCTGAAAATGGTGATATTGCTTCGTAAAAGGTTCTATAATGATGGTCAAAAAAGAAAATACTATACCGTTAGAAGATACAATCTACGAGGTTGAAGATAAAATCAAGAAATCGTCTGATCCTTATTATGAAAAAATACATGAGAACCTTAAACAGATTCAGAGAGAGTTAAAGAGCTATAACAAAGATGGTTCAAAGAATATCGGACCCCATGATCTTTCTCAAATAAAGGAGGACTACTAATGAAGAGCAATGCATCTGATAGATGCAACTATTGTAGAGATCATATGTCTCATTTTAAAGGTTACATCCCAAGAATGGGGAACGTATGTAAAGCTTGTTATGATAAACTAGTTGTAGACGAGGAGTTCCCAAATATCAGGCTCGATGAAAATGAGTGAATGTTAAACGGAGTAGTAGTTCCTCACTCGGTCACTCCGCGTACTTAATCAGGATACTGTGTCTTCACATGTCACGATCTTTGGTGCACTCTAATCCATTTGCACATAATCCTTATACCAAGAATATTTCAAGTGTAGCCGGAGGGCGGCACCTGAATCCCAACGAGGCTTGTCTCTTGACACCCTTAGCTGCCCTCCACCTTAGAATCTAATATACATGAAAGGTCTTTATCTCTATGGAGAAGATATTCATGGATCTTTCTTTTTTAATAAAAAACGCTAACATCATCGAAGGCACAGGCAAATCAACTTATAAGGGTTCAATCGGGGTAAAAAACGACAAAATCGAAGCCATCGGCGACGTAAAAGGAGACGCCGCTAGAGTCATAGACGCTGAAGGGCTGACTGCGGTTCCCGGGTTCATTGATTCCCACAGCCACGCTGACATGGGGATGTTGTTCTTCCCCAAGTGTGAAAGCTACATACTTCAGGGAGTGACGACGTTCGTCGGTGGTCAATGCGGCATGTCCTTGGCACCAATTGGTGACATGATTACTTTGCCTGGTATTGCCCGTGACTACCTGCAGGAACTCATCAAGTACAAATACTATCCCAAGAAGACGGTTTTCACACGTGATAAAGTCAACGAGGTCATGAAGAAACATTTCGGCTGGACTGTTGATTGGAGGACTAGCGCTGAACTCTTCAAAACCGTCGAAGAAAGAGGCATAGCGTGTAACTTTGCTCCCTTGGTGGGGCATAACACGGTTAGAGGGACGGTGATGGAGGACGACTTCGAACGCGCCGCTACCAAGAAGGAACGTGAGGAGATGGGGGAACTCATTCACGGGGCGATGAAAGATGGATGTCTAGGCATGTCAGTGGGGCTTGATTACGACCCATCTTGCTTCGCGGACCACGACGAGCTTGTGGAGCACGCCTCCATCCTAAACGAGTACGGCGGGGTCTACGCGCCACACTCTAGGCGCACCGGTAGGCGACGTAACATTGCAGCCGGTCACCGCCAGCATGATAAGATCGATGGCATCCTCGAGATACTTGACATCTGCAGGGCCAGCAAGGTGAAGATGAACATCGCTCACCTCTTCACAGGCTGGTATGTCCAGCCGCAGGGGTACCCACACATATTGGAGGAGGCTAACCGACGAGCTACATTGAAGGTCATCGACGACGCGATAGAGGAGGGTATGGATCTAAGCTTTGACGTGATCCCCACCGCCCTCCCCACGAGATTCGGGGGCTGGCAGTATCTCTGCGCCTTGTTTGAGCCTTGGCTAAGGGAGAAAGGAGGCAGAGAGGAGTTCGCCGAGTGGCTTAACGTGGAGGACTTCAGGAACGAGGTCAAGGAGGCTATACGTTCAGGTAAATGGTTCATCCGAGTGGCTTACAACCCAAACACAAATCCTCGCTGGGCAGAGAACATCACAGTCCTGGAGCATAAGAACAAGAAGACGGTGAACAAGACCATCGCATCCATAGCCGAGGAACGAAGAGTCGACGCCTTCGATACCTGGTTCGACCTCATAGCCGAGGACCCTGACGCTAAATGTGCGATCTCCACAGTATATCCCAGCGGCACAGTGGACCCTGACGCTCCGTATCACGACATCTTCTACCAGCACCCAGTGAGCTGCGTAGGAGTTGATACAGGCGTCGACGACTACAAACACGAGTCCAAGGTGCCACCCTGGATGGTTCGTGGTGTTAATAACTACTCGGCTTTCGTGGGCTTCTGGGAAAAATTCGTATACAAACAAAAATCAATATCACCGGAGCAGGCAGTACACAAAACTTCAACACAGGCAGCTTTAAGACATGGTCTAACGGGAAGAGGGGCGCTTAAGGAAGGATACTACGCCGACGTCGTGCTGATGAATCTCCCGGAAATGAAGGTCACGGGGACTCCACTTGAACCCAAGAATAAACCAAAGGGCATAGAGTACGTCATAGTAAACGGCGAACTCGTTGTGGAAAAATCCAAGCATACAGGAGCTACACCTGGCGTAGTCATAAAACGTGAATAACTCAATTCCCATTTTTTCCTTAGACTTGTTGATACAAATTTTGCTTAGAGGAGATCAGTCTTAGGTATAGCAAGTAACTCCCTCATCGTGGCCCCACACACACTATTAGATGTATTGAAGTGACTATGTATACCCTAGGGTGTCCATATATTGGCCAGTGTGCGTGGGGGAGGAAAAAATATGGATAGAGCAGATCAGAATATAATCGGGGATTTGGTTAACCCCCATAAAAACATGGTCTTGGTAATATCATCGTTCATTGAATGCTAAATCC
>Ga0209536_100017222_pt1 | contig 10244 bp, 9 predicted proteins | sample DeeMarSeWOR28_12_FD_187461 | JGI IMG/M metagenome (GOLD analysis project Ga0209536, IMG submission 187461) | Marine sediment microbial communities from White Oak River estuary, North Carolina - WOR-2-8_12 (SPAdes) (version 2) | ecosystem: Environmental > Aquatic > Marine > Intertidal zone >... | reverse complement strand
CCCGCCACATCAACCGGATTCGGAACCGATGCGGCAGCCGGCAGGATCTCTTTGAGCCGGGCCTGGGTCTTAGCACCCAGCTCGGGCAGCTCGATACCCAGATCGGTTAAAATGTCGGCGGCGATGGTGGCATGGCCGCCGCCGTCTGCCAGGATGGCGACTTTGTTATTTTTGATGGGTGGCAGGCTCGAAAGCGTCTCGGCAGCCGGAAAAAGTTCATCGGAATTTTCGATGACAACGATACCGGCACGTCGAAAAGCGCCTTTGGCGACCTCGGATATGCCGGCCAGAGCACCGGTGTGCGACCCGGCCGATCGCTTGCCTGTGGCCGAGCGTCCGCTTTTGAGCAAAATAATCGGTTTTTCCAAGGTTGTTTTTTGGGCCTGCTGCAAAAATTCACGACCGTTGCGCATGCCTTCCACATACATTAAAATGGCCCGGGTATCCGGGTCTTGCCGGAAAAATTCCAGATATTCATGAAACTTGATGTCGGCTTCATTGCCGACCCCGACATAGTAAGAAAATCCTTTGCGGCTTTTGATTTTTGCTTCGGTAATTAGCGTTAGCGCCATATTGCCGCTCTGGGTCAGCAGGGCGATATCGCCCCGGGGGGCATCTTTTAGACCCACCAGGTTTAAATTGTCCTTCAGATTGAGCATGCCGGATGTGTTGGGACCGATCAGGCGGATATTGTATTTTTTTGCCGTAGCCACCATTTCATCTTCCAGCCGGCGGCCTTCTGACCCGATTTCACCGAATCCGCCGGCTAACACCACCGCTCCTTTTACCCCCTTTTTGCCACAATCTGCCAGCACCGACGGCAGCGTTTTGGCGGGTGTCGCCACCAGAGCCACATCGATCGGTCCTTCAATATCGGCTACCTTTGGGTAGCACCTGAACCCCAGGATACTTTTTTCCTTGGGATTGACCGGATAGATTTGGCCCTCGTATTTTTCATCCAAAAGGGTTCGGATGGCCTGGTAGCCGCGTTTGGTCTCATTTCGGGAAGCGCCGATAATGGCCACCGACTGTGCATTAAAGATACGGTCTAAAGACATTTTCACTCCTTATTAAGGCAAACATGTGATCGTTATTACTAATGGATAACAAGGTCTCTCAATTGGCAATCCAAGGCCTGACACCTGACGCCTTTTTTTGACTATTTTTTTTTGCGCTCCGCAAACGCCTGAAGCGATTCCTGGCGTTCTTTGGTGGAGACACAGGTCAGACAGGCTTCGATTTCAAAATCCATCAGGGCATCGAGACTGATTCCGCTCTGGGCCATCTGCAGCCCCTTTTTAATCATTTTGATTGAGATGGCCGAATTGGCGACGATTTTTTCAGCCATTTCACGGGCTGCTGATTGCAATTGTTTGAGGGGAACGGATGTGTTCACCAGACCGATGCGCTCGGCTTCCTTGCCGTCGATGTATTGACCGGTAAAAAGCAGCTCTTTGGCTTTTCCAGGGCCAATCAGGTTTTGTATCAAACGAAAGGCACCGCCGGTTACAGAAGAGGTCACCATCGCTTCAGGAGAGCCGATCTGGGCCTCCTCAGCTGCGATTCGGATATCACAGGCCAGCGCCAGCTCGTAGCCGGACCCCAAAGCATAGCCGTTAATGGCAGCGATGGTTGGTTTTTCGAAGCGAATAATGTTGCGGGAGGCCTCCTGAAGCTCGACCAGATAGTTGCGATATGCTTCCGCACTTCTGGTTTTCGATTCTTTCAGATCAGCCCCGGTTGAAAAGGCACGTCCCTCACCGGTAATGATCAATGCTTTTACCTGCTCATCTTTGCGGGCATCTTCCAACGCGGCCTGCAAATCAAGCCAGAGCTGCTTATTCATGGCATTTAAAACCTCGGGACGGTTCAACTTAATCGTGGCGATGCCTTGATCTTTTTCATATAAAATACATTCAAAATTCATTTTTTTTCTCCTAGCCTATCCAATTTTGGGCAACAGGGACCACAGGATCACCCATGCCTGCGTATCGGGGTCTTGGTCCAGACAAACGATTCCGCTGTTTTGAAACTTAAAAACCGGTTTGTCAATCGACCCGGTTACCAGAAAGGCAGTCATGCGTTCCATAAACGGTAAATGGCCGACCAGCATGGTATTTTCAGCCGGATCCAAGTCAGCCGCCACCATAGCGACATCGTCCATCGGCTTGATGCCGACAATTTCCTGGACGCCCTGGTCCGGATTTAAGGCCCGGGCCAGTATCTCAGCTGTCTGTCGGGCGCGGGTCTTTACGCTGTGTCTGATCTGGGATACGATAATCCCCTTATCTTTGGCCGTCTGTGCGATCATTTCTGTTTCGGCTTTTCCTTCCTCAGACAGGCCTTGATCGGGGTCCCGGTCCTTTGGCAGACTCTTTCCATGTTGAACAAGATAAAGTGCCATGACGCTGATCCTCCTTGTATTTTGAAAAGATTGTGGCTATAGTTTCAGAATAATCACCGTTTTAGCAACTCAATAAATAAAATATTCTCCTTTTGACAATTTGAAACGCTCAACTCAGGTTAATTTAAGGTTTATAAAACATCAATAAAATTTTCACGACCTTTCCGAACGCTCGCTGTTATTGATGTGGGGTGTGTGAATGCGTATTGTGACACGACCGGATTTTGACGGAATCGTTTGCGCCGTTCTGCTTTGTGAAGCGTTAGATATAACCGAGCCGACCTTATGGGTAGAGCCCAACGATGTGCAAAAGGGCCGGATTGATATTCTGAGTCAGGACATTATTGCCAACTTGCCCTATGATGAGCGCTGCGCGTTCTGGTTTGATCATCACTTCACCAATCAGATCGACAAGCATTTTAAAGGCGCTTTTAAAATTGCACCGTCTGCGGCAGGGATCATTTTTGAATATTACAAAGACCGCTTTCAGCGGGATTACAGTCAACTGGTGCAGGCTGCCGATAGGATTGATTCGGCCAATTTGACGCTGGACGAAGTTCTTCACCCTGAAAACTATCCGTATGTGCTCGTTTCTCTGACGGTGTCAAACGAGGCCCAATCCAACGTTCCATACTGGAATATGCTGGTTGCCCTTTTCAGAGAACAGAATATTCACCAGGTTTTAGAGAATGCTGAGGTGAAACAGCATTGTCAGGACGTGGTTTTTCAGAATGATCGCTATGTGGATGCTTTAAAACAGAACACCATCATCAATGAGCATGTCGCCTTAACTGACTTTCGACCGTTCGACAGAGCACCATTTGGCAATCGATTCCTTGTTTATTCCCTGTTTCCCGAGGCTTCAGTGAACGTGAGAGTCCGCTACGAGGATGAAAATAAAGACATGGTGATCATTAATTTGGGTCACAGCATTTTTAACCCCGGCTGCAATGTCAATGTCGGTTTAATGCTGGCCCAATTTGGCGGCGGGGGGCATCCCGGTGCAGGCTCAGCGCGCGTCTCAGCTTCCGAAGCCGATAAGATCCTCAATCAAATACTTGACCAGCTGCTCGCCAACAAAAATAATGAAGCGCTTAATTCAGGTAAGGGTTAGATCCCGCAAGGATGCTTTGAATCCTTGAGGTTCGGTATCTTTTCAATTTTCCATTTTTCCATCCTTCCATTATTCCATGGATATAGTGAACAAAAAGGCCATCCCGGCGGGTGAGCCCTCCAGATCAGGACGATAGGCTCTATGGTCATTTATCTTAAGCTTCTGCTCACCGCTATTTTCTGGGGGGGAACCTTTGTTGCCGGACGGAGTCTGGTCCAGCATGTAGGGCCCTATTCGGCGGCATTCTTCAGATTTGCATTGGCATCCTTATTTCTGGTTTTTATTACCTGGAAAGTGGAAGGCAGACTGGCCTTATTGAAAAAGGGACAACTTTTGCCCGTCTTTCTGCTCGGCCTGACCGGTGTTTTCTTTTACAATGTATTCTTTTTCAAAGGGTTGAAAATCATCGAGGCCGGCCGGGCGGCGATCATCATCGCCAATAACCCAATATTGATAGCTCTTTTATCAGCTGCTATTTTTAAAGAAAAGCTTAACGGTGTCAAAGCCACGGGTATTTTCGTTTCTGTAGTCGGCGCCATTTTGGCTATATCAAAGGGTGACCTTCGCGTTATTTTACACGGCAATCTGGGCTGGGGTGAATTTTATATTTTTTTGTGCGTTGTTAGCTGGGTGACGTTTTCTTTGCTGGGCAAAGCAGTGATGTCCGGTCTTTCGCCGCTGGCCTCGGTCGCCTACAGTTCATTAACCGGCACTCTTTTACTTCTCATCCCGGCCTACAGCGAGGGTCTCACCGATTGCATCCATTATTCGTTGACTGACTGGTGGAGCATTTTTTACCTGGGTTTTTTCGGTACGGTGCTGGGATTTGTGTGGTTCTATGAGGGCATCAAAAAGATCGGGCCCACCAAGGCCGGCCTGTTCATTAATTTTGTCCCGATCAGTGCTATTTTGATGGCTTTTCTCTTTTTGGACGAACCGCTGACATTTTCTTTGCTGGTCGGCGCGTTACTGGTAACCACCGGGGTGTATCTGACGAATCGGCCCTGAGCCTTCTGTTCGTCTTGCGACCTGTATCCAGCTCAGTCTGCTAAATGTATGATCGAATAAATTCTTCGATCTTCTCCTTTCCCTCGAAGACACCGAAGTGCCCCTCACACAGGATGTCGGCTTCAAGCGTCATCATAAATTTCAGGCTGCTGATATAATCCCGGCGATCGGACAAAAAGGATGAATTCAGCGGACCGTGCGCATTCTGCCCGAATAGTCCTTTTTGCTCTCGTCCAGGTGCCTTTTTTTTTCTCAGAGATGTATTATAGTGTCATATATTCATAGCATAACGAAACCTTTTTGAAAAAATCAAAAAATAACCCACTGTTTTGTTGGCAATCAGTGATTGCCGGAGGAGGCCATTATGGAACTAAAAGACTATTTTGAAAATACCAAAGGTGTGGGCGTGCTCGCCACAGCCGATAGTGACGGCAAAGTCGATGCGGCGATTTATGCCAGACCGCACTTTATGGAAGACGGCACCCTGGCCGTCATCATGCGCGATCGTCTTTCGCATCATAATCTTCAATCCAATCCCCACGCCACTTTTCTGTTTATGGAAGATGGACCCGGTTATAAGGGCAAACGGTTGTTTATGACCAAGGTGAAAGAAGAAAAAGATACAGAGCTTCTGTATTCCCTGCGCCGCCGACAGTATCCAAACGATAGCGAGGAAGCCAAATTTTTGGTGTTTTTTAAGCTGGATAAAGAGCTACCGCTTGTCGGGGCCGGCAAATAGTTTACGTTGATCCTTTTTGACTGAAGATAAAGAGGGTTTCCATGGAAACTTCGGCAGATATCCAGAACCGTCTGCGCAATCTTTTTGAGTCACAAAAATTAGCGGTTGTCGCCACCCAAACCGGCGGCCAACCTTATACCAGCCTGGTGGCATTTGTGGCCGCCGATGATCTGCGACACATTTATTTCGTGACGGCCAGAACCACCCGCAAGTTTTCGAACCTGACTTCGGATTCGCGCGTGGCGGTCCTGGTCAATAGCAGTATCAACCAGGAGTCCGACTTTCATGATGCCATTTCCATAACCGTAACCGGAAATGCTGAAGAAATAAAAGGCTCTGAACGGCAGCCCATCTTGGAACTTTACCTGGCCAAGCACCCCTATCTGGAGGATTTTGCCAGATCACCCTCCTGCGCCCTTATCAGAGTAGCCGCCCGATCATATTATATGGTGCGGAATTTTCAAAACGTGATGGAGTTTCATATTGATCGATGAACTGGATCCTAGCGCCGGAACATATTCGTGAACAGGACGGGCAGCGGGTCGGCGGAAAAGGCTATGCGCTGGCGTTGCTGGCCAGAGGTGGTTTCACCGTTCCCAAATCCCTTTGTGTGACGTGTGAGGCTTACCAGGCGTATGTTTCGCAAACCGGTTTGCGCGAGCGCATTCTGCTCGAGCTTAACCGCAAAGCATTCAAGGACATGCGCTGGGAAGAAATCTGGGATTGCGCCACCCGCATCCGGAATATGTTTTTACGCAAACCGATTCCAAGCGACATCGCCGCGCTGCTAAAGGATGCCATTGACGCCACTTTCAAAGGCAAGGCGGTTGTGGTCCGTTCATCGGCGCCTGAAGAGGATGAGGCCGCATCTTCTTTTGCGGGCCTGCATGAATCCTACCTTAATGTCCAGGGCACCGATGCGATATTAAAACACATTGCCAAAGTATGGGCGTCGTTGTGGTCCGATGCGGCCTTGCTGTATCGCCAGGAAATCGGCTTGGATGTGCAAAAAAGCGCCATGGCAGTGGTTATTCAGGAAATCATCGTTGGCGACAAATCGGGCGTTGCTTTTTCACAGAGCCCCAACGACACATCCCAGGGTGTGATCGAATCTGTGTACGGTTTAAACCAGGGCCTCGTGGACGGTGCTGTCGAGCCCGATCGCTGGATCCTGGACCGCCGCAGGAAGGCCATTATTTCCCATATGCCGGCCGAGCGCAAGCACCGGGTGATCGCCCTTGAGTCCGGTGTTCGACTCGATGCGCTGCCGCAGCAATTGTCGAAGGTGCCGCCTTTAAATACCCAAGAGGCCCGCCATGTTTTCGAGCTGGCACTCAAAGCTGAGGATTATTTCAAATCCCCGCAAGATGTCGAATGGACCTTTCGCCAAAAGGATCTGGTTGTGCTGCAATCCCGCCCGATCACCACACTGTCGCCGCAACAAGTTGATGACGGTCGCAGCTGGTATCTGAGCCTGCACCGCAGCTTTGAGAATCTCAAAGAAATGCGGCACAAGATCGAAAATGAGCTCATACCGGCCATGATCGCGGCTGGAGAAAAAATGGCGCAAAAAGATCTCAGTGAGCTCTCTGATAGGGACCTGGCGTCAGAAATTAATCATCGCTGGGAAATCAATCAAAAGTGGACCAACATTTACTGGGAACAGTTTATTCCTTACGCCCACGGTATTCGCCTTTTCGGACAGGTTTACAATGATGCCATCCAGCCGGAAGACCCCTATGAATTTATTGATTTATTGACCCGTACCGAGATGGCAAGTCTGCAAAGAAACCAAATGCTGGCGGATTTGGCAGACCGGATTCGCAACATGCCATCTCTTGAAAAAGCCTTAAGAAGCGGTCAAACCGAAGACATTGATCCCCAGTTTTCAGCGTCGGTGGACCGGTTTGTTGAAAAATTCGGTGATCTGACCTGTGCGGTTACCGGCGGGACGCAATGTCAGCAGGATTCTCAAGCCCTGTATCAGATTTTGCTTGAGATGGCTGCCCATCCATCACCGGAAATGATCCGGCGGGAATCAACGGATAAAGCCGCACTGCAGGAAAAATTTTTGAGTTCGTTTCAAGGCGAACAGAAAAAAACGGCTGTTGAGCTGTTGGATCTTGCCCGCAGCAGCTACCAGCTGCGCGATGATGACAATATATACCTGGGCAGAATCGAAGCCCAGCTGCTGGCGGCGGTGCGCGAGGCCAGCCAACGGATTGATGCCTACCATCATCGCGGATCGAACCGAAAAATTGACGCCGAACTGATAGAAGCGGTTAAAAGCCTGGATCATCGACCGCCTTTTCAACCGCCTTACCAGCAAAAATCCGGCGACGGCTTTATGATCCAAGCCCGTCAACTGATCGGCCAGCCTGCCGGACCGGGTTTGGCCAAAGGGCCTGCCCGGGTGATCCAGCGCACAGCCGATCTGGCCGAATTCAAATATGGTGAAATTTTAATCTGTGATGCTGTGGATCCGAATATGACCTTTGTGGTGCCGCTGGCGGCCGGTGTCGTGGAGCGCCGGGGCGGCATGCTGATTCATGGTGCCATCATCGCCAGAGAATACGGACTGCCCTGCGTAACGGGCATCCCGGATGCCACGCGGCTGATTCAAAACGGCGATGAGGTGACCGTTGATGGTTATCTGGGAATTGTGACCATTGGCTCTTCAGAGCTGTAAGCTCGGTTTAGACGGTTTCGAAGTGGGCTTGCTGCAGGCCGTTCAGTAAAAGAAAAGAGCTGATCTTGACGCAAAACACCTCAGCCTCGGGATGTTGCATGAAGCTATCCAGGTGCGGGTGGGTTTGCAGAAGCTTTGCAGTCACCTGCTTTCGTTTCTCCGTATGTTCAATTTTACGAAAGACCCCCTCCACCGTCAGCGCTTTGGCCTGGGAGCGGGGGGATTTTTCGCGCGTATCGATCAGCAGGCTGACGGCTGGATTTTTCAGCATATTTTGATATTTGGTGCTGTTTCTGTGCGTGACCATATAGATTTTTTCGCAATTGTCATCGGTGACATAGGCCATCAGCGAACAATACGGTTTTTGACCGGCAACGGTGGCCAAAACACAGATGTCTTTTTGTCTGGCAAGGTCTTTCATCTCCGTGAGCATGGAAGCGTCCTTTTGCAAAAGCGGGATTTAACTTGATCTTCATGCGTATCACATTTACAGTGCCAAGGAAAATAAAATAAATAAATCGGAGGTCCCCAATGAATGAGCGCGTTCGACTGGGCATCAGCTCCTGTTTGCTGGGCAATGCGGTGCGCTGGAATAGCGGTCACAAAATGGATCGCTACCTGACCCTTACGTTGGGCCAGTTTGTGGATTATGTGCCGGTTTGTCCGGAAGTTGAGGCCGGCTTTGGCGTTCCCCGCGAATCCATGCGTCTGGTGGGTGATGCAGAAAACCCGCGTTTGATAACGTTTAAGACCAAAACAGACAATACCGATCAAATGCTGCGCTGGGCCCGCAAGCGGGTCAAAGAACTGGAAAAGGAAGATCTGCACGGCTTCATCTTTAAAAGCGACTCGCCCAGCAGCGGCATGATCCGGGTGAAGGTCTACACTGAAAAGGGGATGCCGGTTAAAAAAGGGGTGGGCATGTTTGCCAGGGAATTTATGAAACATTTTCCGTTGATCCCGGCCGAGGATGACGGGCGGCTGCATGATCCCGTCATCAGAGAAAATTTTATCGAGCGTATCTTTGCCCTGCAGCGCTGGCGCCAGACCATTGCCAATGGCAAAAATATGGGCAATCTGGTCGATTTTCACACCCGCAACAAGCTTCTCATTCTCTCCCACAGCCAGAAACATTCGCGCTTGATGGGCAAGCTGGTGGCCGCCGGCAAACAGATGCCGATGGAAGAGTTGTATGCTCAATATGAGGCTTCGCTAATGGAGGCTCTGGCGCTTAAGACCACTCCCAAAAAGAATCTGAATGTGCTGCAGCATTTGATGGGATATTTCAAAAAACAGCTGTCCAGAGATGAAAAGCAGGAGCTGATGGAAGTGTTCCAGCAGTACCGTCAGGAATTTGTGCCGCTGGTCGTGCCGATTACGTTGATCAACCATTTTGTGCGCAAATACGATCAGCAGTATTTGAAAATGCAAACGTATTTGAATCCGCACCCGGTGGAGCTCAAGCTCAGAACCCACGTCTGATTTGAGTTTAAACTACCGTTTTTTGCCCGATGGCTGCGTTGCGATATAATTTAAAATGCTCAAAAATCGCGGCAAGATGCCGCTCCCACACGTCTGTGGAAACAATACAGTAAAACGGCAAAGGACAATTTCATGAAGTGGGAGTGGCTTTCAGCCACGATTCATGCGATCCGCGTTTAAATCGAATCGACGCCTTGCTGAACACGTGCCTTATTTGTAACAGATGTGAAGTCCCGACTATTGGCGGGGCCCTCGGGCAAAATCCGGCGGTTTAAAACTCAATTCACGGTTTTTTCAAAAATAAATTTGGAATCAGTAACGATAAGAATAGTAAACCTTAAGCTTAAAACTTTCGTCTTATTCTCTCAGGAGTGATGGAGTAGTGGAGAACTGGAGTAATGGTTAAAGAAGCTTGTAATGCTGCAGGGTCAAGAGTTTTTTACAACACGCCAACACTCCAGTACTCCAATACTCCGGATTGTCAGATTCTCTCAAGCTAAATTTAACCAATTGAGCATGTGAAAGGGCGAATGATGACTTCCCAACCCATTCTGGTGACCGGGGCGACCGGTTACGTCGGGGGCCGGCTGATTCCGGCACTGCTTGAGGCCGGCTATTGCGTGAGGGCCATGGGCCGTTCGCTGGATAAACTTGGGTGCCGCCCCTGGGCGCGGCACGAACAGATTGAATTGGTTCAGGGGGATGTGCTGGATAAGGCCTCCCTGAAAAATGCGGCCAAAGGCTGCCGGGCGGCATATTATCTGGTGCATTCCATGATCGCCCAGAAAAAGAAATTTGCCGAAGCCGA
>Ga0209536_100017221_pt1 | contig 10244 bp, 9 predicted proteins | sample DeeMarSeWOR28_12_FD_187461 | JGI IMG/M metagenome (GOLD analysis project Ga0209536, IMG submission 187461) | Marine sediment microbial communities from White Oak River estuary, North Carolina - WOR-2-8_12 (SPAdes) (version 2) | ecosystem: Environmental > Aquatic > Marine > Intertidal zone >... | reverse complement strand
GCAATGTATGAGAGGGCGTTTTTCCATGTCTTAAATTACATCTATGAGATAACCGGCATTTCTAACCTTTGCCTTGCTGGCGGTTGCGCCCTAAATAGCGTGGCCAACGCCAAGATATTCGATCGCACCCCATTCAAAGAGCTTTATATACAGCCAGGTTCTTCCGATGCCGGCGGTAGCCTGGGAGCGGCATATTACCTTTATCATCAAACCCTGCGTCACAAGCGGGAATTCGTGATGAATAATGCCTTTTGGGGGCCGGATTTCGTGGAGAATGATTATGCGGAGGCGATCCGCGAACATATTATCGAATTAGATGAGCACAAATGTACCATTGATAGAATTGAAGAGACCGGAGATTTATTAAGTCTTACTGCCCAGCTTATTGCCCAGGGTAAGATTGTAGGTTGGTTTCAGGGCAGGATGGAATGGGGGCCGCGGGCATTGGGAAATCGCAGCATTTTAGCCGATCCCCGTAAGCCCGAGATTAAACAGATTTTAAACCAGAGGGTTAAAAGAAGAGAAGAGTTTAGGCCATTTGCTCTCTCGGTTGCGCTGGATAGGGTAGCGGAGTATTTTGATAAATATTATCCCGATCCTTTTATGATTACCGTATTTCCGGTCAAGGAAGATAAAAGAGGCGTTATTCCCGCCGTAATTCACGTAGACGGAACCGCCAGATTGCAGACGGTAAGCCAGGAGGCTAATCCTTTATTTTGGAGATTGCTTAAGGAGTTCGAAAAGATAACCGGTGTAGGGGTATTATTAAATACTTCTTTTAACGAAAACGAACCTATCGTATGCCGGCCGCAGGAAGCAGTTGAATGTTTCCTGCGTACCAAAATGGATGCATTGGTGATGGGTGATTATCTTATAAAGAAGAGTTTTATACAGTAGTCGTGCAGGCAGATTTTAGTAGCGTATAAGATACAGGCGCGATATGGCACTTAACGTTGTTTTTTTAAATCGTTCATTTTATCCGGATATTACCGCCACCGGACAGTTGCTTTCAGAGCTTTGTCAGGATCTGGTTAAGCGCCATGGCTGCCGCGTGACCGTGATTGCCGCCAGGCCATTAATTAAGGACGCTGCCGCTAAAGAAGTAAGTTTCAAGCGTAGATTGGTGAGGCGGCAGACCTGGGAAGGCGTAGAAATTCTCCGCGTAAGAAGTACAGCTTTTTCTCCCGTTTCTTTTTTTAAAAGAGTGTTGAATTATCTAAGCTATTTTTTTCTGGCAATTTTTGCTTCTTTCAGGATAAAGAGTGCGGAATTAGTGGTTACCTTAACCGATCCTCCGATTATCGGATTTGTGGGTTTATGGATTGCGCGGCGATTTAAGATACCCCTGGTTATTTCCGTGCGGGATCTTTTCCCAGAGGCAGCGCGAGGTTTAGGCTCCAGGCAAAATTACTTGATGAATCTTATCCTCGATTATGCAAACCGTTTTTTGCTAAAAAAGGCAGATTGGGTTGTGGCTTTGGGTAACCAGATGCGTGACAAGCTCATAAAAGAAAAAGGCGTACCGCATAATAGAATTTCGATTATTTATGACTGGGCAGATACCAGGAACATAAAACCCTCACCGAAAGATAATTCTTTTTCCAGGGCGCAAAAGATTAACGATAATTTCGTGGTGATGTATGCGGGAAATATCGGCGCATCCAGCGGTTTGACTATGCTGGTTGAGGCGGCGAATTTATTGAGGGATTACAGTGACATGCTTTTTGTTTTTATCGGCGAAGGCATAATGAAAAATAATTTAATGGAGCTCGCCCGGCAATATAAACTGGAAAACACAAGATTTTTTTCTTTTCAGCCCAGAAATATTTTGTCCGAAGTATTTTCCAGCGCTGATATTTTTGTCATAGCTTTAAAAGAGGATTTATCCGGCTATAGCGTGCCGTGCAAGCTTTATTCGATTATGGCCAGCGGACGTCCGTATGTGGCAAGCGTAGGCAAGAATTGCGAAGTAAGCCAAATGACGGCTGAGTTTGACAGCGGGGTTATTGCCGAATCTCAGAATAGTCGGGCATTGGCGGATAAGATTCTGTATCTATATGCAAATAAAGAAGCCAGGGGTAAGCTAGGGGAGAACGCCAGAAAGGCAGCGGCACTTTTTGATCGCCAAGCGCAGGTAGATAATTATTTCCGACTTTTTAAGGAAGTACAATATGGCAAAAAGAATCTTTGACCTCATTCTTTCATACATCGGACTATTTTTTCTATTCCCCTTATGGATTATTTTTGCTTTTGCGATTTGGCTTGAAGATGGCCTGCCCGTATTTTATATTCAGCACAGGGTAGGTAAAAAAAACAGGTATTTCCAGACAATAAAATTCCGCACCATGCATTATAAAAAGCAAAGTTCTCACTTAGCCAGGTTTTTAAGAAATACCGCCCTGGATGAATCTCCCCAGCTGATTAATATTTTGAAGGGCGAGATGTCTTTTGTCGGTCCGCGGCCCCTGATTCCCCAGGAGGTCAGCCTGGGAGATAGCCTCGATTTACGTTTCAGTATCGCACCGGGCTTAACCGGTGCAGCCCAGGTGGTTGCAGCTAAAAACGCACCAGTTACCGAGAAACTAAAATACGATCTCTGGTATATAAAAAATCAAAGTTTATGGTTAGATATTTTGCTTATCCTGAAGTCATTTTGGATGAGTTTAAATAAAAGGTGGGACATAATAGGCGCAAAATAATTACTTTTTTTAGGGCGGCCCGACTATCGCCGGCACAAGTTTTAAGTTAAATTGACGCTGGGTTTATTTTGTGGCATACTTATATTAGGTGAATATAGATATTGAATTGATATAGATGTTTGGGAGGAGAAATGTTAAAGGGCTTAGAAAAGACACCCACGATCGTTTTATTCTTATTGGCCGGATTTTTGTTTCTGGCCATGTTAGGGGAATCTTTGGGCCAAATTAAGGTTTTACCCGGTAGCCCTGCTTCTCCTACTACTCCACAGCAGGACCAAGACCAGGATCAGGACCAAGACCAGGATCAGGATGAGGATGAAGATAAGAAGAAGGGCAAACAGGATGATCTTGTTGAGGAAGAGCTAAAAAGACTGGAATTGGCTTTAACCAGACCATTAATCTTTTATATTATGCCTACCCTTGAAGAAGAGGGTTATGTTTTTGAAACAACGAAAGAGTAGGTTTTTTACTCCCGCCTTTTATCCATTACCAGCACGCTACCTTCCATACTCTTGGCTTTCTTTTTTACTTCCGCAGCTATATTAGTTACCTGGGCGTAGCTAGTGATGGTGCGATGGGCATTAGTTACGCCGGCAAGCGAGATAGTCATGATGGGGAATTGTTTGATGCTGCCGTCTCTGGCCTTTGAGACAATATAGCCTTGTTGCAGGTCTTCTGCGGTATAGAGTCCGCGCACGCGGCGGCCAAATTCTGCAATGATGTGATCAGAAATTTTTTGGGCTTTTTCCGGGGTGGTCAGGAGGATGAAGTCGTCTCCGCCTTCGTGGCCGACGAAATCATCCTGGTTTCCTTCGGCTTGCACAGATTCTCTGAAGATATCCGCAGTCAGCTTAATCGCCTCATCTCCCTGGGCAATGCCGTATTTGTCATTAAAGGCCTTAAACTCACCCAGGTCGGCATAAATAACCACGAATTTAGAGCTCTGGGCTATCCTTTTTTCCACTTCTTCCCGGATAACGAGATTGCCGGGCAGTTTGGTTAAGGGATTGGCATTTTCTGCCCTTTCTTTCAGCTTGACTAACTCGGCAGTCATATAGTTAAATGTCTCGCCTAATTCCTGCAGTTCGTCATTTGTGCGGATATCCGTTCTTACGGAGAGATTGCCCGAGGCAATAATCTTGGTTACGTTGTTTAGTACTTGTACCGGCCCGACTACTGTTTTGGAAAGCAGGTAACCAAAAACAATATTGATTATGATGATAACTATCAGCGTAAAAATGACCTGTTTGTAGATCAAAACGAATGCATCTTGGATGTTGCCCAGGGAAAAGAATAGCTTGGCGGCATAAACCATGGGTTGTTGGCTGTCGGGCCTGATAGCTATATATACATTTAGATTTCGGTTTAAAAGATCGATTTCCGGCAGGGAGAGGCGGCCTTGAGCCTTTAAGTCCTCTAAATCCTGCCATTTGCCCAGGTCCTTATTATAACGCACGGTTTGCCCGACCAAGTGTGTTTCCGTGGCCGATACAATCGTACCTTCTTTATCAAAAATCAAGGCCTCTTTTATAATTTCTGCTTCTTTGAGCTTCTTTAAGTTTATCTGTATGGATTTTATTGCCATACTAGGCGTTTCTTTATTCAGGGTGTTTTCCAGAGCGTTCTTTACTATGATGCTGGCGAGTTTTGCCTGGTAAGAATTATAGCGATTGATATTTTCGACCTGGGTGTTCAACTGGATTAAAGTGAAGGCAGCGATGGTAAAAATAGAAAAGATTATCGTAAGAGAGGTAAAACGGTTTTGTAAACTCAGTCTGGTTGCACTCATTTGCAGGTTATTATAGACTCCTTATGTTTGCCTGTCAATTAATTATTGACCGACTGCCTTCTTTGCATTAGAATAAAACAGATAAACAGGCATTAATCAGGCTAAAAAAGAATGTTAAACATAATCTTAAATTTTTTCAGAAACAATTTTAAATTGTTCATTATTATTTTGGCCGTTTTGCTGTTTTTTTGGGTCTATAATACCTATCTGGTGGATCGTTCTTTGATGAATTTAAGATTTATCTTTGATAAGGTAGCGACCATGAAGGATAATCTGGAGGCTACCCGTAAGATCGCCATGATTTTAGACGCCATGCTTACTAAAGAGTTAGCCGTGCAGCCCGGCGCCGGCGTCAAGCCTGAAGAATTAGAGGCGGCAGAGAGAGTTTTGGCACAGGCCCAACAGACTCCTCTTTTAGAGAAGGAGGCCCGGGAATTAAAAGAGGCCTTACACTATGCAGTAGTTAATGAAATTACCGGGCCGCAAGCAGCGGACCGACGCAAAATTATGCTGGAAATGGTTAATGACTTATTAAGTAGCCCTAAAGGGGTAAGTCAATTGGAGGACGCAAAGTTTGCCTTAAGGGAAGTAATTAGCGATATACAACAGAAGAGAAATGTGCTTTTGGCAACCATGGACCAGGTGGTTGGCGTGGTATTGCCCAGAAGACAGGCGATATCCAGACAAAGTTTGGAAAAAGAGGCAGCTTCCCTTAAGCGCAAGTTGAATAATCTAAGAACTAAGGATAAGCTTCAGGAGACACTTTATGAATTAGGTAACGTCTTTACGCAATTGGGTGAATTTGAAAAGGCCGACGAATACTATAAACGGGTAATTGCGCTTGAGCCAAATAGTCCTCTGGCAGCAAAGGGTAAGTTTAATTTAGCCTGGAATGATAAAATTAAAGGTAATTTAGACCAAGCCCTTAAGGGTTTCCAGGCCTTGGCCGAGATTACCTCTGACCCGGATTTAAAGATTTTTCTCGATTTCCAGATCGCAGATATTTTAAGAAAGCAGGCCAAGCACGAAGAGGCAATCACTTATTTGGATAAGATAGCCCAAGAGAAGCCTAATGTGGATTTAGAGCAGTTGTCTAATTACATTGCCGGCCAGATTTATCTTTATGACTTAAAGGAGGTAGATAAGGCAAAGCAGGAATTCAACAAAGCTAAAAACCTTGATTTAGCAAGTGTTTTCTCCGACTATATAAATAAGCAGGCCACGGCTGCTATTGTCGAGCAGTACATCTCAATGGGGTTTAATTTACTCAAACAGGGTTATTTTATGTCTGAGCCGGCAAAATACGCCGAGGCCTTGGATAATTTTGACCGTGCGCTGGAGATTAATCCCGATGATGCTTTTTCTCATGCCGGCAAAAGCCTGATGTTTCTCTGGCAAGGGCAAAGAGAGAAGGCTCTGGAATCCATTGAAAAGGCAGCAGAACTTCTCCCTAAAAACGAGGGAATCGGAGTAAACCTTGGCTATGTCTATCTTAAGCTGGGTATGACTGATAAGGCAATCGCCGGACTTAACAGGCTGGTTTCGCTTAAGCCTAATTTGTGGCAGGCTTATTATAATTTGGGCTATGCCTATATACTAAAAAATGAGCTTACCGAAGCAGCAGCGGTATTTAAAAAAGCAGAGAAAGCAAACCCTGCTTCCGCCAGAATCTTAAGCAATCAGGGTTGGTGCAGATGGAAATTGGGTGACTATGCGCAGGCGATAGAACTCTTTGAGCGGGCACTGGCTTTGGAGCCGCGATTTCAAGACGCGCTTTTTAACTTAGGATTAATTTATAAAACGACAGGCAAGTATGACGAAGCCAAGGCAAAGCTTGATGAACTTTTCAGGCTGACGCCTAATTATCCCCATCTAGAATATTATTTAACTGAAGTAAACAGGATTGTTCGCGTAAGAGATGCCTCCTTGGAGTGAGGGTAAGATTTTTTGCCTGCCTGATTTTAAAGATGTTCAAATATCGTGAAAGCCTTTTTAAGACTGTCTCAGTATTATTACTTTTTCTTTTTCCGCTGGTTTTATTCTCTTGTGCTTCTCCCGAGCAGTATAATTCAGGTGAGCCCGAGGCTTTATTAGATGATATTCGTGTGTGGGATTTTGGTCGAGTAAAGGAGGGTGAGGTTTTGGAGCACAGCTTTATTTTAAGAAATTCCCAGGATAAGCCGTTGTTTATTTCTTTTATGGCTACATCTTGCGGCTGTACGGTTTCACAGACTCCCAAGAAGAACCTCTCACCCGGAGAGTATACCCCGATAAATGTGAAATTCCATACTCAGGGTTATTCCGGTTTAGTCCAGCAGCACGTTTATGTGCATACCGATAATCCCTCTGCTCCGGTGATTAAATTCAGCGTTAAAGCAGAGGTGGTGAAGTAATCTCTCCTTAGACCCCTGCCTTAACCTATCCTGTTAATTTTGAATGGGATAGGATATTTTTTTGCGCTTATAACCAGAAAAAGACCGGCTGTTTTCTTAATTGACATTAAAAGGTTTCTCCTATATAATAAAAAGCTTATGGAGCTAAAAGAGATTATTGAGCAAAGGAAGAAAAAAATATCCAGCTTAAAGGCTAAGAGTATCTCTGCTTATCCTGGCCGGGTAGCCACACATACTACGATTTCCCAGGCTCTAGAGGATTTCAGCGACGGAAAATCTGCTTCGGTTTGCGGCCGGATTACTGCCAAACGTTTACACGGCAAGGTAGTTTTTCTGGATTTAAAAGATTCTACTGCAAAAATCCAACTCTACGTCAAGAAAGATATAGTTGGCGAAGAAGGATTTGGGCTTTTTCAGCAAGACCTGGATATCGCAGACATCATTCAGGTAGAAGGCCAATTGTTTAAAACCCACAGCGGCGAACCTACTATTAAGGTCGAGCGGTTGGTGGTTTTGGCCAAGGCCTTAAGGCCCTTGCCGGAAAAATGGCACGGCTTAAAGGATATAGAGTTACGTTATCGTCAACGCTATCTAGACCTCATTGCCAACGAGGAAGTCAAAAAAACCTTTGTTTTACGTTCGCAGATCATCAAGTCCATCAGGACCTTTTTGGATGAGCGCGCCTTTCATGAAGTAGAGACTCCCATGATGCATCCGATTGCCGGAGGGGCCACCGGCAGGCCTTTTAAGACGCATCATAACGAGTACGATATGGATTTATATTTGAGAATCGCACCGGAATTGTATCTTAAGCGTTTACTCGTCGGGGGCTTAGATAGAGTCTATGAGATTAATCGCAGTTTCAGAAATGAAGGCGTCTCAATAAGACATAATCCCGAATTTACCATGCTTGAGCTTTATTGCGCTTATTCGGATTACCAGGGGATGATGCGCTTAACCGAAGAGTTGATATTTAATACCGCCAAAGAGGTTCTCGGCGCCCCGCAGTTTACTTACCAGAATAAAAGCGTAGATTTAACACCGCCCTGGCAGAAGATTTCTTTTGCCCAGGCCGTAGGAGACAAGTTTGATATTCAACCCCAGGATTCTCCGGCGGATATGTTAAGGAAGCTGCAAAAGCGCGGAAAGGCCTTGGGCCTGGCAAAACTTTCACGCTCGCAGGTAGTTAAGGTTATCGAGGAAATTCTGGAAGAGGAGATGAATGACAACCCTACTTTTGTTACCGATTATTTTACTAATCTCTGCCCCTTAGCCAAGACAAAATCCGACAATCCGCACATTTCAGAGCGGTTTGAGTTATACATCGCCGGCCTGGAGGTAGCCAACGCCTATACGGAATTAAATGACCCCCTGGAGCAAAGAAGGCGCTTTGAACAAGAGCTTGGCGAATTAGAGCAGGATGAGAAAAAGTGCCTCGACGAAGATTATATTTTAGCCCTGGAACATGGTATGCCTCCTGCGGGGGGCTTAGGTATCGGTATAGATAGACTGGTAATGTTGTTGGCAAACCAGCCTTCTATCCGCGACGTAATCCTTTTTCCGTTATTGCGGCCTACATCAGGACAGGTTAACGATGCTTTGTGAATTATGGTTGAGTCAGCGTTATCTTAGGGCTGGCAAAAAAGAGAAGATTATTTCTATCACCGCGTTAATTTCCACCATGGGTATTGCTATCGGGGTTTTGGTATTGATTGTGGTAATCGCGGTGATGAGTGGTTTTGACCGCTTTCTGGAAGATAAAATGGTAGGTGCAAATTCGCATCTTTTGCTAGAGTTCTATAGCGGTTCAAAAGAGCCTTATCGAGTGATAGAGAAAGTAAAGAAAATCCCCCGCGTTCTGGCGGCATCTCCTTATGTTGCCGGACAGGCCTTTATCAAGAGGAATCAGGATATAATTGCCGTGGAAATGCGCGGCATTGACCCCGAATTGCAGCCGGAAATTTCCAAGATCAAGGACTATATGATTCAAGGAAACTTATTCCTTGAGCCAAGCGAGGTAGTTTTGGGGCAGGAGCTAGCTATTAGATTGGGCTTGGGCGTTGGCGATAAGATCGGCTTATTTTCGCCGGTTACTTTGGAGAAAACCGATTTTATCGTTAAAGGTCTTTTTAAAAGCGGGATGTATCTTTATGATACGGGATTGGTCTTATTGAGCCTGAAAGGGGCGCAGGACTTTTTTAAATTTGGGGATTTTGTCAGCGGTATCGGGGTAAAAGTGGATGATATTTATAAGGTTGATTCCATAAAGCAGGAGATTTATCGAAACCTTGAGATTCATGAAGGATATCATATAAGGACCTGGGTTGAGATTAATCAGAATTTTTTAAACGCCCTGAAATTAGAAAAGGTAGTGATGTTTATTGTTGTGACTATGACTACCGTAGTGGCGGCATTCGGCATTGCCAGCACTTTGATTATGTCGGTGATGAGCAGAATTAAAGACATCGGTATATTGCGTTCCCTGGGTGCAGGCACTAAAGGTATATTAGAGATTTTTATCTTTCAGGGTTTAGGTATCGGTTTGGCCGGAATAGTTTTGGGTTTAATCGGCGGAGTCAGCCTGGCTAAATCCTTAAATAGGGTAGTAGACTTTATATCGGGTTTAATCGGCAGGAGCCTTATCCCCAAGGAGATTTATTATTTTGACCGTATTCCCACATACATTAATTCTTCGGACATATCCATGATTTTAATTTGCGCCCTGGGCATAAGCCTTTTGGCAAGTGTTTATCCGGCATATTATGCCAGTAGGATTTTACCCTGCGAGGCTTTACGGCATGAGTAAAGATAAAATTAAAATTACGAATTTATATAAAAGTTACAAAAACGGAGTAAAGGATTTAGAGGTCCTTAAAGGGGTAACTTTATCGGTAAAAGAGAATGAATTCTTGACCGTCCAGGGACCTTCCGGTGCCGGTAAATCTACGCTTTTACATATTGTCGGTAGTTTAGAGAAACCGGATTCCGGAGAGATAATTTTTGATGGGTTGAAGTTAAGTAATCTTAACGAGGGAGCACGCGTTGTCTTTCGCAACAAAAAAGTAGGTTTTGTTTTTCCAGTATACGCTTGGGCTCTACCTAAAATTGTTTATGATTTTGTTGAGAGAATTGATTTAACTAATATAACATATCTATTTGCTGTGACTACTCTAGAAATCTTGTTTATGTTTTCGTCAAGCTTAACTAATTTTACATTTTTAAAAATACGGAATTTATTATTCAGATAAAAATAGGAGAAGCGAGATGAGAATCGGATTTCCCAATAAACGGTGCCCAAAGTGCAACGGAAATGTCTTTATTGAAAAAGACAATGATTGTAATTCTGCTCAAGGATATCATTGC
>Ga0209536_100017220_pt1 | contig 10244 bp, 6 predicted proteins | sample DeeMarSeWOR28_12_FD_187461 | JGI IMG/M metagenome (GOLD analysis project Ga0209536, IMG submission 187461) | Marine sediment microbial communities from White Oak River estuary, North Carolina - WOR-2-8_12 (SPAdes) (version 2) | ecosystem: Environmental > Aquatic > Marine > Intertidal zone >... | reverse complement strand
TCATGTTCGCCAAAAACTGCGACTTCGCACGGCTCGCCGCCTCCGCGGCTTCCTTCGCCTCCCTCATCGCCTCCTCTTCCTTCTTGCGACCCGTGATGTCTCGGGTGACCCCCTCAAAGCCGGTGATCTGTCCTTTCTCGTCTCGAAGAATGGTGACATTCACTTCGCAGGGGGTCGTGTGACCTTTAACGTGAATCATGTCTACTTCCCCGCTATAGGAATCCCTCCGGGGGGTGGCCGCTTCTGCCTCGAGGATCCATTCGGCCGTCTTCTGGATCGACTCGGGGGTGAGGTACTCGTGGTTTCTCAACTCGATCGACTGATCGGGCGGCATCCCGAGGATACGCTCCACCGCGGGGTTCATGTAGAGAATCGTTCCGTCGGCATCGGTGGTCCAGATCAAGTCCTGCACGTTCTCGGCGAGTCGCCGGTAACGTTTCTCGTTCTCCCGGAGCCGGTCGTTTGCACTCAGCCTGGCAACGGTGCTTCCTATTTCCTGGCCGATCACTCTGAGCAGCCTCCAGTCCGCTTCCGTAAATTCCGGATGCCTGTATTTTGCTGTGACCAAGGCACCAATCCGTTGGCCTTTGGAGGAGAGGGCCATGCTGGCCAGCGCGGTCCGCCCGGAACGATCCTCCCAATCCGACCTTAGTGCCAGAAGGTCATCCAGACGGAAGGGCTCTTCGTCTCGGAAGAGTTTGGCATACGGTTCTTGATTTGCGGGTATCTTCGTAAAGTTCTCTGCAAGGGCTGCGGGGATACGCTTGTGGCTTTGAAGGGTCGCCGTCCCTGTAGCTTCATCCAGGAGGTAGATGCCGGCCGCGTCGAAGTCGAGCAGTTCCAGGATCTTCTCAATGGTTTGGTCGAGAAGGGATTGCAGGCTCTCGGTCACGTTCGAGACGGCGATGATTTCGTTGATGATTCGCAGTTCGAGGTTTCGGGCCTTGATCTCCTGTTCGGCCCGCCTTCGGTCGGTAATGTCACGGGAATTGATGACGATGCCCGCAACGCCTGGTTCGTGGAGAAGGTTCTTCCCGGTGGCCTCCATCGTGCGCCACGAGCCATCCTTGTGCCGTACTCGGTACTCAGCGGACAGGGTGATTCCTGGTCTCTTGATTCCCTGTGCGATCAGTTCCGCAAGACGGGGGGCGTCCTCGGGGTGGATGAGATCGAAGGGATTCGTACCCAGGAGATCAGCAGGTTTGTACCCGAGCACGTGTTCCGCAGGGGGACTCATGAACTTTCTCCTTCCATCCGCATCGAGGACCGTAATCAGGTCCGCTCCGTTTTCCACCATGGACCGGAACCTTCTCTCACTCCCACCGAGCTCCTTCAACGCCTTCTGCAAGTCTTTGGTCTTCTTCCGGACGAGGGTTTCCATCTTGCTCCGATGGAGTCCCACCTCCGCTGCGGCTGCATTCATACTCCGGCCGAACAAAATGAATTCCCTGTCAAGGCTGCCGGAAAAAAGGAGTCCAGACCCTCCCGAGGCAAGATCTTCAGAGGCGGACGCGGCCTCACGAAAGGACCGCACGATCGAATGAAAATAGAGGGAAACGAGAAGGGCACAAAGGGCGACGCTCAGAATGGTAAAGAGGACGAGGATGGTCCTGTCATGGGTGTGCAAACGGGGGTTCAAAGTGAAGGAGCTCATCACGAGAAAGCTCAGCAGCATGAAAACGACAAAGGAAGTGAACTTCGCCTTCAGAGAGAACAGGTGAAGGTCTTGGAACCTTCCACCGCCTTCGTGGATCAACCTTTTCACCTCGCTTCGAGCCGGCGCGGTCAGGGAATCGGTCACCACGTAGGTCATGAACAGGTAGACGAGCAACGCAACGAGACCGGCCTGGCTGCCCAGAGAGAGGTGAACCAGGCTTCCCGTCGAAAAGACCACAAAGCCCAGAAGGCCGAAGAAGAGCACGAGGCCCAGAATCCCAGCGGTCACCGTATTCCAGGCGGGGAGCCGAGACAGGGCGTTGAGTAATTTTGTGAGGGTTGCAAGGGAGAGATCCTTCTTTGTGTCCGCGCCTTCTGTGTGCTCGTTGATGATCTTGAGCCTCCTCATTTCCCAGGGGAGCCCAAAGATCCGAAGCATTCCAAAACAGAGGTAGTGCGTCATCGATACGGCAAAGAGCAGAGAGGCGAAGATCGTGAGCAAGCTGCCGGGAGACCCCCTCCATAGAAACATGTCGTCTTGGAGATGGACCTGCCCATGAAAATAGAAGAATCCGTACAGGGACGCCAACTGGCCACACAGTACGCTGATCAGACAAACGGCGAACGTATAACATGACTTCTTTGCGAGCCACCGGAAGGCCTTCATAGGCAGTCCTCTCGTGGGCCACGGAACCCGACGGTTTTAGGCCTTGTTTTGACCTTGATAACACTTCCGTACATCGGAACTTCTCCCTCCGCGACTTTAGCTTCATGATAAGAAGACTATCCCCGCGAAAGCTGCTTCCGCGCAGGCGAGCTCGGGCATGAGAGGTGCCTTGCTTCGCTTTGACTTCGGTGATCGGGAGATTGCCGCGTCGCCACGGGGTCTCGCAATATCCGCAATTGGGCTCACCCGCTTGGTTCCATTAACCGAAGGCGGTGGGCTTCAAGTTTTCCCTTTGCCGATCCGATTACTGAAGGGGACAGACTGCCACCTGCACAAACAGGAAGACTGTATGAGAGCCAAGGGGATCTACGGGGCCTTTCTTGCCTTTTTCCTGATCGGAATCGCCCTGTTTGGGAACATCCTGATCCAGCAGGAGAAGAGAGAGCAGGTCCGAAGAATTCTTGACCAGGGGAATTACCTGGTCAGCCTCGTCGCCCTGCATCCCATCGATGACTTCACGGGCGACAAGGGTAGATTCATCCTGAGAACCCTGCGGGAATATGTTTCTTCAGACGATCTTGTCTACTGCTTCATACACGACCACAACGGGGAGCCCCTTGCCTCTCTCGGACCGGATGAGCTGATATCCAGCATCCCCAAGTCCGTTGAATCACAGGCCCTGTATGCGTTGGGCATCAAGAGCCAATCCTTTCCTGTGGAGGGATGGGAGGCTGCCATCTACGAGTTCGCGAAACCGATTTTTGCACAGGGCGAAAGGACCGGCACGGTTCGGTTGGGTTTCCGACTTCACAATCCCTCACTCTTTGCCCCTGAGCGCATCGAGTTGCTCGCCCTTGTGGCCTTCTTCATCATCTCCGTTGCAGTCCTTATCTATTACGGGATCATCCTGGCCTTGAGGCGTCTGAACAACCTGAGTCTCGGCATGAAGCACGAGTTTCTCGATCCGGCGTCGGCGGCCTCGGGCGTGGTCAAAGGGGCCAGGGTGGAACAGATCATCCGGGATCTCGAAGAGTCCCTCGTCCTCCTCCGGGAAAGAATGGACTCGATCGAGCTTAGGAAGACGGAACTCGAAACCAAGTTCGGCCTCACGGCCTTCCAGAAGAATCAGCTCACCACGATCCTCGATGCCATGAGGTCGGGCATCATGATTACGGACAGCCAGGACAACATCATCCACATCAACCTCTACATGCTTGCCCTCCTCAACAAGATGCGAGAAGAAATGCTCGACCGCCCCCTATGGGACGTCCTCGACCAAGACGAAATTCTCTCTTTCATCACGCAGCAGGGGATACAGGGCCGGGAGCGGCAGGTCGACTTCGTGGAAACCACATTTCCGGAGGTCATACCCGGAAACGTCTTCCGGGTTTCCTCTTTGAATCTCCAGGATAGCGATGGAACCGGTACAGGAAGAATGATCCTGGTAGAGGACATCACGAACGAGAAGCTTGCCGAAAAGGCAAAGAAGGAATTCGTTGCCCACGTAACCCATGAATTGTACACCCCATTGACGACCATCAAGTCGTACAATGAGATGCTCGTCACAGGGGAAGTCCGTGACCCTGAAATGCAGACAGAATTCTACAATACGATCCTGGAGGAAACCGATCGTTTGCAGAGACTCATCGAGAACCTTCTGAACATCTCGAAGATCGAGATGGGAAGCCTGACGCTCCAAAGAGGTCTCGTGAAGAGTGACTCGCTTGTCAAGGATTGTGTTGCTGCCATCGAGACACAGGCTCGCAGAAAATCCATTACCATTGAAAAGCTTCTGCCCGACAACTTCCCGTCCCTTTTCGGGGACAAAGACCTCCTCAAAGTTGCCATCATCAATATATTGGGCAACGCCGTCAAGTACACGCCTGAAAATGGAAGCATCACGTTTTCCCTTTTCGAAAAGGACGGCGCCGCCGTCTTCGATGTTGCCGATACCGGATACGGGATAGCCGAGGAAGATCTTCCACACATATTCGACAAATTCTATCGCTCGAAGGATCCCAACATTGCAGACAAGACGGGCAGCGGGCTTGGGCTCGGGATCACGTCCGAGATCGTGCATCTCCACGGAGGGGAAATCCTCGTCGAAAGCGAGCCTGGGCAAGGAACACGTTTTTCGGTGAGAATCCCGAGGGAGGAATACCACCTTGGCAAGCAATAAGACCATCCTGGTGGTCGATGACGAGGGCCCGATTCGACGGATCATCGAGCTCAAGCTGAAGAACCGGGGCTACAACGTCATAACGGCAAAGGACGGGGAGGAGGGACTGGACCTCCTCAGGAGACAGAAGCCGGATGCGGTCGTGACCGACATCATGATGCCAAGACTTGACGGAAAGAGTCTTTGTGAACACGCAGAACCACTCAAGCAGGCGGGGTCCTTTCTGACCATCGTGGTCACCTGCCGAATATCGCCCGAGGAACGATCCTGGGTAGCCCGAATGACGGACACGGTTTTGATGGAAAAACCTTTCAGCCCTTCCAGATTGCTCGAATGCCTCGAGAAGTATTTCGAGAAGGACGGATCATGAAGGACCTGAAAACTTTCGAGGAATTCCTGCACAGCCTGTCGGAGATCACCGGCCTGGGCTTTGAAATCCGAGACGCAGACGGGCGACTGTCGTCTGCCTTTGCGCCAAGGCACACGACTCCAGAGCCGGAGGGCATCCTGGAACTGACCCGAAAGATCATCGAAACGTCCACATTCCAGCATGCGTCCCTTCCGGGGGCGGGTGCCTGCTTCGGTGTGCCCATACCGGGGGCGGAAGAAGTGATAGGGGTTCTCCTCGCCTACAGGGCGGAAACCACCGGAAGGGCCTGTCAGCAACAGGTCTCTGCTGAGCAAGGCCCTTCTCGTCAGGAGATGGAGAGGCTTCTCAGCCGAACGGCATGGCTCATCGAAGAGAACAACAGGTGCCGACAAGATGCGGACGACATCACGGAAGTGTTGAGTCAGAGCTTCGAGGACCTTCACCTCTTTGCAAGGATTGCCACCCAGATCAAGACGCTGCGTTTCTCCGATTCTATGCTCAGGAGCTTGATCGAGGAGATCATGGAGAGCATGGGGGTGGATTTGGCCTTTGCCAAGTTCATGGACAGGGACGACCGCGATGTGATGGTGATGGAAGAATCCCTGGCCCACGCAATCATCGACGGGCAAGGCCTCGTGGACGCCCTCGTTGCGTGCACTCCTCTGGACACGTCAGACGTCACGAGGCACTACTTCATTTTGAACCATTCAGAGGAGGATCCGAAATTCGGGAGCCTCTATCCTGACCCCTACCGGTTCCTCGCCGTTCGCATCGAGCACGAATCGGAGTTCTACGGTTGGCTGGGACTTTTTTCGCTGAACATGGCAGCGATCTTCCGACAGAGTGAACTGCGGTTGTTGACCTCGATGGCAGAGCAGGTCGCCGCTGTCCTGGCCAACACGGATCTGTACCTGGACCTGGAGCGGTCCATCGTCAACATGGTCAAGTCGTTGATCCATGCAATCGAGGCAAAAGATGTCTACACACGAGGTCATTCGGAGCGAGTGAGCGAGTACTGTATGCGCATGGCAACCCTCCTCAAACTGGACGCGCACCAAATGGAAACCCTTCAGTGGGCTTCGGTCCTCCACGACATCGGCAAGATCGGGATCTCCGAAGGGATCCTGAACAAACCCGGAACGCTGACCCAAGAGGAATACACGCACATCCAGGATCATTCCAGACAAGGGTTCAATATTCTCAGGCCCCTGGAACAGCTGAAAGATTCACTCCCCGCCATCTTGCATCACCACGAGCGCTACGACGGCACGGGCTATCCGGACGGTCTGAAAGGCGAAGGGATCCCCTTACTTGCAAGGATCATCGCCGTGGCCGACGCCTACGACGCAATGACTTCCCACCGTGCCTATCGGCCGGCCAAACCCCCGGAAGAAGCTCTGGAGATTCTGGAAGAGGTCGCAGGGAGTCAGCTGGACCCCTATATGGTCGAATTGTTCGTCGAGATGATCGAGCAGGAACCGGGCAACTGTGTGACAGGTTCACAGAAAAGAATGACAGGTTGACATGAATGCATCATCAAAGATCGGCGTCTCGAAAGTGGGCCCCAGGATGGTGCTGATCCCGACCGAGGCCCTGACCCACCAGAATTGTACGGATCTCGAAACCGCCTTCAACTCCTGTCTTTCACACCAGAAGGTCGAGATCATACTGGATCTGAACGAGGTCCCCCTTCTGGACAGCGAAGCGCTGGAAACTCTCGTCCGCATGCACGAAGAGTTGAAAAGCCGGGGGAGCACACTCAGGGTGATTCGCGCGAATGCCATCTGTAAGGACATTCTGATCGCTACGCGGCTGATAACCGTCTTCTCCGTCTACCCGAACATCTCCGAGGCCATCCGAAGCGGGTCATGAAGGCAAATCCTCTACCGAAGAGAAAGAAGATCGGCGAGATCCTCGTCCGACAGGGGCGTCTGACACCGGACCAGCTGACCGAACTCCTCCGGCTGCAGAAGCAAGCGGCAAAGCCCCTGGGCCAGATCCTGGTCGAGAAAGAGATCCTCTCTCAGGAGGAATTGACCAAGATCCTGGGAGAACAGCTCGGGATCCCCCACGTCTGGCTCCGCAAAGGTTTGATCGATCCTCGAATCGTTTCCCTTCTGCCCAAGGAAAAGGCCGTTCGTTTCCAGGTCATCCCCATGTTCCGCGTACGGAACACCCTCACCCTGGCCACGGCGGATCCTCACGCCTTCTTCGTCTTCGACGAGGTCTCCCAGATCACGGGCATGGAAGTCCACCCGGTGCTCTGCCGGGGGGACGACATCGTCGAGGCAATCAAGGAATACTACCGGCACGACTTGGACATCGATGAGATCGTCACCGGCATCGGCGACCAGGACCTCGAGGTGGTCAGCGGCCCGGTGGAAAGGGAAATCACCGAGATCGCAGCCATGGCCGAGGGAAGCCCGGTCATCAATCTGACGAACATGATTCTCGTGAAGGCCATACGCGACGGTGCGAGCGACATCCACATAGAGCCCCATCCCGCCAAGTTCCGGGTGCGGGTCCGGATCGACGGTGTGCTCTATGATCTCATGTCCCCCAAACTCGAACTGCATCCCGGCGTCGTCTCAAGGCTCAAGGTGATGGCCAACCTGGACATCGCAGAGAGGCGCATCCCCCAGGACGGACGGATTCAGGTTTCCGTAGACGGCCAGAAGATCGACCTCAGGTTTTCGTCGATGCCGGGCGTGCACGGTGAAAAGGTCGTCCTCAGGATCCTGGACCAGAGGCAGGCCATCCTGGATCTGAACAAGCTCGGGCTCGGCCCGGCGGTATTGGAACAATTCAAATCTCTCCTGCGACGGTCCCATGGCCTCATCCTGGTTTGTGGCCCCACGGGAAGCGGCAAGACCACCACCCTGTATGCTGCGATGACGATGCTCAACACCCCGGAGAAGAACATCATCACCATCGAGGACCCCGTGGAGTATCAGCTGGAGAACATCAACCAGAACCAGGTCCACGAACATATAGGCCTCTCCTATGCCAAGTTCTTGAAACACGCTCTCAGGCAGGACCCGGACATCATCCTGGTGGGAGAGATTCGAGACCGGGCCACGGCTGAGATCGCCATTCAAGCCTCTCTGACCGGACACCTGGTCCTCTCCACCCTTCACACGAATGACAGTGCCAGCGCGGTTACGCGCCTACTCGAGATGGGAATCGAGCCTTACCTCATCGCCTCCTCTTTGCTGGTTTCGGTGGCACAACGGCTCGTGCGAACGATCTGTCCCGCATGCAAGACCGCTTATATTCCCCCTTCCACTGTCCAGAAGAGCCTCGGTGCAGAGGAAGGCAAACGGATCCAGCTCTACCGAGGCAAGGGATGTCAGGAGTGCTACGATTCCGGATTCAAGGGCCGCACAGGCATCTATGAGCTGATGGAAATCGACGAAACGCTCCGGTCCCTGATCCTGGAGAACCCTACGAGCGATACCCTTCAAGAGCACTTTCTGAGGAATGGTCATCAGAGCATGAGTGCCTTCGGTTATGAAAGGGTGCGTGAGGGCATCACCACCATCGAGGAAGTCAAACGAATGACCTCCGCAGAGATGTAAGAACAGCATTCGGGAAGGTAACGGGCCATGGCCATCACCGTCCAAGAAAAACGATCCCGACCCTCTGCGAAATCGGCCGGAGTCCCTCGCCTTCCTCGTCTGTCGACGCAAATCAGCCTCGGCTCTCTTCTTGGAAGGGCGGTCAAACCGGCGGAACGGATCTTCTTCACCTCCCAGCTTTCCTTGATGCTCGAGGTCGGCACACCGCTCACTGTGGCCCTCAAGGCACTCGCAGGGCAGACCAAGAACCCTGCCTTTCAAGAGGCCCTTCAGGCCATCTACCAGGACCTGGATGAGGGAAGACAGCTTTCAGAGGCGATGAGGCGCCACCCGGCAGTGTTCGGCGAGGTCTTCGTCAGCATGATCAAGGCCGGTGAGACCGGAGGCTTCCTGCAAAAGATCCTGGACCGTCTCGTGGAAATGGAGGAGAAGCGTCAGGCCCTGTTCACCCAGCTCCGGTCCACCATGACCTATCCTGCGGTCCTGTGCATCCTGGCCGTTCTCGTGGTGGTCTTCATCGTGGCCTTCGTGCTGCCGAAGTTTACGGCATTCTTTGCGGGCAAGGAGGAGATCCTGCCGATTACCACCCGGTTCCTTATCGGCTTGAGCGCATCGTTCAAGCAGTACTGGTGGGTCTACTTGCTCTCGGTGACAGGGCTGGCAGGAAGCTTGATTATGTTGAAAAGGAGCGTGATGGGGCAGGTCCTGATCGACTGGCTGTTCATCAACGCCCCCCTCCTGCGTAAGATCTGCAACAAGATCTACACTTGTCAGCTCCTCCGGACACTCGGCTATTTGATGGAGAGCCAGGTTCCACTCCTCGAGGCCCTGGAGGTAAACCGCCCAACGGTGGGCAATCGATACTACAGGAAGTTCGTCGATGAGATTGCAGACAACGTCGAACAGGGAGGGAAGTTTTCCCAGCCCTTTGCTACGAATCCCTACATCCTCGAGTCGGTCAAGCAGATGGTGACCACAGGCGAGGACGCCGGCGATCTTCCCAAGGTCATGCTGCGGCTGACCGAGTTCTACGATGCTGAGGTGGACCGGGAACTCAAGGCCCTCGCCTCGATGATCGAACCCCTGGCCTTGATCATACTGGGAGGGGTGGTCGGTCTGATCGTGTCTTCGGTAATCCTGCCCATGTTCAAGCTGAGCCAGGCCATGATGTAATGCCTGGATGTCTCTTCGGGAGTCCTGTTCTCATTCTGACAATTTTCGTCACTATGAGAAATTTCAAACTGAGAAACTCCGGTCTCTTCAGGAGAGGGGAGGCAACCCTCATGCCACGATTGAATAACAATATCAATGGGTTGCGCTTCTCAATTCGGTGTTCCTCCAATTGGCACGCCTTTCGCATGTAAGGCCCTTGGGAAACGGTCAAGAAGTCTTAAATGAGCAAGTGAGACGTTCAATCCTCGACAGGTTCTTCAAGGAAACCGAGAGGGAAACTACAGTTCAATCGATGATTGTCCGATAGGATGAGGGCGAGGGTGGAACACAGGCTCCTTTATATCGGACAGGCAGAGAAGGGAGATCAAACGATGAAGACCGGAAGAAGAATCTTACAGGACAGCGCAGGCTTTACCCTGGTCGAACTCCTGATCGTGATTGTTTTGCTGGGCATCCTGGCAGCGGTCGTGGTCCCTCAGGTAAGCGTCAGCACGGACGACGCGAAGCAGAACACCCTGAGGACCGACCTTTCCCAGCTGAGGAGCTCCATTGAAATCTATTACGCCCAGCACACGGACACCTATCCGGGAGCCAATGCCATCACAGGAGTGGCGGCTGCAA
>Ga0209536_100017219_pt1 | contig 10244 bp, 8 predicted proteins | sample DeeMarSeWOR28_12_FD_187461 | JGI IMG/M metagenome (GOLD analysis project Ga0209536, IMG submission 187461) | Marine sediment microbial communities from White Oak River estuary, North Carolina - WOR-2-8_12 (SPAdes) (version 2) | ecosystem: Environmental > Aquatic > Marine > Intertidal zone >... | reverse complement strand
CCCGCGCACCATGCCCTACGCCTTGTCCGCGCTGGGCATCGCGCTCGCGCTGGCTATGTTGGCCACCTCGGGCCCGCCGCGCCGCGCGAGGACGGAGGCGCGGGCAGCTGAGGGAGCGGAGGAGTCTCCGGCGCCGACCAGTCGAGCTCATCGAGCGGCAGGCGGGCGTCGAGTTGCGCATCGCCCCACCGCGCTCGGTGTTCCTTGCGCGACATGGCGAGCCACAAGGCCAGCTCGGCGAGGATGGCCACGAGGCCGACCAGCGGATTGATGAGCAACATCACGGCGAGACAGCCGAAACCACCGATCAGGTTCACGATCCAGGGTACACGCAGGCGCGGGCGCCAGGATGGGTCACCGCTCAGGGCCTCGAACGCCGCCACGAAATTTATGGTGCCATATACCGTAAGGAAGAACATCGTCACCACCGCCGCCACGGCGTTGAGGTTGCCCAGATAGACAGCCCCGAGGGCGAGGACGAGCGAAACAAGCAGCGCCGGCAACAGGTCGCTTCGGCCTTCACCAGTTCGGGCGAAGAAGCGCGGAGCGAGACCGTCACGGGCAAGCGCCTGCAGGGTGCGTGGTGCACCAAGAATCGAGCCTACCGCCGACGAGAAGATGGCGGCCCACAAACCGGGTAGAATCAACACCGGCCCGAGGAGTGCGATGCGGGTCCAGACCAGCGGATCGGTTCGCAACGCGTCCCGCGGTGCGCCCATGACCAGCAGCACAGGCACTACCAGGTATATTATCAGACCGGTGAATACCGCGAGCAGGGACCCACGTGGCAGAGAGTGACCTGGATCGCGTAAGTCTCCCGATAGTCCGAGCCCGGCCATGACACCTGTAACGGCCGGGAAGAAAACCGCAAAGCCGGTCCAGAAGCCCACTTCGCCCGACGGTACGGAGAGGGGGATGGCACCGCCCGCCGAGCGCAACACGACACCCGCCGCCAGAGCGAGCAGGGAAAAGCCAACGAGCACCAGGAGCGGCACCTGTATCTTCAGAGCCAGCTCGGCGCCGACGTATGCCAGAGCGCCGACTGCGAGGATAACAGCGAGCGCAACCGGTTGCAGCGGCAAATCGGGCCAGAGGAAACGGAACGACTCCGCCAGACCGTACGCGTACAAAGTCACCGAGAATGCCTGCGAAAGGAAGAGCGGCAGGCCGATGGCACCGCCGATCTCGATACCGAGGCTGCGCGATATGATATGGTAGGCACCGCCGGCTCGGACATGGACGTTGGTGGCTACCGCCGAGAACGAAAGCGTCGTGATGATGGTGATCGTATTTGCAATCAAGACGATGGGTAGGACACGCCCGAGCCCCAGGTGCCCGACGAGCCACCCGAAGCGCAGATACATGATCACGCCGAGGATTGTCAGGATTGTCGGCGTGAAGACGCCGAGAAACGTTCCGAGCTTACGGCTCATATATGGCCCCCGACCCACCAAACTCGTAGCGATTCCGGATCGTTGTCCCTTATCGGATTCCCCTTGCTCGGGAAATGACCAGCTGAAAAAGCCAGATCTCCAACTGACACGTAATCCGGTCAAGCAAACAAGGCAACCAATATTTGAATGCTGCCCGGATCCTCCCCAGGACTGAACTTCCGGGCCGACGTCCGCTGACGATTCCGGAGCAGTCAGCCGATCGGGAAGAAGACGGGAACCAACCACACCATCAGAGCCAGCAGGATGATGGTCAAGGGCGTGCCCACCCGGAGATAGTCAACTACCCGGTATCCTCCCGATCCCATGACAATCAGGTTCGCCTTGTGACTGAAAGGGGTCATGAACGCAGCGGAGGCGGCCAGGCTCACGCCCATCATGGCCGTGTGGGGGCCAAGGCCGAGCTCGGCCGCGGACTGCAAGACCACCGGGGCCATGAGAACCACCGCCGGCGCGCCGTCGAGGCACTGGCTCAGCAGGCTGGACATGGAGAGCAGGCCGGTCATCGCGGCGTACGGACCCAGGGGGCCGGCAAGGTCGACGATGGCGTTGGCGATGAGACGGGACGCACCAGTCCGCTCCATCGCGATTCCCACCGGAAGGATGGCGGCCACCAGGAAGACCGCCTTCCACTCGACAGCCCGGTAAGCCTCCTCCATCGTGATGGCGCCGAAGAGGACTACGAACGTCGCGGTGGTGAACGCCGCCACGTGAATCGGCTGGAATCCGGTGACCACCATGCCGACCATTAGGAGCAGACCCAGAAGGGCCACCGGCGCCTTCCGGGTCCGACGCGGCTCCTGGGCGGCGGAGGTCAATACAACGAAATCGGGATTAGCGCCCAATAGCCGGATCCTCCTCCACGACCCCTGAACCAGGAAGGCATCCCCGAGCCGCAAGGCCCGCTGGGCGAGATTTCCGTGGAGAGGATGGCCCCGCCTCCAGATGGAGAGAACCTGGAGGCCGTAACTCTCACGGAATTCTATCTCGGCGAGGGTTTTGCCAGCGACGCGGGAGCGTGGTGCCAGCGTGACCTCGACGATTCCCACCTCGTCGGATTCGATCCCAGCCCCGGTAATGTCCTGTTTCAGTTGGACGTCGCCGAGGGTGAGTAGGTCGCGGATCCGCCCAGACTCACCTGCAACGAGCAGCTGGTCCCCAGCCCGGATCCGCTTCCCGGGGTCGACGGCCGGCAGCATCTTTTCGTTGCGGATGATGCCCGCCACAGTCAATCCAATCTGCTCTCCCATGTGGCTTTCGCGGATGGTCGTGCCCACCAAGCCCGAGCCGGCGTGGATCCGGAGCAGGAACATGTGTTCCTGTAGGTCTGAAATCCCGGCCGGGTCAATGTGCCTGACCTCCAGTCCTTCCGGTGGAGACCACGATTCCACCTGGGAGGGAGTACCGAGCCCCAGGATCTCGTCCCCCTCGTAAAGCGGCTGGGCGGCGAGGTCCCCGTTGATCAAGCGACCGTCCCTCCGGATTCCCACGACGACCAATTCGAACCGCTTCCGGAAGTCCAGATCGCGGAGGGTCCGGTCGACCAACGGCGAGCCCGGCGAAACGGTGGCGCCTATGAAGCTGATCCCACTTCCCTCCTGGTTCAGGGCGTTGGGGTCGAGGTCACCGATCTCGACACCCTGAACCCGGAAGAGTTCCTGCACGTGCGCGAATTGTCCCTCGACGAGCAAAAGGTCGTCACCCTGCAAGATCGTGTCCGCTCTGGGCGCGAGCTGGGTCTTGCTGCTGCGCACGATGCCGACGACCTGGACGTCCAGGGCACTGCCGAACCGGGACTCGCTGAGAGAGAGGCCGACCAGGGGAGAGTCGCGGGACACCCGGATGCTGAACAGGGATTCCCGGAGGTGGTAGACACGTGCGAGGTCTTCCGTTCCCGCAACGCTGTCGGCGATGGCCCGCCGGGGTAGCAGCCACCGTCCGAGGGTGACCATGTAGAGGATCCCCATCCCGAGGAGAATGGCCCCCAGCGGTGTGAAGTCGAATAGCGAAAAGGGCTCCAAGCCACGCTCCCGGAGCAAATCGGCCGCCAGGATGTTCGGTGGCGTGCCTACCAGGGTCATCGTGCCTCCCAGGATCGCCCCGAAGGCTAGCGGCATGAAGAGCCGGGACGGGGCGGCGCCGGTTTTGCGGGCGATGCTCGCCACCGCCGGCAGGAGCACCGCCACCGCGGCGATATTGTTCATGAAGGCCGATAGGATCCCCGCGACGAGCATGATGGCGATGATGAGAAGGATCTCGCGGTTACCGATCAGCCGGTGCACCCGGCCCCCGATCATGTCGGCCACGCCGGTGTGCAGCAGCGCCGCACTGAGGAAGAAGACCGAGAGCATGGTGATCACGGCTGGAGAGGCAAAGCCGGCGAACGCCTCGGAGGGACTGAGATTGCCGCTCAGGGTGAGGATCAACAGACCGAGGAACGCCGTGATTTCGATCGGTAGCTTCTCGGTGAGAAAAAGGACGGCCATCACACCCAGCAGGCCGAAAAGGAAGCCGATCTCCAGGGTCATCCTCAGGATCCCCTCCGCGGGCCGTGCCGGTGACGGTCTGACCCCAGTATTAAAAGAAAACTCGAGTATTTATGCATACCCGAATCGAGCACCCGCTGTCAACGCAGAGGAGACCAAGAAACCGTTCACGGTCTCCCCCACCCCGAACCCGTTCTCTCAAAGCCATTTCCTACTGCGGAAGTAACCGATCATGCCGCCGCCAATGCCAAGGACAACGACCCAAAAGAACGCGTAGCTCCACTTCCACCCCAGTTCAGGCATGTGCTCGAAGTTCATTCCGTAGATACCGGCCACGAATGTCAAGGGAACAAAAATCGTGGCGATGATGGTCAACACCTTCATGATGTCATTCATCTTGTTGCTGATGCTCGACAGGTAGAGATCCTGCAGACCCGTGAGCATGTCGCGGTAGGATTCGACCGCATCGGCCACCTGTATCGTGTGGTCGTAGACATCCCGATAGAAAATCCGGGTGCCATCGGTAACCAGAGGTGTTTCATCTCTCCCGATCCCCCCTGCGACCTCGCGCAAAGGCCAGACCGACCTCCGCATCAGAATCATCTCGCGTTTGATCCGGTGAATGTTCTGGAGGAGTTCCAGGGTCGGATTACCCAAGAGCAGTTCCTCGAGGGACTCGATGTGATCGCCGAATTTTTCCAGGACCACAAAATAGTTGTCCACCACCGCGTCGAGTAGCACGTAGGCGAGGTAATCCGCCCCCGACTTGCGGATGCGCCCCTTGCCCCGCCGCACCCGCTCACGCACCGCGTCGAAGACATCCCCCTCGCGTTCCTGAAAGGAAAGGATGTAATTCGGACCGAGAACCAGGCTGATTTGTTCGGTTTCGATCTGCTTTTCCTCGTCGTTGAATGTGATCATGCGGCACACGATGTAGAGGTAATCCTGATAGTCTTCGAGCTTGGGCCTCTGGTGGGTGTTGACGATGTCCTCCTGAACGAGGGGATGCAGTCCAAAGATGTCGCACAGCTGTTGCAGGATCTCCATATCATGAAGCCCGTTGACGTTGATCCAGGATACAGTGGGCGAGCCGCGGTAGGGCAGACACTCCTCGACCGCGGTGATCTCCCTCTCCTCCACATGGGGCGGATCGTAGTCCATGACCGTGATGGTGACCTTCTCCGCCTTCTTTTCGCCGACGTGCACCATCGTGCCCGGAGCGGCACCCACTTTTTTCTCCAGTTTGCGAAACAGGCGTGTCATGTTTCAAGCCTCCTCGCCCGGCATGTTATCCATATTGAAGATCTCCTTGATAATGTCCACTCGAAGTGAGCGCTCAGCCATTTTGCTGTCCCTGCCGAAGCGCCGCGGTGACCTCAGGATCCAGGTGGAGGTCGAGCTGCGGGAAAGCGATCACGACTCCCGCCTCCTTCAACGCCCACCAGATGGCCTCGTTGAGATCCGATTTCGCCTTTCGCATTTTCCAGGGATCGTCGATCCAGACACTCACTTCGAAATTTACCGACGAGTCACCGAACTCGATCAAAAAAACGACCGGTGGCTTCTCCGGATAGCGCCAAGACTGCGAATCGGCCACCTTCAGTAGGGTTTCCTTGACCAATGCCATATCCGACCCGTAGACCACCCCCACATTCGCGCGCAGTCGATAAAGGGAGTCCTGAAGAGTGTAGTTCGTAACCGTGCCTTGCACGATGAGGGAATTGGGTACGATGATTTCTTCCTCGTCGAGCGTGCGGGCAATGGTCGCTCGGATGCCCATGGACCGGACCTTGACGAAACGCCCGTCCACCTGGAGCACATCCCCCGGCTTGATAGCCCTTTCCGCGAGCAAGATGACTCCCGATACGAAGTTCTGGACGATGTTTTGCATGGCGAACCCAAGGCCTATGGCGAAGATGGCGCCGGCGGCGAACAGTGCTCCCAGATTGACTCCGATCGCTTCCAGGGCGACTCCGATCCCGACCGCCAGGATGGCATAATGCAACAGCCGCCTGGCGACCCCTAAGCTGCCTTCGTCTTTGACACCCCGCATCTGGAAGGCCTTGACTGCTGCTTTCTGTAAGAGGCGCGAGATCAACAAGGCCAGCACGACGATGATCATAAAGAGGATGATTTTACCGAGCGTGATGTCGGTTCCACCGAAATTGAAGAGCTGGATTTGGAACAATTCCGTATTGAGACCCAACCGTTCGAGTAGATGCATCAGACCCTCCCTCGTATCTCCCCACACTCAGACGACAGATACTGTTCTTTCATTTACCTATGGCCTGTAATACCATCCTAGCGGTCTCGACCTCTGACTGAGCACCAAGGACGCTGTGATCTTCGTTGATGATCGTGACCGGAACTCCCCGCACTTGATACTTCACCGCCAAGTGAGGAAATTCCGAAATCTCCACCATGTCGCTGCGGATGTACTCCGAAGCTAATGCGAACTTGTGAGCGGTGCGCACGGCACCTGGACAGTGAGGTCAAGTGGGGGTGATCATCACCTGCAAGTGGACCGGTTTGTCGACCTTAGCCAGATCTTCTTTGATGACTCCCGGCAGCTCGGGATCGCGCCGGCTGACATCCTTGACGCTCTCGAGCAGGGTGTGGAACTCGTAGCCTGCCGGCACACCATAGAAATGGATTCCGTAATCTTTGTCTCCCACCAGCACGACGGCGGGAATCTTGTCGACGCCGTATTGCTCGGCCAACTCCGTGTCCTCGACGAAGTCGTGAACCTCGGCAGTCAGGCGATCCGACAAACCGGCCAGCTCCTCGATCATCTCTCTCGTGACGGAACAGTACTCGCACTCTGTCTCTTGCGTGAACATCACAAGCTTGATGTCTCGAGGTAGATCACTTAGGGCGGCTTTGACCTCTTCCCTCGTCTTTTCGTCCAGCACGCTCATGATCTCCCTCCTTTCAGGGACCGTGATTATGCCTGGCGATCCGCCAGGTGTCAAAAACCCTCACATACCGGGACGGATTGTCGCCGGTCCACCGCAAACGCAGCATTCGCGACCGGTGGACCGTCCAACTGACTCATGGTCAGACAGGGCCGGTCTGCTATACTCACCCAGCCCTGCGCGAGGGAAGACGCGGGAGAAGACAGAGTGCGAGGTTAAACATGGAGGAATTGACACGGCTGGCTTCTAGCTGGCCCGGGCGCCTGGCCATCCTGGCCGCAATCCTGGCTGTGGTGACGATTGGGCACGCCACGGCCTTTTTCGTCGCCCGCCGTTTGGCTGACAGGTCGGGATCTCGCTTGGCCCAGTCTTTGATATTCCACTGCCGTCTCCCGTCCCTTGTCATTCTGCTGCTCCTCGTCCTGCAAGTCTTCCTGCCGCTGCTCGGTTTGCCCGTTATTCTTAACGAACTGTTGAAACATATCCTCGCCATCCTTTTGATCGCCACGGTGGCCTGGCTCGCAATCAAGCTGACCAACATTGGTGAGGATCTGATCACAACTCATTACGATCTCCAGGCCCCAGACAACCTGGCGGCGCGGAAGATCCACACCCAGTACTTGATCCTTCGCAAAGTCGTAATCTTCATCGTAACCATTTTGTCTCTGGCCGCCATTCTGATGACTTTCGACAAGGTCCGCCAGCTGGGGGCTGGCATTCTGGCTTCGGCCGGGATCATCGGCCTCATCCTCGGCTTCGCCGCCCAGCGGACCCTCGCCACCCTGTTCGCAGGCATTCAGATCGCGATCAGCCAGCCGATCCGGCTCGACGATGTGGTCATCGTGGAAGGAGAGTGGGGCCGGGTCGAGGAGATCACTCTGACCTACGTGGTGGTTCGCGTCTGGGATCTCCGGCGCCTGGTCGTGCCCATCACCTATTTCATAGAGAAGCCGTTTCAGAACTGGACACGAGTCTCAGCCGACCTGCTCGGCACAGTTTACGTTTACACCGACCCCACGGTCCCCGTCGATGCCTTGCGTGCCGAGCTGAAACGTATCGTCGAGAATTCGGACCTATGGGACGGTAAGGTGTGCGGCCTGCAGGTCACCAACGCGACGGAGCGCAGTGTGGAATTGCGGGCGCTGGTGAGTGCTGCCGATTCCAGCAAAGCCTGGGAACTCCGCTGCCAGGTACGGGAGAACCTGATCGATTTCATCCAGAAGAAACATCCGCAAGCTCTGCCGAGATTCCGCGCGGACATACAGGAGATGACGCGAGACTGAGGACTTTTTTGACGGGGACACGGTCATCCGAACGCGGCTGATAGAGCGGTGCTTCGATCAGTCCTGCTCGAAAGACGACACCGCTTCTTCACATTTTTCGAAGACATCGAACACGCGGTCCAGCTGGGTGACCATGATGATGCTTTCCACGCGAGGCCCAACGCTACAGATCTTCATCCGGCCGCCGTTCTTCTTCAGTGTATGGTAGCCCGTGATCAACAGACCGATCCCGGTGGAGTTGATCCAAACGACCTTGGAGAAGTCGAGGAGAATGTCGATATAGCCTTCGTTGATGAGTGCTTTGACCTCGGAATGGAATTTTTCATAGTCCGGCCCCCCCATGATTTTACCGGACAGCTCGAGAACCATGACGTCCTCTTTCGGATTCTTCTTGATCTTCAATCCTCTCTCCTCCTGTGATCTGACGGTACACGCCAACTCATCATATTTATAATACGCACATTTCATGCGACTGGATAATACCATCAGGGGACTGGGTGGGCAACGAGCCGGGCTGATGATCCAAGACCACCCCCGCTGAGGCGGATTCGCAACAAATCCGACGCAAGGTCTACAGGGGGATGGAGACGTACGGACGGCATCACGAGATCTATCTCTCCAACCCTCGTCGCGTGGCGCCAGAAAGATTCCGCACCATCCTGAGGCTGCCGGTGCGTAGGAAAAAGTAAGGAACAGTTCGAGATATTTGAGTACCGGTTTTCATTTTACCGGACAAGTCGTGCCGTCTGTGGTAAAATTCCCGGTACAGCACAGTTCGTGCGCCTGGTCAAACGGCACGTATACATGGAAATCTTGGCAAGAGTCATGGAACCCTATGCAGGCAAAGGAGCTACCATGATTATTCAAAAAAAGACAATTTTTAAAATGGTTTCCCGAAATTCCCTGCTGGTGCCGGCGCTGTTTTTTCTGCTGCTGGTGAACTCCACGACCCCCATGACACCGGCTCTCGCCAATCCGTTGCCGGACGGTCTTATCATGTTCCATGTCCAGCCGATCAGTCTCGATCCCTACACCCAGAATCCCATCAACAACTGTGACGATATCGTGCAGTACACGTCAGCCGTCGGCATCATGGAGTTCGACCTCTTCTTCTACCCTGCCGCGTACGGGCCGGAAACCACGACTTACAGCATGAATGCGGTCGTGCAATGGTCCGAAACCTGGAGTGTGCTCGATTGGATATTCTTTGAGGGCGGGGAAGGAACCGTGGACATCAATGGCAACCAAGCCGATGTTGCCATCACCTGGCCCTCTTGCCCGGGGATGAATGGTGATGTGTTCCATGCGGCCCGGTTCATCGTCGACGTCGTGGGACACGGCCATTTTGGCCAGATCAATTGGTTCGACAGCACGGTATTCATCGGTTGTCCGCCCGACGCTTTCGCCACCCTCCCGTTCATGACCTCGGCAGAGGCCGGTGTGGTGTGCAGCTACTGTTACACACCTTGCGATTTCAGCTCACCTTGCCACCCCTTCCCGGATCCGACGGTACTCGACCTGGTCGTCAACCAGGGTAGCACCGTTCAGAGTGACATCCAAGTGACCGTCGGTGGCGGGCCCATGGGCTGGCCTTGCACAACGTTTTTCCTCGGCACCGAGGAGTGGATGGATCTCACCGCGGAGAATCTCGGCTGGAACGACTGGACACTCACCCTCACCGTGGACGCATCCGAGCTGGCCCCGGGATTTCACGAGGGCTGGGTCCGCATGGAGGATCACTGTGTCGGCTGCACCAAGGTGAACCTGACGGTTATACCGGCCACGTCCGTACCGGATGAAGGGGATTTGCCAGATGACGGGGACATTGCATCCGTTCCGCTGCCGGTTTCTACCACCTGGGGCAGCATGAAAACTCTTTACCGCTAATACCGCAGCCGGATGCCACTCTTGGACGCCGCCATGAGCGCATGATCGGCAAAGAACCAGTGAAGTCATTTCCAAACAACCGGTGTTACCACGGCGAAGCACCGGTGAAGCCATGGTGAACCACAAGTGAAGTTATTACTACCCTGGCTCATGGTTGCTCTTCTCTCTCAAGCCTGGGCGACGCAAGAGAGTGAACCAGGAGGAAGTGTCGCCGCGCGAGCC
>Ga0209536_100017218_pt1 | contig 10245 bp, 10 predicted proteins | sample DeeMarSeWOR28_12_FD_187461 | JGI IMG/M metagenome (GOLD analysis project Ga0209536, IMG submission 187461) | Marine sediment microbial communities from White Oak River estuary, North Carolina - WOR-2-8_12 (SPAdes) (version 2) | ecosystem: Environmental > Aquatic > Marine > Intertidal zone >... | reverse complement strand
GGCGTGCCGATCAAGGCGCCGGTTGCTGGCGTCGCGATGGGTCTCATCATGGAAGGCCAGAAGTACGCCGTGCTGACCGACATCCTCGGCGACGAGGACCATCTCGGCGACATGGACTTCAAGGTGTGTGGTACCGACAAGGGCATCACCGCCATCCAGATGGATATCAAGATCGCTGGCCTTGCCCAGGAGATCATGAGCGAGGCGCTCGATCAGGCGCGCGAAGGCCGCCTGCACATCCTCGAGAAGATGAATGAGGTGATGGCGACGCACCGGCCGGAGCTCTCGAAGTACGCGCCGCGGATTCAGACCCTCAAGGTCAAGCCAGATCAAATTCGCGTGGTCATCGGACCGGGCGGCAAGATGATCAAGGCGATCACCGACCAGACGGGCGCCAAGATCGACATCTCCGACGACGGCACGGTCAGCATCGCATCACCGGACGGCGAAGCGCTGAAGAAGGCCATCGAGATCATCGAGAGCCTCACGCTCGAGCCGGAGATCGGGACCAAGTACAAGGGCATCGTTCGCCGCGTCGAGAACTACGGCGCGTTCCTGGAGATCGCTCCGGGCAAGGACGGCCTCCTTCACATCACCGACATGGACTGGAACTTCGTCGAGAAGGTCAGTGACATCATGGATCTCGGCGACGAGGTCGAGGTGGTGATCAGCGACATCGACCGCGAAGGCCGTATTCGCCTTTCGCGCAAGCAGCTCCTCGAGAAGCCCGAAGGGTACGTGGAGCCCGAGCGTAAGGAGCGTCGCGAAGGTGGCGGACGCGGTCGTGATGGCGGCCGTGGCGGCCGTGACGGTGGCCGAGGTGGCCGTGATGGCGGCCGAGGTCGGCGAGACGGTGGTGGCGGTGGCGGACGCGGTCGCGATCGCGATCGCGGAGGCCGAGGCGGCGCCCGCGCCGGCGGACGCGATGGCGATCGTGAACGCAGCAGGGATCGTGACCGTGGCGGCGAGCGCGAGCGCACGCGAGACCGCGGCGGAGAGCGTGAGGGTGGCGGCGAGCGCGAGCGCACGCGAGACCGCGGCGGAGAGACCAAGGACTGATGCCGAAGCTGCGCGTCTACAAGATGCGCGCTGACGCGATCATCCCGCGCTACGAGACGAGTGGCGCGGCGGGGATGGACCTCGCCGCGTGCCTCGACACCCTACTCACCATCGAGCCGGGCGACACTGCGCGCGTCCCAACGGGATTGCGAATCGCGCTACCACCCGGGCACGAGGGGCAGGTTCGCCCTCGCTCCGGACTAGCCGCCCGACGCGGTGTCACGGTGCTCAACGCACCGGGCACGATCGACGAGGACTACCGGGGCGAGGTCCAAGTGCTACTCGTCAACCACGGGGTGGACAGCTTCACGATCGAGCACGGCGACCGAATCGCCCAACTCGTCATCGCCCCGGTAGTTCAGGCAGAAGTCGAGCTGGTTAACGACGAAGCCGCGCTCGGTGGAACCGAACGCGGCAGCGGCGGATTTGGAAGTACCGGCGCCTCTTAGAGGGCGCGGTCCATCAACTGGGCGATCGTCGTTTTCGGTGCGGCACCGATGTGCTGGGCGACGAGCTCGCCGCCCTTGAAGACCATCAGGGTCGGAACGCCGCGGATGCCGTACTTGGAGGCCGTGCCGGGACTCTCATCGATGTCGAGGTGGGTCACCTTGACCTTGCCCACGTACTCGTCGGCAAGCTGATCGATGAGGGGCGCGATCTGCTTACAAGGGCCGCACCACACCGCGGAGAAGTCGACGAGAACCGGGCCGTCCGACTGAAGGACTTCCGTGTCGAAGTTCAGATCATTTACCGCGTGTACGTTGGGACCAGCCATCTTTGCTCCTCTAGAGGGTTGTTGAAGCAGACTAACTAAGGACGGTCGCGCCAATTGTCAACGCGGCCCCTCCCCCGGCTACCGCCCAACACCCCGGCATGGTAGGGTTTTTCGTGGCCTGCCCCTGAGTCATGGAGGCCTCGACGAGACGATGAAAGCCGGCCTCTTCATTGCCACCGCGGCCCTCTATGCGATCGCCTGCATCCTGTATTTGTCTCAGCTCACCCGGGGCTCCGACAAAGCGCCTCGGATGCCGGGGACGGTGTTCGTCGCGGCGCTTGGCGCGCACCTGGCTTTCCTTCTGCTCGAGTCGCCCTCGCCCGGCGAGCTCCCCCTGGCCGATATCGCGCAGATCCTGAGCGTGTCGTCGTTCGGCATCGGCATCGCCTTCCTGCTCGCCTCCTATCGCATGAACGTGACGATTCTCGGCGCGTTCGTCGCTCCCTTGTCACTGATGTTGTTCCTCGCATCCGGGCTCGGGAGCAGTTACGCGCCCGTTCCCCCGCGGGTCGAGTCTGTGATGCTCACGCTTCATATCGTCGCCAACGTCATGGGCCTAGTTGCGTTCGCGCTCGCGTTCGTATCGGGGTTCGCTTACTTGCTGCAAGAGCGCTTGCTACGGCGTCGCCAGCTGACCGGAGCGTTTCAGCGGCTGCCATCTCTCGGCGTTCTCGACACGATAGGCCTTCGTTCCGTATTGGTTGGGTTTCCGCTTCTGACGTTCGGCATGGTCTCCGGAACCTTCTGGCTCGTGCGCTCTGGCGGCTCTCAATTCTATGTCAGCCAGGCGCTTGGTTTGGTCGCTTGGGCAATCTTTGCAGGCGTGATCGTCCTGCGCGTCGCAGCGGGTTGGCAAGGGCGCAAAGCGGCCGTCGGCACGATGCTGGGCTTCCTCTTCACCCTTCTGGTCTTGGCGGGTTACGCGGTGCGCGCGGCCGGAGGCGGCGCCTGATGCGCGACTTCGTGGTGGTCGGCCTTTCCCATCGCACGGCGCCCGTCGAAGTGCGCGAGCGGCTCGCCGTGGCTCCGCAGGATCTCGAACGCGAGCTTCGCGAGATCGCCGCACACGCGAGGCTCGAAGAAGCCTTGCTGATTTCGACCTGCAATCGCGTGGAGCTATATGCAACGAGCGCCAACCCGCTCCAGGCGACTCAAGAAGCAAAACAGACCCTGGCCAAGCGACTCGGAGATGCTGCAGGCGACGAAGTCCTCTATCAGGAGCGTGGGATCGACGTCGTCCGTCACCTCTTTCGTGTCGCTTCGAGCCTGGACTCCTTGGTCGTCGGGGAACCGCAGATCCTCGGACAGGTCAAGGAAGCGTTCGACGCCGCGACCGAAGCGGGCACCGTCGGCACATTGCTCGGGCGCTGCTTCACCCAGGCCTTTGCTACCGCCAAGCGCGTGCGCAACGAAACCGGCATCGCCGAAGGCACCGTGAGCGTGAGCTCGATCGCCTGTGAGCTCGCCAAGAAGATCTTCGGCAACCTGGAAGGCCGTCGGACCCTCCTCTTGGGCGCAGGTGAGATGGGCGAATCGGCAGCGCGGAGCTTGCGCCAAACCGGAACGCATCTGCACGTCATCAACCGCAGCGAGGAGCGCGCGCAGGCTCTAGCCGAGTCCTGCGACGGTCGCGCGGTGCCCTACGAGCATCTCACTACCGAGCTCGTAGAAGCCGACGTCGTGATCGCATCGACGGCAAGCCCGAAATTCATCCTCACCCCACAACTGATGAAAGGCGTCGTGCGGACGCGCCGTCATCGACCGCTCTTCATCATCGATATCGCAGTGCCTCGCGACGTCGACCCGCGCGTTGGGAATATGGACAACGTCTTCGTCTATGACGTCGACGATCTGCAGCAGGTCGCCGAGGAGAACCTTGCCGTGCGCGCGCGCGAAGCCGCCTTGGCGGAGCACATCGTCGAAGACGAGGTCGAATCGTTTCTGACCTGGCGTCGGTCGCTGGAGCTCGCGCCGACCATCGTCGCGCTCCGCAAGCGATTCGGACAAGTAGCCGAAGAGGAGCTCCGGCGCGCCCTACCTCGACTGCAAAGCTTGAGCGAGCCCGATCGCGCCGTGCTCGAGGCGATGTCGCGTTCTTTGGTCAACAAGCTACTGCACCAGCCGATGACGGAGCTCAAAGCCGGCGCGGGCGCTCCCGACGGAGCGCTTTTGATCGACGCGGTTCGTCGCCTGTTCGCGCTCTCCGAGGAAGAGGCCAGACCAAGCGAGACCTCGACGCAACCAATCGCAGAAGGCAAAGTCACGCAATTGACGGCTGCCGCCACAGGCCCGACAGGCGAATCCAAGTGAAGCTACGCATCGCAACACGGGGCAGCAATCTCGCCCTCGTACAAACCCGGTGGGTTGGTAGTCAACTGCGCACCCATTTCCCGGACCTCGACATCGAAGAGGTGCAGGTGAAGACCGAGGGCGATCGAATTCAGGACCGCCCCCTGGCCCAGGTGGGCGGTAAGGGCCTCTTCGTGAGCGAAGTCGAAGCCGTCGTCGTCCGCGGCGAAGCCGACTTCGCGGTGCACTCTCTCAAAGACGTGCCCGGCGACGTGCCGCTCGCGGAGGGTATGGGCATCCTTAGCGTCCCGGTGCGCGAAGATCCGCGGGACGTGCTCGTGACGATCGATGGCGTCGATCTCGAGTCGCTGAAGCGAGGGGCCAGGGTCGGCACCACCTCCCGGCGGCGCGTTGTCCAGCTCCAGCGACAGCGCCCCGATTTGGCCTTCGTGCCGCTCCGCGGCAATATCGAGACGCGCATCCGCAAGCTCCGGGAAGGCCAATGTGACGCGATCGTCCTCGCCGCAGCCGGCCTGGCCCGAACCGGGATTCTCGACGAAACCCCGCACGTCCTGCTTCCCCCTGATATCTGTTTGCCGGCGGTCGGCCAAGGTGCGCTCGCGATCGAGGGCGCGTTGAGCGACGAGAGGCTCCGCTATCAACTTCGGGCAATCGAAGACCCAACCGCCCGGATCCAAATCAGCGCAGAGCGCGCGATGTTGCAGAAACTCGAGGGCAATTGCCACTCGTCGATCGCAGGGCACGCAAGCGCGGCGGACGGGCGTCTGAAGCTGGAGGCTATGGTCGCCTCCTACGATGGTGACCGGATGCTGTCTGCAACGTCAGACACCTACCTCGATCTCGACGCTCCCGACGCAGTCGCGCGCGCGCAGGAGCTCGGCGAAGACGTCGCCGAGCATCTGTTCTCACAGGGCGCCCGCGAATTGATCCGGCAAGCCGAGGTGGAGGCGATGCGAAGTCAGTTGACCAGCAACTGACGCGCGGTGAGCTGCGGGTATCCGAGGATGCGGCGCACGCCGCCGATCGACCGGGCAACCCAATCGTCGCTGGTGCTGCGTCCGACCGCAGCCACGTAGACCGTCTCCCCCTCGAGCGAGATGGCTCGGACGTCGATACGCTGTCCGACGAGCGCCCCCGGAACCCGTCCGTTGAACGATGGCGAGCCGACCAAGGGCGCGACCGCACCCAAGGCTTCGCATACAGACCGCTCACCGGCGCCCGCGACCAGCAAGCCGTTGTCCATGGCCACGACCATCGCGTCGAGCTCTCCCTCGGAGCGAACCTGCTCCAGCTGCAAGCAGAGCGCGCGGTACGGATCGTGGCTTCGGCGTTGGCGGCGTTCCTTCATGAGTGCTCCTGAGCAGATGTAGGTGTATGTAGACTATTGTGCGATCGTAGCTCGGGCAAGATTTCGGAGAATTCAGCGATTCCGCCTAGATCGACACCCCCTCCCGGGCTGCTAGAGTGGCGCTCCAATGAGTCTCGCGGACGTGCTCGGCAGTCACCGAGTGGTGGTCACAGTCGGCAGCGGTGGCGTCGGGAAGACGACGACGGCGGCGGCCATGGCCGTCCACGCGGCCATGCAGGGCCGCAAGGTCCTGTGTCTCACCATCGATCCGGCTCGGCGTTTGGCCAATAGCCTCGGCCTGGACGAGATGACGACGAGCGAGCAGGACGTGCCGGGCGCACTGTTTCGGAACCATGGGCTCGAGTGTACGGGCTCGCTATCCGCGATGATGCTCGACACCAAGCGAACGTTCGATGCGCTGGTTGCGAAGTACGCATCAGACGAAGAGACACGCGACCGAATCCTCGAGAACCAGATCTACCAGTACGTCGCGAGCTCTCTGGCCGGTACGCAAGAGTACATGGCCATGGAGAAGCTTCACGAGGTTCGAAAAGATCCCAAATGGGACCTGGTCGTGCTCGACACTCCTCCGACCTCCAGCGCAATCGACTTCTTGACCGCGCCAGAGCGCCTGATCGATGCGATCGATTCGCCTGCGATGCGTTGGTTCCTTCAGGTGTTCGAGGGCGCTGGCAAAGAAGCCTTCGGACTCGTTGGGCGCGGCGCCACTGTGTTGCTCAAGGGAATTGGCAAGATCACGGGGATCGAGTTCTTGGAGCAGGTCGCCGAGTTCGTCGGGGGCATCAATGACCTCTTTGGTGGATTCAAGGATCGAGCCGAGCAGGTGTCCGACGCGCTCAGGAGCCCTGAAGTCGCTTTCGTACTCGTGACGAGCCCTGAACCCATGGCGATCGGAGAAGCGCGATTTTTCAGTGATAAGCTCCAAGCGGCCGGGATGAATCGGGAGGCGATCATCATCAATCAGGTGCACACCCTCATCGAAGAGCCGAAGATTCCGGCCGAGCAACAGATCGAGGCCATTCGGGCGGTCGTCCCCGCCTCGATCGACGCGGTGAGCATTCATCCGAGGCTCACGGAGGCGTTAGAAGCAGAGCGACACTGGGCCGTGGTGGATCGCGCGCAGGTTGAGCGATTGAGCGAAGAAATTGGAAACGAAACGAACATTGTTGAGGTGCCCGCCTTCGACGAAGATGTGCATGATCTAGCCGCATTGGCCAGAGTCGCAGCTTACCTCACGGACGCAGCCTGAGACCGACGCATGTCCCCCGACACGACGAACACCTGGAACGCCATCATCCTAGCGGCCGGCGAAGGCAAGCGCATGAAGAGCGGACTGCCCAAAGTGCTTCACGAGATCGCGGGGCGGCCGCTGGTGTCGTGGGTCGTCCGGACGGCGCTCGACGCCGGGGCGTCCCGGTGTCTCGTGGTCGTTGGACACGGGCGTGCAGAAGTCGAGCGCGAGCTCCGTGTGAGCTTCGGCGACGAAGTCGAAACCGTGATCCAGCAACGGCAAAACGGCACGGGTGACGCGGTACGTTGCGCTATCGAGGCGCATCGCGACCTCGTCGGCCGAACGGCGGTCCTCTATGGAGACTGCCCGCTGCTCCCGGCGGCGTTGCTACGTGACCTCGTGCACCGCACGACGGAGGCCGGCGCGGATTGCGGCTTGGTAACCGCGAGCTTGGCGGACCCGACAGGCTACGGCCGAATCGTCCGAAACCCCGCCGGCTACGTCGCGCGTATCGTCGAAGACCGCGATTGTTCGGCCGCAGAGCGCGCGATACACGAAGTGAACCCTGGCCTCTACGCGTTTGAAACCGATTTCTTGCGCGAGGGGATCCAGCAACTCGACATGGACAACGCGCAGGGCGAGCTCTACCTCACCGATGTGGTCGAGTTGGCGGCCAAGCGTGGCAAGGTGATAAACATCGAGGGCGACATGAGTGAGCTGACTGGCATCAACGATCGAAGGGAGCTCGCGCTGGCCGCGGCCACCAGGCGGCGTGCCATCGCCGAGGAGCTCGCGCGGAAGGGCGTCGGTGTCGTCGACCTCGATACCCTGTACGTCGACGCCGAATGCGAGATCGAGCCGGGCGCGATGCTCGGCGCCAATGTGCACCTGCGCGGGCGCTGTATCGTTCGCGCCGGCGCGCAGATCGACGTGGGGTGCGTGCTCATCGACGTCGTCGTCGAAAAGGATGCGAACGTCCTCCCTTATACCGTGGCCACCGACTCGACAATTGGCGAGGCCGCGCAGGTCGGCCCCTTCAGCCATCTACGTCCGCAGAGCAAGCTCGGGCCTCGCAGCAAGGTCGGGAATTTCTCGGAAACCAAGAAGACTACCCTCGGGGAAGGATCGAAGGTCAACCACCTGTCTTACGTGGGCGACGGCGTGATCGGCCGGGGCGTCAACATCGGCGCGGGCACGATCTTCTGCAACTACGACGGCGAGCAGAAGCACACGACGATCCTCGAGGACGACGTGTTCATCGGGAGCGACAGTCAGCTGATCGCACCGGTAACGGTGAAGAAGGGCGCGTACGTCGCGAGCGGTACGACCGTCACCCGTGACGTACCCGAAGACGCCCTGGCGGTCGCGCGGACCAAACAGGAAAACAAAGAGGGTTACGCAGCGCGGATGCGCGCGCGCCTTCGCAAGAAGAAGAACCCGGGCTGACCGGGCGCCTCAGAACCGAACGCTGAAGTTCGTCCCGCCTGGACTCACGCTGAAGTCGAACTCCGGGCCCTCTTCATGCGTGTCGTAGTACTTGCTCGAACAGGCGATGCCTCGGTATGCCTCGTACGCTTTCACGGCTTCGTTTGGTGCGGTCGCGGTCTGCAAACCGCCCAGGACCACAGGCCCGATGTACATGGCGGCCGTGAGACCGCGGGTATGTCCGGTCCATTGCGTGGCCTTGATCGTGCCACCGACGACGCCGTAGACGAGGCCGCCAACGACAGGAAGGGCGCCAGCGGTCAAGCTCTGCACGCCATTGGCTTTCTGCAGCGTCTGCGTCGCGTACAAGAGCTTCGCGCGCCGCGCTTCCTCGGATCCATCGTCCTGTCGTCGAATTCGCTTGGCCCCCCAAACATCAGGCGCCGGGAGGATCATGTGTGTGGTCGCCATGAAGTAGCTACCCGCAGCGAGGTACGCCCAACCAAACTTGTCGGCCGCGTCGCCGTCGCGCGCATTCTTCACGGCGGCGTACGTCATGCCGGCCCCACCGGCGAGCCATAGGCCCATCCAAGTGTAGCGCCAGCGCGTCGCGTGCTTCTTGCCGTCTTGGAGCTTGTCCTCGATGTAGCGGATGCGATAGCGGACTTCGTCGTCGCTGAGCTCCTCGATGCAGCTGAACGCATCTTGCGCGTCTGCCTTCTGAGGAGCCCAGAAAGTGAAAGCCAGCGCGCAGACGAGAACCGCTGCAACGCGTTGAATCATGGAATTACGCATTTGATGATGTTCAGGCACAACCTACCCCTGTTCGCCAGGTCGCCGGGATAGTACGCAAAACGACCTCAGACTGCGATAGCGTTTCGCAAAATCAGGCACTTTTTTGAGGGCTACCGATGCCCGCGAAATGTACGGATCCAGTCTGACTAGACGGATTCCGGCCTGTCGGAGCCGCCGCAGCGGCCTCGACGGGTCGGATCGGAGCGTTATGCTGCGCTCGTGGATAGCGTGCTTTTCAAGGTTCTTATCACCGTCATTGCGTTGTCGGTGTTGATCATCATTCATGAGGGGGGCCATTACCTCGCAGCCCGAGCGTTCGGGATGCGAGTCCTGCGATACAGCATTGGCTTCGGCCCGACGCTGTTTCGGTACCAGCCCAAGGGGAGCCCGACGGTCTTCCAGGTCGCGGTGATTCCCTTCCTCGCTTACGTCCAAATCGCCGGGATGAATCCGAACGAGGAAATCGATCCGGACGACCCCGAGCTCTACCCCAACAAGAGCTTGTTCGCGCGCGTGACGACAATCGCTGCGGGTCCGGTGGCCAACTACCTGACGGCGTCTGCCATCGTGTTCGCGCTCGGGGTGACCAACACATTGCCTCCGATGCAGCCAGCCGAGCCAATGCAGGTAGGACACGTGGTGCCCGACTCTCCGGCGGCGGAAGCGGGGCTCGAGGAGGGCGACGTCATCGTCATGGCCAACGGCGAAGCGATCGCAAACGTCTCAGAGCTCATCGAGGCCACGGCTCCGCGCGCAGGCGAGCCAACCGACTATGTCGTCGAGCGCGATGGCAAAGCGTTGCCGCCAATCACGATCACGCCGCTCGATCGCGGCGGTCGCGGTCAGATCGGCGTCGGCGCCAAGATGATCCGGCTCTACGAAGACCTCGGCGTCTGGGATTCGGCCAAACTCTCGTTCGTGCTGCCGTTCCAAATGACCATGGCTCAGTTGAATGGGCTCGCCGACATGGTGAAGCGGCGAAGCACCGAAGGCATCGGCGGCCCCGTCATGATGGGCAAGATGGTTGCGGACGCAGCGCAGGCCGGATTGCCAGCTTTTCTCTGGATTTTGATGTTCATCTCGGTTGCGCTTGGGATGTTCAATCTGTTGCCGTTTCCAGCGCTGGACGGCGGACGATTGATCTTCCTCGGTTACGAGGCCGTGACGCGGCGCCGCGCGAACGAACGATTCGAGATGGCCGTGCACGCGTTCGGGATCGTGTTCCTGCTAGGCGTCATGATCTTGGTGACGTATCGAGACATCTTCGGCTGACGGAGGGCT
>Ga0209536_100017217_pt1 | contig 10245 bp, 4 predicted proteins | sample DeeMarSeWOR28_12_FD_187461 | JGI IMG/M metagenome (GOLD analysis project Ga0209536, IMG submission 187461) | Marine sediment microbial communities from White Oak River estuary, North Carolina - WOR-2-8_12 (SPAdes) (version 2) | ecosystem: Environmental > Aquatic > Marine > Intertidal zone >... | reverse complement strand
TGGATCTACAATATGAAGGTCCTGTTTATATCAATTTTCAGGATAAGAGGATTAAAGCAGAATCTATTATAGGGAATGAGATAGTTTTGGACACGCCGGGGCTGGGTAATATGTATTTCAGGGCTGATTCAAAGCTGGGATCTGTTTATATTGAAAATCCCGGTGACTATAATATACAGCTTGTAGGTTCCAAGGTCAGGCCCTTTGAGATCACTGCCCTTAATAATAGTACACGGCATACAGAACTCAGGAGCCTTATATTAAAACCAATTACCGAATGACCCGCTTGCCCGGCAAATTCAATATTGACAAGAAGGTAATAATAATAACTGGTGGCGAAGGTGTCCTTGGTGGCACACTGGCATTTGAACTGGCTTCCATGGGAGCCCGAATTGCTATAGTAGGCCTCAATGAAGAAAAAGGTCGGGAAATAGAAAAGAAAATCTCCGGGAATAAAGGCATTGCCGTATTCTATTATGCCAGCGTACTCGACAGGAAAGCCCTGTTGGATATCAGGAATTTATTAATTAATAACTGGGGCTCAATAGACATACTTATAAATGCGGCAGGGGGAAATCTCCCGGGGGCCACCGTACAGGACGGTGAGAGCATTTTTGATATTGATCTTGATGATTTCAGGAAGGTTTATGAGCTTAATCTTGAAGGTACGGTTATTCCTTCGCTAATATTTGGGGAACAGATGTCAAAACAAGGCAGGGGTGTTATTCTTAATTATTCATCAATGGCTTCCACGAGAGCCCTGAGCAGGATTGCAGGATACTCTGCAGCCAAGGCTGCAGTTGATAATTTTACCAGGTGGATGGCTGTTGATATGGGCATGAAGTTTGGTGATGGGATCAGGGTAAATGCCATAGCACCCGGATTTCTAGTGACAGATCAAAACCGGGACCTTCTGATTGATAAAGATGGCTCTCTGACAGACAGGGGAAATAAAATTATCAGACAGACTCCCTTCGGACGTTTCGGAGAACCTGAAGAACTTACCGGCACCGTTTTATGGCTGATCTCTGATGCATCAAGTTTCGTTACCGGGGTAGTAATACCTGTCGATGGGGGCTTTTCGGCATATAGCGGAGTCTGACGGGTTATTAGTGATAAGTGATGAGTTATGAGATGATCCAACCATTCTTTAAAGTGACATCTTCCCAACAAATAACTTTTTCTAGAAATAAGAATGGTTTTGAATGTCGATTATTGAACACCGAACGCCGAAAGACGAAGGATTTCACTTCGAAATTCGATATTCAGTATTCGATATTCGATATTCATAGCCTTGCGACAGGCAGGAAATTGCTGTTGTAGTTCTTAGTTGTATAATAGTTATGAGATGTGGTAATAAATTCCTGACCAGTAATAATATTTATAGTTTAGTCTTTGTTTCCTGAATCCATTTCTTTGCATTTATGAATGCCTGTATCCATGGTGTTACATCATCATTTTTTCTTTCTTCAGGGTACCAGGCGCATTGCCATGGCATAAATGATCTTTCCAGATGTGGCATTATTGCAAGATGCCTGCCATCATTGGAGCAAATGGCTGCAGCATCATATTCTGAGCCATTTGGGTTGGCAGGGTAGGTGCTGTAGTGGTATTTAACAGCGATATTATAAGCAGATTCATCATAGGGCAGGTCAAACCGGCCTTCCCCGTGTGCAACCCAGATGCCAAGTTTCATACCTTCCATTCCACGGAGCATGATGGAATTGCTTTCAAGTATATCAACGGACAGGAAGGCTGATTCGAATTTACCTGAAGCATTGTGCAATAATGAAGGTTTCAGTTCATGTTCAGGATAAATGAGGTCCAGCTCGGCCATTAGCTGGCAACCGTTACATACACCAAGACTCAGGGTATTTTCACGCTGATAGAAGTTCGCTAGTGCGATTCTGGCTTTTTCGTTATACCTGAATGCCCCTGCCCATCCTTTAGCAGACCCCAGTACATCTGAATTTGAAAATCCACCCACAAAAACTATAAAATTGACATCATCAAGGTTCTCTCTTTCATAAATCAGATCGGTCATATGAACATCCTTCACATCGAACCCTGCTAGGTACAATGCATATGCCATTTCCCTGTCACCATTAACACCTTTTTCTCTTATTATGGCGGCTTTTATTCCGGCAAAGCTTCTTTTACCGTGAGCGATGCCCAGATCCTTGAGCTTACCGGTAAAATCAAGCATATCGAATACCAGCATATGTTTATGGTAATTTTCGTATTTTTCAAGGGCAAGCTCCCTGCCGCATTGTTTACGGTCAAAGAGATATGAGGTCCTGTACCATCTGTTCCTCAGTTCGTCAATCCCGAACACATACTCATTTCCTCCTTTTGATAAAAACACTGACCTTTTGGCTACTGGTTTTCCTATCGAGTAATAGGAGATACCATTATCCAGCAATGCTTCTGCCACTTCATCCTCATCTTCAACCTGAATTATGATACCCGGATTTTCACTGAAAAGAAGTTTAATTACATCATCCTCATAAATAGCATCAAGGTTTATGCTCATCCCCCCAGTAGTACTGGCAAAGCACATTTCCAGAAGGGCAGTAATCATTCCGCCCGAGGAGATATCATGACCGGCAATGATTTTTTCATCGTTAATAAGATCCTGTACAGTATTAAAAACGGTTACAAAGTAGGCAGGATCATTAACCGTTGGAGTATCCGTACCTATTTTATTACGTATCTGTGCGAAGCTGCTGCCGCCCAGTTTGTATGAATCGCGACTCATGTCAATATATAACAGATCTGTTTCAGAGTCTGGCACCAGAACCGGCTCAACAATCTTCCTTACATCTTTTATCTCAGAGGATGCTGATATTATTACAGTTCCCGGGGAATATACAATATCATTCTTGTATTTCTGGGTCATAGACAGGCTATCTTTACCTGTTGGAATATTTATACCCAGACTTATTGCGAAATTGCTTGCAGCCTCTACAGCCTTGTACAGCCTTGCATCTTCTCCAGGATTTTTACAAGGCCACATCCAGTTGGCTGAGAGGGATATTCCTGAAATCCTGTCCTCAAGGGGAGCCCATATTATATTGGTAAGTGCTTCAGCAATAGAAAGCACTGATCCGTATGCAGGATTTATCAGTCCGGCCAAGGGCGCATGACCCATAGATGTTGCGCAGCCTTTAACTCCCCTGTAGTCCAGTGTTATGGCACCAAGGTTATTAAGAGGTAGTTGCAGCTCACCTGTACATTGCTGTTTGGCTATTCTGCCGGTAACCGACCGGTCTACCTTATTGGTGAGCCAATCTTTACAGGCAACCTCTTCAATCTGTATCAACTGATGTATATAATACAGGATGTCATCTATATTATATTCCACCTCGCTATAAGCAGGCTCAATGCTTTGATCCCTGATTACTGTTTGTGGGGGATCTCCGAAGAAAGAAGCAAGCTGAAGGTCAATTGGTTTATCACCGGTTTCTGTGTTCTCGAAAGTAAACTGGTTATCGCCCGTTATTTCACCTATAATATAGACAGGGGCTCTTTCCCTTTCTGCAATGGCTATCAATTTATCTACATACTTTGCCTTTATGACCAGACCCATTCTTTCCTGCGATTCGTTACCTATTATTTCCCTGGCTGACAGAGTAGGGTCTCCAACAGGCAGTTTACTTATATCTATTTTACCTCCGGTGACTTCGATGAGTTCAGACAAGCAATTCAGGTGTCCGCCTGCTCCGTGGTCGTGCAGGGTTATTATCAGATTCTTCTCAGATTCACCCATTGCACGAAGGGCATTAAAAACTCTTTTCTGCATCTCAGGGTTAGCTCTCTGTACCGCATTAAGCTCAATAGCACTATCATAACGGCCTGTATCAACACTTGATACTGCTCCACCGCCCATACCTATCCGGTAATTATCGCCTCCAAGCAGTACGATAAGATCACCTTTTCCTGGGATATCTTTTTCACTATCTTCAAATTTACCATAACCTATGCCTCCTGCAAGCATAATTACTTTATCATAACCCAGTTTCCTCGAATTCTCAGTGTGTTCAAATGTCAGTAATGATCCGCATATCAGGGGCTGACCAAACTTATTGCCAAAATCGCTGGCCCCATTTGATGCCTTGATAAGTATATCTTCAGGATTCTGGTAAAGCCATTTCCTTGGTTCGTTGGCCATTTCCCAGTCGCGCCCGTCAGCTATACGGGGATATGAGGTCATATATACAGCTGTTCCTGCCACGGGGAAAGCTCCTTTACCCCCGGCAATCCTGTCACGAATTTCTCCCCCCGTACCTGTGGATGCACCATTGAACGGCTCTACGGTAGTAGGGAAATTATGTGTTTCAGCCTTCAGGGAGAGTACTGTCTGAATATCCCTGACAGTAAAGAAATCGGCCTTATCCTGTGTGTCAGGAGCAAACAGCTCTGCAACCGGCCCACGAGCAAAAGAGCAATTATCCCTGTAAGCTGAGACTATCTTATTTCTGTTTTTCAGTGTGGTTTTTTTAATAAGGCTGAAGAGTGATGACTCCTTCTCTTCACCATCTATAATGAACTTGCCATTGAATATTTTATGGCGACAGTGTTCCGAGTTTACCTGGGAAAAGCCAAAAACTTCACTGTCGGTAAGTTTCCTTTTAAGCGACATGCTCAATTCTTCCAGGTACTTAATTTCATCGTCACTCAGGGCAAGACCTTCTGATTTATTATACGCAGCAATATCATCTATGGCAATTACAGGCTCCGGCACACGGTCGATGTGGAAAATATCCTGGCCAAGGTCCTTGTACATATTTTGCAGCATGGGGTCATATTCACTGTCAGGACTATCGGTGATAAAGAACTCTTCTATCCTGGAAATGCCTGTAATGCCCATATTCTGGGTTATTTCCACTGCGTTCGTACTCCAGGGTGTAATCATTTCCTTTCGTGGACCGATAAAGAATCCATCAATGTGTTCACTTTCAGATTTACCTGATGCTCCCAGCAGCCATACAAGCTTCTCATTATCCTGATCTGTTAAATTATTTCGGCTGTCTAATGCGATTATTTTACCGGGGACCTGGAAGAAATAAATCATCTAATACAGTTTAATATGGTGGCAATAAGTATTTTAATAAAATGTTTAATTTTCTTAGATGCATAACAAAGATAATACAATATGGAATACTGGAAACGAGGAACCTGAGATTGCGAAGCAAATGAGGGTGACGAGTTCGGCGAATCCCCGTGGCACGGTTCAGAGAACCGTGCCAGCGGAGTGAGTCAATAATGAAATACTGGAATACTTAAACCGAGCAGTACAAGCTTGCCACAGGCAAGCGAGTGCTGCGAGCTCGCGAGCGTAAGGTGATTGTGGCTGGCGGGAGCGAGCAATAATGCAATAATGGAATGATGGAAAGAATAAGCACCGGGTACCAGGTACTTGTTACTCGTTACTCGTTACTAGTTACTCGTTGCTAGTTGATCGTTTCCCCGACGTTTCCTTTGGTCAGTCTAGGTTTCCGCTTCGCCCCAGCTCGTTGCCAGTCATTGTTTATGTGTTTTCTTATATTAACTTATTCTCAACTCACTCTCAACTCATTCTCAACTCACTCTCAACTCATTCTCAACTCACTCTCAACTCACTCTCAACTCACTCTCAACTCACTCTCACCGTGTCCGCCGTCGCTTTCTCTTACCATTGGCTTGCCGAAGGCGGTAGCGAAGGAGGAACATTATTCAACCTTTATTTATAAATCCGCTACGATCAAGCAGGGCATCCAGGGATGGCTCTTTGCCACGGAACTTACGGTAAAGGGCCATTGGTTCTTCTGTTCCTCCCTTTTCAAGAATATTGGCACGGAATGAATCTGCTGTTTTCCTGTCATAAATACCATTTTCTTTAAAAAGGCTGAATGCATCAGCATCAAGTACCTCAGACCATTTATATCCATAGTATCCTGATGCATAGCCACCTGAGAAAAGGTGGCCGAACGAGCAGGTCATATTTGTTCCTTTGACAGGACGGAAAAGTTCAGTTCTTTTCATAGCCTGCTTCTCAAAGCTGTCTATATCAGTTTTTACATCTTCCTCTATGGTATGCCATGCCATATCTAGAAAACCAAATCCAAGTTGCCGGTTACAGGCAAATCCTTCATTAAATACCATTGATTCCTTAATTTTATCTATTAACTCTGCAGGTATTTTTTGACCTGTTTTATAGTGCCTGGCCCAGGAGTCAAGCCACTCTTTTTCGTAAGCCCAGTTCTCCATTAGTTGCGATGGAAGTTCAACAAAATCCCTTGGTACATTTGTTCCAGACAGTCTTCTGTATCGGCATCTGGACAACATACCATGAAGCGCATGCCCAAATTCATGCATGAAAGTGGTCAGCTCGTTATGTGTTATCAGGGCAGGGCGACTTGATGACGGTTTACTGAAATTGGTCACGATAGAAATAACTGGTCGGTAATCATGATTGTTTAACAGGTACTGGTCACGAAAGGCTGTCATCCAGGCTCCACTGCTTTTACCCTTTCTCGGGTAATAATCCAGGTACAGCACTGCAATATGTTCACTCTCTTCACCAGTTACAATAAACGCTTTCACATCCTTGTGGTACAGTGGTAGATCATCTCTGTGTTCGAAATGCAGTCCGTAAAACTCATACGAGAGTTTGAATATTGCTTTCTCAACTTCCTCCAGATTGAAAAATGGCCTTAAAGTCTCATCATCAATATTGAATCTTATTTTTTTCAATTTCTCCGAATAATATGACCAGTCCCATCTCTGTACTTCTCCTTGATGATTAATTGTTGACGCATAATCACTTACCTCCTGGACGTCCCTGAGTGCATATTTCCATGAGTAGCTGTGCAATTTTTCGAGAAAGTCCATTACTTTGTCGGGACTGTCGAGCATTCTGTCCTTAAGTATAAATTCAGCGTAGTTCTTAAAGCCGAGAAGCTTTGCTTTTTCTCTTCTGAGGCTTACTATCTTTTCCACGATTTCGCGGTTGTCATTTTGCACTTTACCAAAGGCTCTTGAAGAGTATGCCCTGTACATTTCCTCCCTGAGGTTTCTTTTTGCGGAATACTGCATAAAAGGTATATAACTTGGAAAGTGCAGGGTAAAGATCCATCCCTCCCTTCCGCTGCTTTTTGCCTCTTCAAATGCGGCCTCAATAACACCATCGGGCAGTCCTTCCAGGTCACTGGCATCTGTAATATGAAGAAAGAATGCATTGGTTTCCTCCAGTACATTTTCCTCGAATCTGAGAGAGAGGGTAGCCAGTTCTTCGTTTATTTCCCTGAACCTTTCACGCTTTGAATCATCAAGGCCGGCCCCCCCTTTTATAAAACTTCTATAGGTCTTTTTGAGTAACATCTTCTGCTCATCGTCGAGCTTCAAGGAAGACAATTTTTTGTATACCCCATCCACCCTTTTAAATAATTCGCGGTTCAATGTAATATCATTATGGAACCTTGACAAAAGCGGGGATATTTCCCTAGCAGCTGTCTGAATATCCCTGTTTGTCTCTGCACTGTTAAGGTTAAACAGGATTGAAGATATCTCATCCAGCTTTATTCCCGCATAATCAATAGCTTCTATAGTGTTCTCGAAAGAGGGAAGCTCTGAATTCATGGATATCATGTTAATCTCCTCCCGGGCTGCACTAATTGATTGCTGAATTGCCGGCACGAAATGAGCTGCCTCAAGTAGTTCAAAGGGAGGCAAATTAAAAGGAGTATCCCATTCAGACAGGAGAGGGTTATTCATAGTTTTTATTATACAACATTTAATACATTTTAAAGTTTAATCTTCTTATCAACCTTGTGCTTTTTTGTAAAAGTAAGTGGAATAAAGCGAAATCAAAAGATTACCATTCAGGGATTTCTGTATTTATATCACACAATTTGTAATATATATTAGGTTTTGTCATAATTAATCATATCTTTGCTAAAGTACTATAGAGCAATTAAATGTATAATTAATATTGCTAGCAATATGAATGATAAAGATGAAAATGTTAGGTTGAACAAGAATATTGAGCGATTAGAGCTTGAAAAAGACAATCTCGAAAATAAATACTCTGAGATGAAAATTGAACTGGAGGTGGTGAGGAAATCTCAGGAAAGATATAAGCTCATTGCTGATTTTGCACATGATTGGGAGATGTGGTTCCGTTCTGACGGCGGCTTTGAATATGTCTCACCCTCATGTGAAAATATCACAGGTTATGCTGCCGGTGAACTAATTGACAATCCTGACCTGCTGGACAGTATCATTTATCCGCCAGATTTTAAAGATTTCAAAAGATTCATTTCTGATTCATTGAATTTTGTCGAAATACGACAGTCACTTACTTTCAGAATACTGACCCTCAGCAAGCAAATAAGATGGTGCGAGATTAAATGCAGGGCTGTTTATGATAGCAGGGGGAAATATCTTGGGCAAAGGGCATCTGTCAATGATGTAACCCGTTTAATGCAGGCTCTTGGCGAGATCAAGAACCTATCGGAAGGGAAGGAATATGATGCGAGGATTAGGGAGCAATACCTGCGAGAGATTGAAGACAAGGACAGGGAACTTGTAAGCCAGCTAATGATACTTTCAAATAAGAATGAGACGCTGCAATATATTAAGGCCAATTTGAATGAACATATAAAAACCTGCAAGAACGAAGAAAAGCAGAAATTCATAAAAATGATCAACCATATAAACAGCACTCTGCTGTCAACTGACAACTGGGAGAATTTCATGCTGCATTTTGAAAAAATCCATCCAGGATTCTTTAGCAGACTCCAGGCAAGGTTTCCGGACCTAACCAGCAAGGACCTTAAACTATGCAGTTATCTTCGTCTGAACATGACAACCAAGGAAATAGCTGGCCTGATGAATATCACTCCCCAGAGTGCGGAAATAAGTCGTGTAAGGTTGAGAAAAAAGCTGAAACTTACACGGAAAAATAACCTGGTTGATTATATATCAAAAACATGAAGTTAGGTTTTATTTCTGACGAACATAAATAAGTTAGGATATAAATATATATAAAAAATTGTATATAAATAATATAATATATAGGTGTTAGGTATACTAGCGATTATGTTATGTTTTTATTAGGTTGTAATTTTGATTTTATATGATATAATGAATTATTTTAGCAGCGAAGCAAGATACAAGAATAGAGATACAAGAATAGAATCAAATGCAACAACCCACTTCAACAGAAGTAAAATACAGGAAGCTCTCAAGCGAAGAAATAGGGCAGCTGATAATGCAGGGTTGCACCTGTGACAACTGGGATCATATTAGCGTGGACAGGCGTTTCACAACTGAGAATATCAGAAATGCACATTTTTCAGGATATGTAAATCTGGGTTATTTTGACAGTGAGGTAAAGCTTTTCGGAGATGTGGTGCTCAAAACAGGGATATATAATGCCTGGTTGCATAACTGCGTGGTCGCTAATAATGCATTAATTCATAATGTTAGCAGTTATATTTCAAACTATCATATTGAGTCTGATGTTATAATTCATAATATCAATACCCTTGCGGTCAGTGGGAAAACTTCATTCGGGAACGGGATAAGAATTAAGGCTATCAGTGAGGATGGTGGTCGTGAAGTTACGATTTTTGATCACCTAACAACACACCTTGCATATATCCTTGCCATGTACCGTCACAGGAAGAAATTAGTCAGGGTTATAGACGGTCTGATAAATGATTATGTCGAATATATTTCAGATAGCCGGGGTGTTGTTCAGAGGGGATCAACACTTATCAACTGCGGGAGTATAAAGAATGTGAAGATTGGCCCTGCTGCACGAATCGAGGGGGTGCTTAAGCTTACCAACGGCAGTATTAACAGTTCGTATGAAGATCCCGTGCATATTGGTGAAGGTGTAATGATGGATGATTTTATAATTTGCTCCGGATCCGAGATCAATGGTGCCACTCTTATTTCGAGGTGTTTTATCGGTCAGGGATGCATACTTGATAAGCATTATTCAGCTGTTGATTCACTTTTCTTCGCGAATTGCCAGGGTTTTCACGGAGAGGCCTGTTCTATTTTTGCCGGTCCTTATACTGTTACCCATCATAAGTCAACTCTACTGATTGCCGGCCTCTTTTCTTTTCTTAATGCAGGAAGTGGCTCTAACCAGAGCAATCATCTTTATAAGCTGGGTCCCATTCACCAGGGGGTAATTGAACGTGGTGTAAAAACCACCAGTGACTCCTATCTTTTATGGCCCAGCCATGTTGG
>Ga0209536_100017215_pt1 | contig 10246 bp, 8 predicted proteins | sample DeeMarSeWOR28_12_FD_187461 | JGI IMG/M metagenome (GOLD analysis project Ga0209536, IMG submission 187461) | Marine sediment microbial communities from White Oak River estuary, North Carolina - WOR-2-8_12 (SPAdes) (version 2) | ecosystem: Environmental > Aquatic > Marine > Intertidal zone >... | reverse complement strand
GACGAGCGCCAGCGGGACGATGAACGCCAGGGCGACGAGGCTCAGCAGCGTCGCTTTGTAGGCGTTGGGTGACCACCGCGGGCTCACGCCGCGCAAGCGATCCGTGTACCAGCGTTCGAAGCGTTGGAACACGTGGCCGGTGCTCGAGAGGTCACCCTCGCGGCGCGGATGCAGGTGCAGGAAGCGCGCCGCGAGCACCGAGAACAGCAGCCCGAAGCCTAGCAGCATCGCCGAGGGCATCAGTACCCCCTCGAGTCAGGTTCTCGCGGGCACTGAGATCCTCGTACAGCGCCGTCTCCCGGGGCACGACCCCGAGCTGCTGCTTGACGCGGATCGGATCGGCGACGATATCGATGTCGTCGAACAGGACGACCCACATCCGGCCGCAGCAGCCCGGACATCATGGAGAGCGTGGTCGTCTTGCCGGCCCCGTTGGGCCCGAGCAAGCCGTAGATCTGTCCCTGGCGGACGTCGAACGAAACGCCGTCGACGGCGTGGATCTCACCGTATCGTTTTTGAAGGTTCTCGACGTGAAACACCGCCGCTTGCCCCTCCCTCGCGCTTCACACGCGTCCCCGTACGTCCCAACGGCACGAAGTGCGCGAGCCTATCGGTGAAGCCCCATCATACCCGGGACGCTTCAAACCGAGGGGAGTTGCGTGGATTCGCCACCGGGAAGCCGGTCGCCGGTTTGAATCGAGCCCGGGCGTCCGGCTGCTAGAATCTACGGCCATGCAAAACGTGTTTCCCTCCGTTCTCGCGAAGGTCTCCAAACGGGGGGACGGTTACCGGAACGTCTACCGCTACCCCGAGGGATATCCCGAGTGGGCCACCGAAGGCCTGCCCACGGAGCGCGACGCGGCGGGCCCATAGCGAGCCCATGGAGGAGTACCGTCATGGCTGAGCGAAAGACGGTGGATTGCCGCGGGCTGGCCTGTCCGCAACCGGTGATCCACACGAAGGACGCGCTGCAGGGCGCGACGTTTCCCATTGTGGTCATCGTGGACAACGAGGGGTCGTGCACCAACGTGAGTCGTTTCGCCGAAAGCCAGGGCGCCCGAGTTTCGGTGGCGCAACGAGATGACGAGTTTCATCTGACGATCGAGCCCGACCGAGGCATCCCCGCCGCGGAAACCTCCTTGGCGGCTGGTGCCGACCCGGATGCGAACAGCATGGTGGTCTACGTTTCGTCCGAGGGCATGGGCTTCGGAGACGAGGATCTCGGCGCGACCCTCATGGCGGCGTTCCTGGACACGCTCAGTCATTTCAAAGGAGAGCTCTCCCACGCCATCTTCGTCAACGCCGCCGCGAAGCTCGTGGTGAAGGGGTCTCCCGTGCTCGAGCAAGTGCAACAGCTCGAACAGTTGGGCGTCCAGGTGCTGGTGTGTGGCACCTGTCTGGACCATTTCGGAATCAGCGAAAAGCTCGCCGTCGGAAGCGTCTCGAACATGTACGCGATCATCGAGACGCTCTCGAAGGCAGGGAGGATCATTCGACCGTGAGTGACGCGGACGACGTCAAGCTCACCCGGGGCGTCACCGCGGCCGGTTGAGCGAGCAAGCTGCCTCCGGGGGTCCTGGAGGCCGTGCTGGCCGAGCTGCCGTTGGTGGATCATCCCGATCTACTGGTGGGCCGGGGCTACTCGGACGACGCGGGCGTCATCCGCGTAACGGAGGATCTCGCCCTGATCCAGACGGTGGACTTCTTCACGCCCATCGTCGACGACCCGAGGACATTCGGCCGAATCGCCGCCGCCAACTCCCTCAGCGACGTCTACGCCATGGGTGGCAAGCCGCTCACGGCCATGAACATCGTGTGCTTCCCGCGCCGCAGCCTTCCACTGACGGTTCTCCGCGACGTGCTGCTGGGCGGCCTCGACGTGATGCGCCAGGCCGATACCCTGCTCGTCGGCGGCCACAGCATCGAAGATCCGGAGCTGAAGTACGGCCTGAGCTTGACCGGCACGGTGCATCCCGACCGCGTTGTCACGAATGCCGGTGCCAGGATCGGGGACCGGCTGATCCTGACCAAGCCGCTGGGCACGGGTGTGCTGGCCACGGCCATCAAGGGTGGGATGGCCCCGCCCGAGGTGGAGGCCGAGGCGGTGCGCTGGATGACGACGCTCAACCGTGATGCGGCCGAGGTGATGCAGGAGATCGGGGTCAACGCCTGCACGGACATCACTGGATTCGGCCTGCTCGGCCACGCGCTCGAGATGGCGAACGCGTCCGGAGTGAGGCTCGAGCTACGCGCTTCTCGGATCCCCCTCATTCCCCGCGTCAGGGACCTGGCGTCGGTGGGCATGATTCCCGCGGGCAGCTTCGCCAACAGGAAGTTCTGCGAGCGCGCGGTCACGGTGGAAGACGGGGTGGATCCCCTGCTGGTGGATCTCCTTGCCGACGCCCAGACCTCCGGCGGCCTGCTGATCGCCGTCAATCAAGATCGAGCAGAGACGCTTCACGAGGCCCTGGAGCGACGGAACGTCCCGCATCCCGAGATCGGCCGGGTGGTGGCCGGAGCCGGGACAAGTCGGATCCGCGTGCTGCCTTAGCCCATCACCGCCGCCCCTCCTTCAGAACGCGTAGCCGCTGATCTCGTGATCTCCGATGCGGTAGTAGATCCGATGGGCGACGTCGTCCACCTGGTAGCTCGGGGTCTTGTCCTTGCCGATCGGGATCAGGCCGCGGATGGCGCCATCGTTCTTGCCGACCTGGGCGATGCCGTAGCCGCGGTCGAGCTGGACCATCATGAAGTGGAAGTCGCGGGACTGGGCCGAGGCCTGGAAGCGCTGTCGGGCCATCCGAGCATAATCGGCAGAGATCCCTGCGGCGCCCTCGGCGAGCATGGTGTAGCCCTGGGCGAACTCCTCGGACATCTCACGCTGGAGCGTCCCGTCTTCCTGGGTCGAGGCGTACTGGGCGAACGCCGCGCCCGCAACGCCGGCCTCGGCGGCCGCCAGCCCCGCCCGGACCGACTGCGCGATCAACAGGGCGCGCACCCAGGCCGGGTGCCGGGGCGCGGGGTAGTACTGTCGGAACGCGACCTTGCCCTTCGGGTCGAAATCGATGACGTGCTGGGCTCCGAGAAGCGTGATGTGGTCGCCGTTGACCTCCAGCTCGCGAGGCACGTCCTTGCCCTCGAGCTCGACCTTCTCGCCGGTCAACCGCGTTGCCTTCGCCGCCGCCTTGTCGACGCGATAGAGCGCCCCTTCGTCGCCGGCGAACGCGTAGAGCGTGTCGCCGTTGTCCGCGGTGACGAGGGAATCGGAGACGACCGCCTTGCCGGGCACCGACGTGCCGGTGGCCGGGTCGAAGATGTTGACCTCGTGGGTCGTGACGTACAGTACGCCCTTGGGCACGACCTCGGTCCGGAGGATCCGGCCTTTGATCTTGACCGACTTCGGAAACCGGAACTTACCGGCGCCGACATCGAGGAGGTTCAGGTAGTAGGTGGTCCCCTTGTTGGTCCAGGCGCTGTCGTATCCTGTGGTGACCACGAGACCGTCGCGGGTGACATGATGATCCACGATGCCGCCGTCGGACGGTATCCCTTTCCCCTTCTTGCCCCACAGTGAATTGCCGCCGTCGTACTCGACGAACTTGATCTTCCCCTTCACGTCGCCGCCCGGGCTCAGGATCAAGCCGTTCTCGAGAAAGACGGGCGGGTTCACCGTTCCGTTGACCTTCACCGCCTTGTCCCACAGCGGCTTACCATCCTCAACGCGGTAGGCGGTGTACCTCGTCTGAACCGGTTCCGCGCCATTCGTACTCGTGCCCTGGCCGGTGACCTCGGTGCCGACGATCACCACGCCGGGGCGGTGGGGCGTCCGGAACAGTCCGGCGGGGCCCTGGCCGTCGCGGTTTGGGATCCGCCACAGGAACTTGCCGGACTGGGTGGAGAGCTTGTAGATCGAGTCGCCCGAGGCCATCACCACGGCGTCGGGTCCGACCTCGAGCGGCCGGCCGACGAAGCCGCCGTCGGCCGGCACTTTCCCGGCGGCGTCTGCAAGCTGGGCCAGAAGGCCGGCGAGCTTCTTCATCCCGGCGGGCATCGCCCCGAGGATCTCGTCGTTGGTCCAGCGGAGGGTGCCGGTCGTCATCTCGGCGAGGAACAGCTTGATGGTCGGGTCCCCTTTCTCCTGACCCAGGATCAGCAGCCCTCCGCTGTCGAACAGGACGACGCTTTCCAGGATGTTGCCGATGCCGGCGGCCTTCGAGTCGAAGACGACGTGGCCGTCGGTGGAGTCCAGCACGAGAGTATGGTCGCTGATCCCGTCGCTGGAGACCATGAAGAGCGGTGTGCCGGGGATCGTCTCGAACGAGTGATCGGACAGTCCGCTGAGATTCGCGCGCTTCCATAGCACCGAGCCCGTGGACGGGTCGACGCCGTAGAGGCAGCAGTCGGTAGCGACGACGAGCTGTCCCATGGGGGTCACTCGCTCCCACTGGACCGCTTGCTCGAACCGTGCCGTCCAGGCCGGGGTGACGGTGGCGATTCCGGAGTAGTCCTGCTTGCTGGCCTCGGCCGCGGGGGCCAGGACGACCAGCAGTCCGATCATTACCAGCCACATCCCGCGAAGCCGGCGATTCTGCCGCATTTGTGAGCCTCCTCCGTTAGAGCGACGGGTCTCCTGGAAACTTAGGTCGCGGCAGGGTGCGGTCAAGCCGCTCACCGCCACTACGGACGGGGCTCTCCGTGAGATAATCGAGAGACCACCGTCGCGCGCCGCGGCGCTCGAGTCATCGTGGTTGAATCGGACATTGCCCGGACGAGCAAGAGATGGTCTCTCGACCCGCCGCTGATATCTCGAGGGGCGTGAGCGGAGTCGCCCTGGGGTTCGGCATCTTCCTCGTGGCGCTCTACGTCGTACCGTCCCTGGGCCCGGTCGCAAGGCTGGTGGAGTCGAGCGCGTGGCTGTCCGAGGGCGAGGTCACGCAGCTTACCCTTCTCATCGTCTCTCTTTCCCTCATCTACCCGCTCGGCAAGGGGAAGGTCGGAGGATTCGGACTGCGGGGTGCCACTCCTCGCCAGATTCTCGTGCCGGCACTGACGGGAATGGTGGTGGCGTTCATCGTTCTCGTCCTCAGCAGTGTGGTCATGATGGCGACCGCCGGGCCTCCCGAGGCAGGAAGCGCGGATCCGCCGATGAACGGCGGATGGCCGAGATTCGTGCTCTCGGTGGTCTTCCTGGCGAGCATCTGCGAGGAGGTCTTCGCCCGAGGCCTGGTCCTGGGCTATCTCGCGCCGCTGACGCGGTATTCAGTCAGGGCGCTCCGGTGGCGTCTCAGCGCACCCGTGCTGGTCAGCGCCCTCGGATTCGGGCTTGGCCATCTATGCCTGCTGGGCTCGATGGATACCAGGATGGTCGTCCTCATCGTAGTGAACGCCACCGTGCTGGGGTTGCTGGCCGGGTATCACCGGGAGAAGACCGGGAGCATCCTGCCGGCGATTGCCGTCCACATGGCTTTCAACATCGTCGGAGGCTTGCTCGCGTATCTCTCGACGGCCGCTGAGGGCGTGGGGTGAGGCGGTGTGCTGCGGAATGGCCAACCTCGGGCGCATCCGGCAGGCACACGACCTCGGACGGTTGGTCAGATCAGGAAGAGAATCGTCAGAGCCGTAGCAAACTGCAAAAGGAAAGCCGTGAAACCAGGACCTCTCATGCTTGCCTCCCGCCGCAACTACAGCGGCTTGGTTAAGTTGAGTTTCCCCCACAGCCAAGGATGCGCGCGGAGCCTAACACACCGTGTCGCGGCAACGTTTGACGTGTATCACAAGTGCAAGGCTGCCGAAGATCGGAAACTGAATCCTGAAACCCGCGAAAGAACTGTTGTGCAGCAGTACAGGGAAAGGACAGGCGAGACGGAACGGCCTGTAGCCGCAGCCCGGGTCGCGCGGGTCGAAGCCGAGTCCTTGGTGCGTCAGTCGAGTGGATTCGTGGAGGCCCGGGGTGTGCCCGGGCCTCCGGAGATATCAATGCGAATCAGAAGCTCGCCGGCTCGCAGGTCGCCTTGTTCTTCTTTTCGAATTTCACGATGTCGCATCTCGTTGCTCCCACCAGTTGGGTGGACCCGTCCTGGAAGGTGCAGAGCCAAAGGATGTCGGGTCCGCACAGCGGCCCCGGGGGCTTCTTCGGGCCGGCGACCACCGGGTCCGTCGCCAGTATCGCGATACCTGACGCGATCACGCCTAGAAGAGCCAGCGCCGAGAGCACTTTCTTCAATCCACTTCTCCGGTTGCTCATCTTCCCTCCCTTTGTTACGTGTTTCCGACCCGGCTGATTTTAGTGCATGTGTCCGGATCCGCGTTAAGTCCGAAGACCGATGACCGAACCCGGGCATCAACATCAGCCGGGCGGCCTCGGGAAGGACTCGCCCGATTTCCGGTCCGTGGAGCCGCCCAGTCGCGGCGACGCCGTGGGATTCCGCGAGCTCGGTGCTCCGCACCATGGTTGCGCGCAGCAAGCTGCGTAGCCATTCTGCAGTAGCAGACGTCGTCTATCGAGCGAATCGGTGCGTCCAGGCCAAGGCTCCTCAGCCGCCTCCGGCCGATACGTGCGCGCGGTGCGGGATTCGGCGCGCGTGCCGATCCATTCCACCGACATGAAACTCGTCGTTGGGACGCGCGTGGTCGGACCGGATCTGGTTTCTGGTGGGGACAGGTTCACGATGGACTCACAAGCTCCCGGAAGCCGGGATGGTCACGCATGTCATCCCAGCGAGGATCGACGTCGAGGAAAGGCCCGGTGACCCAGGTGGGGCTGGAGACCAGGGTCTCCAGCTGCTCGACAGCCGCGTCACGGTAGCCCGTCAGCACGTAGGTCCAAGCCAGGTCCCAGACGTACGGCACCCCGTAGAAGGCGTCCTCTGAGATCGGAAAAAGCTCGACACCGAGCCGGCCTTCCCGAATCGCTTCTTCCGAACGGCCCAACGCCGCATACGCGATCCCAAGTGAGCTGTGTAGGCGCGGATCCTCCGGCTGTTCTTTGATGGCCTGCTCGAGCTGGTTCCTCGCCGACTCAAAAGCCGGCCGCGCATCCGCGCGCCGTCCCATTCGGTCGTAGGTGAAGCCTTCGAGGAGCGCGGTCGGACTGGCTGCAATCTTGATGCGAATCCAGCCGCCGGAGACCGAGGCCAGCCGTTCCAAGGCCCCCTCGTAGTCTCTTTCGAGCATCTCTTGCCAGTACCCGGCCCAGGGTGTCCATTCGTGCCCCGGCGGCAACTCTTCCAGCAATCTCCGTTTTCCGGAGCGTGATGCTCAGACGACGGACAATCTCACAGGCGATGTCGGACTGAACCTCGAGGATGTCGTTGATAACACGGTCGTAATTCTCGGCCCAGACTTGTGTGTCGTCGGCCACCCGAGTCAGGTGCGGAGAGATGCGCACCGTACCGGAATCCGTGGTCGTGCGAGACCAACGCACCGAGCCTCCTAGAATGTACTCGACGTCCAGCTCGTCACCGATCTGGCGAATGGAATTGTCGGACTTCGCGTATCGCAACGCGCTCTTGCGCGAGATCACTCCAAGACTACCGATCGTGGCAAGCCGGCTGGTGATTTCCTCCGTGACGCCGTCGGCGAAGTACTCGTCCTCCGGTACGCCGAGGTTCTCAAAAGGCAGGACGACGATCTTTTCGCGATCCCGCGGCCGAGGCCGTTCGTCCGGCAACAAGGGCAAGACGAAGTACCACAGAACTACGGACATCAGGATCAAGAAGGAGAGGCCCGCCAGGACCGGGCGCAAGGTCCGATTGCGCCGATCGAGGCGCCGCGTGGTGGCTCGCGACGGTCCACGCTCAAGCCCGAGCTCCGTTCGCAGATCGGTCGCTGATCGGCATCGTCGCGTCGGGTCCTTCTCCAGCGCCGACAAAATGGCGTGTTCGAGATCCGGCGACAGCCCTTCGCGCAGGCTGCGCGGCTCGACGGGATCCTCGTTCAGGACGGCGTCGATCAAACTCGCCGGCCCGTTTGCCGGATGCGGCCTCGTTCCCGTCGCCATCTCGTACAGCATGGCCCCCGCAGCGTAGATGTCCGTCCGGTTGTCCACGGGCCTGCCGAGCACTTGTTCCGGCGCCATGTAGGCCAGCGTACCGACCACGATGCCGTCCCGCGTCAGGGTCTCTGTCGACTCGTCCTGTTCCTCTACTCGAAGAAGCTTGGCCAGACCGAAATCGAGGATCTTCAACCGTCCCTCGTCCGTCACCCTTACGTTCTCGGGCTTGAGGTCGCGGTGAATGACTCCCTGGGCATGAGCGGCGGCAAGGCCGTCCAGAAGCTGATCGGCAAGCTCCAACAACTCGTCCTCGTCAACCGCGCCACGGCTTATCCTTGCGCGAAGGGTCTCACCCGGCACGTACTCCATGACAAGGAAATCGATGCCCTTCTGGGTGTCGAAGTCGTGAACGACGGCGATGTTCGGGTGGTTCAGTTTGGAGAGCGCCAGCGCTTCCGTTCGAAACCTCGAACGTGCACCCTCACCCCCGATGGCTCCGGGAGGCAGCAACTTGACCGCGACGTCCCGCTGGAGGTGCTCATCTCGGGCACGCCACACGACACCCATCCCACCTTACCCGATTTTCTCGATCAGCCCGGAAGTGGGCGAGTCTCTGATTCGCGGAGACGGTCATGGCCAGTCCTTCCAGACCTGTTGCAGAGCATAGGCTCGATGCGGGGACTCGCGCCGAGGACTCTCTTTCCGATCTGGACCTATCGAGTCTTTTTTGGGCGACGGGTGCTCGACGGTCGCACGACGTCGGCGGATGGGAGCACCTTCAACTGTCTGACGAGGTATCGAACGAAGTCCGGACAGCGGTTTGCCGGCTCGGAGATTTGAATCAGCGCTCGCTCACCTTTCTCGGCCATCCGCCGCAGCCAGGACTGAACGGTCTGTGCGTCATGAGGCTCGGTCGCGGAATGGCAACCGGCGCATGACAACCGTAGTATCGAGAGGGAGTTCTGCTGGCGAGAGTACGAGGCTGAACTCGATGGACCAGAACACCGGCACCACAAGCTGATCGATCGTCACCCGGACGCCAGTGAGATCAGCGTAAGGATCGAGTCCGGGGCGAGCGAGCCCCGCGCAGCCTCAGGCCATCCGCACCCAGCGGAGGAGCGTCTTGAAGTCCGGAGGCTTCCCGTACATCAGAATGCCGATCCGGAACACCTTCGCCGCGAACCACACGGCGGCATAGACCGACGCGAGGCCGATCAGGATCGATAACCACACCTGCCACAACGGCGGCGGAGTGGTCGAGGTCATGCGAAGCAGCATGACGAAGGTGTTGATCGGTGGAAGAAAACTGGTGACCACCGCGAACACCGAATTGGGATCCCGAGTTATTGGCATCCACAGGACCCACGGGATGATCATGGTCAGCATGACCGGTGTCATGAAGGTCTGGGCCTCGCGCATCTCGTTGACGGCCGCGCCGATGGCCGCCATGAGGGACGCGATGACGAAGAACGCGATAAAGTAAAAGATAATCAGATAGACGATGAGCGAGAGGTCCAGCATCCCCACCAGGGCGAAAGCCACGAGGGCTCCGAAACCCATCCCTGCATAAGCCCCGAGGATCACGAATCCCACGAACATCTGCCCGATGATCTTGCCGGTCATGAGCTGCATGGGTGACACGGCCGAGAGCAGGACCTCGATGACGCGGCTCGACTTGTCCTCGATGGTCGTCGTCATGAGGTATTGCCCGCCGCTCAGCACCGACACGAACAGCAGCAGCATGAACGCCATCGGCATGAGGGCGTTGAGGATCTCGTTGGTTTCCTTCTCGCCCTCCTCGGTCACCGTCCGCGAGCGCACCCGCGCGACGCTGGTCAGTGCTTGTATTTCCTTCAGGTCGAGATTGGCAAGGCGGACCCGCGAGTCGATGATCGCCGCCCGCACGCCACTCTTGATCTCGTCCTCGATCCTGTCGTCGAGCTTCTCCTTGACGAAGAGGTCGTAGCTTCCGAATCGCTCCCTGTCCTCCTGCTTCACGACGGCGTCGTCGTGGATCACGATGAGCGCCAAGCGCCCACCGCCGGACGCATCGCCCGCGCGGAGGGGCTCCTTGGCCCCCTCCACGTCCGCGCGAACTTCGAGCCGCACGACGTCGAGCTGCGGGACCTCGCCGAGGACCGCGTCGAGTGCCGTCCGGGCGACGTCCGCCTTACCCGACGAGTCGGCGAGCTGTTTCAGCTCGGCCGGAACCTGCTGCTCGGCGAGCTCCTTGAGGTCGCCCCGCCTCTCGGC
>Ga0209536_100017214_pt1 | contig 10246 bp, 8 predicted proteins | sample DeeMarSeWOR28_12_FD_187461 | JGI IMG/M metagenome (GOLD analysis project Ga0209536, IMG submission 187461) | Marine sediment microbial communities from White Oak River estuary, North Carolina - WOR-2-8_12 (SPAdes) (version 2) | ecosystem: Environmental > Aquatic > Marine > Intertidal zone >... | reverse complement strand
AGGAAAGGTAATAAATGGAGAAAAATCCCCCTCCCCTGCAAGGGATACGGATAGCTGATTTCTGCTGGGTCTTTGCCGGACCCTACTGTAATATGTTACTCAGCTGTCTGGGAGCAGAGGTCATCAAGATAGAGGGACACCGGCGGACAGACCTCCTCCGACACGGTGTCGTCTGGCCGCTGGCTGACCCGGCGCCAACCCCGGTACCGCCAAACGAAGGCATGGCATATAATTCGCTTAACATGAACAAGAAGAGCCTCGCCGTGAACCTGAAGGCCGAGCAGGGCCGAGCCATATTTCTAAAGTTGGTGGAAAAGTCAGGCATCGTAGTCCAGAACTTCCTTCCCGGCGTCATGGAGAGACTCAACCTAGGCTACGATGTTCTAAGAGAGGTCAACCCCCAGATCATCTACGCTGCACTAAGTGGATTCGGGCAGTACGGGCCCTATATGACAAGGGCATCATTCGACGTGGTGGCCGAGGCCATGAGCGGCCACACACGCCTTACAGGAGACCTGGTGGACCCTAAGGGGCCGCCTCTCAACATGGCCATGAGCTACGGCGACCTGGGTCCCGGGACGATGGCCGCTTACTGCATAATGGGGGCGATTAGGAGTAGGGACAAGACGGGGGCCGGTCAGATGCTGGACGTGGCCCAGACGGACTGCATGACGGCCCTAAACCCGGCGATCACTGAGTACTCCATGACCGGCCTCCTGCCCTGGCAAGTCCGGGAGATGTACCCCATGACTCACATAAGCGGGATCGTGGTAACTAAGGACGGGTACATCCAGGTAGCCGGATACAGGCCGAAGGCCCTCGACGCGCTGAAGGAGAGGCTGGGTCTAGACGAGGTAACCATTGAAGTCGTCAGGGAGATAGTCAAGAACATGACCCGGGACGAGGCTGTACGGTACTTCGAGGAGCTGGGCATGCCCGTCGCCCCCATCTACCAGGTGAACGAGTGTATGGAGGACCCGCACCTCAAGGAGAGGGGCATGTTCTTCCACGTCGAGCACCCCAAGGCCGGGCGGTATATGACTGTGAGTTTCCCCGTCAAGTTCTCGGAGACCAAGCTCGTAGAGCGGTCGGCCGCGCCTCTCCTCGGACAGCACAATAAGGAGGTCCTTGAGGGGCTGCTTGGGTACGATGTGGGCCGCATTGAGGAGCTGGAGAAGGCAGGGGTCATCTACACCGACAAGTAGCACGCGGCGATGAATTAGCCGCGCGCGTATCCGATCAATTCGAGCGAAACGAGAAGTGTTTGTGGGGGGATAAAAAAATCTATAAAAAAGAGGAATTTATCAGGAGATATCTCCACTGAGGGCTGGGTTCGAATCTATCCCAAGCTACTTAATTTCATTGGGCTGGTTTCATGGCTCTACATGGCTGTCCTGTAGAGGGCCCGCATGTCCTCCTCGCTGCACCTGCGCGGGTTCCGCGGGTGACAGTGATCCAGCATCGCGTTGGGAGCCATGACGTCTATGTCTGCCTCGGTAACCCCCCATTCGCTCAACGTGGCTGGGACGTCCAGCACCTGGATGAGATCCTCGATCGCGGCCGGGGCGTCCTCGGCTTCTGCATCCCTCCCCGTGAATATCTCGGCTACTTCCTTGTACGCCCGGTGGGTGCCGGGCTCCTCCAAGTTGAACCTGATGGCGTGGGGCGTCATTATCCCGCAGGCCGCGCCGTGTGGTACGCCGCACTGGGTCGATAACTGGTGGGCGAGGCTGTGGACGACGCCCAGCCCCTTGTGAAAAGCCAGGGCGCCCAGGCTGGACGCGTACATCATGTCCATCCGCGGCTTCCTCTCGGAGCCGTCCCTATAGGCCTTGACGAGGCTCTCCGAGACGAGCCTCAGCCCCTCCCGGGCGAAGGCGTCCGCCATGGGCGCGTAGACGTCCACAGCTATCGCCTCCACGCTGTGGCTTAGGGCGTCGAGCCCCGTGTACGCAGTGAGCCTGGGCGGCATGGTGACTGTGAGCTGGGGGTCTAGGACCACGGTCCTCGGCAGAAGGTGCCTGCTGCCTATGGCGCGCTTCCTGTTGGATCCGTCGGTGATAATGGCTCCTCTGGAGACCTCGCTCCCCGTGCCGCTGGTAGTGGGCACCGCCGCGAACGGCGGCACGTCGCCAGTGATGGGGGTGAAGTCGGGCTCCCCTCTGTAGTAGTTCCTTAGGGTCCCCGGGTGCCTGGCCATTACGAGAATGCCTTTGGCTGCGTCGATGGGGCTTCCTCCGCCCACAGCCAGTACGCCGCCGCAGCCCTCCATCCGGTACCGGGTCACGCCGTCGTAGACGTTCCCCTCGGTGGGGTTGGGCTGCACGTCATCGAAGACGCTGTACTGTATCCCGGCTTCGTCCAGGCCCAGGGTTATCTTGTCTATTATCCCCGCGTCCCTGACGCCCGTGTCTGTCACTATGAACGTCTTCCCACCCCCAAGCTCCAAGACGTAACTGGGGATCTTCTCGGACTCCCCCCATCCGACGTGTATCGAGTCGGGGAAGTTGTAGCTGAACGAACTCATTGACACCGTGTCTGTCTACGTTCACTGGTTTTATAAAGCATCGGCGAGGATGAGTGCTTCGTCATCCGCATTCTTTATTAGAACCCTTCTTCGTCTCGACGCGTGGAGAGGTTATCTCTCTCGCTTTAGTATTCGGGGAACTGGATCAGCTTCATCCCCTCGAGGTCCTGGATCGATATCTTCGCCGTGCCGCCCAGCGACTCCACCTTCCTGATGACCCATGAGTACCCGTTATCGTTGGACTCTAGATAGGCTTTAATCCTGATGGTTTGGCTCATGGATATTCCTGTATATTATGTTCATATGAATGTGTTGGACAACGTGCGTATGCATGCTCCAGAGATAAACGTAAAGTACATCGTACATGCACTCATGTGGAGAAGTACAATGAAGTTAAGCACGTTACCCAGGGTAAGACTTGCTGACCTTCCGACTCCTCTGCAGGAGCTACCCAACCTCTCGGCGGCCCTCAAGGGTCCGCGCATACTTGTGAAGCGCGACGACCTGACGGGCCTGGCTTTCGGGGGCAACAAGACCAGGAAGCTGGAGTACCTCATGGCGGACGCGATAAACCAAGGCGCGGACTACATCGTGACTGGCGCAGGGTTCCACTCGAATTGGTGCACACAGGCGGCTGCAGCCGCCCGCAAGCTGGGTATGAGGGTCGTGTTAGTCAAGTCTGGGCCCAAGGACGGGTACGAGCCCGAGGACATCGACGGCAACCACCTTCTGCATCACCTGATGGGCGCCGAGATAAAGGTAGCTCGGCCCGAGAACACGGAGAGGGTCATCGAGGAGACCATGATGGAGTTAAAAGCGGCTGGGCACAAGCCCTACAGACTGCACGCCACAGGGTCCACCCCTCCCGGCGTCATGGGCTACGTCAACACCATCCTGGAGCTGACGTCTCAGGCGGTGGACATGGGCGTCGACATCGACTACCTCGTACACGCCTCGGGCTCCGGCGGCACGCAGGCTGGCCTCGTGCTGGGCGCTAAGATGTTCAGCACCGGCATGAAGGTGCTGGGCGTCACCACCGGGGGCAAGACGGAGGAGGGCCAGATCGAGAGGGTGTCCGGCCTGGTCAAGGAGGCCGCCGAGCTACTGGGGCTGAGCATAGACCTGGCGCCCGGAGACGTCGTCGTGTACAATGACTACGCCGGCGAGGGTTACGGCTACGTTACTGACGGGAAGATGGAGGCGGTTAAGCTGGCGGCGGAGACTGAGGGCCTTATGCTGGACCCCGTCTACACGGCCTCCTCCATGGCGTGCCTCATCGACCTCTGCAGGAAGGATTTCTTCAAGCCCGAGGACGTAGTGGTCTACCTCCACACAGGGGGGCCCGCAGCGCTTTTCCCGTATAAGGAGCCTTTGAAGGCGTATCTTGGGGGCGAGAAGAGGCCCTGGGTGATACCTCCCTGGAGCCCGGCCTCAGGGTAACCCTATCAATTTTTAATTTTCTAACTTTCTTCGATGGCGGCTCTGAGTCTTTCCTCAACGGAGTCGGGGTCCTTCATGGCCTCTTCCTTCCTGTGGTTCATCTCAGTTATGGCGTCGACCCGGTCCAGTATCCGCCTGCATCTCTCCGCCGATGCGACGTCGATCATCCTGCCGTCGACGTTCACAGAGGCCGTGCCCTTCTTCAGCCCTTCCTCGAAGGCGTCTAGGGCCCTCCTCATCTGCTCCGCCTCCTCCTGTGGCACGGAGAAGCCCTGGTTGAGGTACGGGATGGGGGCGGGGTGGATGGACTGGGCGCCCTTGTAGCCGAGCCTGCGGCTGTTGACGGCGGCGTCGTAGGCCTTCTCGGGCTCCCTCCAAGTGAATGGCTCAACGCCCACTAGGCCCATGGGCTGGACACCGGCGGCGTAGGCGTCCGTGAGCACCTTGGACCGGGCGTACCACAGCTCCTGTCCTTCGGCCGTGGTCTGGACGCCCATCTCCTGGGTCAGGTCCTCGGCACCGACGCCGATGGACACAGTCCTGGGGCTGGCAGCGGCTATTTCGTAGGCCTTGACGACGCCGAGGGCTGTCTCCACAGCGACGGCTATCTGGACCTTGCCTGGCTTTATGCCTCTCCTCTGCTCAAGTTCTGCGATGATGTCTGCTCTTACCCGTACCTCCTCGGCCGACTCGACCTTAGGGAGGGCGACGCACGTGAGGCCGGACCACACGCTGGCCTCGAGGTCCAGCTTGGCCTGGTCTGGAGGTCTGTTTATCCTGACGGCGACGTCTCCGCCCCCCTTTCCCACTATGGGTATGGCGTCCTTCACGAGGGATCTGGCCGTCTCCTTCTCGGAGGGCGGGACGCTGTCCTCCAGATCCATGACTATGCAGTCGGCGCCCCTGGTGTACGCCTTCTCGACGAACCTGGCGACGTTGACGGGGAAGATGAGGGAGGAGCGTCTGACGAGCCTGCCGATGTCGGTGTTGTGGGTGGAGCTCATGAAGGGAATGGAGGGTGTAACGCTTTTATCTTCTTTCCCGTGGGGCTTTAAGCCACCGCCGCTGCGCCCTCGTCGATTAGCCGCTTGATCTCGTCGTCCCCGTACCCGACGTTTTTGAGCACCGTGACGGTGTCAGCCCCAAGGGTGGGGGGCAGAGCTTCGATGGACACGGGGGTCTCGCTGAACTTCACCCCGGTGGCGACGGTCCTGTACGTGAACCCCAGCGGGTGAGGCTTCTCCACGATCATGCCGCGGGCCTCGACGTTGGGGTCGGCGATTAGCTCCCTGTCTGTAAGGACCGGGGAGAGCGGGATTTTCTCGGCGAGGAGGCGGGTTACCTCGCTTCTCTTCCTCTCCTTGAACCAGTTCCTCAGGGCCTCGGAGGAGGGGGTGACCATGCTAGGCTCTAAGCCGACTGTCTCGGCGACGGCGTTCACCGTCTTCTCCCCCACGACGCGGATCGCGACGTATCCGTCCATGGTTTCGTAGACGCCGTGGATACGGGCGGGGGGTCTGCGGGCCCTTTCATCGGCATCGCCGTCGTCGTACAGGGTTCGAGTAAGGCCCAGCGCCGAAAGGGTCATGAGGGCGTCGGTCTGGGCGACGTCGATCCTCTGGCCCTGTCCTGTCTGATCTCTGTGGCGGAGGGCGGCTAGTATGGCGAGGGCGCAGAAGAGGCCGGGGACGGTGTCGCCTGGGCTTCCCGCGAGGCAGGAGGGCTCCATGGGTGCTTCGCTGTTGAGGCCCCGCTGCTCGCGGCTGTTGAGCCACATCCAGCCACTCATGGCTTGGGCGATGATGTCGAAGGACGGCCTCAGGACGTAGGGGCCGGTCTGGCCGAAGCCGCTGATGGAGGCGTAAACTACGCCGGGGTTGACCTTCTTTAGATCATCGTACCCTAGGCCAAGCCTGTCCATTACGCCGGGCCTGAAGTTCTCGACGACGGCGTCCGATGATTCGACGAGCCTCTTGAGGCCCTCGACGCCCTTCTCGTGTTTGAGGTCGAGGACGACGCTCTTCTTGTTGCGGTTCACGAGCATGTAGTAGGAGTTCTGTCCCTCCACGGAGGGGTACTGTGGTGAGGATCGGCTGGCGTCGCCCCACGGCGGCTCCACCTTTATGACCTCGGCCCCCATGTCGGCGAGGAGCATGGTGCAGAAGGGGCCCGCTAGATGCTGGGTAAGATCGACTATCCTGATGCCGTGTAATGCGGATGTCAACGTATCACCTTGTCACAGTGGCTATATTTTGGGTAGTTAAGAATTTAATCAGTTGAATTTATGGCATTAAAGATTGTAGGCATCGCCTCGATGGGAGTTCAAATCTCCCCTGAGCTTCTACTAACCCGAATCCACGTTCTCGCATTCCCACATCAATGCCCCATGCAGAACATGTGGCACCCTAATTGGTACGCCATCATTCTTTAGAGAAGAGTTGAGCCCTCCCATCCAGGTGCGCCAGCAGTATATCGCCGTTCGGTGCAACCGCTATGTCGTGTGCCGTCGATATCTGCCCGGCATCGCCTCCAGGAACTCCGAAGAACCCCACGACCCTCCCCGATCGCTCTACCTTCGTGACCCTGGCGTTCGTCCCGTCGCACACGTACAGGCATCCATCGCTCGCGTATACGATCCCGAAGGGCTTCCCCACGTGCGTCCACTGCCTCAGGAAAACGCCCTCGGGGCTGAAGATCTGGACGCGCCACCTGTTCCGATCCGCGACGTACACCAGCCCCTCGTCGTCCGTCGTCACCGCGTGGGGGAGGACGAACTGGCCCTCCTCTACTCCCTCGGAGCCCCACTGACCTAGAAACCCGAGTTCCTCGTCGAACTTGGCGACGCGCTTGTTCCCGTATCCGTCGGAGACGTAGAAGCCTCCGTCCAAGCCGAAGGCTATGTCCGTGGGTTTGTCGAAGTGGCTCCCGTCCTCGCCTGGCACCCCCTTCGTGCCAAGGCTCGTCAGCAGTTCTCCTTCAGGCGAGTAGAGGTAGAGAATGTGCCCGTTGTCATCTATCAGCCAGACGTTGTCCTCTTCGTCGCATTTCACCATGTGTGGTCTGACGTATGCGCCTTCGCCCCAAGAGTGAAGATACTCGCCTTCCCTGTCGAAACAGAGGAGCGGGGGCGCCTCGTTCCCCCGGTGGTAAAGATAATAACGTCCTCTCAGGTCCACAGCCGCACCCGCTACTTGCCCGAGCCGCCAGTTGTGAGGGAGCTTCGGCCAACCGATCATTACTCTGTAGCCGAGGTCGGTGGGGCTTTCCTCGACCTCCCAGGCGCGCAAGGAAAGGAGCATCTCTTGATCCTGCGAATGCGCCCCCAGAACCTCCTCTGAGGGGCTGTCAATTCTCTCCCAGATGTAGGTCATAGTATTTCGAGTTCATTGAGTTATTTTGAGTTGAAAAAAGTGTTGTCTAGCTGTCCAAATTTAGACTGGTGCCCTTGAGCACAATCCCGCATATACATCCAGTACTCGACAGATGTCCGAATCTCCCCCGGGCTACAATTTTTTTATCCTCTAATCTTTTCGGCTGCATATTCTGTGACGGACACAGCCTCCTGGATGGCATCCGAAACGGCGTTCCTAGCTCTCATCAGCTTGGTTCTAAGCGCCTTATACCCTGTAGCATCGGGGTTCAGAGCTACTAGCTCCGACACCGGGCGTAGGACGGGTATCGGTTGCACGTACTCGGCCCCATAGTAGTCCTGGTCGTACCTCCCCCGGAGTGTGTAGTTAACAGGGTTCATGACGCGGCTCACCTTCATCATACTGCTGTTAGCAACCCGGACCTTGTCCTCAAGACCTTTGGCCCCTTTCTCGATTCTCTCGGCTAACCCTGACGTGGCCTCGTCGAGCCCTGACGCCTTCTCCTTGAACACCGACGCCCTTTCTTTGAGGCTGCCGAATCTTATCACGCCCTTCCCGAGTTCCTCGATCTCGTTCAACGCCTCCAGCGTCCACTCTGCGAGCCGCTCGATCCTGTACGGTAGCACAGGCAAGGTGCACAGCCGCAGCAGCACCAGCGTCTGAGCCTTCTCAGCCATGTACATAGTCTCAGGGTCACACTTGTCCAGGGTGTCATGTTCGCTGTGGTACCACCAGCCGCCCCCGGGCCCCACCGCCTCCCTGCCCTCCGGCGTGAATCCCATCTGCACCCTCGCCGAAGGAACCCCGACGCCGTAGAATGACTGGTCCCCGTACTTTCTCGGGAAGTAGTGGGCGCCGGGCTCCCTGAACGGCGCGCCCTCCGATTCGGCCAGTTCACGCACCGTGTCGACGAGGAAGTCCCTCAGCACCGGGTCCCCGTCCGCCGTGTACACCGTAGAGTGGATCATGCTGGTGGTGTCGTTGTTGAGGTACGCGACACAGTTGGCGGTCAGGTCATCCCAGAAGCTGTCCACATACCACGTGGACCCCGACATTATCCCCGTCTCGTGGCCCTGGAACCAGAGGAGCTCCAGCCCCCTCCTCAGCCTGGACCCATGTTTCCTCATCAGCCTCGCCGCCTCCAGCGTCGACGCGCAGCCCAGGGCGTTGCAGGTGGCGGCGGCGCCCCACGCATCCATGTGGCTACCCAGTAGCACGAACTCCAGCGTGCTACCGGCGATCCTCGTCATGGGCTGCCTGACTCCGTAGAACCCTCGGAGCCCCTCCGCCTTCATCCTGACGCGGACAGGTCCCTTCTCCAGAAGCCTCAGCATGTACTCGCCGTCCTCCCTGGAGACGTTCACTACGGGTATCCTGCCTATCTCGTCGATGTTCTCCGGGACTGGGTTCCCCCACACCGACTTCACAGTCCCCCTGTTCAACGCCTCCTTGGGGCCCGCGTGGCTGATAACTATCTGGCCCACGGCGCCTTTCAGCACCCCTGCCACGTAATTCTTCCAAGGCCGCGCCGGGGGCAGGCTGAAGTCCACGAGCACCACCCTGTTCGCCGCGTCCACCTCCTCGTAGTCAGTCAGCCCCCCTCCGCCGACGTACACCAGCTCGCCCTCCACCGACGCGGAGGCGCACTGGGCCAGGGCGATGCACCTCAGCGCCCTCTCCTCCGGCTCCACCACCTCCACCTCGGCACCGAAGAGATCGGGGAACCCCAGCCAAGCTTGGAACCCCGGCGCCGAGGCCTCGACGCCGATCCCCTCCAGCGTCTTCATGATGTAGTCGACCGTCCTCTCGTTCACAGGCGTCCCGGATAGCTTCTCGCCCTGGGCGGCGAACCACTCGACGTGCCCCCAGCACCTCTCCTTGGAGACGTCCGCCAACACGTCTCGCTCAAAATCCGTGAGATCCAAGTCCAACCCCTCTACGCTATAAACGTCTCTCGTCTGATAGAATTTTTCATCAAGCTACTATAACAACAGGCAGATAACATCTAGTGCTGGCCACGGGCACCCGAAAAGACGCCCCGCTCAGACACTCTGCAAGCCGGTTTCCTCATCTCGAACGGCTCGATATCCTCCTCATGTAGAACCTGTTGCCCAGGTACTCCAGCTCCACGAGCTTCTCCTCCTCTATGAGCCGCTCCACCTCCTCCCAGCCAGATCCGTCGCGCCTAAGAAGCGCCTCCACGGCCTCCTCCCTCATGGGGTGCACTGCGGTGATGCTAAGGAGATCCTTTTCAAAGTCACCGGACGAGGCGAAGGCGTTTCCCTCGTACCCTATGAGGTACTCGACGTTCCCGAGGACGCCCGAGAACACTTGGTACGCCCTGTTCACGGCTTCCTCGTCGGCGGGTTTAACCGAGGCCTCGGCGGGCGGCCGGGTGGGTATGGCGACGTAGGATATGTCGGCGTCAAGCTCCCCTAGGAACCGGGCGACGTGGCCGGGCTCCCTGTCGTCGTTGAATCCGTCGACGAGCATGGTCTCCGTGGCGAGGGTGCCCACGTACTCCCTCGAGAACGCCCGCACCCCGTCCAGCACCGTGCCGTGGTCCAGCCCCCCGTGGGGCCTGTCGACCCTCCTCCAAGCGTCTTCGGTTACGGCGTCAACCTTCACGGACACCCAGTCGGCGGCCGAGAGGTCGCTCCTCACGTCCTCCATCCAGAGCAGCGAGGCGTTGCCTATGACAGCCGTCTTGGCGCCCATCCCGTTCACCGCCTCTATCATCACTCCGAGGTTCACGTCGAGCGTGGGTTCACCGTCTGGGACGAAGGTGACGTAGTCGATCTCGTCCCCCACGGCATCGACCCTCTCCCTCACCTGCTCCACGATGACCCCCGGGTCGTAGAAACGCCTCCGGTCAAGGATCATGTTATCCGTGCGCCCCAGCTGGCAG
>Ga0209536_100017213_pt1 | contig 10247 bp, 9 predicted proteins | sample DeeMarSeWOR28_12_FD_187461 | JGI IMG/M metagenome (GOLD analysis project Ga0209536, IMG submission 187461) | Marine sediment microbial communities from White Oak River estuary, North Carolina - WOR-2-8_12 (SPAdes) (version 2) | ecosystem: Environmental > Aquatic > Marine > Intertidal zone >... | reverse complement strand
CTTATCGATCTCGTCGGAAGAATGGTCGAAAGGAATCAACTGGAAATGATGACCGGTGGGTATTATGAGCCTATCCTGAGCATTATCCCCGAGGATGACCGGGTCGGTCAGATCAATAAACTGTCTGAGGAAGTTAAGCACCTGTTTGGTTATAGCCCGAAAGGCATGTGGCTGGCTGAACGTGTATGGGAACCTACGCTCCCGAGTACGCTTCATCGGGCAGGTGTAAAGTATACCATCGCAGATGACACACATTTTAAGTATGCCGGTTTAACCGAAAGTGAGTTGAACGGTTATTACATTACGGAAGATCTGGGAAACGCTGTCGCGCTGTTTCCGATCAGCAAACGTCTGCGTTATACTATTCCTTTTGAGGATCCGCAGGCGACCATCGACTATCTGGCAGGTTTTGCCAGAGACAATGACAAAAGTGTGATCGTTTTTGCTGATGATGGTGAAAAGTTTGGCGTCTGGCCTAACACCTATCATTCTGTATATGAAGAAAGGTGGTTGCAGCGCTTTTTTGAGAAGCTGGAAGAGAACAGTGACTGGATTGAAATGATCCATTTTAGTGAGGCTCTCCAGATCAGCCGGCCAAAAGGAAAGATCTATCTGCCGACGGCATCATATTCTGAAATGATGCACTGGGCACTTTTTCCGGCGACTTTCAGAACCTTTGAAGATTTTGAAAGTTATCTGAAAAAGCAGGAAATCTATGACGATGTGAGTGTGTTTGTGCGCGGGGGATTCTGGCGCAATTTTCTTTCCAAATACCGTGAAGTAAACAACATGCATAAAAAGATGCTGCGTGTCAGCCGTAAGCTATGGTCACTTCCGCAGGCAAAAAAAGCAAAGGCGCGGGAAGGCTTCGAGGCTCTCTGGGCCGGGCAATGTAACTGCCCTTACTGGCATGGTGTGTTTGGCGGACTTTATTTAAGCCATCTGCGCGATGCGATCTACACTAATCTCATCAAGGCCGAATTGATAGCTGATAAGATTAACGGGACCTCCTTCCCCAATATGGAAATGTTCGATATTGATGTGGATGGTTATGATGAGATCGTCGTTGAGACTAAATCCATTAACGCGCATATCGATACGGGCCGCGGGGGGTCGGTTTATGAACTGGATTATAAACCCGTTGCCAAAAACGTGCTCGACACCATGACCCGCCATCGTGAAGGCTATCACGATAAATTGAAGGAAGCTGTGGTCAGTGGTCAGCATCATGATGGGGATAAAACAGCAAGTATTCACGATCTGGTGCTCGCCAAGGAACCCGATCTGGTTTCCAGACTGCACTATGATTCATATGAACGAAATGCATTTATGGATCACATCTTCAGTAGTGACACCACCCTGGATAGCGTTTCTTCATCTCAGAATGTGGAGCTGGCCGATTTCCTTAATACACCCTATACTGTTGATAAACATAAAGTTAGTGGTGACAGAGTTACGATCCAGATGACCAACACACAACCGTTGACTATCGATGGCGAACAGGTCATGCTGAATATTAGAAAAACATTTATCTTTGAAAACAAAACAGATGTTTGTCGCGTAAACTACTGCCTGGAGCATGATCAGAAAGACCCTGTTGACATCTGGTTTGGTGTTGAACTGAATTTTGGGATGCAGGCCGGGCATGCGCATGATCGCTATTATTACTCCCCTGATGGTGATCTGAATGACCGGTATCTCGATAGTCGCGGTTGTCTGGATTCGGTCAGTACCATTGGCATCATTGATGAGTGGCGCAATATAAAGATCGATCTGAAATCAGATAAACCGGCAAGCGTATGGAGATTTCCGATTGAAACGATCTCTCTATCAGAAGCAGGTTTTGAAAGAGTGTATCAAAATTCGGTGTTGTTGCCAAACTGGAAAATCCGGCTGGATAAAAAATTTGAAGTCAAACTCAATCTGAAATTGAGTAAATATACGTCCTGAAAAAGATCCCTGAGGTAGTAATTATGCGCAGAACAAACAGTCTTCTTCTTCTGATCGCACTTGTACTGATTCTGGTTATATTCGGTACACGCATTTTACGTGACTATTATGGTGCATCATCCTCGCCATCTGAGGCTAAAAATATGGAGAAATTACAGGATGTTGTAAAATATATTTCCCGGTATTATGTTGATGATGTGGACTGGAAAAAACCAACCGAAAGTGCCATTGAGGCAATGCTCTCGGAACTCGATCCCCATTCAGTCTATATTACACCGGAGGAAGCACTTGCCAATGAGGAAAATTTTGAAGGACATTACCAGGGTATCGGAATTCAGTATGATGTGATCGATGATACCCTGACTGTAATTGCACCGATCCCGGAATCTCCTTCAGATAAACTGGGGCTCATGGCCGGTGATAAGATAATTGAGATCGATGAAGAAAGCGCTATCGGGATTTCGAACAACGAAGTGCAGAAGCGTCTCAAAGGGGAAAAGGGAACTTCGGTAAAGGTAAAGATCCTGAGGCCCCCTCAAAATACTGAAAATGATTTCACGATCGTACGCGATGAGATCCCCATTTTCACGATCAACAGTTATTTTATGGCCAATGACAGTACCGGTTATATTTTTCTGAGCCGGTTTGCCAAAACAACCGAGGAAGAGCTGGAAAATGCCCTCAGCGAACTGGAGGAAAAGGGCATGCGACATTTGATCCTTGACCTGCGGTCCAATGCGGGTGGTTATCTCGATCAGGCGGTAAAGGTTTCAGCAAAATTTATTGAAGGTCATAAAAAAATAGTCTATACCAAAGGAAGACTGGATCGTTTTGACGAAGAATATTATGCCGACAGTTTCGGCAGTGGAGTGGTACGTTTCTACCCGATGATCGTGATGATCAATGAGGGCTCTGCCTCAGCCTCGGAAATTGTAGCCGGTGCCATTCAGGATTATGACCGTGGATTGATCATTGGCAAAGGAAGTTTCGGGAAGGGGCTGGTACAGCGTGAATTTCCTTTACCGGATAGTTCCATTCTGCGGCTGACCATCTCAAAATATTATACACCCAGCGGCCGCTTGATTCAGCGCCCCTATAAAGGTAAAAAGGTTGAAGACTATTATTTGGATCGATTTTCCACCGACAGCGTTAAAAGCGATACGACCGGTGAACAGCCGGTATATTATACAAAAGGTGGCAGAATTGTATACGGCGGCGGAGGTATAACACCTGATACGGTCATTGAGTATGAGAGTCAGCTCAGAAATGCGGAAATACTTCAGGAGATGGTCAACGCCCGTGTGTTCTTTGACGTCGCGGCACGGTTCGCCAGCCGGCATCAGGATATGAAAAATGATTTCGACCGGTTTAGGCATGAATTTAAGGTGAACCGGTTCATGATCGATGAAATGGTAAAAATTGCCCGCAAAAAAGGGGTCGATCTGACACCGGAAGATGTGACAGCAAACCGGCTATATTTTGAAACACGGTTAAAAGCGGAAATAGCCAGAAGCCTTTGGGACACCTCCAGTTATTATCAGATCATTCTTGAAATTGACAATCAATTTCAGGCGGCATTGACACTGTTTTCCGAAGCCAATCGCATCCTTGGCTTACCACGTAACACGACCGTGAAACAATGAGTTTCAGGACTAAAAAAGAAATTGACTTTTTTTGGTAAAAATGTTATTATTCGTAAATCTATTACGTTTAAATATTTCAATCACATAAGGCCTTTATATTCATTTTTGAAGGAGTTTAACCCATGGTAAAATTGTTTCTCGACGGTGGAGAGTTCATGTGGCCCATTCTGGGATTGTTGATTGTCGGCCTTGCTTTCGTTATCGAACGGTTCTGGACTTTGACGAGAGCCTCCGTGAACACAAGAAAATTTTTGGGACGGATCAGAATTGCATTGGAAGAAGGTGGAATTGCTGCCGCAACTGAAGAATGCGAAAAGACGCCGGGACCGGTAGCCTCAATCTTCCATGCCGGATTAAGTCGTTCGGACAAGGGACTTGACCATGTAGAAAAAGCGATTACCACCGCCGGATCACTGGAAATGGCCTTTCTCGAACGTGGTATGATCGTATTGAGTACGGTCATCGTGCTTGCCCCGATGCTTGGATTTACCGGTACGGTGTGGGGTATGGTTCAGGCCTTTGATGCCATCAAGGTTCAGAATGACATATCCCCGGCCATCGTGGCCAGTGGTATCTCTCAGGCACTTTTAACCACACTTTTCGGACTGATAGTCGCGATGCTCATTCAGATTTTCAATAACTATTTCACTTCAAGGATCGATAAACTTATTATCGATATGGAAGAAAGTTCCGTAGAGTTAATCGAAGCGCTTGGCGATATTAAAAAATAAATTAACACTTTTCGAAAGCAAATTGACATGCTATTAGGAAAACGCAAAAAAGTAAGTGTTGAAATTCCAATGGCCTCGCTCCCGGATATTGTATTCCTGTTGTTGATATTCTTTCTGGTAACGACGACCATCGATGCTGAAAAAGGGTTGGACCTGGTCTTGCCGCCGCCGGATGCTACGGAACAGGAGATTGCCAAGAAAAATCTGATCAACCTTCTGGTCAATGCTGCCGGGGATGTTTTGTTTGACGGCGAATTGGTTGAAGTACGGGATATCACCAGAGTCGTAAAAGAACGTTTGCAGGATAGTCCCCTGTTGGTCGTTTCGGTCAAAACCGATAAACAAACCAGATATGATGTCTATATTGATGTCCTTGACCGGCTGAAAAAAGCCTGGGGTGACCGCCCGTCACGTATCTCGATCGCAGAACCAGAAGAAAACTAGGCACCTTGAGGTATAAAAATGAAATTTGAGCGAAAGACAAAAATATCTACCGCCATACCCACGGCTTCATTACCGGATATTATTTTCATGCTGCTGATTTTCTTTATGGTGGCAACGGTGTTTAAACAGTTCTCTGGCCTGAAGGTAAGTCTTCCCGATGCGGAGCTGGTAAAGAAAATTCCGGGCTCTAAAAGACATGTGGTGACAATCTGGATCGATAAAAACAATCAGGTTGTTTGTGACGATTATAAGGTTGATAATGTCCTCAATCTGCGTAATGTGGTATATGAAAAACGGGTTAAAGATCCTCAGATGATAATCGCCATGAAGGTAGACAAAGAAGCACCGATGGGTGTCGTAAATGATGTCCAGCAAGAACTGCGCAAGGCTAACGCCTTACGCATAAACTATTCAGCCATACCAGGGGTTCTTTAAAATGAGTAGCCTTTTGAAAAAAGATCCGCAGGTGGATCTCAGATTGAAGTATAAAAAAGTGCTTGAAGTCAGTGTTCTGGCTGCCCTTGTTCTGATGGTTGGCACTTTCTATGCCTTCAAAAAGTTTGATATCGCAATCGAACTTCCGGAGAGTCCGGATATAAAGATTGAAGTAATGCAGATCCCGCCGACACAACAGATTCAGCGTCCTCCAGCACCACCAAAACCGGCTATCCCGATTGAATCTGAAGACGATGATCTGCTCGATGACGTGACCATCGAAGAGACGGTGTTTGAATTTGGTGATGTTGACGATGCCCCGCCACCACCACCGCCTGAAGAAGATGAGGTATATGAATTCTTTGCGGTATCTGAAAAACCGCAGATCATAAAAAAAGAAGTACCGGTTTATCCGGATCTGGCCCGTCGTGCACAGATTGAAGGAAAAGTTGTCGTTACGGTTACCATTGATAAACAAGGCAATGTTGAAAAGGCGGATATCTTTAAATCGGTGCCGATGCTTGACGAGGCTGCCATTGCTGCAGCAATGCGATGCAAATTTAAACCTGCAAAACAGCGCGATAAGTTCGTCAAGGTCAAAATGAATATTCCTTTCGATTTCAAACTACGCTGATAACTTACAATCGGGCGGGCTTACAACCCGCCTTTTTTTTCCCCTAGAATCGATAAAATCCTTTTTCAGTATACAAATTCGGTGTAATTTAAAAGGCTAATTATATTGGAGTAGAGCCTAAAATGGGAGACAGAGTGGGTATTGGTGTGGATCTCGGTGGGACCTCGATCAAGTATGCACTTGCCACTGAATCTGGTAAAATCCTTAAGGACGGACAAAAACCCTCACACGCTCAAGCGGCAAAAAAAGTCATACTCGAAGACCTGGCCATGGTGATACAGGAAATGCAGACGTTTGCCAGGGAAAATGGTCACAGGGCAGAAGTTGTCGGTATTGGTACACCGGGAAATGTAAACATTGAGACCGGACTGCTGATGGGCTCAACACCAAATTTTCGCGACTGGCGGGATGTTTTTATCTCACGGGAAATAAATGACCGGACCGGTTTGCCGGTTTTTGCTGACAATGATGGTAATCTGATGGCCCTGGGGGAGGCACGATTCGGCGCCGGCCGGAAATACCGGAAGCTGATCTGTATAACGGTAGGAACCGGCATAGGCGGCGGGATCATTATTGACGGATTGCTTTATCGCGGCGCGGGGTATGCTGGAGCAGAACTGGGCCATGCAGTGATCAATGTGGAAGGAATCCCCTGTAATTGCGGAAGCAGAGGATGTCTTGAAATGTACGCTTCTGCAACCGCGATGATCAAACGTTTTGCAGACTGTTGCAGACGTGATCAGGAGCCCATTCGGGAAGATTCCCTGAACGCAGCATATCTGTTCGACTTATATAAAAAAGGGCATCGGCAGGCTAAAGAAGCGATCGATAATGGTATATACTTTCTTGGCAGAGGCCTGGCAAGTTTTATAAATATATTTAATCCGGAAATTATTATAATTGGCGGCGGGGTAGCCGAAGCCGGCGATATTTTTTTGGATGGAATCAGAAACGTCTCATTTAAATACGCCATGGAAAAGCCGTCAGAAAATGTCCGGATCGAAGGCGCACTTCTGGGAAATCGTGCCGGGTTTCTTGGCGCCCTGGCCTATGCCTTTGATCAGTTGGACGGGTTCCGATAAAAATGTATGTCCAGGATGGCAAAAGATGAAGTATCGGTTTATCATCAACCCCAGATCAGGTCCCCGGAAAAAGACCTCTAAATTGGTTAAAAAGATTGAAAAGCGGTTTCGCAGAACTGAAAACTCATTTGATTTTGTGTTCACTACCGGTCCGGGTAATGCCACCCTGCTGGCAGAAAAAGCTGTTAATGAAGAGATTAATATTGCCGTTGCCGTAGGCGGTGATGGGACGGTGAATGAAGTGGCCACCGGTTTGATCCGGTCAGAAACGGCACTTGGGATCATTCCAATGGGTTCCGGTAACGGTGTGGCGCGCAGCCTCGGACTTCCCCTTAAATTTGATCAAAACCTTGATGTACTGACGATGCCGGTATTTGATCAGATAGATGGGGGTGAAATTAACGGGCGCTACTTTTTTGGTATAAGCGGGATCGGTTTTGACGCCAGGATCGGCTACAAATTCCAGAACTTTGGCTTACGAGGCCCGATTCCCTATTTTATTATCGGCGTGAAAGAGTTCTTGACCTATACTCCCCAACGCCTGACGCTTCTGGTAGAGGATCGTGAGGTCACGGTCAGCCCGCTGTTGCTGGCCATCGCCAATACCAGTCAGTATGGAAATGGGGCAATGATTGCCCCCATGGCAGACCCGGGGGACGGTTGGTTCGAAATCTGCTACCTCAACAATGTTTCATTGATCGGTTCAATTTTAGCCTTACGAAAACTATTCAATGGATCCATCGATAAAAGCCATATCTATCGGTACTTTAAAGCCCGAAAATTAGCCATTTACAGCGAAGATGATGACCTGATTGTTCATCTGGACGGGGAACCGCATGTCTTTTCCGGTAAATTACAGGTTCAGCTACATCACCGGGTACTAAAAGTGGCCCTGGGAGCACCGGTAAAACAGCAGGCACAAGCAGGAGGCAAGGGGCAGATCAGGGATGAGAGATGAGAGATTAGAGATGTGAGATGAATTCTGAGTGTGGAATTGGGATTAGTAATTAGTAATTAGGAATTAGGAATTAGGAATTAGGAATTAGGAATTAAATGTATATAAATATTGAATTTATATACATTTATTCTTGACAGCAAGTTAATTTTAATGCTATTTTGTGCCTTTGTTACACACGATAAAACCGAATAAAGAAATGAAAAATGTTACCGAAATAGCCGCAGAAGTTGATCAGCTGAATGAATCCATTCTTTCAACTTTCAGCACGCCAAACCATAATGCAACACGTAAAAATCCGGAAGATCATGCGCGGTTCAGACCGCCATTTGCACTGGACCGGGACCGGATTATTTATAGTGGTGCCTTTCGCAGGTATACCGGAAAAACGCAGGTAGTATACTTTGCGTCAATGCTGGATGAACAACTTTCCAGCCGCAGCATACATACACTCAGCGTGGCGCAGGTTGCCCGTACAATAGGCCGGTTGCTCCGGTTGAATATCGACCTGATCGAAGCCATTGCGCTTGGGCATGATCTCGGCCATCCGCCTTTTGGCCATGATGGTGAAAAATATCTGAGTGTGGTCAGCGAAAATTATGGTATCGGACAGTTTCACCACAATGTGCAGAGTTTGCGTATCGTGGATGAGATTGCAAAAAAAGGACAGGGTCTTAATCTGACTTTTCAGGTACGCGAAGGTCTTCTTTCCCACGACGGGGAGGTCCATGATCAAAAACTGATTCCGCAACCCGATAAATCTGAAACCGATTTGATAGATTTTGTGAACGCAAAAGAAGCCGGAGAGGCGATCACGATGATCCCTATGACACTCGAAGGCTGTGTGGTTCGTATTACGGACACGATCGCCTATATCGGTCAGGATATCGAGGATGCGATCAGGATCGGCCTGATCAGACGCGACCAGTTACCCGATCGTTGCCAGGCGGTATTGGGGAATAATAATGGTCAGATCATCGAAACCCTGGTCAAGGATGTGGTGGAGAATAGCTATGGTAACAATTTTGTCCGTTTCAGTAAGAACGTATCCGAGGCCCTTCGGTCGCTGAAGGAATTTAATTATGCGTATATCTATAAGAGTGAAAAATTGAAGATCAACCACGAACGGATTGCCCGTGGCTTCGAGATACTTTTTTCCGCTTTTCTCGGTGACCTCGAAAAAAACAGGGCGCAGAGCACGATCTTTACCGATTTTTTAAACGGAAAGTCAGAGCGATATCTGGACAATACACCTGATCCGTTAAAGGTCAGGGACTACATATCAGGTATGACCGACCGGTATTTTACCGAAATCCTGCGCCGGCAGATCATTCCGGAGGTCACTTTGGGTGACCTGTCGTAGGGAGGGACAGATCACAGTAGGCAGTAGGCAATTGGCCGTAGGCAATCGCATATAAGAAATCAGGAACCAGGATACAGGCCCCAGGTTACATCATTAAAGAGGCAAAAGGATCATCAAGAGGGCGTTTTATAGAAAAGTTGAATTGTCAGGTTGTTAGCATCTCCTTTCACGTCAACTCCTATGCCCTTTTACCTTGAACATTGAGCCATAAAATTTTGTGAAAGGAACCACCCATGCACCACACTGAAAAAGACAGACTGCTCTCAAAAATTGATGATTTGGAATCATCAGCAATCGACATATTGAGTGATCTGATCGGGATAGATTCCGTCGGCCCAAAAAATGACGGACCGGGAGAAGAAGGTAAGGCGGTTTATCTTGAGTCCTTACTCAGAGAGCTGGGCTTTAAGGATATAAAAAATTATCCTGCGCCCGATGAGCGCGTGACCGGTGGTACCCGTCCAAACCTGATTTGCCGGATCCCGGGAAGAGACCGCTCACGCACCATATGGGTCATCGCCCATACAGATGTCGTTCCGGCCGGAGATCTGAAAAAGTGGGCGACAGAGCCGTTTAAAGCGGTGGTCCGGGATGGCAAGGTCTTTGGGCGGGGAAGTGAAGACAATTTGCAGGGTCTTGTGTCAGGTCTCACGATGGCAAGAGCCTTTCTCGAAACCGGCATCACACCGGTCATTGATATTGCCCTGGCATTTGTCTCGGATGAAGAGACCGGTAGTGGTTTCGGCCTGGGTTTTCTGCTGAAACACCATGAGGACCTTTTTAATCCGAATGATCTGATCATTATTCCTGATGCCGGGGAGCCGGACGGCTCCATGATCGAGATAGCGGAAAAATCCATTCTGTGGCTTAAAATTATCACGCTGGGCAAACAGGTGCATGCGAGTGTCCCGCAGCACGGGATAAACGCTTTCAGGGCAGCGGCTGCCAGATCAACGAGAGAACAATGGCAAGCATAGCCAGGAGCGCGCCGGCGGCCACAAAGGCAACGC
>Ga0209536_100017212_pt1 | contig 10248 bp, 3 predicted proteins | sample DeeMarSeWOR28_12_FD_187461 | JGI IMG/M metagenome (GOLD analysis project Ga0209536, IMG submission 187461) | Marine sediment microbial communities from White Oak River estuary, North Carolina - WOR-2-8_12 (SPAdes) (version 2) | ecosystem: Environmental > Aquatic > Marine > Intertidal zone >... | reverse complement strand
CTACTGCGACAAATTGCCGCCTTCCTGGCCACCACGCTGGAGAACACCCGGCTATATTCCGAAGCGCAAGCGGCGCGGGCGGCCGCCGAAGCTGCCAACGAAGCCAAGAGCGCCTTCCTGGCCACTATGAGTCACGAAATCCGGACCCCGATGAACGCCATTATCGGCATGACCAGCCTCTTGTTAGACACCCCGCAAAATGAGGAACAGCAGGAATTCACTGAAACGATTCGCAACAGCAGCGAGTCGTTGCTAACCATCATCAACGATATCCTGGACTTCTCCAAGATTGAGGCCGACCGGTTAGAATTGGAGGACCAACCCTTTGACCTGCGAGAATGTGTCGAGGGCGCCCTTGATTTACTGGCAGCCAAAGCAACCGACAAAGGGTTAGAATTGGCCTATCTCATCTCGCCGCAAACGCCAGAGGCGATCATTGGTGATGTGACCCGCTTACGGCAGATCCTGGTCAATTTGCTCAGTAATGCGGTCAAGTTCACTGAAAAGGGTGAGGTGGTCGTGAATGTATCCACCGAACAGGTGACAGATCTCAAGCCAGAGGTGATGCTTGAGGCCGAACCATTCCCCACCTTCACGCTCCATTTTTCCGTGCGCGATACCGGCATCGGGATTCCGCCTGAGCGGATGAATCGACTTTTCCGCTCTTTTAGTCAGGTTGACGCCTCCACCGCCCGCCGCTACGGCGGTACGGGGCTGGGGTTGGCCATCAGCAAACGGTTGAGCGAAATGATGGGCGGCCGGATGTGGGTCGAGAGTGAAGGCATTCCCGGTAAAGGGACCACCTTTCATTTCACCATTCGGGCGGACGCGGCCGCTAAACCGGACCGGGCCTTCTTAGATGAACTCCAGCCGGAATTGGCGGGCAAGCGACTGCTCATTGTTGATGATAATGCCACGAACCGGCGCATCTTAACCTTGCAGGCTCAATCCTGGGAGATGATTCCCCAGGCTACCGGTTCACCCCAAGAGGCTTTGGCCTGGATTCGTCAGGGGCAAGCCTTTGATGCCATCATCCTGGATATGCAAATGCCGGAGCTGGATGGCCTGGCGTTGGCCGGGGAGATTCAAAAAGTACCCGGCGCCCGGTCGATACCCCTGGTGATGCTCACCTCTTTGGGCAGCCGAGAAACCAGCCGGCGCGCCAATGGAGAGACCATCGAATTTGCGGCCTATCTGTCCAAACCTATCAAACCATCCCAACTTTTTAACGTGTTTGTCGCCATTTTTAGCCAACAGCTCCAGCAGGTCCAGCCGTCGCCCACAAAGGCAAATACCCTGTTTGATGCCGGTATGGCCCAACGGCATCCGCTGCACATTCTGTTGGCCGAGGATCACCCTACCAATCAGAAATTAGCGTTGCGCTTATTGGAACGGCTAGGTTATCGGGCTGATGTGGCGGCCAATGGACTGGAAGTGCTGGCGGCCATAGAGCGCCAACATTACGACGTGATCCTGATGGACATGCAGATGCCGGAAATGGATGGGCTGGAAGCTGCCCGACAGATTCGCCGGCGGGAAGCCGAAGCAGGAGCCTCCCCGCTGCGCATCGTGGCCATGACGGCCAACGCCATGCAGGGGGATCGGGAGTTGTGCCTGATGGCCGGTATGGACGACTATGTGAGCAAGCCAATTCGGGTAGAAGAGTTGGTGAGCGCTCTGGACAAGGTACAAGGCCACGAAGTTGGTGATGCAGCAGAGGAACACGGGCACGACGGCGCAGCGATGCAAACAGACCCTAACTCGGAACCACCAACGGTGGCTAACCAAGTGACGATAGACCAGGAGTCGGTTTTGGATATGGCCGCCCTCGAAAATCTGCTGGACCTGATCGGGGATGAACCGGCGTTTTTCACAGAAATGGTCGACAGTTACCTGGAGACAACCCCCCCTTTGTTGGTCGAGTTAAATCAAAGCCTGGGCAACGGCGATGCAACCACATTCCGCCGGGCGGCCCATACGCTCAAATCGGGTAGCGCCGACTTTGGGGCGATGACCCTAGCGAAACTGTGCGAGCAGTTGGAGGAGATGGGCAAAGCGGGCACGCTGACCGGGGCCGATGCTCTGGTGGCCCAGGCAGAAGTCCTTTACGAGCAGGTGAAGATAGCGCTGACGCAACTGCGCAACCAACAGGATTGATTGATGAAACGTCTGAATTTTAGCCCGACGCTGCGATTTAAACTCATTACGGCCTTCGTCATCGTGGCTCTGGTCCCGTTGGGTTTATTGGCTATCTTCAATGGACGGACCACCCAACAAGCGCTCATCGACGATGCGAACCAGGCTCTTTTTGCCGTGGCCTCCCAAACCACGGCTAGCCTGGACACCTTCATTAGTAGTGAACTCAATGCCATTGAAACAGAGGCGCAGTTGCCGGCCCTGGTGGAATACTTGAGTATGCCCCCTACGGCACGAGCGGGCAGTGCCCAGGAGCAGGAGGTCTTGGCCCTCTTGCGCGCCCTCACCCGTAAAAGTCCCCACATTACCTCTTACGCCCTGCTGGATAGTCGGGGTGTGGCTGTCGTTGATACGGTGGCCACGGAGATCGGTCTGGATAAATCGGACCGTGAATATTATCAGGTTTTTCAAACCGGCAATATGGACATGCACGCCTATGTTTCGCCGATTCTGGTGGCGTCCACCGGTGAGGCCGCTCTGTACTTTAGCAGCCCGGTTTACAACGCGACCGAGGAGGTGATTGGCGTCCTGCGGATTCGCTATAGTTCTGACGTGCTGCAAGAATTGCTCGCCAAAAAGAACAACCAGGCCGGGCCGGGCTCCTTCGGGGTCCTCTTTGATGAGTACCATATCCACCTGGCCCACGGCATCGAACCGAATGTAAATTTCATTCCCATTGTACGCTTCGAACCGGAGGTGACGGCCGACCTCATCGCCAGCCAGCGCTTGCCAGATTTGCCCGACGACGAATTATTTATTATGCAATTGGACGACCTCGAGGAGCATTTGTCTAACCCGGAAACCCAGCGGTTTTTTGAGGCAGAAGATATTGCCACCGGCGATCTGATGAATCAAGTGGCTATTGCCAAGATGGAAACGCAGCCCTGGCTGGTCACCTTTTTTCAGCCACAGGAGATATTTCTGGCTCCGGTTAAGGCTCAGACCCGGGCCACTCTGGTGCTGGCCGGGATTATTGCCGTGATTGCCGTTGGCGTAGCGGTCGGTATGGCCCAATGGTTGGTTAAACCCATTGTTCACCTGACCGGCAAAGTTACTCAGTTTACGGCCGGTGAATTGAAGGCCCGGGCCAACATCGAATCTGGAGACGAAATAGGAATCCTGGCCCTCAGTTTTAACACGATGGCCGAACAGGTTGAGGATCTGCTGACCGGACTGGAACAGCGCACCCAGGAACTGGAAACCAGCCAGCGGGTCAGTCTGGCGCTAAGTGAGATATCCAGAGCAGTAATCGATCCCGCCCTCCTGTTGAGAGAAACGGTCACCCTGTTGGAGGACCGATTTGACCTCTTCGTTTGTTTCTACCTGCTGGATGAGACGACCGACAAATTGGTGCTGCGGACCGGTTCCAACCAAGCGGACCAGAGACCGGATGAATATTGCATTGCACTTGACGCCGACCAGGACATCGTAGCCCGCGCCGCCCGTGACCAGGAAACGATTCTGGTTAATGACGTCACCGCTGAACCGGAGTTGCGTTCGAGCTCGCTTCAGCCTGAGAGTCGGTCGGCGATGGCCATTCCGCTGCTGGCCCGTGATGCTCTGCTGGGGGTGCTTGATATCCAGTCAGAGCAGGCCAAGCGCTTTAGTCGGGCCGATCGGGAAACTTTCAACACCTTGGCCGCTCATATTGCCACGGTGCTCGAGAACTCCCATCTCTTTGAAGAGGCCCAACTTGCCAAAGAAACGGCCGAAGGCGCCACCGCCTACCTGACGACGATTATTGATAACCTGGTCGATGGACTGCTAGTCACAGATCCAACGGGCAAAATCACCCACGCCAACCCGGCTCTCTCCGAGATGTTTGCGTTGGGTAATGTCGATCTCATCGCCAAAGACAGCCAGGCTATCTTCAACTCACAGGTCTCAGATTTGATGACTCAGGCCAGGGAACACCCGACCGAAATCTTTACCGCCGAGATAGAGCTGGCTGAAAATAGGGTGGGGACCGCCGTGGCCACCGCCATTCGAAAAAACAATACCACCCCGGAAGATTCGGCCAACGGTTCGATCGGGTCGGTCACGCTCATCAGGGATATCACCGAACAGAAGCGGGCTCAGGAACTACTGGAGGATTACAGCCACACGCTGGAGAATGAAGTGGCCGAACGGACCAGCCAGCTGGCCGAAGTTACCCGCCAGGCTCAGGAGGCCCGCATGGCTGCGGACGCAGCCAACGAGGCCAAGAGCGCTTTTCTGGCCAATATGAGCCACGAAATTCGCACGCCGATGAATGGGGTAATCGGCATGACCAGCCTGCTGCTCGACACCAGGCTAGACCGAGAGCAGCGGGATTTCACCGAGACCATTCGGGACAGCGCCGATGCCCTGCTGACCATCATCAACGATATTCTCGACTTCTCCAAGGTCGAGGCCGGCAAAATGGAGTTGGAAAATCAGCCCTTTGACCTGCGAGAGTGTCTAGAGAGCGCCCTGGAGCTGCTGGCGACCAAAGCGTCGGAAAAGGGGCTGGATTTGGCCTATCTGATCGAGCCCGACACCCCGGAGTCCATTGCCGGTGACGTGACCCGGCTGCGCCAAATTTTGATCAACCTGCTCAACAACGCCGTCAAATTCACGGAAGAAGGCGAGGTAGTGGTGCTGGTCAACAGTCGTCGGAGAACAGAAGGGCCAACCGACAAAGAGATGTATGAATTACATGTCGCCGTCCAAGATACCGGCATTGGCATTCCGCCAGATCGGATGGATCGCCTCTTCCGGTCCTTCAGCCAGGTAGATGCTTCAACCACCCGCCGCTACGGGGGCACCGGGCTGGGTCTGGCTATTAGCAAGCGGCTCAGCGAGCTGATGGGTGGCCGGATGTGGGTAGAAAGTGAAGAAGGGGTTGGCACAACCTTTAATTTTACGATGCAGGCTGAAGCGGTGCCCAATCAGACCTATCGCTACCTGCACGAGGTCCAGCCCCAGCTAAATGACAAACAAGTTTTGATTGTAGATGATAATGCCACCAACCGGCGCATCCTGACCCTGCAAGTAGAATCCTGGGGTATGCTGCCGGCCGTGACCGCCTCGGCGGTGGAGGCGCTGGCCTGGGTTCGCCGGGGTGACCCGTTTGACCTGGCGATTCTGGATATGCAGATGCCGGAGATGGACGGCCTGATGCTGGCCACCGAGATTCGGCAAGAGCGTGACGCCCGGAATTTACCCCTGGTGATGTTGACCTCCTTGGGCGGCCGGGAAACGCTGCCCGCGACGGTTCTGGACGAAGCCGATTTTGCCGCGTTTATGACCAAGCCGATCAAACCTTCGCACCTCTTTGATGCCCTGGTCAATATTTTCAGCGAGCAGCCGACCCGCGTCCGGCGGCGGCGGGAGCCGACCGGCGAAGCGGCCTTTGACCCCGGCCTGGGGGAACGGTTGCCGTTGCGCATCCTGCTGGCCGAAGACCACGCCACCAATCAGAAGCTGGCCCTGATGCTTTTGAAACGCCTGGGCTACCGGGCCGACGTTGCGGCCAATGGCCTGGAAGCGCTCGAGGCCCTAGAGCGTCAACCGTATGACGTGGTGTTAATGGATATGCAGATGCCCGAAATGGATGGCCTGGAAGCGACCCGCCACATTCTCCAGCGCTGGACCGACGAGCAAAGGCCGCGCATCATTGCCATGACGGCCAACGCCATGGAAGGGGACCGGGAAACCTATTTGGCCGCCGGTATGGATGACTACGTCAGCAAGCCCATCCGGGTGGAGGAACTGGTCAGAGCCTTGAGTGAATCCCGCCCGACGGCAATGAGCGGTGACGGTGAAGGATCAACCACGGAAAATGTCGAACGGAACCCCACCGAAACAAGCCAGGCCAAAGAATCGGCGAGCGATGCTCAACAGATACTTGACCCGGCCGCGCTGGAGACTTTGCTGGAACTGGTCGGCGGCGAGAAAGCCCTGGTGGCTGAGCTGATTGACAGTTTTCTGGAAGAGGCCCCCCCTCTGTTCACCCAACTGCGCCAATCGGTAGAACAAGGTGATGCCGCGGCTCTGCGGATGGCGGCGCACACCATCAAATCGAGCAGCAACGATTTTGGGGCCACTACCCTGGCCGAGTTATGCCGTGAGCTGGAAGAAATGGGGAAAAACGGCACGTTGGAGGGCGCAGCACAGTTGGTGGCTCAGGCCGAGACCGAGTATGAACAGATCCAGGCGACATTGAAGACAATCCGAGATGAGGAAATAACCGATGACAAACGAACAGGGCCACATCCTGGTGGTGGATGATTACAAGACAAATCGCCTCAAGCTGTCGATGGGGCTAAAAAAGCAAGGACATACTGTTGCCCTGGCCGAAAATGGCCGGCAAGCCCTGGATATGCTCCGGGCCGAGTCCTTTGATGTGGTGTTACTTGATATCATCATGCCCGAAATGGATGGTCACCAGGTCTTGGAGCATATGAAAAGCGACAAAAACCTGCGTGATATTCCGGTCATCGTAATCTCCGCGCTGGACGAAATGGAAAGCGTGGTCAAGTGTATCGAAATGGGTGCGGAGGATTATCTACCCAAACCCTTCGATCCGATCTTGCTCAAGGCTCGCTTGGGGGCCAGTTTACGGAAGAAAAAGCTGCGAGATCTGGAAGTAGCCTACCTGCAACAAGAGGTGATGTTAAGACAGAGTGAAAAGTTGGCCACGCTGGGCAAACTTAGCGCCGGTATGGCCCACGAGCTCAATAACCCGGCCGCCGCCACCCAACGGGGAGCAGAGCAGGTGCGGAAAGCATTTTTCCGGTTGCAGCAATCTCACTTCAAAATAGGGGAGTTGGGTCTCTCCAGCGCCCAGTTGTCCGCCCTGCTGGAGCTTGACCAATTGGCCCAGGAGCGAGCCAAAGAACCGGTCGATCTGGACTCTCTCGACCGCAGCGACACCGAATATGAGATCGAAACCTGGCTGGAAGAGCGGGTGGTTGAGAATGCCTGGGAATCTGCCCCGACCCTGGTAAATCTTGGCCTGAACACCGACAAGCTGGCCGCGCTGACCGATGAGTTCACCATCGATCAGCTCCCGGCTGTAATCGCTTCGGTTAGCAGTACCTATACCATTTATAATCTGCTTGAGGAAATGAGCCAGGGGGCTGAGCGTATTTCCGAGATCGTCAATGCCCTAAAATCCTATACCTACCTCGACCAGGCGCCAATACAATCTGTCGATGTTCGCCAGGGGTTGGACAATACCCTGGTCATGTTTCGCAGCAAGTTAAAAACAGGGATTGTTGTCCACCGGGAGTATGCCCCAGATTTACCCCAGATTCAAGCCTACGGGAGCGAGCTCAACCAGGTCTGGACCAACATTATCGACAACGCCATTGGGGCTCTGGGCGGCCAGGGCGATATCTACCTGCGAACCCGCCAGGAAGAGCCATGGGTCATTGTAGAGATTGAGGATACCGGCCCCGGCATTCCGGAAGACGTCCAATCAAAAATCTTTGATCCCTTTTTTACCACCAAACCGCCCGGTGAAGGAACCGGCCTGGGCTTGAATATTAGCCATAACATCATCGTGCATAAACACAATGGCAAGATCGAGATATCCTCACAGCCGGGGAAGACCTGTTTCCAAATCAAACTTCCGATCAACGGAGAGAATATTTAATGGAACCTTGTCTGGATCACCGCTGAGGCGGGGCCAGGGGCAAAGCAACAACTTTTTGGGAGAAGAACATCCTTATGACCAAACCAATCATTTTAACCATTGACGACGAACCCCAGGTACTCAACGCCGTCGAGCGCGATTTGAGGCAGCATTATCGGGGCGACTATCGCATTATCAAAGCCGGCTCCGGCGCGGAGGCGCTCGAGACAATCCAACGGCTGAAGCAACGTAATGTGCCGGTGGCGCTGTTGCTGGCCGACCAGCGGATGCCATCGATGAGCGGAACTGAGTTTCTGGCAGAGGCGCGCCAATTCTATCCTGAGGCGCGCAAGGTACTGCTCACAGCCTATGCCGACACCCAAGCCGCGATCACCAGCATCAACACGATCGGGCTGGACCACTACCTGATGAAACCGTGGAATCCGCCCGAACAAAATCTCTACCCGGTCCTGGATGACTTGCTGAGCGATTGGTTGGCCACCGTCCCCATACCCTACGACGGCATTCGGGTGGCGGGTACCCTCTGGTCGGCCAGTTGCCACAACGTTAAAGATTTCTTGGCTCGCAGCCAAATACCCCATCAGTGGTTAGACATTGAAAAGGATGAGGAAGCCAGGGCCCTGGTGGAAGCTGTCAACAAAGATCAGCATCGGTTGCCGGTAATATTTTTCCCTGATGGAAGCACGTTAATCAATCCGGACACTAAAATTCTGGCCGAAAAAGTCGGGTTGCGGACGCAGGCGACCCAGCCCTTCTATGAATTAATTATCATCGGGGCCGGGCCGGCAGGGTTGGCCGCAGCCGTGTACGGCGCTTCTGAAGGGTTGCACACCATCCTGATTGATAAAGAAACGACCGGCGGGCAGGCCGGCACCAGCTCGCGCATCGAAAACTACCTGGGGTTTCCCAACGGCCTGAGTGGGGCTGATTTGGCCCGGCGAGCTACGGCCCAGGCGGCCCGCCTGGGGGCAGAGATATTGACAGCCCAGGAGGTGACACGGGTCCGTGTCGAGGATCCTTTCCGGTTTGTGACGCTCAGCGACGGCACAGAGTTGAGCTGCAAAGCGCTGTTGATTGCCACCGGCGTGTCTGTGCGAGAACTCAAAGTGCCGGGCATCGAGGCTATTACCGGCGCCGGAGTGTACTACGGGGCCGCCTTGACCGAAGCGGCCCATTACCAGGGCGAGCATTTCTACGTGGTCGGTGGAGCCAATTCGGCCGGTCAAGGGGCAATGTTTTTCTCCCGCTACGCCGGCAAAGTGACCATGTTGGTGCGGGCCAGTTCGCTAAAAAAGGGGATGTCCCAATATCTGGTCGATCAGATCGAGGAAACGCCCAACATCGAGGTTATGACTCGAACCGAAGTCATCGAGGTGCATGGCCAGGACCGCCTGGAAGCGATTACCATCAAGAACAATGATACGGGTGAGAGCTGCACCAAACCGACCCCGGCTATGTTCATTTTTGTCGGGGCAGTGCCTCACACCGACCTGGTCGCGGATGTGGTGGAGCGAAATCATTCCGGGTTCATTATCACCGGGCCGGATTTAATTCGCCGTGGTCGCCGTCCAAAGAACTGGCGGCTAAAGCGGGACCCCTATTTGTTGGAGACCAGCGTGCCGGGCATCTTTGCCGCGGGCGACGTGCGGCACAATGTGGTCAGGCGGGTAGCCTCGGCGGTGGGGCAAGGCTCGATGGCCGTCAGCTTTGTCCATCAATACCTGGAGACGGTGTAAGCCAACGACCGGCCGAATATATATCTTCGATCAACTGTATAGCTTGCGGTAAAGCGGAGGCGGTTCAGCGCATACCCCCTGGAGATAAAAGGAGGCGATATGCCAGCGAACAACCGAACGGAACTTAACTTGATGATGAACCAGATTGAAGAGCTGTGGGGCCACCTGGACACCCTATTCAAACGCTTGAATGAAACGGGGGGCTGGGATCAAAAGCATGGGCCAGACTGGACCTTTGCCGACTTCCCTTATCACCTGGCCTACTGTAACCGGGATCTGGTGGGCCGGCCTATCGAACTGGGTCGTGACCTGCCCAAAGAAGAGCAGGAACTTATCACCAGCCCAGAGGCACTGCCCGACTGGAATGTGCGGAAGTTTGCCGAGCGACCGGCGGGACAGTCCGCCGCGCAATCGGTGGCACAGTGGGCCGATTCGTGTGATACCCTGCGTCGCCTGACCGCAGAGATGACGGACGCCGACCCGGAGCGGCCCGCCTGGATGCCGCTCTTTATGGGCTGGGGCACCGCCGGTATTAGCCTCGATTTCTGCCGTGTCCACGATTGGAGCGAATTCACGCAACTGCGGGTGCATATGGGCCTCACCAAGCCGGTTCCCAGCCCGGCGGTCACCCGCGCCGTTTTGACCGGCGCCTTGAATTTCATGCCGATGTTCCTCAACAAAGAAGCCGCCGGCGAC
>Ga0209536_100017211_pt1 | contig 10249 bp, 7 predicted proteins | sample DeeMarSeWOR28_12_FD_187461 | JGI IMG/M metagenome (GOLD analysis project Ga0209536, IMG submission 187461) | Marine sediment microbial communities from White Oak River estuary, North Carolina - WOR-2-8_12 (SPAdes) (version 2) | ecosystem: Environmental > Aquatic > Marine > Intertidal zone >... | reverse complement strand
CACGATCGCCTGAAATACACCAATGCCAAGAGCGACATCATCTGGGAAATCATGGTCCGGGCAAACGCATGGGCGCAGAAGACCGAATGGGAACCCGGGCCATCGGACATGTGACCCGGATCTCTTGCCACAGAGCACACCGAGAGCACAGAGCGTGCGACGCAATAGGCCAGGGATACGTCCCGCCCGCCGGTCATGGTGGCGGGGTAGGGTCCCGCGCTGAAAACGCGCCGCCTCGTAAGAGGCGCAACATACCAGCCCAGTGCAACGCGCTGGGTTTCAGTGTACAATATTGATGCAGCCCTGTAAGGGCGCAACATCCAACGAGCCGTGTAAACACACCTACTCTGGAAACCGCGCGCGTAAGACTATGTTGGAAGATGAGAACACAGCTTCCGCGGGAAAAGAGAAGATTCTCACCCTTCCTTTTGTCCTTTTCGCAGGAATCCCGATCCTCTTGGCCGTCCTCGCAGTTGCGGGCGTCATCTACTGGCGATGGGATGCGGATCACAACAGGGGCCATCACTACGGATACTGGGGGCAGTTCAATCGCACCAAGAACGCTCTCAAGTCGCTGCCCGGCGTCAGAATCACCAAATCGTTGGCAAATGAGGACATCACCCTCGAGGAATTTGGCTTCAACATCGAGGTAGAAGGCAAGCCGGTGTTGCTTCGATTCGGCGAATCAGACCCCATTCGAAAGTTGAAGGGCGACGATCTGGTGGCAGCATTGAGTGAGAGAATACAGGCACAGAAAATACTTTTACTTTTATTACATGTAGCCCAGGGCGCGTAGTTTTTCCATGATCTCTTCTTTCTCTTGAGACCGGCCTGCACGCTCTGGTGTATTGTCAAGGTCCTGTTCCCAGGCAGGAATATCTGAAGCCTTCGCCGTTGAGCCTTTAGCGCCGAGTGATCGATAACCCTGGTAGTAAAGGGAGCAAAATGGGATTTTGTATTTGACGATGGTATTCCAAACATCTCGTTCCTTAAAATGTAAGATTGGCTGCACCCGTGTGTGATCCGGGTCTGCTCTAAGGCTGAAATAATCCTCTGCCCTTCTCGCTTCCTGCTCGTCCCAACGAATAGCTGTGGATACTGCCTTAACTCCATTAACCTCAATAAAGACTTTCATTGCGACCGTTTTCATGAGATGGTTGCCCACGTAAGACTCGGGCTCGAAAGTGAAAGTATCCTCAGTAAAGCCCAGCTTTTCAAGCTCTCTGCGGTTCCTCTCATTTAAATCTGCCACTCGAATGGCGTCACCCAGGTTATCTGCCTTTTCGCTAACATCCGTATTCTTTATTATATTCAAGTCAATGTCCCATTCACGCCTTACTTGATTCACTAGATCAAAAATTTCATCGAAAACGTGACCCTCGTCAATAAAAATAGCCCTCGGCATAGACTCGCCTGACTCTTTACACGCTTCTCGGTAAAGCCAGAGCATGGTGGTGCTGTCTTTACCCCCGGTCCAAGCAAGGTAAAGTTCATCCCGGGAGAATTTTGCAAGCGCCTGCTTAATAATCTCTTTGGAATGCTCAATTTTTTCACTCAGTGACAGCTGCATCAACCGCTCCCGTTCATCATTCTTCATCCTCTGCCCTCCTTGGACATTTCTTGCCCCGGATGTACCTCAAACATCCGAACTACTCTAGCGTATATCAGGAACAGGGTTTTACAAGATGAGCCAAGCTAAATGACAACTTTGAACAGGCTCTTGAGAGAAAAGGCGAATACTAACGTAAGGATCAAATAAAGAACCAGAGAGTCAAGATTCCAAATGAAAAAATGATATCGCGCTCGCTTGTACTTAATTGATATGGATTTGACAAACGAATTACCTTGTAAGAAGCCTTCTGCATTGTTCACCAAGCCGCTCCAAAGTGACCACTTCACCTTAACGGGCGAAAACCTCTTTGCGCCATTATCTGTAATGACCTTTTTTTCAATAATCTTCTCCCTCCCCCCTCGAATGCCGACGCGAATAGAGCCCTCACCGTCTTCGCCATCGCTTACTACTCTTCCCCGCCAGAACACTGCTCGTTCTGAAGGAATTCGCAAGGGTGCCGTTTCTATTTGAATTCCTGAAGATGTTTGACAGTAAATGTTGTCCAAATAGTTGGCGCTATTGACCTTTGCCGTATTTTCATCTAATTCAGCCCTTATAATGAAGCTTTCATTTTTTTCTAGGGGGGTGTAACCAGTTCTATTGTTAAGCTGAACAGTTAATATAATGAGAGGAATGCAGATCACCATGAAAGGGATTATTGTTTGTTTTATGTATAACAAATTATACTTGAAGATATTTAGAATACTCAAAATTAAAAGAAGCAATTTATCTTTATAAATACGCATTTGTAACATATTGGCATATATAAGGTTTTTATTTTTCTGAATTTTTACTTGATTTGATGTTAATTTAAACAATAGCAAAAATATTATAGAACTGAACAAGCTAATTAGTATTATATAGATATATCTCTCCGCATAAGATGAATCGAAAGAAATTATATCAAATAGATTGTTGAGAATTGTTATTACTTCTTGCATTATTTGAATATGATGGACGTGTCAGGAACACATCATTTCTACATATGCAATGATAGATAAATCGCCAATTTATTGAGATACCTCTACACCTCGCAATGTTAAAAGAGCTTCATTCAATGAGGAATTATGAAATATAACCCAAACCTCTCAATTGTTCTTTTACTTTTTCGTCCTCATCATTACCTTGTGCGGCATTTACCTCGCGCTCCAAAAGGTGCGCTACGTATTCGTCCACTGAAGAGTACCCAATCTCTTGGGCAAAATCTTTTGCTTTCTGATAAAGTTCTTTGTCAATTTTAACTTTCGGCATCAAGAACTCCTTTTCTTGGGTTAGATTCTATAGAGAGTCTCCCCCTGGATCTCAGAAGGTTTAGGAATTTTAAACTCCTCTAGGATTGTCGGAGCGATATCGCAAAGATTTGGATTCCCTTTGCTAACACTCCTGTTTGTGATGAGAATGGCAGGGACTAGGGATGGATCTACGCAGTGGTCGCCGCTCCACTTGTCGAGGTTATCTGAGACCACCTCTGGGGTAAAGCTGCCGAGAATGCTTTTCCATGAGGTTCTATAGCCAAGACTCCAGCCCACAATAAGGTCCGGTGCATGGGGGTTCAGGCTTCTTTCGTTCTCTGGTACGATCCACACCCTCGATATCATTTTGTCTCCGGTGTCCGGATCAACCAACCCCAACAACTCGTGCCGAAGACTCTCCCGGAGCCTTCCTGCCTGACTTTCCAAGACGGCGCCATTTCTCTCCCGTCCCCTTATATTGAGATAAACTGAATTTATCCCTAAGTTATAGGCCCCGGTTCTCGACCAATTCACGTTAGCAAAGAAATCGCCCTCTCCCGACGACTTGCCGTTATTAAGAGCGAGATAGCCGTTCTCCAACAGCCAGGTATTAACATTCACCTGCCTACGAAATGGTGAAAAGCCATGATCAGACATAATTATGAGGCTGAATTTGGGATCGTCAATATCGTACAGTCTCAGGATCTCTCCCAGCATCGCATCTATCTTGGTGTAAAACATTCTCAAAGTGTTTCCGTATTTCCGGTGGAGTTCAGGTTCATACAGTGGATGTTGGGTGTCTATGGTGCGCCAGTACATATGGGCGTTCTGGTCAAGACTTGAAAAATAGAAAAAGAGCAAACCATGGTCCAGCTTCCGAAAGCGTTCAAGCTCAAAATAGAGGAGTCTCTTTCTTTCCTCAATAATCTGGTTCGCGAGCTCCAGGTACTCGTCTTCATTGAAAATACCTTCTGAGAGCGCTTTTGTATCTTCAGGAAACCCCTGGGTGTAAAAAAAACCATTTTTTTCTGTCAGCACCTGTCCGTAAGCTTCTGAGGAGACAACTGGAACTGCAGGCTCGGACGGATCGATATTAATGGGCGAGACGTACATACAAAAGTGTGAGTGTACCCTCTTCACATAAATCTTACAAATGCCTTTCACATCAAAGAGTGACCCTAGCATAGGGAAGGCTAACTGCAGCCATCCGCTCCACTCTCCCTCTCGAAGCAGGAGTTCATGTTTATCAATAGTGATCCGGACCACCGGGCTGCTTTGGTCTCGCCACACTCTGATTGGTAGGACAGACTCTGGGTTGCCTTTTCTGAAGGTGTTAGCCGGGCCTGGCAGTTGCATTAATGCTTGATTTTGCCTGAATACCACCGGCATTATCCGACCACCCGTGACGTCCTTTTTGAATTGCTCCAGTGCTGTGGTAAAGACAGTAAAGTTTCCGTATCCCCCACGCAGATCAGGGGTGCCCATTCCTGAAACCATATCGACCTTACCGCTCTTGCACGGAAAGTTGACCGGCATTTTGAAAAGGGTGGCAGGGATGTCGCGATCCGCCAAGTACTCCCAGAAAGGTTTACCTCGCCGGAGAAGCTCCGTCTTCCCCCTTGAAAGTGGAATAGCATTATCACCGATATATAATATTCTCGCTGGAGGGGTGACCCGGGAAGTGGAAAGGTAGGGTACCATGGTCTTTTGATCCCGATGAATGAAATCGTATATCCCGTGGACTGCTGTCGTCCCCCCCACGATCACATTCGACCAGGCCACCGGACTTTGGGGAGGGTTGCTGGTGCCAAGGGCCAGCATACTGCCTCTTTCAACCACTTTCTGCAAGTTGGGCATAAGCCCCTGACGCATATAAACGTTTGTTAGGTGAACATCCATACCGTCGATCCCAAGTACAAGGACCTTTTTTTTCCCCTCGGCACCATGCAAAGGCCGCCACAAAGGAAAAAGTGAGCATCCGACTCCAAAAGCCAGTGACTTTTTTAGAAATTGTCTCCTGTTCATTGGGAATCCTCTTTGCGGATAAAATGAGTTCTATTCACTACATTCGCACCCGAAGGGTTAGAAACGATACAATGAAATAAAGATACTAGTAATGATATCAATAACTCTCATCTCTTTCTACTTTCCAGGCATTGCACGAGAAGGGATGAATCGGATGTAAAGCAGAAATCCAATAGCCCTGTGAATTAATCTGTGGTTGTTACGCAATGATGATTAGGGCGGGCTTAGGGTAAGAACCTTGCCGTCGTGGAAGCCCTGTGGGGCTGATCCGAAAAGGCTTAAAATGGTTGGAGCGAGATCAACGAGCGCAACCGTTTTATCTTCGAGCTTCCAATTGGAGAAGAACACACCCGGTACGAGCTCAGGATCAATACTGTGATCCCCGCTCCAGCTTTTGGTGTTGTCCTCTATTACCTGATCGGTGATCATACCGATGGCCGAGTTCCAAGAAGCGCGGTAACCTGAAGCATATCCGATAAACAAGTCCGGGGCTTCCTCCACATAGGGCCCCTTCAGAACCTCTTGGGCCAACATGCAGCGCCGGATAGGTTTGGAACCTTTCCTCTCATCTCTCAGAGTCTCGAGCTTCTCTTTGATTTCCACTTGCAATGCTAAACGTTCCTGACCAGGGTTAACAATGCCGAGTTTTTCCCGTCCGCGCACATTGACAAAGATGCCAGCGAGGCCGTAAGCGAACGCCCGGGTGCGCGACCAGTCCACCTGCGCAAACCACTTATCTCCGGGTGTCGCCCCATCTTTTAGAACGAGATAGCCTTCTTGCCACAGCCAGGTGTTTACATTCACCCCCCATTTGAAAGGTTTAAAACCGTGGTCAGAAATGATCATCAAGAGCTCATCTTCGCCTATCTTTTGGAACACCTCACCGATAAGCTCGTCCATCTTCCTATACAGATGCTCAATGGTGTCTTTGTGCTGTTCCGTGTCCTTATCTTTGTTTGCCGGATGGTCGTCATCGAGGTAGCGGAAGAACATGTGTTGGATACGGTCTGTGGTGTCGAAGACAGTGACGATGAAACCGTCTTTGTTCTTCCGGAGGGCATCTACAAGCTGTGTTTTCCTCTCCTCGTAGATGTCATAGGCCTGCTTGAGAAAGTCCTTTTCGTCAAGCACCCGCTCATTCAAAGCCCACGTGTCTTCGGCGAGTCCAAGAGTAGCAAACGGGCCGTAGAGCTTTGCAAGGCTCATGGCAAAATAGAATGGATGGGATACCGGAAGAGCCGGCTTTTCGGGATCTATATTGATGGGGGTCATGTAGATTTTCAAATACGGCTCTAACTCAGTCAGCAGAAACCGCGCAATCCCGGAAATACGCTGGCGGAATCCTGCTTTGAAAGTGAGCTTTACCCAGGATGAGTACTCGCCTTTCTTTAGGTTCATCCGTTTGCCGTCGATTTTCAATCTGACCCCTTCAGCACCAGGGTTCACCTCTCCCTCGAACGGCAGGGTAAGGCTGCGGGAGTTTCCGTCCGATCCGATTGTCGGCCCGGGGATTGCACCTCGAAACCGACTGCCCTGCATAGTGATGCTGACAGTTGTTCCTTGTGCAGCGCCGCACTCCTCCTCACCGTTACTGTCCGCAGTAAAACAGGTGAATGACCCTTGGGTACCTCGCAAATCCGGAGCACACATGGCAGACAGGCAGGTGCCATAGAATTTCTCAGGAGGAAAAGTGATGGGTACGCGCAGCACAGAACTAAATACACCGAAGTCACCGAGGATTTTCCAAAACGATTTACTCTTTCTCAAAAACTTGACGCTGGTCCGACGAAGCGGAATTCGGACTGGCCCAATTTTTATGCTTTTCTCAGTCGAACCTATGTGCGCCGATGATAATACAGGGGAATAGTATTTGGGGTCCCTAGTATAGAAGTCGAAAATACGGTGTTTTCCAGGGTTAACTCCTGTCGAGAAGGTGGACCAGGCGACCGGTGAAATAGAAGGCATTGTCGTTCGTAGGGGCCGAAAACTTCCAGACTCTTTAAGTTTTTGTAAGTTGGGAAGCAAGCCTCTTTTCATGTATCGGCTCGCAAGTCTTGGATCCATCCCGTCCAAACCAATTACCACAGCGCGTCTTACCTTCCTCCTACCAAATGATTGCCGTCGTTTAAGATATAGCCATAAAGCCCTGATGGGCCAAATCACAATGCTCATTAGGGCGATGATTCCGGTAAGAAAAAGAATAAGAAAAGACGAAACCACTGCAAATCCAGCACCTGGTCCAATATAAGCGTAAGCGATAGAATATCCGCAAAAGACAGATAGCGTAACGAGAAAAAAAATGATAAATCTTCTGCTCATTCTTATGCCCTCACTCCACATCACTCAGCCCCGAAATCTCTTTTCCAATTACTACTATGTACCCCGGAAATCACAAATATCCCAATTCCTTTAAACGCTTTATCTGTTCAAGATCCACGGCATTTGATCTTTCCTCGGATTCACTGACAGATTCGAGGCTAGACTGTCCCTCACTGAAGAACTCACCAAGGTGGTGATCGAGGACTCGTTCTAATCTATTATAAACAGGAAAATATTTTGGAGCTGTTTGCCTTCCGCGGAGATTAACATTCTCTCCCAAGTCATCCTCAAGATTATACATTTCAAGAAGAGTTTTCGTTCTGTCAGCAAACATTCTAGATCTCGGTTTTCGAATAAGCTTGTATCCCTCAAAAATAACAGCGAACATCTGAGTATTTAGCTCCTCAGAAAATACCGCCCTGTCCTCCCATCTGTTGCCTTTCACCAAAAGCGGAAAAAGGCTTCTCCCTGTGAAATCTTCTCTTTCATTCAATCCAATTATTGATAACATGCTAGGAGCAATATCAATCGTCTGTACAGAAGCATTCACTTTCCGTTCCCCGTTAAAAACGTCGCGTAAGCCCTTAGGTGGCTTTATAATAAGCGGAATTTTAATTTGACTGTCATGTAAACTGCCGCCATGACTCCATGACCTGAAATGGTTACTGTCGTGAATATCTCCAAACCCCTCACCATGATCAGATGTTATTATTATCCATGACTCATCATAGATTCCCATATCTTTTAATTTACCAAAAAATTTTCCAATTAAACTATCACTGTAAAATATAGCACTGTCATAAAGGTCTACAATGTATTCCACTCCATCAGGAGGCATTATTTTCCCTCTTATAATCTCATATCTCGGATCGTTCCATATATCCTTAGCTTGTAAAGTAATATGATCAATTAATCGAGCTTCATCTCTTTTAAAATTACCCTTCACATACTGTGAATGAAATGGCTTTTCCAGGTAATAATCGTGAATCTCATATGTATGGAAAAAAAGAAACATAGGAGCTTTTGGACTATCTTCGATAACCTTTATAAGTAAATCCAAACTCTTATCGTCCAATTGCTTAATTTCTTCAATATGATAATCAAAACCCCTGTTAAAACCATAACGGGAGTGCACATAGGCCCCTCCTGTAAAAGCAACTGTAATAAAATTTTGAGATTTAAACGCCTCTGTGACATAGAAATAAGGCCCTTCGTATCCTTTAAACAAACCATTATCCCATGTTCTCAGCACTATCTGGTGCTGACTAGGGTATAATGAGGTGAACAAACTAGTATGAGTAGGCAGAGTCCAATTAGAGTTGCTAAAAGTATTTTTAAAAATGAATGACTCTGAAGCCACTGCATCAATGTTTGGCGAAACATCTCTTTTATATCCATAACATCCCAAATGATCAGCCCGTAAAGCATCTAGACTAATTAAAATGACACTGTCTTTCAAATCCTTTTCACGCACCTTACTTGTCGAGTATTCAATCGGAGATTTAATGAAGAACAAGGATGGATTGTTCTGGTCAAGAGAAATACGCATGATTTTGGGTTTATTCTCTAGATCATCAACTCTATACTCGCTGACAATCACTTCTGTCTCGTCTGATATTGGGTATCTTCCCACTGAAAGCAACTCCTGCTCATCACCCAAAACTTCAACCTTAATCTCTTCATCAAGCTTTTCCGATTTATCCACAAGATAAATTTCGCTTCTTATAACAACACCCTCACCTACCTCCGTTAGATTTATATCGGTTACTTTAGCCTCTGCGAACCATCCTTTGTCAACGCGATTTGCCCCTTTCGGCAGCGCTATATCCATATATGTAGAGACTATCGATTCATGTTTCTCTGCAAACTCTGCATTTTTTATATCATAATCCCTTGTTACAGAATAATTTAAGATTCTTGGTGATCCCCAAGTTGCCCAATCATAATTCCAGGTCATTAGCGGTTGCGTAATCAGTTCTATCGATGCTTTTTTTCCAGAGTATCCTGAAAGATCGAGAGCGATGTCTTTCCAATTATTTAATTCTGTCATAGTTTCTGCAAAAATAACTTGTTTTTTTTGCTCCATATCTAACATTACAATAAATTTTACTCCATCAGAACTAAAACCATCACGGTTCTGTGTAAATATTCCAAGGCTAAATTTTAGCTTTGTATTTGACCTTATTTCTATATCAGGAAAAGTAATATTATTATCCCCGGCTTGAAGTGGATGATGAAATATTGATTTGGGCTTCCCATGATAGTCAATGTCATTGATTAACAATCCACGGTTTTTACTTAATTCTTGCTCATACTTTTTAGTTACTCTATATTGTTTAGCCTCTATTAAATCGGCAAAATATACAATTCGTTTTTTCTGTTCTTCCTCCTTTGCAACTTTCTTTTCCTTCGCCCGCTCTTGCTGTGCCTCAGACTCTTTACTTTTTTGACAAGCGCTGCTGAGGCCAAAAACAATACTTACTAAAAGCATAAGGATCATAACGCTTTTTCTAATCATAGCATGCTATCTCCTATACCATACTCATATGAAAATAGTATTAGTAGTCACATAAATTTCTCACATTTCTGTTTTCATATCTCTCTTTAGCGACTCACAAACCCGTCGCATGCCTCGTCCCGGACCACGGTTGGGAAAGGAGGGTTACCAAAGTGCAAGGCGATCGGGTGGGTGGTCTTGCCCCGGAGGTCGCCGGTGATGGTGCCCTGGTCCACGGTATCTATCAGGGCCTGCTTGAGCCTGCCGGCGTATTCCGCCAGCGGCTCGTTCGCCTCGCGACCGGCCAGGGTCTCCAGCGCGTTGGCCACCGCGAATATCAGCGCCGAGGAATTGAAGTTGGCCTCCTTGCCATCGGTCTCCAGGTAGCGCAGGTAGAGGTCGTGGGCGGTACCGTGGGGCGCCTCGTAGAGCATGGTGCCGTCCTTGCTCTCGATCACCGAGCTGGCCGTGGCGAGGCTGCCGCCCAGGGCGGCGGAGATGTCGGAGAAGATATCGCCGTCGAGGTTCTGTGCCGGGTAAAGACCCCAGCGGGGCGGGCCGCAG
>Ga0209536_100017210_pt1 | contig 10249 bp, 9 predicted proteins | sample DeeMarSeWOR28_12_FD_187461 | JGI IMG/M metagenome (GOLD analysis project Ga0209536, IMG submission 187461) | Marine sediment microbial communities from White Oak River estuary, North Carolina - WOR-2-8_12 (SPAdes) (version 2) | ecosystem: Environmental > Aquatic > Marine > Intertidal zone >... | reverse complement strand
CTGGCCGCGCCCAGCATTTGGCTGGCTCGCATCAATCTGCTGTTGGCCCTGTTCAACCTGATCCCCGGCTTTCCGCTGGACGGCGGGCGTATTCTGCGGGCCGCTGTCTGGGCCTACAGCGGCAACCTGCGGAAGGCGACCCAGGTGGCGACCGTCAGCGGCCAGGTAGTGGCCTTTGGCTTCATCAGCATCGGCCTCTACATGGTGCTGGTGGGCAACTTCTTTAACGGGTTGTGGTTCGTCCTCATCGGCTGGTTCTTGCAGAACGCGGCCGCGGCCAGTCTGGCCTATTCCAACCTGCAGGAGTCGCTGCGGGGAGTGACCGTCTCCCAGGCCATGCAGCGCAACCTGCCCCAGGTGCCGGGGCTGCTGCCGCTCAGCCGATTGGTCGAGGAGAACGTCCTTAGAGAAGGCCGCGATTCCTTTATCGTGGCCGATAACGGCAATACCCGCGGTCTGCTCACCCTGGGCGATATCAGCGCTATCCCGGCCCGGCAGCGGCGCCACCTGACCACCCAGCAAGCTATGGTGCCCCTGGAGCGGCTGGTCAAGGTGGAGCCGGAGACCGAGGTCTTGACCGCTTTGCAGTTGATGGAAGAGGCCAAGGTGAAGCAGGTGCCGGTCGTTAAGGATAATCGAGTTTTAGGTTTGCTCTCCCGCGATGGCGTCTTCAACCACCTGCGCCTGCGCTCGGAGCTGGGAGCTTAGGTACATCGATCAAACAACTTCCCCATTTTGTGGTTGATTTGTCTTCAAGTTTGATTTAGAATGAGGAAGTTAATTTAATCTCGTTCGTTGAAGCCTGGGCGGGGGGAGAGGGAGTAACCTGATGGAAATCCCACTACTCAAAGATGTCGTTATCATCTTTGTCCTGGCGATGGTGGTCGTCTACCTGTCCCATCGCCTCAAACTGCCGGCAATCGTGGGGCTGCTGGCCACCGGCGTGCTGGCCGGGCCCCACGCCCTTGGCCTGGTCAGCGCCCTGGATGAGGTAGACAAGCTGGCCAAGATCGGGGTGATCCTGCTCCTCTTCACCATCGGCATCGAGTTCTCCCTGCGCCGGCTGATGAAGATCAAAACGTTGGTCCTGATCGGGGGCTCGCTCCAGGTCGGGGCGACGGTGTTTGTGGTTTACGCCCTGACCTACTACGGCCTGAACTGGTCCTTTGGGGCGGCCATGTTTATGGGTTTTCTGATCTCCCTGAGCAGCACAGCGATCGTGTTGAAGGTGCTGCAGGACCGGGCCGAGATCGAGTCATCCCAGGGCCGCATTGCCCTGGGCATTCTCATCTTTCAGGACGTGATCGTCGTCCTTTTTATCATTCTGACTCCCTTTCTGGCCGGCCAGGGCGGCGGCGAATCAGGCCCGCCGGTCTGGCGGCTGGCCCTGACCGGCCTTATACTGCTGCTGTTCGTGCTGGTTGGCTCCCGCTATCTCGTGCCGGCCATTCTTCACCAGGCCGTGCGGACCCGCAGCCGGGAGCTGTTTTTGCTGACGCTAGGCGGAATTGGCTTTGCCGTGGCCTTTGTGGCCGCGGAGCTGTCGCTGGCCCTGGGCGCATTCCTGGCCGGGCTGACCATCTCCGAGTCGGAATACAGCCACGAGGCCCTGGAACATATCACCCCCTTCCGGGACATCTTCACCAGCTTCTTTTTTGTCTCGGTCGGGATGCTGCTGGATCTGGGCTTTGTGCTGGAACAGCCGCTGCTGATCCTGCTGATCACGGCCGGGGTGCTGGCCGCCAAAAGCCTGATCGTGTCGGCCACCACTGTGGTGCTGGGCTTTCCGCTGCGGACCGCAGTCATCAGCGGCCTGTCCCTGAGCCAGGTCGGTGAGTTTGCCTTTATTTTGGCCACGGTGGGCAGCGGCTACGCCCTACTTTCCAACGAGGCCGAGCAGATGTTCCTGGCCGTGTCGGTCCTGACGATGGCCGGCACGCCCTTCATCATCGGCGGCGCGCCCCGGGTGGCCGATCTGGTCCTGCGTGGCCCGATCCCACTCCGGTTGCAGCAGGGGCTCTACCCGGCCAAAGATTTGGAGCCGCCCCGGGTGGCCGGTCTGGAGGATCATCTGGTCATCATCGGCTTTGGCCTCAACGGGCGGAACGTGGCCCGGGCGGCCCGGCACGCCGGCATCCCCTACGCCGTCATCGAGACCAACGCCGACACCGTTCGGGCCGAACGTCGAGCAGGCCAGCCTATCTTCTACGGCGACGCCACCCAGGAGGCGGTCTTGAAGCAGGTTAACCTGGCCCAGGCCCGGACCGTGGTCATCGTCATTGCCGAGGCGGCCTCGACCCGCCGGATCGCCGGGCTGGTGCGGCAGCTTAACCCGGCGGCCCACATCATCGCCCGCACCCGCTACGTGGGGGAGGTGGAGGCCCTCTACCGGTTGGGGGTCAACGAGGTCATCCCCGAGGAGTTCGAGACCTCGGTGGAGATCTTCACCAGGGTCCTGACCAAATATCTGGTGCCCAAGCCGGAAATTGCCCAACTGGTGGCCGAAACGCGCCGCGGTAGCTACGAAATGTTCCGCAACGTCTCCGGCGCGGCCCAGCTCTCGGTGGCCGACCTCCATCTGCACCTGCAAGAGATCGAAATTGCCCCGATCTTTGTGCCGCCCGACTCGCCTCTGGCCGGTAAGTCACTGGCCGAACTGGATCTGCGCAACCGGACCGGTCTGACCCTGCTGGCCATCCGGCGCAATGAAGAGATGATGACCGATCTGGACGCTCAAACCGTAATCTGCCCGGATGATGAGTTGTTCGTCATCGGCGCGCCCGATAAGGTCGCTCTGGCTTCCTTGGAGTTGGTTGGATAATGGTTGTGTCACCCACCGCCGAGAACGAAAATGTCATTGCGAGGAGGAACGACGAAGCAATCTCCACCATTGCCAGCGGGGAGACTGCTCACCTGCGCGGCGCGCAGGCGCACGTGTCGGCCTATGGCCTCGCAGTGACATGACAAAGTTTTTTTTCAAGGGAGGCCGATATGCTTACGGAGATCAAAGAATCTTCGACAAGAGTTGCGAGTAACAGCGTCTCAGCAAAAAAAGAGATGCTGCCCGATTACACCCAATGCGAAGCCCTGGCTCAGGAGTTCCTGGCCGCCTGGCAGCAGGCCCACGGCGCGCCTCACGGCGCCGCCAGCGCCCTGATCGGTCCCGACAGCCTGGCCGTCCTGCTGGAGCAGGCCTTTTCCCGGGCCGAGCACAGTCTCAGCCGGCAGTCGGACAACGCCGCCTTGTTAGAACAGTACATTCATCGCCTGATCGACCAGATTGCTCCCCAATTGGCCGGCCGGGTCGAGCAGGTGACCAGCCGGCCGGTCCTGTCCACCAGCCTCAACGCCGAGGTCAAACAGGACTGGGTCATCATCTTTTTCAAATTGGGCGACGCGCTCGAACCGGCCAAGACCAGATAACGACCGACAATAACCTCGTGCTGATCATCCTGGTCGCCTCGGTCATCCTCTTCATCAGCGAGAAGCTGCGGGTCGACCTGGCGGCCATGCTGGTGCTGGCCGCCCTGATTTTCACGGGGCTCCTCAGCCCGGAAAAGGCTTTTTTGGGTTTTGCCAGCCCGGCCGTGGTCACGGTCGGGGCCGTCTTCGTCATCAGCGGGGCCTTTCTGTACAGTGGCCTGGCCGACCTGATCGCCCGGTCGAATGAAACCCTTGACAAATTTAGCCATTTATGATATTATCTCGACATCAAATCATTTAACGTCGAGATAATGCCAACACATTTTCAGGGTTCCGAAGAAGAGCGGCGTGCCTTAAACGCCTTTATCAAGTTGACCCGAGCGGCTGAGGCTATCAACGATTACGTCAACGCCCACCTGCGGGAGTATAAATTGACGGTCAGCCAGTTTGGGGTGTTGGAGGTGATTTATCATCTTGGCCCCCTGCAGACCGGGGAACTGGGCCAGAAAATCCTGAAGAGCAGCGGCAACATGACCCTGGTCATCGATAATCTGGAAAAACGGGGGCTGGTCCGGCGGCAGCAGCGGGCTGACGACCGCCGCTGTATCGAGATCCACCTGACTGCGGCGGGACAAGCGCTGATCGAAGAGATCATGCCCAGCCACGTGGCCGGGGTGGTCCAAACCTTCAGCGTGCTCACCCCGAAAGAGCAACAACAGTTGGGCACGTTGTGCCGCCGGTTGGGGCGGCAAGAGACGCCGTAAATTTTTTTAACTGATTAGCTTAACATCAAAATATTTAATATCAAAGCAAACAGTAGGAGGCAATACCGATGCAACCTATACAGGGACTTCACCACATTACGGCTGTGGCCGGCGATCCACAGCGGAATGTTGATTTTTATCATAACGTCCTGGGCCAGCGGTTGGTCAAGACCACGGTCAACTTTGACGACCCCGGCACCTACCATTTTTACTTTGGGGATGAGATCGGCACGCCCGGCACCATTATGACCTTTTTCCCGTGGCGGCACATGAAACGGGGCCGGGTGGGTAACGGCGAGACCGCAGCGACGGCCTGCGCCATCAGCCCCGAGTCGGTTGGCTTTTGGCAAGCCCGGCTGGCCGATTTGGGCCTGGATTTTGGAGACGTCGAGCAGCGCTTTGGGGTCGAGGTTATTCCATTTGACGACCCGGACGGGCTGCGGCTGGAGCTGATTGTCAGCGAGGAGCCGGCTACCTTCCGCTACTGGGCCGAGGGGCCGATCCCAGAGCTGCACGCCCTACGGGGCTTCCACGGCGTCACCCTGTGGCTGGCCGAGGTGGAAGCGACCGGTCAACTGCTGACCAACCAACTGGGGTATCAATTTATGGGTCAAGAGGGCGACCGTTACCGGTACCGGGGGGCGTCCAACGACATTGGCCTGTACGTCGACTTGTTGCACCGGCCCGGCCAGCCCGCGGGCAAATTTGGGGCCGGTTCGATCCACCACATCGCCTTCCGCACCGTCGACGACGCGGAGCAGCTCGAGTATCAACGTTTGCTGGCCTCGGCCGATTTCGGGGTGACCGAGGTCAAAGACCGGCAATATTTCCACTCCATCTATTCCCGGTCGCCGGGCGGAGTATTGTTCGAGATTGCCACCGATGCGCCCGGCTTCCAGATCGACGAGCCGGTCGACAAGCTGGGGCGGAGCCTCAAGCTGCCGCCCTGGCTGGAGCAGCACCGGGCCCAGATCGAGCAAAAGTTACCTAACTTCACCCTCAAACCTGTCAGCAAAGTGGCTGAGCCGGAGGTGAGCCATGGCTGATCAACATCCCGTCAACGGTCCCCATCAGGGGCAAAAAGTTTACACTGCCGGGAAAGAGCTGGCGGAGGCCAACGCCGCCATGATTTTGGTCCACGGCCGGGGGGCGACCGCGCCCAGCATTCTGGAGTTGGCCCCGGTCCTGCATCACGAGACGCTGGCCTATCTAGCCCCGCAGGCCGCCGGCCAGACCTGGTATCCGTACAGCTTCCTCAACCCTATCGAGCAGAATGAGCCCGGCCTGACCTCCGGCTTGCAGCTCCTGGCCGATCTACTGGCCCAGGTCGAGGCGGCCGGCATTCCGGCCGAAAAAGTCATCATCGGCGGCTTTTCCCAGGGGGCCTGTCTGGCCTCGGAGTTCGTGGCCCGGAATGCCCGACGATACGGGGGGCTACTACTGTTCAGCGGCGGGCTGATCGGCCCGCCAGGCACGCCCCGCGATTACACCGGCTCGCTGGATGGGATGCCGGTCTTTCTGGGCTGCAGCACCACCGATTTCCACATCCCGGCAAAGCGGGTCGACGAGACCGCGGCCGTGTTCGAGCAGATGGGGGCGGCGGTAACCAAACGACTTTACCCCAATATGGGCCACACCATTATCCAGGATGAGATCGACCAGGCCCAAAAAATCGTGCAGGCAGTGGTAGCCGACGTATGATCAAAACGATCTTGCTGATTCTGCTGGGGCTCTTCTTCGTGTTGAATGGGCTGAATCACCTATTCAACCGACTCACGCTGGAAGAGTACGCCCATCGCCGGGGGTTGGTGGCACCCAGGATTATGGTTTTGTTGAGCGGCCTGCTGCTGATGTTTGGCGGGTTGTCTTTGATGACAGGCTTTTTTAAGCTCTACGGCATTGTGGGACTGTCGCTCTTTCTGGTTATCGCCGCTTTCACCATCCACCAGTTCTGGCGGGAAAGGGACCGAAACCTGCAAATGTTGGAGGCGATGCATTTCTCCAAGAATATGGCCATTCTGACCGAACTGGTCTACATCGCCGCCGGTTAGTTGCCAATCGGCTTCATATCCTCGTGTTGGTGACAGCCTTGAAGCTGCAACCCAATATTTGGCCGAGTTGACTCGGTAGTTGACCGTTCCGATTATTCAACCGGAACGATCACCTCAAGTAGGGGCCACCGGTGGGTCGCCCCTGTGTTGTGCTTGGAGCCTATGGCCGGGCGTCGCGCAAGCGACCCGGCCTGCTATTTTGGGATAGCCTTTTAGACTAAACTTGACGGTATAGCTTTACAGCATGGTGAGTTTATGCTACAGTTATGTTTAGTTTCAATTCATTCGGCCGGAGAAATTAGCGCCACGGCCTGTCGCAGTGGAATACTTTAACAATAGATACGTGGGGCAACTATGTTTGAGAAAAGTCGATTTATTAAGTACAGGCCATGGATGGCCAAAAAACTCCTGAATTTGACCCTGAGATCTATCATTCTGGTTGTTATTATCACCCTCCTCAATCCAGGTCCCAGTGCAGCAAACGGCGGCACCCCGGAACTAAAACCCACCGAAAAACTCCGCAAACCCCAAGGAACCGCTGAAAGCAATATCACCATTTGGTTTCCCGAAAATTCGGTAAACGTTCCCGTGCTGGCCACGGCCGACTACATCCCGGTAGAAGGTTTACCGGAGGGTATCAGCTACCCACCGGATATTGTCGGCCAGGCCTTTGCCTTTGGCCTATGGGGTGGAGAAGGGGCTACCCTGCCTCATTTTGATCCCTCGATTGTCATTAACGTTTCTTACCAGGATAGTGACCTGATGCTCGCCGCCGCCGGCGACGAAGATGAGGAGAAGCTGCAACTCTTTATGTACAATCCCGGCGCGCAGTCCTGGCTTAAATTGTGCAGCAGCGTCAATATCTATGAAAACGTGGTCTCGGCGGCGTTGGCCCAGCCCACGCCCTTTGAAGAAAATGGTAGCAGCCTATTGGCCATCGCCATCGATCCAACCCCACCTTTGGAACAGGCCGTTAACGATCAGGGGACAACAACGCTCAGCCTTAGTGGAAGCAATCTTGGTTTTCAAGTCCTGGTTGATACCGTTGAGGTTGGATCCAACTTTGCAGTTAGCGTGCTGCCTTCCGGCACCGACGGCGGCTCGATTAAATTGCTTTCCCGGCCTGTCGACATCAAGGGGTGTCATATTGACCACAACCTGCCCTTCCAAAATAATCGTCAGCTAATCGGATACGATAAACCATTACAGGTTGGATTTGATTATGACCCCGACACGTTGTCTCGGGCCGGGGGCGCAGCTAATTTGACGATTGTCAATCTCCAGGAGTCTGATTGGGTTGACACTGAGGAAATCGGCTTCAGGGTTGAGCGGAACGAGGAGGCCATAACCGTTCATACGAGCGACTTGGGAACCTTTAGTATGGCGGTGCGTTAGTTGAACTGACCCGATGACAGATACCGGCTTGCAAGATTTTCTGCTCAAACTAAATAAGAATCACCTTATCTTAAAAGAGCGTGAAGCCAAATATGCCACCGCCGCTCCTCTTGACCTGCTCAATCAAATTGACGATTACGAATACGCCATCAGCCTGGCCCAACAGGCTATAGAGCAGAATCTCCCCCTGGACGAGCTGCAAGCTGAATTCGGTGGTCTCAATCTCCAGATCGACGCCGTGGTCTTCGTGGCCCAGGAACCGCCTAGAAAACCATTCACCGGCCGTAATCCCTATCGCGGCTTGCACAAATTTACTGAGGATGACGCCGAGTTCTTTTTTGGGCGCAATGACGCCATCCAGAGTCTGCTCGATTCGGTTGAGCATCTCATAAATCCCCAAACCAGCCCCAACTTGCCTAACCTGGTCGCTGTGCTGGGCCCGTCCGGCAGCGGTAAATCCTCCCTGGTCCGGGCCGGCTTGATTCCGGCCTTGCGGGCCGGGCGCATCGCCGGCAGCGAAACCTGGCCCATCAAAGTGATGGAGCCGGGCAGCCGTCCCCTCAATGAACTGGCCGCCCAGTTCGTCGAAACCACGGGCCGGGGCCTGCCCGCGCTCCGAACTGAGCTGAATGAGGATAAGCAGGCGCTGCTACAACTGGTCCGGGAGAGTATGGTCCGGCTCGACAAACCGGACGACTCAATCTTTGTGTTGGTCATCGATCAGTTTGAAGAACTATTTACGCTTTGCCGCGCTGAAGCCGAACGCCAGACCTTTTTGGCTCAATTGCTGCAGGTAGCCCACGACCGGCAGGATCGAGCTTTCATTATCCTGACGATGAGGGCCGATCACTACGACAAAGCCGCGGCCTACAAAGGTCTGGCTGAATTGATCACCCGCAACCAAATGTTGGTCAGCCCTATGACCGAGCGAGAGCTGCGTGAAGCCATTCTGTTGCCGGCTGAGGCGGTTGGCCTGGAATTAGAGAAAGCGCTGGTCGAGGTGTTACTCCACGATACCTTCAACTCTCCGGGCGTGCTGCCCCTGCTCCAGCATACGCTGGTAGAGCTGTTCAATCACCGGGATGGCAATGTGTTGACCCTGGAGGCATATCGGGAGATTGGCGGCGTTAAAGGAGCCCTGGCCCATCGGGCCGACGCCATTTTGGACAGTATGCCGATAGCCCGGCGGCACGTGGTGCGTCGCATCTTTATGCGGCTGATTCAGCCGGAGGCAGGCACCATTACGGCCCGGCGGCGAGCGACCTTTAGCGAACTACTGACCCAAGACAGCCAGGCCGAAGAGGTAGAAGCCATTATCCAAACCCTGGTCGATGCCAATCTCATGGTGACCAGCCGCAGCCAACAGGACGATGAGATGGTCATCGATGTCGCCCACGAGGCCCTGCTCCGGGAGTGGCCGCGATTTCAGTCCTGGCTTGATTGGGACCGGCGCGGTCTACGTATCCGGCAGCATCTCGGCCTGGCCGCTCGAGACTGGGACAGCCGCAAGCGGGAGGAAGGCAGTCTCTATCGAGGGGCGCGCCTGCTGGAAGCGGAAGAGTGGGTGGCGGCCAATCCCGCGGAAATCAATCCCCTCGAACAGGCGTTTATCATAGCCAGTATCTCGGCGCGGGACCGGGCCGAGCTTGAAAAGAAGCGGCGCACCCGGATGATTATCATTGGTTTGAGTCTGGGCCTGGTTCTGGTGGCGATCGGAGCCGTGTTTGGCTTTGTGGGGCAAGACCAGGCCAGTAAATCGGCGGCCACCGCGCAATCGGAGCGGGCCACGGCGGAGTCGGAGCGGGATCGGGCCGCCACGGCCGAGGTCAGAGCTGAAAGTGGGGAACAGCGAGCCTTGGCGGCCCAGGCTACCGCCGAAGCGGAACGGGAAATTGCCATCCGCGAAGGTCAGATTTCGTTGGCCCAGTCTCTGGCTGCGCTGGCCCCCCCGCTTGTAGAACGGACCCACGACACCGAATCTGCGGCCCTGCTGGCGGTTGAAGCCTTTAACCTGAACAAGGAAGCCAACGGCGACGCCCAGGCGCTCATCGACAACTCTTTACGCCAGATTTTGAGTGAACCTTACTTCAGTAGAGTTCTGAACGGCCACAGCAGCAGCGTCAGGGCTGTCACCATCAGCCCTGACGGGCAGCGGCTGGTCTCGGCCGGCGACGATGGGACGATCCGGCTCTGGGATCTGACGGACTCCTCCGCCGGCCAGGCGATAATGTTTAGCCGCGAGGTCGAAATCTCGTCAGTCCTGTTCGATCCCTCCGGCCAAAATCTGGCCGCAGCCAGTGACGACGGACAGGTCTGGCTATGGCAAATGGATAATCTGGCAGAAGAACCGGTCATTGTCAGTAGCCCCGGACCCAGGATATTGTCATTAGCCTTCAGCCCCGCCGCGCCGCCAGATGATGGAGCTGCCTTTCTTGCGGCCGTTGGCGACGACGGGACCGTTCGTTTATGGGATCTGGGCGATCTTACCGCCGAGCCCACCAGCCTAGACAGCAGCGGGGGCACAGTTCTGGCGGTGACCTTTAGCCCCGACGGGCAACGCCTGGCCGGGGCCGGCAGCAATGGAGAGATCAGCTTGTGGACGATGTCCGATCTAAC
>Ga0209536_100017209_pt1 | contig 10250 bp, 11 predicted proteins | sample DeeMarSeWOR28_12_FD_187461 | JGI IMG/M metagenome (GOLD analysis project Ga0209536, IMG submission 187461) | Marine sediment microbial communities from White Oak River estuary, North Carolina - WOR-2-8_12 (SPAdes) (version 2) | ecosystem: Environmental > Aquatic > Marine > Intertidal zone >... | reverse complement strand
ACCAATAAAAAGCTCGACTGAGCAAAAAGACCACTTCAAACAGGATTGCCTTCCTCTCAAACTGCTTAATCGACAGACTCTCCCTTAATGCACACTCTGCTGGAATTCACTCTGGCACAAGATGTGGAGAGCTGTCAAGGCATGGGCCTACGGGGGCATATCAGCACTGTCCAACTAGGTGGGGAATTGCCCGGGACTCTAGTCCGATTACATTATGATTTTCCTTTTTCTGACCAATGGGTGCAAAATAGGTGCAATTGGTGCAAGAAAAGAAAAAAGCACTCAGATCATATGGCCTAAGTGCTTGATTTTACTGGCGCGCCTGGGAGGATTTGAACCCCCGACCTACGGATTAGAAGTCCGTTGCTCTATCCAACTGAGCTACAGGCGCTATGGTGGAAAGACTCTTACACCAATACCCTTCTTTTTGCAAGCGATTCCCCACACCTATAGGTTAGAAGTAGTTGGAACAGGCAAAGGTAACCTCAATGCTTGTTTCAAAATCCCCCCAAAGAGGCTGTCCGACAACTCTGATTTTGAAAAGATCGAGTTGCGATTACGGAAAAAGTTCAACGGAAAACAAATAAAACCTCCTCCCCCTTGTCGAAGATCCCGAGCCTGTCGCGGGGACGGGGGAGGATACAGGTGGGGGTGAAAAAATTAATGTGAATACAGTCAGTTAATGTTTCCCCCTCCCCTTAATCCCCTCCCGCCAGGGAAGGGGAAAAGGTTTTTGTGAGATTCATTTAAAAATGAGTAAGCGAAATTCTCCTCGAAAGAAGGAGTTATCGAACATCCTCCTCAAGGCGAATTCATATCTCGGCCAAGACTACGCCTATTATCTTTGCTAACATGGATCCGTCGACCCACCAAGACAAAGACTTTAGGATCAGCCTTTTGTACCCGGTCCATGTTGAGGGTGGCGATTTGCTCCCAATCGAAGGGCAACTCGACAGGCTCCCCCCGCCTGGCATCCATGGCAAAGTATTCCAGGTCAGCGGGCACCTCATCGGGGGTGGTCGGCTTCTGAATCATGGGAATATGCTCCTCATACCAGTAGACAAACTTGTGGTGCAACTCACCTAAGCTGACCAGCCGGGCCTCTGCGGGCAAACGATGGCGCAGGGCGATCACTTCCGGGCCCACGTTGGTGTAGATACTGGCCTTGACATTTATGACCGCACCGTTGAAGCAGATGGCCAGAAGCGCTGCGAGCGTGAACGTCACCACCAGTGCGTGCTCCCGCTTACCTGACGAGGCTTGGCGGAAGATCAGGACCGCGCCGACGGTAGCAGCGCAGATCAAGATGATCATCAGCAACCATGGCTGCGCCAGCATGCTAATCCAGTAACCGTCATTGAAGCCAGCCGCAACCGTGGCAGCGAAGAACACGGCCACAAAGACTGCTATTATCGCGGCCATGAATCGGAGATAGCCACGCCAGAAGCGTCTAAGAATGCTTGGCATCTCCGCCGCCAGACATTGCTGCACCACCGCACCGCAGACCACGGCCATCAACGGATACATGGGCATGACAAAACGTGGTTTTCCACCCTCGCTGATCCACACAGGCAAGAAGATCATCGCCATCCCCAGGAGCACAAAAACCACGACTGACCGTGGCTTTTCTCCCAGCCGCCAGAATCGCGGGTGGAATAAACCCACCAGCAGCACCGACCACGGCAGGGTAGCGGCCAGCACCTCAAAAGGAAATTCGGCCAGGTGAAGCAGTAGCCTGATGATATCGCTGTCCAGGCGGGTGATGTAGGGTTCCAACCAGGTCAGCTGAGTGCCTTCCCAGCCAGTCTTGAGATAGAACGGCACCTGCCACACCGCGATGAGCAGCAGGAAAAGGACAACACCGACAACGTTTGACCAACTAAACAAGTATCGCCAGTCGCACCGAATCAAGAGGAACAGGTAGACAGCGCCGAAAAAAGCAACCGGCCCTTGCGCTCCCTTGGCTAGAGTGGCCAGAGCGGCAACGATGGCGCCAGCCGTCCATGTCCACAGCGGTCGCCAGCGCTGCGAGTAGCCATAGTGCCATAGCATGAGCGCCCCAACCAGCAGCAGCGTGAACAGTGCGTCGGTTTCGGCGCGTCTCCCGAGATCGAAGACGTGGCCCATTGTTGGGTAGGCGACGGCAGCGAGAAAAGAGCCGGCTTCCGAGAGGAATCGCCTGGAGTACCACCAGGTCAGCAACGACGTGCCCAGTGTGACCATCACCATGAACAATCGAATGGTTAGAGGATCCAGCACATGAACATATTTATGGACGAGCGCAAAGACCCAGTATTGAAGCGGCGGCCTATCGAGCATCGGTACGGACTGGAACGTAGCCACTAGCCAATCGCCGCTCTGCGCCATTTCGATTCCGTGGCGGGCGCGACAGGTCTCCTCGCCCCAGAGTGGTAAACGACAGGGTGAGATGCCGTAGCCGAGGATGACCACCAACAGGATAAGCAGCGGCAGAAGCCATGATGGGAAGCTGGAAGGCTGAGAAGGCGCCGAACCGCTGTCATTCATGATTGACGATCTCCTTGATATGCAATATTCCGAAGCTACCTCAACTGAATGGGAAGCCCCTCCGTGGGGTGGTCCAGAAATATATCATTTCAGCAAAGGCCAACCCACTCATATTTCCCAGATATTTGTTAATACCTTGCTCACAATAGGTTAGTCCACTCTTAACTGCAATGTCTTCTGGACGCCACCTATTGGTTGGCTATTTGATTAGATTGGATTTAGCCTATTGGCCAGATTTGGCGATTTTGCAGCCTATCTCTACCCTAGAGCAATCCAGTAAGTTATTGGATTTTAACAACGTTTCGTTTTTTTTCAGCTTTGGTATTCTTACTGCTAATACCGGGGGGAGACGGCAAACCGAACTGCTAATGTTGCTAGTAAATACAGATCCGCATGGGATTGGCATAGGTGATTTAGAATGGTTAACACCATCAGAGTCAAAGTGGTAAATTTTTTTATTGTGATCAGCATGTTATCTGTTATGGCGGCCATAATCATCATGGCTGTCACCGCCAATAAGAAACAGCTAAGTAGCAAAAGGCTGGCTTCATACAAACATCCGTGTATTGTACTTGAAGTGGATAATGCCGGTTGCCAGTCGAAGATTGAAATGCGAACCCGGGTAGCAGTGGGGGCAAAGTGAGTTAGTTGAGGTAGAGCCTTAACCTTCCAAGATGTTCCTCCCTTCCAGTCTGGACATTTCCAAAAAGCTCGACAAAAACTGCGTGCAGGCGATTAGTGTGGCACAGACGTTGCAGTAGGCATCTAGACGGACTGAGCGATTTCTTTGGTCTGAAGTTAAACGCCTTGTGCCTCATGCTAGTTGTTCTGGCCTGATTGTAAACTGGCTGAGGCGGCAAGGGCCTGAGGCATGGAATATGATTATGGATATGGAATCGGGGGCCGAAAGACGTCAACACCCTAGAGCGGTGGTTTCATGGCCCGTCATCATAAAGACCACCAGAGGATTTATGGCGGGCGAGACGAAAGACGTCAGTTTTAGTGGAGCCTTCATTCGTTGCCGTGAACCTCTAAAGCCCTCTGAAGTCCTTGAAGTGTCCATCAGCGTATCCCTCCTTTGTCCGCGGGTGCAAGCCACAGCTGAAGTTGTCTGGTCAAGTCCTTCCAGTCCCGATGACGATCAAGGTTCTCGTGGCATGGGCGTTCGGTTTACCAGGATTACCGATACCGACCTTGAGCTGATTTCAGCCTTGATTGCGGACAACCTCAGACCCGAGGACCAGGATGGATCACCAAAAGAGCCGCCTGATTAAGGCAGTGCCCCCATGGATGCTCGGTTTGCCGAAAGACGTCGCTATCCCAGAGCTCAAATAGAATGGCCGGTTGTTATCAATACCGATCAGGGTGTGGTGAAGGGAATCACGCTCAACGTGATTGCCGGTGGTACCACAGTCCGGTTTCAAGACCCGCCACTTGTGCATGAAGTTTTTCAGACGACTATCAAAATCCCCCAAGTAGATCGCGTTTTGGTGGTCGAGGCGCAGGTTGTCTGGTCAACTGCAGATATTACGGATAATGAACTCACTCTACCCATCGTAGGCATCAGTTTTACCAATATCTCTGACCAAGACCGTTGGCTCATTTCCACAGCTGTATCTAAAGCCCTCAGACACAAAAAACGTACTCCCACCCGAGTGGCAACTGCCCGAAGAGCTCTAGAAAGGGTCCTCAACGAATGTATGGAGGGGGATCTCTAGCTCGCATTATTCACGCCGCCAACAAACAACCCCACTTTCTAAGTCCTTGCTTCTCCGTTTCTTCCGTGCCTAACAACCAGGTCGAGTAGACTCTTCGGGTAGATGTCTGAAGCCTCTTTTTATCTCCTCATCTGTGCGTCTGGGCTTGAATTCGCATTTCAGATTTGCTTAACTCAACTCGGGTGTTATAATGCCCGGTAACTCGAACAATTGGTTAGGTTCTTCAAAAACTGAGGATGAGGTAGCATTTATGCAAAGATCCAAATGCAAGAATATCCAACCTTTTGTAGTTGTTCTGATAGCTACTTTCTTTGTGGTTTATCTGGCAGGCTGCGGACCATCCATGCAGACCTATAAATTATACCAAGGCCCACAACGGGCCAGCAACGAGACTGCGCAACTTGTCTGTAAAGGGGAGACAATACAGCTCAATTCGGTAAATGGTCAGAAAAGCCCCGAGGGAAAAGATACTTTTGGCAACGTTACCCTGGAGATTCTTCCTGGTGATTATAATTTAACCGTGTCTTTTTCCGGTCGGTCCATGGAAATGGCTTCGGGAGGGCTGTATACCTACAATATATTTTACCGACACGACTCTTTAGAAAATTTGGATATATCATTGAAAGCAGAAGCCGGACATACTTATCTCGTAACTTCAGATCACAAGTATGAAAAAAACCGATGGCACGCCGTTATCAAGGATGAAACAGCCGACAAAATAATTCTCAAGGAAGGTCCCTACCCTCTCAACAAAATCAGAACAGGTGATAATCGAGCCGCCAGATATAAGGGAAAAGAATAAGCTCAGTCGGCGGGCAGCCTAATGGCAATTTTTCGCTCCAAGCCCTTTGTGCTTCGTACCTCAGGTCATGAAGCAGCTTCACTGCAAAACTGCAAAGATCACCACAAGGGCTAAGTACCGAGGGCATCCGGTGCAAAGAAATCTCATAGTCTTATTGTTAGTAGCGATCTGTTTTTCCATTACTGCGTGCGCCACCAGGGGAAGCTGTGTCCGGGGAAACTGTAGAAAAGGGCTGGGCACCATGGCCTATCCCGAAGGTGGAGGCTATGAGGGTGAATGGAAGGACGGCAAGCGGCACGGCCAGGGGACTTTATCAAGTCCTTACGCCGGGAATTATGAGGGGCACTGGAAAAATGACAAGCCAGATGGTCAGGGTACCTGGGTATTTCCCGATGGAGCCAGATATGAGGGGCAATGGCTGGATGGTGAGTGGTCCGGACAAGGGAAGATGACTTTCCCCAACGGGACCAGGTATATTGGTGAATGGAAAAATGATGTTCCCCACGGCCAGGGAAAAGTAATCTATCCTGACGGTAGAGAGTTGATAGGTGAGTTCCAGAATGGCAAGTTAGTTGGGCAGTAGGACTATACCTTTTTTTCCTCACTGCTCCGGCCTTCTGCAATCCACGCCTCCCCGCAGAATGCACAGCCTGTATCTGGAGAGGTCTCCCCAATAATACAAGATTGCCTCCACGTCGACCCATCGCTTCGTCGATGGGGCTGCAGTCCTTTCTCCCACCCGCCGGTCCACAGCAGCATACAATAAATCCCCGCTGAGTCCATCAGTAATCTTTGCCTCGATACTTGCCGCTCCCGTAAAGGGAGATTCGCCCGACACGTTACCCGCTAAATTCCTGACTGGATTGATAACGTATGGCATCACCACCGAAACAGTATCTATGGCAGCAGAGGCTTCTTTCACGCTGGTTAGCGCCACTTGGAGGCGCAAGGTGTTTGGGCCCGGTTTGTCCACCATCTGATAGTCCTCCGCCAGATCATTGTACATGATGTAGTAAAAGCGGTTCACCAGTTCTTGCAGATCGTTCCGGGTAGCGCCCTTGGGATAGGTATCAGGCCCCCCATAGTAAGTTACTGGAGCCAATAGGATCTGGTTGTAGGAAGGCCAATCAGCCTCAGGATTTTGATAAATCAGCCGGGGTTCCCCCTCACCACCTTCGCGCAGCATCGAGTAATCGCCAAGGAAACCCGACTCTTTGACTCCGCGGCGGGCCTGCTCGCTCTGTTTGGTGGCACAAGCGCAAACCAATAACAAAAGGCACGAGCAAAAGACTCTCAGAAACCAATTCATTTTATCTCCCCAACCCCCTTTTAGGAACCATCTTTTCAAGAAGGTTATATATCACGATTTCTGCCTAAGTATAACTTCAATTTGAAGCTTCCCTGCGATTCAACTGCATCATGATTGGGATTCCAGTGAGGAGGTGATGGTGGTGGTTTTTGGGTTTTTCAAGCTCAGTGGATAGAGTAGTGGAGTAATGGAGTGGTGGAGTCTATGAAATCCAAATGTACAAGCACCAAATCTCTGGGTGTTATTCAGGCAGCAGGTGTCAGGATGGATGGAGGTTTTAGTGTTCAGGTTTCAGGTTTTCCTGACACCTGACACCCGACACCTGAAACCTCATTCATTGTGATTTTTGATTAAAAACTTCTATTCCTCCAATACTCCAGTACTCCAAAACAGCTCCCAATCTTTACCGGCGAAGCCATTGAACTCTGACCTGGCTCTCCCAGCCGCAGCGTCTACGAGCCGGAGGCCCAGGGGACCAGGTTTTCGATCTTAAATGGACCCTAACTATACTCGGAGACTGCATCATCAATGACTCTCAGGTCTGCTGGGGAGATATTAGTGAAACGAATCCCCATTCCGATTGGAACCTCGGAGCCATCATTTGGGGGAATATCTAGCCATACTACTTCAGCCCCAATCCACCTATTGCCTCCGCTTTGAGATAGAATAGACAGGATGAAAAGATCTTTCTTGATTAGCGGCGTGCCGCAGCGGATGTAAGCACCTCCAGCGCTGATGTTTTCTATGGTGCCGTCCATATCCCCTTCAGGGGTCATCATGGTAACGGGCCATCTTACTTCGACTCTTGGATGTGCTCGCCGCTGGGTGAAGTTGGGGGAGTTCATGTTGCCTCCAATGTACCAGAGAAAATCTCCCTGCTGTGCTTTGAAGAATCGCCTATTGCACGATGTCGACGATATCTCTAATCCTCCCCCAGGTTGTTCCATATGAAAACATCGTGCCAAAACAAGGAATAAGAACATTTTAGATGTATTTTTAGAGACTTATCCCCTCAAAATGTAAATTGGCAGGGAAAATCCGGGATCGATCACAGTCCAAAAGTGTCACATGGTGAAAAAAAACGGCATTTTCACTGTATCCCCAAAAGAGGATTTTCTCTAGAATTCTAGTAAGTTTTCTGGTACATTAGCTGGCATTTCAGCGTCAATGATGTGCCAAACATCATCGAAATTTTGGCATCAATCATGCATTTTGTTCTCGCCAGGTCTCCGGCGCGGCCAAAAACACTTTACTTGGTGTCCATCCGAAAATCAGAGATTCTCGGATGGAGCTGTCAGCACTCAGCCGACAGCCTTCAGCTCAACTTTTTGAAATTGTGTGTACTTCGCTGATAGCTGAAAGCTGATCGCTGATCGCGCGAGTCCGAAAACCACCGTTTTCGGATGAGCACTAGTTAGTTAGAACTATCAGTCGAAAGGCTATATTACCGATGCGACGTGTTCTCTGTTTAGCTTTGCTCAGTATGCTCCTTTACACCGTCTCGTGTACCCAGTCTTCCTTCGTGCAATGGCCGCGTGAGGCTTCCCACGGCGAAGAGCCGTCTCAAAGCACGGCCCCCAGCAGCCAGGAGCCATCCAGTGCTACTGAAACCGAATCTGCCAACGCGACCGATACGGAGGGAAATTTATTGGCTTCTGCTCCGGCCCAGGAGAAAAATGCCGCCAATAACGGTAAAGCGCTGCAGGTAGCCGAACTTGCCAAAGATGAAACCGAGTCCGATGAAGAACTATACACTGACCAGAAGCGTATCGACGACGCCTTGTACTTCTATCAGGAAGCTCTGGAATATTGGCATGAGGCGGAGTCTGATAAGGCAATAGAGTCTCTGGACCAGAGTTACCAGATCATTTGCACCGTCCAGAACGAGAATGATCCCGACATCACCCAGCAAAAGGAAGACCTCCGCCTCCTGATCTCAAAGCGGATTTTAGAGATTTATGCCTCCAGATCACACCCCCAGATGGGCCGCAGCCGGGAAATCCCACTGGCAATGAACCAGTATGTGGCCAGGGAACTGAAGCGCTTCCAAACCACGGAGAGGAGCTTCTTTGTTAAATCCTATCGGCTTTCAGGTAAGTACAGACCCTACATTGTGGAACAAATGAGAAAAGCCGATCTCCCTGAGGAGCTTTCCTGGCTGCCATTGATTGAAAGTGGTTTCAAGACCAAGGCGTTTTCCAAGGCCAGGGCTCTGGGGCTCTGGCAATTCATCGCCTCCACCGCCTACCGCTATGACCTCCGCCGCGATCGCTGGGTTGATGAGCGGATGGATCCGGAACTGTCGACTCAGGCTGCCATCGCCTATTTAAAAGTTCTTCACAACCTTTTTGGCGACTGGACCACTGTCTTGGCAGCATACAACTGTGGTGAAGGGAATGTGCTGCGCGCCATTCGCCAGCAGCATGTGAATTATTTGGATAATTTTTGGGATCTGTACCCGCGGCTGCCTTTGGAAACCGCTCGTTATGTGCCCCGATTTCTTGCGGCCCTTCACATCATCAAAGATCCTGAAAAGTACGGTTTTGAGGATTTGCAGCTTGATGAGCCACTGAAGACCGACCAGGTAAAAATAAACCGCCAGATGCGTCTCGAGGATATCGCCCGCGTTCTGAACCTATCAGAAAAAACTTTAAATGAATTGAATCCCTCCTTACGTTACAAGGCTACCCCAGACTACCCTTTCACACTGAATCTGCCTGCAGAAACCAGCGTGATATTTCTTGCCGAAATTGAACAGATTCCCACTTGGAAACCACCAAAAAGGGCTTACGTGATCCACCGGGTACGGTCCGGCGAGACCCTTTCTGGAATCGCCTTAAAATACCGAGTGTCGGTGCGGCGCATAGTTCACGCCAATCACCTGAGCAGTGCCAGCCGCATCAGGGCAGGCCAGCGCTTGAAGATTCCTCTCCGTGGCCATGTTGTAGTGGCTAAGAGCAAGCCCTCATCCGGAGCGGAATCGACTGTCCGCTACCAGGTGAAAAGAGGCGACTCGCTCTGGCTTATTGCCCAACGCTACAACACCACGGTAGCCAGTATCAAATCTCTCAACGACATCCACTCCAATCTGCTTCAGACTGGTCAAGTCATCATGATCCAAAGCAACAGTCGCTAACGAAAAAACCAGGCACTAGGCACTTCGGTAATTGCGGATTGCGGATTGCGGATTGCGGATTTTGAAATCATCAGGTGTGAGTTCCGACCTCAGGCCTCTAACCCCCTTCTTGCCGTTTCTCCCCGCCTGCCCTGTAGGTCCGAAGGATCGTACTGGGGTCCCCGTGTCCTCCTGCTGTGCCTAGTTCCCAATGCCTAGTAACCTTTTTCCTGCTATCAACAGCATTGTGCCAACTCGTGGGTTCGCTAGGTTTCCTTAATTTTCTCCAGAGTCTCATCGGGACCCAAGACAATGAGCGCATCGCTGTCTTTTACCTGAAAGTCAGCCCTGGGTATGAGAATCAATCCCTTTGGCAGGATCTCCTTGATCGCTAATACCTGAATGCCAAACCGGTTAATCAGATCCAGTTCTTTCAACGTCTTACCAACATATTCTTGGGGAGGTGCCAGCTCCACGATGCTGTAGCCCTCGATAAAAGGCAAGTAGTCCAACATATTTGGATTGTCCAAGCGACTCGCGACCCCTATGGCCAGGTCTTTCTCTGGGAAAAAAGTCTCACTGGCCCCGACTTTCTTTAAAATCCGGCCGTGCTCTTCACTGGTTGCCTTGGCGAGAACACTCTTTATCCCCAGCTCTTTTAGGTGCAGAGTTGCCAGGATGCTCGCTTGCATTCTTGTACCAATGCAGACCACCGCTGCATCCACTTGACTTATACCCAGAGATTCCAGTGCTTCCCGATCGGTAGCGTCAGCCACAACG
>Ga0209536_100017208_pt1 | contig 10250 bp, 10 predicted proteins | sample DeeMarSeWOR28_12_FD_187461 | JGI IMG/M metagenome (GOLD analysis project Ga0209536, IMG submission 187461) | Marine sediment microbial communities from White Oak River estuary, North Carolina - WOR-2-8_12 (SPAdes) (version 2) | ecosystem: Environmental > Aquatic > Marine > Intertidal zone >... | reverse complement strand
CGAGACGCCGCCACAGCCCGCCGTACTCGCCGCTGAATTCGAGGTAGTATTCGCCCGGCTCCTCGTCGCGGTAGCGGATGCCGTCCTCGGCGCGGCGCAGCTCGAGCGCGCCGGGAAACTCGTCGGACATCGCGCAGCGCCAGATGAAGCCGTTGCCGCCGAGGTAGATCAGCCTGCCGGCGCCGGCGAGGTAAGTCTGCAGGCCTTCGAGCATCGGCGTGGTGTAGTACTCCGGGTGGGTCCCGGTCAGCACCGCGCGGTATTGCTGCAACAGTCCGGCACCCTCGCGGTGCAGGTCGTCGTCGGTGATGATGTCGTATTCGATGCCCCGGTTTTCCAGCCAGCCGAGAATGTGCGTGTCGGCGTTGAAACTCCAGAACGGCGTGGTCGGTGCCATGTTCAGGATCGGGCGCAGGCGCGAAACGTAGCGCACGCCGCTGCCGTCGGAGTGGTTGTCGTAGGTGGACAGGCCGAACTCGGGGTGTTCCTGCAGGAATACGTCGGTTTTTTCCAGCGTGGTCCAAAGCGATTCCGTCACTTCGGCGTAGCGTTCGTGGAACAGCCACTGGTAATTCGAGTAGGCCATGTAGGTGGCGGTCGACGCGAGGAAGGCGAGCTTCGCCGTGGCCCTGCCCCGTGGCGGGCGCACGAAGAAAGTAATATAGGATTCGTCGCCGTCGACCCGCAGGCGCGCGGCGTAGACGCCGCTCTTCAAATCCTCTGGAATGCTGTACTCGAAATCGGTCTGCCAGCCCGCGTCGTAAAGGTCGTCATCGTGAAAGTGGATGGCGCCGTACTCGTCCGGCGCGTGCCGGAAGTTTTGCTCGCGGCCGCTCCAGTTGAATCCCTTGCAGCCGCGCGACGGCAGGTTGACGGTGTGTCCGTGCAGCGCGTTCGGACCGGTGTCGCTGATCGTGTCGGTACCGGTATCGCGCGCGAAGTCCCAGGCGGCGACAATATCAGGATTTTCTCCGCACGGATCTTCACTCGCCGCAGCCGCGCTGATTTCGTCTTCGCTCAGCAGCGCTGACGCCAGCCGCGGGCGGTCGATCTTGCCGTTGAAAGCGGGCGCTGAACCGGTTTTACCGCCGGGCGCGCGCGCATGAAAGGCGGCGAACACCAGGTCGGTTTCCGCCCGTGCAAATCCTTTCGCGTCCGCTCTCGCCCGCGCAGGCCGCAACGCATCGAACGTTGCAGTATCCGGCCGCTGGCTGACGCTGATGGTGCCGCTGGCAGCGTCGTAGCTGCCCGACACCAGGTACCAGCGGCGCTCCGCCAGCGGTATCCCGGTGCTGACCTGGCTAATGTTGGTGCCGTCGCCGACGCGCAGCGCGAGCGCGCCGTCATTGTCCAGCACCAGCGCGAAGCCGGCTGCCGGGTCGTCCTGCCATTGCGCGATCAGCGCCTGTTCGCCTTTCGACGGCGTGGTCGGATAGATCCAGGCCAGCACGGTGAAGCTGCCGACCGAGTCGAATGCGCTGGAATAAGGCACTATCGCCCGGGAACCCGCATCGATCGGCTGCAGCCGACCGTCGTAATCGCGATTGAAGGGCGCGTCGATCTCGTCCAGCCGCAGAATGCCGTGGTCCGGGTAATTGTCGCCGCAAATTACGCGCACCAGGTCGGCGCTGTAGCGCGCCGCGCCGTAGCTGCTGACCTTGAAGGCGATCGTATCGCCGGGAGATACGCTCCAGGTATCGGAGTAGCCGAGAATCCTCTTCATACCTCCAGCTCCTGACCGGTCACGGTCTGCCAGCGGCGCCGGAACACTTCCCAGATCGCCTCCTTGTAATCGGAGAAAACCCGGTCTTCGAATCGCTCGACCGCGCTGCCGCGCTCGGCCGGAATGCGCGCCAGCATCCACTTGCGGCCGCGCTCGACACAGATCAGCACGTGGCGCTCCGCCATCGGCATGATCCTCAGCCGGTTGATCACGAGCTTCAGTTCGGCGCTGTAGGGGCCGTCCGGGTTGTCGCGGAATTCGCGGGCCAGGTCGGTGCGGGAAGGATCGATTTGGTACATGGCGGTTCTCGTTATCTTGATGTGGCTGGCCAGTCAAAGGCCATATCTTACCGAATCGGGCTGCGAATGTGACCCTTGGGCCCGGCGCCTGCGAAATCAGGATCGTCGTTGAGAACTAATCTCGGCCGAACAGCCGGCGCGCGTTTTCCACGCTGATCTTGCGGCGCACCCCTTCCGGCAGGTCGGCGAGCCAGGCGCGGTGCCAGGCGATCAGCTGCTCGAAGTAATCCCAGCCGTCGTCGGCGAGATCCCAGGATTGCGTGCGCGTCACCCGCCAGACCGGGTCGGTGCCGGTGACGAAGCGCTGCGGGTGATCTAGCACCAGCGCGCGCCATTCGGGCAGCAGCAGGCCGTCGTCGCCGGTGAGTGCGCCGTAGCGCCACGGGTCGCGCGCGGAAAACTCGATCCAGGCGTTCGGGCAGGTTTCGACGATGCGCCGGATGTGCGCGGCGTGCAGGTTGCCGCCGGCGTGCGCGAACAGGATGTCGAGCGTGGGATAACGTCGGCAGATTTCGACGAAAGCGGTCTCGTCGGCCGAATCGATATGGATCAGCGCGGGCACGCGGTATTTCTCTGCGAGCGCCATCAGCTCCAGGAATACGGCATTGTCGGCGCGCGGTGCGAATCCGGCCATGAAGTGGATCTCGCCGATGCCGCGGTAATCGCCGTTGCCGAGCCCCTTTTCCGCCAGCTCGACCACGCGCGGGTTGAGATGCCAGTCGCGCCGGCCCAGTTCGTGGATGTAGGGAGAGAAAATAGGGATAACATGGCCGTTCGCGGCGCGCGCGAGTTCCAGCGCAAGCTCCGAAGGCGTGCCCGCGGCCACCGCGAATTCGACGCCCGCGGCCTCGAGCTTGTCGGCGATGCTGGCCGCGTCGATCAGCTCGCGCTGGTCCCAGTTGAAGTGCACGTGCACGTCGGCGAAGGGTTGCTGCGCGGGCGCCGCGGCCGACCAGGTCAGTATTGCCAGCGCGATAAAGCCGCGCAGCAGCGATTTCCTTGTTGCCATGGCTGGTTTCGCAGATTCGATAAGCTTATTTCAAACGCAGGGTGCGGATCGAGTCAAGTAGAGATTGCGCTCGCGGCAGTGATCGTGGCTTTTGTCTTGCAGTGCAGAGGACTCTAGCGAGGTAAAAAAAAGCGGGGCGTTTTCGCAACCGGAAAAGGCATGTTCACACAGGGGGAGGAGGGGATAGAGCCATGGGCATGGCTACTTGAGGACAGCCCCGGTTGCGAAATTTTACACGCCCCGCACCTATTCTACGGCGCCGTGCGTCGGTTGGATCAAATTCGATCAAAAAAACTGTCCGGTCGAGCGACCGGCAAGCTGCAAGCCAGTCCGGCAAAGCGAAAACCACGGACAGCCCGCGCGCGTATACCCTGGCATGGCGCACAGGAAACCCGATTTACCGCACAAGATTTGCCCGATCTGCCTCCGTCCGTTTGCCTGGCGAAAACGCTGGCGCAACAACTGGGAGCGAGTCAGGTATTGCTCGCGGCGCTGCGCCTCGGACGGCCGCCGAAGCCGCCCGGCGCGGAAAACCGTTCGGCGATTGTCGACCTAAGTTGAGTAAGTATTTACGAGGTACCAGATCTTGCAAGCCGGGTTCGTCGACCGCAACGCGGTCGAAAGCGATATCGACATCCCTGCCGACATGCTGCCGGCGCTGCGCTCCGACCACGCGGGCGAAACCGGGGCCGTCTGTATTTATGCGGGAATCCTTGCGCTGTCGCGTGACTCGGCAGTGCGCGAATTCGCCCGCCGGCACCAGGCCACCGAGCAGAGCCACCTGCGAATCATGGAGCGAATATTGCCGCGTCGGCAGCGCAGCAGGCTGCTGCCCCTGTGGCGCCTGGCAGGGTGGCTCACCGGCGCCTTGCCGGCGCTGTTCGGGCGCTCGGCGGTATTCCGCACCGTCGATGCGGTCGAATCATTCGTCGATGGCCACTATCAGCAGCAAATCGATGCGCTGCGTCAGCTGCCGCGTTACCGGGCGCTGCGCGATGTGCTGCAATCCTGCCGGGAAGACGAGCTGCAGCATCGTGATGAAGCGCGGGAGCGGCTGCGGGCTCCCGGTCTCGTTGGTCGGATTTGGATAGCTTTGGTCGGCGCCGGTTCGCGGGTCGGTGTTTATCTTGCCAGCCGGGTCTGAACGGCCCCGGTTGCAGCGTCGTGCCGAAGCGGGGATTCAGCGGGCGCGGCGCCGGAGCCAGTACTCGTAGCAACGCTGGCTGACGGGTCTGATCAGCGGCCAGTCGAGTACCCGCCAGAGGTGGCGGAAAGGGGTGTGATGCCAGGCCCTGATGTTGGCCTTGAGCCCCGTTACCCATTCGCCCTCCGCGGTCCTCAGATGCAGCCGTGAAAGCAGCTTGTCCTTGTCGAGACCGGCGTCATCGTCGAGCTCCTGAATATTCTTGAGTTCGATTCGCCCGCGGGAGAAGCGGGCCAGTTTGCCCATTTCGGCGCTGCAGACTGGGCAGGCGCCATCGTAGTAAAGCGTGTCTTTATCCATGTTAGGTTTTACGCGCGGCGCGGGATTGCGGATCAGACTGCACTGCGGCCGGAAGCTCGAAAATACCGAATATTTCTAGACGGAATATGATAATTGGGGTTTCATTGGTCGATTAAGGCTGAAATTATCTCGACACATCGGCTTCCGGAGCGCGCAATCATGACCGAATCGACTCTTCCACCGCAGCATGACGAACCCCGCTATCGCATCGGCGCCGTGTGCCGGCTGACCGGGATTTCCCAGCACGTGCTGCGTGTCTGGGAAAAGCGCTACCGCGCGGTCGAGCCCGAGCGCAGCGAGACGCACCGGCGGCTTTACAGTGAGAGCGATATCAATCGACTGTCGCTGCTGAAGATCCTGGTCGATCGAGGTCAGGCCATCGGCTCGATCGCCAATCTCGATAATGCCGAACTGGAGCGGCGCATACAGCAATCCGGGGGATTGACGGCACCGATCGGTAACGCGGAAAAGCCAACGCTCGCGTTGATCGGCGAGACGCTCGCGTTCAGTCATGACGACTACGGCGCAAGTGAAGCATTCGAGCTGCGCGGTCAATTCGGCCGGGTAGAGGACTTCGAAGCACAGCGGACTGCGACGCGTGTCGATGTCGCGGTGATCGAGTGGCCCGGCCTGTACGAGGAATCCGCGCTCGAGGCGGCGCGGCTTGCTAACCGCCTGAACGTCAGGCACCTGGTCCTGGTTTACGACTATGCGCCGAGATCGGCTTTGGCGCGGCTGTCCGGCGAGCGTGTCACCGCGCTGCGTTCGCCGCTCGATCTCGCCGCGCTCGAGGCGGTCGTTGCCTGGCGCTTCGGTTTGAGCCTGCAGCATGCCGAATCCGAGGACATTCCCGCCGGGCCGATTCCGTCCAGGCGTTTCAATGATCGTGAGCTGGCCTGGCTCGCGGCGCAAAGCCCGGCAATTGCCTGCGAATGCCCGATGCACCTGGCACAGCTGATATCCAGGCTGGTTCATTTCGAGGCCTACAGCGCCGAGTGCGAGAACCGCAACGAGGAAGACGCTTTATTGCATGCCTACCTGCATAAATCCACATCGCGCGCGCGTAGCATGATGGAGCAGGCGCTGATGCGTGTCGTCGAGCTGGAAAACCTGTCGCTGCCGGCGGATAGCTGAGCGCTGTGTCGATTCCGCGAGTCGTCGGTTCCCTTTCCCCGCGCCGCGACTGATGCCTGACGAAGCTCGCCAGTCTTAAGCCGGGATTCCCCGGTCACGAATATCCACTCCATTTCAGGCGCGCTCGCTGAGGACGAGTTTAGCTGGAGGTGTCCGCGGGAAAGATCAAAGACAATATTTTATTTAATAAAAATCGCCAGAAATCGCGATTGAAATTTATTTGTCAAAATAATAATCGAAATTAATCTAAATAAAAATTAGACACGTATATTTGCCACGAGAGTGAAAAGGAGTCGAAATGAACGAGTTGAATCGCAGAAAATTTCTGATCCGCTCCGCGGCGATCGTCGCCCTGAGCCCCTCCGTGCTGATCGGTAGTCGCTCGGCTGCGGCGTCGCGCGTCGATCCGAACGATCCGCAGGCCAAGGCGCTTTCCTATGTACACCAGTCGTCTGTCGAAGACAGCATCTGCGCTAATTGCCAGCTCTATACCGGGCCCGTGGACGCGGACTGGGGTGGCTGTGCGATATTTCCCGGCAAGGAGGTCGCCGCCGGCGGCTGGTGCAACGCCTGGGTCAAGAAGGCCGGCTAGCGCGGCTTCGCAGGTTCTGGATTCCGACCGCAACAATTGACAAGTCAGGAGATTGCTATGGAAAACGATATCGCGATGATTGCTTCGGGCTACCTGCTTGCCCGGCTCGGTGCACTCGCGGCCTTCGGCTACCTGGTGTACCGCATCCTGCGCCCCTCTGCCGACAAGGTGCGCGTGCCCTCGCAAAGTAATTACGCGAGCGAGCGCTCGAGGGTCAGGCGCTTCGATCGTTAAAGAATACGTCTCCGCCGGTACACCGCTTCCCGCTCCAGGCAGCCAGCAGTTCCCGGCTGCCGCCAACCGGTACCGGCGGTAGACGTTCCTTTTTATCCCGCGGCGCCGACTGAGCGGACGGCGCGGCAACTCGCTTGCGGAATCGTTTCCGCAAGAGGCTGCGCAGCTGGCCTTGTAGCTCACCCGCCAACAGGCCATCATAGCTTTCCCGCGGCAAGGAGTTAGCATGCCAGTCTCCGGTTCTTACCCGAAGTACAGTACCCTGCGCCTTGTTCTCGGCGATCAGCTCGACATCCATCATCGCTGGTTCGAGCAGCAGGATGCCGAAATCCTGTACCTGATCGCCGAGCTGCGCCAGGAGGCCTCCTACGTGAGGCACCACGTGCAAAAAATATGCGCCTTCTTCGCCGCGATGCAGCAGTTCGCCGCCGAGCTCGAGTCGAGCGGCCACGACGTGCTGCATTTGACGCTCGAGGAAACCGACCGGCACGCCGGTCTCGCCGCTCTGATCGAGTCGGTCTGCAAGCGCTACGGCGTCAGTAGGTTCGAATTCCAGTCGCCGGACGAATACCGCCTGCGCCAGCAGCTGCGCGAGCTGAGCCTCGGTGACGAAGTCGAGATCGGCGAATGCGAAAGCGAACATTTCCTGCTGCCGGAGGCGGAATTCGCGCGTTACATAGAGGCCGGCAGGCACAATCGCATGGAGTCGTTCTACCGCAGGATGCGCAAACGGCTGAAGCTGCTGATGGACGGCGATGAGCCGCTCGGTGGCCGCTGGAATTACGACGCCGACAATCGCGCTCGGCTGCGCGGGGCCGACCTGGCGGAAATTCCCGCGCCGCTGCTGTTCGATAACAATGTCGCGCAGATACTCGAGCGCATCGATAAATACCGGATCGAATCCTTCGGCCAGCGCGCCGATGCATTGCTGTGGCCGGTCAACCGGCGGCAGTCGCTCGAGCTGCTGGCGTACTTCTGCGAACACTGCCTGCCTCGATTCGGCCGTTTCCAGGACGCGATGACCTGCCGACACGAGCACCGCTGGAGTCTTTATCACTCCCGCCTGTCGTTTGCGCTGAACAGCAAGATGCTGCATCCGCTCGAAGTCGTCGAAGCCGCAATCGAGCGTTTCGGCGATGGTGAAAACGGCGTATCGATCGAGCAAATCGAGGGCTTCGTGCGCCAGATCATCGGCTGGCGGGAATACGTGCGTGCGGTCTACTGGGTCAACATGCCGGAGTACGCCGGGCTCAACCACCTCGAGGCCGGGCGCGATCTGCCGGCGTATTTCTGGGATGGCGACACGGGCATGAACTGCATGCGGCAGGCGCTGGGACAATCGCTCGAGTTCGCCTACGCGCACCACATCCAGCGCCTGATGATCAGCGGCAACTTCTGCCTGCTCGCAGGTATCGATCCGGACCAGGTCGACGCCTGGTATCTCGGCGTTTATATCGATGCGATCGAGTGGGTGGAAATGCCGAACACCCGCGGCATGAGCCAGTTCGCCGACGGCGGGCTGATCGCCACCAAGCCTTACAGCGCGGGCGGCAACTACATCAACAAGATGAGTGATTACTGCAAGGATTGCCGCTATGACGTCAGGCAAAAGACCGGCGATTCGGCCTGTCCCTTCAACAGCCTCTACTGGGCATTCATGGTGCGCCACCGCGAGCGGCTGGCCGCCAACCCGCGTATCGGCATGATTTATCGCAGTTGGGACCGGCAGAGCGAAGAGACGCGCGAGGCCACGCTGGCGCGGGCCGACTGGTGTCTGCAGCACCTGGATCGCCTGTAGTCGCGCGGATTTCGGCTGCCCGGGTGTTATCTGCAGAAAGGGAAATCTGTTTTGCACCTTTAATCGTATAACCAGGCACCCTATATAGATGGCTTCGAGCCGGGATTTTTTGATGAAATCGCAGACCGGTGCGGCATGGAACGCCGTCAGCGACAGACAACTCAATCCGTCCGCAAGCGCGAATCGCGCTTCGCGCCTTTACCTGGCGGAGATGCTCGTCTGGATCTGGAGCGTAATGGCATTGCTGTTGCTGCTTTCCATGTTGGTCCTCGACAATTTCTGGCTCGGCCAGATGCTGTTGATCGCCGGCGTTGTCATCTCGGTTACGCTATCCAGGCGCTCGCAGACACGGCGTCAGCAACGGCGTCCGGTGCCGCATCTTAGCGGGGCGTCGAAGTGCGTCTGGCAAATGGACCGCGAGGGCTAGGTCGAAAACCCGACAGCGCCGGTGTCGTGCACGGTTCTGGCCGCCTGCCGCTGTGCGATTTGAATCCCGCTCGATGATTGGAAAACGAGTTAGTAGCTTAAACCGAATTTAAAACACGAGGAAATCGAATATGAGTCAAATTACGCTGCCGGAACTTCCCTACGCCAACAACGCACTCGAGCCGCACATTTCGGCCGAGACGATCGAGTACCACTACGGCAAGCATCACGCCACCTACGTCGACAAGCTCAACGGCATGATCCCGGGCACCGAATTCGAAAACGCCTCGCTCGAAGACATCATCATGAAGTCGAGCGGCGGCATGTTTAACAATGCCGCGCAGGTCTGGAATCACAGCTTTTACTGGAATTGCCTGAGCCCGAACGGCGGCGGCGAGCCGGCAGGCGAGCTGGGTAGCGCCATCGAGCAGGCATTCGGCAGCTTCGCGGACTTCCAGCAAAAGTTTACCGCCTCGGCGGTCAATAATTTCGGCTCCGGCTGGACCTGGCTGGTGAAGAATTCCGCCGGCGCCCTGGAAATCGTCAATACCGACGACGCCGGCACCCCGCTGACCGACGGCCAGCAGCCGCTGTTGACCTGTGACGTGTGGGAGCACGCTTACTACATCGATTACCGCAATGCGCGGCCGAAGTATCTCGAGGCGTTCTGGAAGCTCGTCAACTGGGATTTCGTCGCGGCTAACTTGAGCAAATAAGCCGACGTAAAGATCCGCTCGGCCCGGCCGCTGGGGGCGACCCTGGCGCCGGGCGGAGCTCTCTCCGGGGCGAACCCTAGCTAGCCTTGTCGATCAGTTCCTGGAAGCGCTGCGCGGTGCAGTTTTCATCGGCGTGGCGAACTGCCTGCTTGAAATCCTTCAGGTCGAAGTGATAAAACCACTCCCGGGCTGATTTCTTCAGCTGGAAGATCGGGAAGCGCAGCGCGATCTCGATCGACTCCGCGTTGCTGACGACGTCGCCATCGAGCAGAACGTTAAGATCGATCTGCCTGAGGTTCAGCGCCGGGCCTGCACCGAGATCTTGCCAGAGTTCCTGTTCGATCCCGTCTCCGCCCAGGCTTGGAGTGAACAGGCTGTTCGCATCCACCGCCTGCATGCTGCGAATCTTGATGCCGAGCCGCTCGCCCTCGTCCAGCGACAAGTCCACGCCGGTGAACAGGCTGTAGTTTCGCGAAATCAGCATCGGGGTTTTTTCATCACCGCTGCCGCTGCCCTCCGGGGAGGTATAAAGCAACAGCTTGCACTGGTAGATCAGCTGACCGAGTTTGCTCAGGCGGCGCCGATCGGTATTTTTCAGGCCGCGCAGCGAATCGTTGGTTTCGCTGATTACCGCGTTCAGCGATAGCGTCGCCACCCCTTCGCGCGCCGACTCGTAATCGTAGACCACGGACGCCGCGCCAAATTCGACGGTCTCGACCTCATCGGCGATAACCGTGAAAGAAAGCGCCGCGATCAGGCAGCAGAACAGTTGAGCGAGATTCGATTTCATTGTGTCGCACCTGCCGTCACGTTCA
>Ga0209536_100017207_pt1 | contig 10251 bp, 10 predicted proteins | sample DeeMarSeWOR28_12_FD_187461 | JGI IMG/M metagenome (GOLD analysis project Ga0209536, IMG submission 187461) | Marine sediment microbial communities from White Oak River estuary, North Carolina - WOR-2-8_12 (SPAdes) (version 2) | ecosystem: Environmental > Aquatic > Marine > Intertidal zone >... | reverse complement strand
AACGCTGTTCGTACTGTAATATCAAAGTTATCTCCACCGACTAACACATTAAACGAATTGCTATCAATCTGTTCGGCAGTCAGTTGAAATACTTTATTGTTCAATTTAAGCAGGTAAGCATTGCTGCTTATCTGAATTAATTCATAATCAATTTTTTCTGTTTCGAAATTTAATTCATTTTCATTAATAATTTTTACATCAAATTTTGAAGAATTAACACTAATTACAAAATCATTCATAAAGCTGTTCCTGCCAAAAGTTAGAATTTGATGTATTATTTTTCTTATGGTTATTCAATAACGATCTTGACTTTAATATAGCAGTGATGATTGCGGCAGCTCTTTCATTTTGTGCTGTAGTTTGATTGTCAGCGAGGGTTTTATATTGGTTCATAAATTCTTCATTTAAAAAATTTATATCGAACTGCCCGGTTCTAAATGATGGATTGTCGATAATTATTTTTAAGAATGAAATGTTTGTAATCAGTCCACCAATAACATATTCGTTCAGCGCCCGTAACATCCTCTGAATAGCAGTATTTCTTGTATCTGCCCAACAGACAAGCTTCGATATCAAGGGATCATAATGCACTGTTATTTGTGAACCTTCTTCAAATCCTGAATCTACTCTAACACCCGGACCTGAAGGTTGAGAGTAACTAATTAATTTTCCTGTGGTTGGTAGAAAATTAGTTGAAGGATCTTCCGCATAAATCCTGCATTCTAAAGCATGGCCATTTATTTTTAAGTCATTTTGATTGAAGGAGAGTTTATTCCCAAGTGCCACAGAAATTTGTTCCTTAACAAGATCCAACCCGGTTATAAATTCCGTAACCGGATGTTCTACCTGAAGTCGTGTATTCATTTCAAGAAAATAAAAATTCTTTTCAGAATCCATCAGGAATTCAACTGTTCCGGCATTATAATATTTGCAAGCTTTCGCAGCGTTGACTGCAGCAGTCGTTATTTTTTGACGGGTCTGCTCATCTACAAAAGATGAAGGTGCTTCCTCAATTATTTTCTGATGTCTTCTCTGAATTGAACATTCTCTTTCAAAGAGATGAACATAGTTGCCATGCTTATCTCCGAAAATCTGAACCTCTATGTGTCGCGGATTTTCAATAAACTTTTCAATATAAATATCATCATTAGCAAAAGCTTTTAAAGCTTCTCTCTTGGTAGCTTCAAAGGCAGATTCAAATTCTTTATCAGAAGAAATTTTCCTCATTCCCTTCCCGCCGCCACCTGCCGCTGCTTTTAATAAAACTGGATAACCAATCTCTTTTGAAATTTTTAATCCGTCTTTCACTGATGGAATAGGCTCTGTAGTTCCGGGCACAATGGGAACATTATTCTTTGTCATCAACTTTCTTGCTTCGGTTTTACTCCCCATCAAACCAACTGAGTCTGATGATGGTCCAATGAAAGTAATGTTAGTTAATTCTAGGTCTTTAATAAAGGAAGCATTTTCAGAAAAGAATCCGTAACCTGGATGAATTGCATCGGCATCGATTTTTTTTGCAAGTTCAATTATTTTTTGTTTATTAAGATAGGACTCAGAAGCAGGAGAAGAACCAATATAGTAACTTTCATCTGCCATCCTAGTGTGTAGTGAGGTCTTATCGGCATCTGAATAAATTGCAGAAGATTTTATTCCCAACTCACGACAAGCTCTTATAACTCGTACGGCAATCTCCCCCCTGTTGGCAATTAGAATTTTTTTAAACAATACTGTCCTAATTAAATTCGACTATTGTTATACCATCGCCTCCAAATTCTACAGGTGCAAAATAGTAATTCTTTACCTTATCATGCTTGTCTAAAATTTCTTTTACTGTTTTCTTTAAAGCTCCGGTTCCTTTTCCGTGCAGAATTTCAACCCTTTCCTGTCCAGTCATATATGAATCATCGATGAACCTTACAACTTCAAAATCAGCTTCTTCAGGTTTTTTACCTCTTATATCCAGACGATATTGAGTTGCGGTTTGTTGAAACTTGTGATGATGTGTTTCAACCTTTTCCTCCTTTAACGCTTTATCAATAATTAAATCGTTTAAATCAACCTGCATTTTTATTGAACCTGATTCTATTAGAGCTTTCCTTTTCTCTGAATCGATCTGTAAGATTTTTCCGGATGTTGAGGTATTCTTAATAGTAACTAAACTTCCAATACTAAAATCAGATATTTTTGTTTCCGATACAACATCGGGAGAATATAGTTTTGCTGTATCATCTTTAAGGTCCGAGATAATTTTTTTCGCTTCTTTAATAATTTCCCTTTTTGCACCTGACTCACGGATTTGTTTAATAACACTTTCAACTTTTTTATTAACATCTAGAAGAAATTCTTCAGCATCTGATTTAGCTTTTTTAAGAATTTCCTTTTTTTCTTTTTCCAATCTCTGAATATTATTTTGATATAAGTTTGATAAACCCGCCAACCTGGAATTTTCAACACTCAACTGTTTAAGTTCTTTTTCAAGCTTGTTAGATTTATCCTCAAGTTCCGAAATAAAATTTTCAAGTTTGAATTTATCACTATCCATTACATCCGAAGCTTTTCTAATAATATTATCCTCAATACCGCTTCTCCTTGCGATCTCGAAAGCATAACTGGAACCGGGGACACCCAATTTAAATTTATAAGTTGGTCTTAGCTCTTTATGATCAAATTCCATTGCAGCGTTAATGAATTCTTTCTCACTATTAGCTATGATTTTTAAACTTCCATGATGCGTAGATGCAAGGACTATCGCTCCCGCGTCTCTTAACTTCATCAATATTGCTGAAGCAAGAGCCGATCCTTCAATCGGATCAGTACCTGTCCCAATTTCATCCAAAAGTATTAATGAACTTTTATCAGCAGTATTCAGAATTTCTTTAAGACTATTAAGGTGTGAACTGAAAGTTGATAAGTCATCTTCAAGTGATTGCTCATCTCCAATATCGATTAAAATATTTTTAAATAAGTGAAAATTAGAATCGGGATTTGCAGGAATATGTATACCCGATTGAAGTAACAGTGAAAGCAATCCGATAGTTTTAAGAACTACAGTTTTCCCACCGGCATTTGGTCCTGTAATGATGACAATTTTTTCATTTTCCAATTTTAGATTAAGTGGAACTACATCTTCCCTTCCCAGTTTTTTAAACAGGACAGGATGGCGGGCATCGCTAAGAAAAAATGGTTTGGAATTATTTATTGTTGGTTGTGCACCAAGAATCTCAATTGAATATTTCGCTCTTGCAAATAGTGAATCGACATAAGCTACAGTCTTCAATGATTCTGTAAAGCTTGCACTCTCCCTTCCAATTAATGCTGTTAATTCTTTCAGCAGTCTTTCAATTTCTCTTTTCTCAGCGAAACCGAGAGTTACAATTTCATTATTCAGTTCAAGTGTTTGCTCTGGTTCGATGTAAACCGTTTGTCCGGTTGCTGATTCAGAATGAATGAATCCCCTGAGATGCCTTTTATGCTCAGCTTTAATAGGGATAACCATACGGCCATCTCTGAGTGTTAAATAATCCTCTCGTACAATTCCTTCAGAGTCAAGTGATTTCATTATACTGTTGATAGATTTTTGCAGCGAACTTTGCTTTTCCCTGATTTGCTTTCGAATATCTAAAAGTTTTTGACTGGCCTTTTCTTTTATCTCACCGGTGTCGTCAAGTATTTTTTCAATATGATGTTCAAATACTTTATCTATCAGGAGAGTCCTTTGCAACTCGGAAATACCAGGAGCAATGTTTGAATTATTTTTAAGAAATAGTGCCAGACTGCGTGAAGTTCTTGCAAGTTTTAAAATATCAACAATTTTTTTTGATGGAAGAACAACACCTTCAATTTTTGATTGTGAAATAGTCTCAAATAAATCTGGAATGTAATCTATTTGCGGGGCTGTATTTCTTATTAATATTTCTTTTGCTTCACTTACTGAATTGAGCTCGAGAATAATATGCTTAAGATTAGTTGATGGAGAAAGACTTAAAATTATTTTTTTACCGTTCTCAGTAGAGGTATAATTGCTAATACTGCTCAATACTTTCTGATATTCCAGCTTATTGAGAACAGAGACGCTTATCATTGAGAAATATCTTTCTCGTTTATATATTCCTCAATAAGTTTTCTCGGTTGAGGGGTGTAATTACTTATAAATTTTATAGTTAATGGAATCACCTGATAATTAAGATTGTATAAAAGTGATTGTTCCCTGGTTTTTTTATCAGGTAAATTAAAAACGTTGATTATTATAAAAATGGCACTGAGAAAAAATAAAATCTGAATCGCTCCGACCACACCACCAACAATCTGATTTATCAAATTATTCACTTTGTCAAATGGATGTACAACTCTCTTTAATATCATGAATACGGCTGTTATCAAAACAAAAATTAGAATTCCACCAATTATTTCAGCAAGATAGTATTCTATCCCGAATAAACTTTCTATAAGCTTGCCAAGTCTACCTGCAAATAAAACAGCTGATACAGCAGCTAAAATTAATCCAAGTAAGCCCACCAATTTTCTTATAAAGCCGTCTTTGAAGCCAAGAATAAAGCCAACAACAACTGCTGCAATTATTAAAACATCAAGTAGTATCAAGTTCAACTCAGAATTTTTTCAGCTGCTTCTTTTATCGCTTTTCCATCAGCTTTTCCCTTTAGCTCTTTGATAGCAGCAGGCATAAGCTTGGAAAAATCTGCCTTACTTGTGGCTCCAACCTGGTTTGCAATTTCTCTTACTTTATCCACAATCTCATCCATCGTTAACTGTTTCGGCAGATAAGACATTATAATATTAAGTTCAGCTTCCTCTGTTGAAGCAAGATCATTCCTACCAGCTTTAACATATTCCTCAATTGCTTCTTTCCTTTTCTTAGCAGCAGAGGTTAGTAATTTTAGTTCTTCTTCCTCATTCAATTTTTTTCCCGAACCGCTTTTTTCAAATTCAAGGATGAGAGCTCGAATAGACCTGATTGTTTGAAGCCGAATTGTATCGTTTGATTTCATTGCTTCTTTCAAGTCATTATTAATTTTTTCAGTTAAATTCATATTGCCCTCTATAATAAAAAAGCAGGCTGTTAATTGATATCAGCCTGCTTGAGTTTACCCAAATAAATTTTAAATTAAATTTTAATATTTGCCGAATAATTTATTCTTAAACAATAGGCTTTTCTAAGTTCCTGTTGAATATCAGTAACAAGTCCCATATCAGTATTTTTATCTATACGGAGAGATACTATAACATTAGGTAAAGCCTGTCTTTTACTATACATTATTGTCTGAACATCATCCAGCTTAACAATACTGTCATTTATCTGTATTCTTCCATCATTACCAACCCAAACGTATGAGATCAATCTTTTATTCTCGATTTTTTCAATAGCTTCTGCTTCAGGCAGAGAATAGTTTACCAATACTTCAACTTCTCTAAGAGTTGTAGTAACCATAAAGAATAACAATAACATAAAAATTATATCCGGCATTGATGCTGTAGGAATTTCCTGTTTAGTGCTGGCTCTTTTCTTTTCAAATTTCATTATTCTATCCTTTACCTATTTTTTCTGGTTCAGCGATTGAAATAATAATAGGAATAGCTTCTTTAACATCTTTCTGCTGCTCTTCATCCAGATCATCAAACTTTTGTCCATATTTTGAATTACCATACTCATCTCTGACTTCGAAAAAAGCTTCTTTCACCTGATCAAGTGCTTGTATATAAGCATTGTAAACAGTTTTTCGATCTGTCTTGATAGATACAATAAGTTTTTTATTAGATGGTAATTCTATCTTCGAAACAATTCTTGGTTTTATTGTCTGTTTAATCTGGAATAAGGATATTGGTTGTCCATCCAACAATACATCACCGTTTTCATTAATGAGTAATGCAGCCATCCTATCTTTAGGAACTTCTACTGTTTCAACATCTTCAACATATTCAGGTAATGTCATACCAATTCCCGAATCAACATCAATGACTGTGGCAACAAGAAAGAATATAAGAAGCAGGAATGCGATATCAGCCATCGAAGATGTTGGGATTGTAGCTTCAGGTAATTTTTTCTTTTTAATCATTTTATTGGTCTTTTATTTCCTTCAAAATGTTTAATTATTTTTTTCTTGTTTTGAATTCGTATAAAGCATCAATTAATTCTATAGAAGCTTCTTCCATATCTCCAACTAGGCTGTCTATTCTTGATACAAGATAGTTATAAAATACCTGAAGGATCATAGCTACAACCAGACCAAATAATGTTGTCAACAATGCAATTGCGATACCATCAGCAACAATTGCAGGAGAAATCTGTGCAGCTTCTTTAATAGCGTCGAACGCTGCTATCATACCTTGAACCGTTCCTGTAAATCCAAGCATAGGAGCAAGTGATATAAACAGGGAAATCCAGATCATTCCTCTTTCAAGGAAACCCATCTCAATTCCACCATATGCAATAATAGCTTTTTCAGCAGCTTCCAATCCTTCATCAGCCCTCAGAAGTCCCGCATGGAATACTGAAGCAACCGGGCCACGAGTATTAGCACAAACTTGTTTTGCCTGCTCAATTCCACCATCATCCAGTGCTCTTCTAACCTGAACGATGAATTTTTTAGTATTCGTTTTGGAACGAGTTAAAGTCCATAGTCTCTCAAAGCAGAAGGCAAGGCCAAGAATAAGACAAATCAAAATCGGCCACATGAATCCGCCGCCTGCTTCAAATTTTGTAGTTAACCAGTTCAAAACTCCACCATCATTGGACGCTTGCGCAATGGTGTTAAAAATCGAAGCTATGACACCTGTAAAATCCATATAGAGTTTCCTCCTGAAAGTTTAATGAATGTTGACAAGGAAAGGTTTTTTCCAAATAAATTTAAATTATTAGTATGACTAGAATAAACATTTCATCTTAAAAAATCAACAAATTACTTGGTCTTATTCGGCATTTTTTAGTCCCGGTTGAACCGATTTTTTAGTATAAAAATATTGCCAGAGATCGTATTGTAATTTTGAAAAATTGATTCAACGAATTGACCTATCTCTGAAGGTTTAATCCATTTATCAAAGTCAGCATTAGTCATCCATTCCCGGTTAGCAGGAGTATCAATTATGAATGGGGCGATTGCATTTGCACTTAACCGTATTTCTTTACCTTCTTCCGCAAGTGTTTTCACCATATGAATTAATGCTGCTTTTGATATACCATAAACAGCTTTTCCTTCTTCTTCAACCAATCCTGTGTATGCTGATGTAAAGCATATCGTACCTGAGTGAGATTCTCTAACCAGAAGAGAAAAATATTTTGCAATTAAGAAATTTGTTTTGAGATTCATATTTATCATTCTGTCAAAATAGCCAATTTCAGTCTCCCAGATTTTTTTACCACCTGTAAATCCGCCAACTGTACTGAACAAGTAATAAATAGAATCTTTTGATGACGAAACATGATTAAATGCCTCCTGAACATTATTTTCTTCGGAGAGATCTTTAACTAATATCTTAAAAATATTGTCATGTGAAAATTCCTTATGCTTAAAGTCGAATAAATAAATTTCATCATACTGTTTTTCTAACAGAACTTCTGTAACTCCATTACCAAGCGCACCTCTGCTGCCAAATATCAATAACTTTTTCTTCATTCGGAACTCCTCCTCATTTCAAATTTAGAAATTACTGGAAAATGATCGCTATAACCGCCAAGATATTTTCTTCCGCCATATGTTGGAAACGGTGTTCCCTTATAATCACCTGATTGAGTAATTATAAACTCAGGCTTAAAAATTTCAAAGGAATTACAAATGTAGAAGAAGTTCTCATCAGTTAATAATGATTTTGATATTATTATTTGGTCAAGCATATTCCAGTCATTTTTATACTTATATGTTCCTAGACCATCCATATATGTTTTATACGAGAGATTTAAAAAATCCGTCTCGTTATCTTCAATAATTGGCAAATCTTCTGCTAATTCGCAAAATATTGGTTGTGCATTCAAAGTAGTTAAGACTGAAGTATTTGTCGGTTCATCATTAAAATCACCGATGACAAAAATTTTAGCATTTTCATTTGTTGAAAAAATTCTATCTACTGCACTCCGCAAAGTTGCAGCGGCAGAAATTCTGTTTGGTTCTGATTCGAACTGTCCCCCACTTCTTGATGGCCAGTGATTTACAAACACTGTGATTTGTTCTTCTCCACTGGTCAGCAGACTTACTCCAAAGATTAATCTTGTCGACCAGTTATCGGAGAGATGCACCGTATCAGCCTGCAGATTGAGTAATTTGAATTTATCTGCTTTGAAAATTAATCCATTATCTATGCCTCTATTATCGGGTGATTCAATGTATGCGATTCCATAGTTGAAATCGGATAAATACTTCTCCACCATTTGTTCGAGAACTTCCTGATTCTCCACTTCGCAAACTCCCATAATATCCGGTCCGTTTTCATTATTCATCATTCTTATCACACGTGAAAGGTTATACATTTTTTTATCGAGTCGATCACCAGTCCACTCCATATCGCCATCAGGCAAAAAGGATTCATCGTTTTTTTGCGGGTCATCAATCGTGTCAAACAAATTTTCGAGATTCCAGAATGCTAAGAATAGTGTGTCTTTTTTTGTTTGACTATAGTTTGTGACTGCAAGAAATGTTAACAGAATTATTATTGTTATACGTTTCATTTCATTTGTTTGTGAAAAATTAATCTATCTTTGTTTTTAATATACAAAGCTATGCTTTCATTTATAATTTCAAAAGCTTCTTTCTTTCCTAAAAAATTTTTTACTGTAACAGTTTTGTTTTCAAGTTTTTTATAGTCTTCAAAAAATCTCTGTAGTTCAACCATTGTATGGGGAGGTAATTCATTCAAATCGTTTATGTAATTTACAGCCATATCATTTTTTGCCACCCCAATAATTTTATCGTCCTTCATTTCCTCGTCGACCATATGCATAACACCAAGCACTTTTGTCTCAATTATACAGAGCGGATCGACATCAATAGAGCAAATGACTAGAATATCAAGTGGGTCGTTATCTTCACAGTACGTCTGCGGAATAAAACCATAATTAGCTGGATAATGAACCGCCGAAAATAAAACACGATCAAGTTTTAGAAGACCGCTAGCTTTATCAAGTTCGTACTTTGCTTTAGAACCTTTTGGAATTTCAATTATACTATTTACTATTTCAGGAACACCTTCCCCGGGATTAACCAAATGCCACGGGTTTGTATTGCCGTTTAGATTTTTCATAACAAATTTTTATAAAATTAATAATTCAACTATAATGAATACAGGTAATAGAATGATTAATGAAAATTTAAACAAATAACTAAAGAAATCGGGCATTTTAATATTGTTTTCTTCAGCTATTGTTTTCACCATAAAGTTAGGTCCGTTACCAATGTATGTCATACTTCCAAAAAAGACTGCACCCACACAAATAGCTTTAAGTATTTCTTCAGAAATTCCTGCAACAATTGAACCTACACTCGTCCCTAACCCAGATGCCAGAGAATGAAAAGTAACAGCAGTAGGTGTATTATCCAAAAAGCTGCTTAACAAACCAGTATAATAATAAAATTGTGATGTTGTGTTTAAGCCGAGAGATTTCGCATTCAATTCAAGATAAAGCAGGCATGGCACCATGGTAATAAAAATTCCAAGAAATAAATAAGCAACTTCCTGAATAGGGTGCCAGGTAAAATTATTTGAAACTCTTAGCAGTTTAGGAGTAAACAATATGGAGAGATACGCTGCTAAAAATATTACTGCTTCTCTGATAAACTTTAAGAAATGATTTAAATGAACGAATGTAAGATATTGTTCATTTAAAAAAGCTACTGCTAAGACAACTACAAGTAAAAAAATAAAATTCCTTTTACCTTGCAGCTTTAAAGGTTTTATTTGAGTCAAATCTCTAACAACTGCTGATAATTTTTCTTTTTTATGATAGTAAGTGTCAACTAAAAAGTATACAATCAATAAAATCGCATTCACAAAAAACCATTCAGGAATTAATTTAAAGAACCATTGGAATGGAGCTCCACGCAAATACATCATAAACAAAGGCGGATCACCAAGTGGAGTAAGCAAACCGCCGCAGTTTGCTACAATACCAATAAAGAATGCCATAAAAGCATATGATCCCAAAATTGCCAAAGCTCCCGAAGCATACCAATCCACGACCCATTTCCCCCAAGGAAATGTATGATCAATCATATTAGCCGCAATAAAAACTTCTTGTGGATCCTC
>Ga0209536_100017206_pt1 | contig 10251 bp, 6 predicted proteins | sample DeeMarSeWOR28_12_FD_187461 | JGI IMG/M metagenome (GOLD analysis project Ga0209536, IMG submission 187461) | Marine sediment microbial communities from White Oak River estuary, North Carolina - WOR-2-8_12 (SPAdes) (version 2) | ecosystem: Environmental > Aquatic > Marine > Intertidal zone >... | reverse complement strand
CACCGTAAATCAATCTATAACTTCCAGCAGCTGCCATATGATCACCATGAGTGGGACTACGCGTCATGGGCATGGACAGGCCTTCAGCCCCAGCGGATGAAACAGGGAGACCCCTCGGACCCGGTCAGGCTCTCAAATTCGCGCCTGCTGATACACTGCAAAAAACCCTTAAAGCGCCTTTCAAGCATATCCATCCTGCGGCCTTTCCTTTACAAGGCCCATCAGACGGTAGCCGGTTTATTTTCAGGATTAAAATCAGAAGAAAAATTATACCGGGACGTGGCAAAAATGCATGCTGAGGTCCACTGTGAATATTCCTATGCCAAAGCATGCGATCAATGTAACATCAGGAAAATCTGTGACGGATTTCATGGCGATTACGCAAAAATGTTTGGCACCGAAGAAGCGGCAGCGATTACAGACGGAGCAGCAACAGATGATCCAGTTTATTACATACGCCTTCAAAATAAAATCGTTGACAACGGAGATGAGAAATAGGATCTGACGAATCCGCGCAGTGCCAGGTTCAGCAGATATATCACATTCCGCATAGGTGCATCTTCACTGCAGAATGATCGTTATAAATATTTCAACCGATAATATGCTGAAATAAAGAAGGCATATATCTTTGATAGAAGTACGATAAAGGGAAACGACACGCACTCAACAACAGAGCATCGCCGGCTCCACATCATCTTTAAGACTGAAAAGGGGAATTGGATAAAAGTCTGCCCGATGCGAACACCCTTTCGCACAAGAATATATTGATAGCTTCTCCGTATTATAATATTCTTGTAGAGATGACTCTTCCTATTTGTTCTTATCTCTCCTTCAAGGTAGTTGCGCAATGATTTGAAAAACGCCGTGAGGCTGTCTCTGCTGTTGTGAAGAACCACAAGCTCCCTGTCAAAGCAAAATCGATAATTTTGATTCAACAGCCGGTAGCATAGGTCAGGGTCTTCACCTCCCGGCCTCCGGAACCCGACATCAAACCCACCCACCTCTTTCAGGTACTTCTTCCGGAATATTGCATTTGACGTCCGCAAATAAGGAACGGCCTCATCCCCTCTCAATTGTGATGTATGCCTGTACCAGATAACGAGTCTTGTCAGGACCGGGATGTAATTGAATTCATCAATAAACTGGATAAAATTTGATACAAATGTATCATTATTCTCAGTAATACAATTCAGGGGCCCCCCTATGCCGGCTACGTCCTGATCAGCAGAACTGAACCCTTGATACATTTTTTCGAGCCAGTCAGGCGGGACAATGCAGTCATCATCGGTAAAGGCAACATACTCCCCTTCTGCATTGTCGATACCGACATTCCGCGAATAGGAAACGCCGCTGTTTTTATGGCTGATATATCGAAACCCCATATCCGTCTCACTCATGAAATCAGCCAGAAATTGTCCTGTCGAGTCTGTAGAGCCGTCATTAATGACAAGGACTTCAAACAGGTCGCTGTCGAGAGTCTGCGCTTCGAGGGAAGAAAGACAGTTTCTAAGGGGAGAAACCCGGTTGCATGTTGCAATGACGACGGTTATTTTTACAGATGACATGCTCCCTCTTTGATAGTGACATCTGACGCATTCTGAAACCCGCCATTTTTCCTGAAAAAAACTGGGTCGCAAATTGTATCCCCTGTCACGGGACTCAACTCATCCAGACCAAACTGCTGATCATAGGTCTTTTCCACACCGTCACATATTAATTCAAAGCGGCATTGGCCGCAGCGATTACTTTTTTTATAGAACCAGTGACGCAATGCCTCGACAACACTTTCATCCAGGACATCAGCAGGTGACAGCCTCAACGTTTTCCTGAATACGCCGCCGGCAAAATAGCCGTATCCCAGTATTCCGAGATATCTCCAGAAAGTATTCTGAATTTCGAGCCGTGCACGTACCCTCGGGACCCATTCATAGGGATCGAACTTGACCTGCCTGTGGTTACAGACAAACCGCTCATAATCCTTCATGAAGCAGAACGGGATATAGCGAACATTGACTTTTATTACATGTGGGGCCAGAAGGTCACACACCTCTTTCAACCGTGGGCTCATCTCCGAATAGGAGAGCATCAGCTTTTCGACCAGGTTTTTCGCAAAACACCAGTCATTAATGGTTATGAAGTTCATCTGTACGGGATGAAACGGAATGAGAAAGCTGCCTATCGCCAGCAGGTCATTGTAATTAATCCGATTCACGACGGTGTTTGTGCGGATGGTTAATCCTTCCGAGACAGCATTCGAAATGGCCCGTGATATCTTTTGAAAACTCCCCTGTATCCGGGTTATCCCGTCATGGATTTTTTCGCCGGAACCATGGACTGAGAAGAGAATTTCGTCAAGCCCGGCGCTCTTAAGGCCTGCTGCATAGTCCCTGTTTGAAATCCGTATTCCATTGCTGATAATACAGACCTTCTCCATCCCCATTGACTTTGCTTCCTCTATTAATCGTGGAAGATCAGGGTGCACCGTAGGCTCTCCGCCTGAAAAGTCTACCTCCGAAATCCCCCTGTTTCGTGCATACAGAAGGTCTTTCCGGATCTCTGCAAATTTTCTGTTGGGCGCATGCAGGTTGTCCCGGTAATAACAGAAGACGCACTGAATATTGCATTTTAATCCCGTAACAATCTTTACACGTTTAGTGATTTCCATACTGGATCCTCATGATAGATGACAGGAATCCCCGCAGCGAATAAAGGGACCACAGAAACCGCAAATAGGCGAGTGCGTGTGTCCGCTTCATCCAGACCGACGGGAAAATCCCGTAGATTAATCTTCTTGACATTATCAGTGGTGTCCCGATTCCCCACAGAGGTTTCGAGAGTATGTATTTTCGGCAAAAAACAGCAGCCCCTCTTCCGTTAAGCAGACATTTTTTCTTGTATTCTGAAACCGTTCTCTCATGGGGGTGATAGATGACCGCTTTCTCATTATAGATGTGGCTGTATCCTGCCCATCTTGCCCTCAGGCCAAGGTCATTGTCCTCCCAGCTCGGCTCCGGAAATGTTTCATCAAAGCCCCCGAGTTTCTCAAAAACAGATCTTTTATACGCAATGTTGCATGTTGCCCAGTGTTTCCCGGAATATATCGCCTTTTCCAGAGCAAATGAAAGCCCGGCATGCTGATCGAGCGATAATACCCGTCCGCTTACTACTGCTGCTGCTTCATCACATTCGAACGGTCTCGTTATTTCATAAAGCCACATTTTCTCTGCAAGGGAGTCATCATCCAGAAAACATAAAATCGCACCGGTAGCATGGCTGGCGCCATAATTGCGCGCGGCAGCAGGGCCGGAATGGTTTTTTTTCATATAGCGGACCGTACCTTCTGCAGCTGAATGCCGTTCAACTGTTTTCTCAATCTCGGGTGCATTCGGCGAACCGTCATCTACAAGAATAATTTCAAACGTTCCCATGAACTCCTGCTCCTGTAGCCTGTCAATGCATTGTTTGACCCACTCCGTCCGTTGAAAAACAGGGATAATTATCGATACATCCATCATTTTATTGCCCTTTTCAGGTATTGCCACGCTTCAGTTCATATTAATAGTAACTTATCGGATTTTCGGGGGAATATTATTAGCTTGGAGTATTCATTAATTTTTTTATTTTAGTCATCCATAATTCATGAATGTCCCGCAGCGTCGAATCACCGACTTGAATGCAATGGCTTATTAATACTCACAAGAATATTTATTCAAGCAGAATGTCTTCAGCTTAAAGGAGCTCTTGAAATATCGATATTTTACCGATTTATTGTGTTGAGGAAGTATCCGCCTCTCCTGGCAGAGTTTTTGGGACGGACTTGATATTTTCAGCGATTTCCGGGTTGCAGATAAATCTGTCAGGACGGTCAAATACCATCTCATATTGATTTATTGTCGTTTCCAAACTGAACTGGTCGAGTTTTCTGCGGTCTATCTCAGGCGGGTTCTCTTTCATCTCAATGAGTTTCATGGCAAGGTCTTCAGAATTTTTGGGTTCTATTAAATAACCGGCGCCTGTTTGGTTGATCACAACTCTTACCCCCGGCAAATTCGTTGCTATAACAGGAGTGCCGCATAATAGAGCCTCAACCTGAACCATGCCAAAAGATTCCAAAGGGTCAATGCTTGGCAAGACCAAGACGTTAATCATACTATAAAATTCAAGCAACTCGTTTTTCTTCAATGAACCGGCAAAAATTATTTTATCTGAGTTCTCTGCTGCACAGTTAGTGAGATCTTTAATAACGGACCCACCGGCCACTCTCCCGTATTCGCCAGCTATAACTATATAAAAATGCTCTATTTTTCCTCTCATGAATGGTATTGATTGCAGGAGATACCTTATTCCTTTCTCTGCTACAATTCTCCCGACAAAACCGATTTTATAGCTCTGTTCATCCAGTGATAATTTATTTAAAAGGGCTGAATAATCGGTAGGACCGAAATTGATTTTATTAATTGGTGGATAAATCTGTACTGCCTTATTAATATACTTTTTAAAGTATGAATGAGAAAAGTAGTCAATACTGTTTGTTACTATTTTCCCCGATTTTTTCAAAACAATATTCATCAGGAAGAAAGACAGTTTTTCTATTATTTTATTAAGGATCCCGCTGCCAAGATTGAGATCACAATGATAGGTAGATATGATTTTTTCTTTTTTTATAAACAGGCTGGAAAGACCGACATCTGCCAGGGGCAAATGGAAATTAACAATATCTGATTTCCTTGCTGCGCGGATCACCTGCAGCCAGAATGTGGGAGCAAGAACGCCCTTGCTTATTTTCAGCAGCACGGGAGCTCTGACAACGTTGACGCCGTTTATTACCTCTTTCTCCGGCAATGCTTTCTCGTGCCGAGTCGTCAGCACTGTGACCCTGTGCCCTTTTTTAACGAGATGCTCGGCCAGGTCCCGTGCATATCCCGTCAGTCCGCTTACATAGGGGAGATAGTAATAAAGAACTATTAAAATCGACTTTTTCTTCATCATGCATCTATTATTCGTTCAGAATGTATTAAAAAATATCGCAACAATTGTGCAAACGTTCCATTCTACTATAAGTATCGGCACTCCTTGCACAGAACCTGATTTTCAGGGATGCATCTTAAATTTTGCCCGTAACTTCAGAGAAGCGCTCTTTAGAGCATCTCAAGGTGCATCAATTTATTTCCGTTAATAATAAATAGCAAAATCTCATTGGAGCGTAATTTTGTATGGCAGTAAAAGATATCCACACGGTGGCTGTCCTCATTCCCTGCTACAACGAGGAACGCACAATTGCTGACGTTGTATATGCTTTCAGGTCGCAATTACCAGATTCAGATATCCACGTATTTGACAATAACTCAACGGACAATACGGCACGAGAAGCATCAAGGGCAGGCGCGATCATTCATAGTGAACACAGACAGGGCAAAGGCAATGTTGTACGCTCCATGTTCAGGCGTGTTGAGGCAGACATCTACATCATGGTGGACGGAGATGGAACATATCCCCCTGATAAAGTCCACGATCTTATTCAGCCCATTGCTGAAGGAGAAGTTGATATGGTTATCGGATCACGTTTACACACCGGCTCAGCCAGCAGGTTCCGGTTTCCGAACCATGCCGGGAATATTATTTTCCGTTTTCTGCTCAATACTCTGTTCAGGGTAACTATTACAGACCTCCTGTCAGGGTACCGGGCTTTCAGCAGCCGTGTTGTCAAAAGCCTCCCGGTGATGAGTCGCGGCTTTGAAATCGAGACCGAATTAACCGTGAAGTGTATCGAGAGAGATTACAGAATCCATGAAGTCCCTGTAAACCTGGTGGCAAGACCGCGGGGAAGCACATCAAAAATTCATATCCTCAGGGACGGCTTTCTTATTCTGAATACAATCTTTGCACTCTTCAGGGACTACAAGCCGATGACTGCCTTTGGCCTGATCGGGATATCCCTTGCCTTGTCCGGCTTTCTGCTCGGAACCTTCGTTATCGCTGAATTCATCGTGAATCAATATGTAACGAATATTCCATTAGCCGTGCTTTCGGTTGGACTGGTATCGTCCGGGCTCCTGTCGATATGTGCCGGAATGATACTGCACTCCCAGGCAAGACATTTCCAGCAAATCGATTATCAGCTGCAGAATTTGAGCGAAACGCTTTACAAAAATACCCATTCTCAAATGAAGATCAGAACAGATCAAACTGTTCGGCCTTTTCATGACGGGAAAATACAGGATAGTTATCATCAAAGCAGGCTGAGCAGAATTTCTCAGGATTAGGCACAACGTTTTTCAGCCCCTCAATGCTTAAATATTGGAGAGAATCAGAGGTGATGAATTTTTTAATTTCATCGAGGCTGTGGGTGGCGGCAATAAGTTCTTTTCTCGTCGGGGTATCAATCCCGTAAAAGCAGGGACCAATGGTCGGGGGTGAGCTTATCCGCATGTGAACTTCCTTTGCACGTCCGCCTTCCCGTATCATTTTAATGATTTTTTTACTGGTCGTTCCCCGGACGATCGAGTCATCGATGACCATCACCCTCTTGCCTTCAAGCAGCTTCCGGACCGGATTCAGCTTGATTTTTACCCCAAAATGCCTGATCGACTGACGCGGTTCAATAAATGTCCGCCCAACATAGTGGTTCCGTATCAATCCGAAATCAAAGGGAATTCCGCTTTCGTCTGCGTATCCGAGGGCAGCAGGAACTCCCGAGTCAGGCACAGGAACAACAACATCAGCTTCAACAGGATACTCCCGTGCAAGCTGACGCCCAAATTCCTTCCTTATCGCATCAACATTCATCTGACCGAAAATATTGCTGTCAGGCCGCGCGAAATAGACAAATTCAAAGATACAGAATGCATGCCTCGGCGAGTGCATGGTCTTAATGGACTGCAGCCCCTTCTGATTGATGATTACCATTTCACCTGGCTCAACATCCCTTAGATATTCAGCGCCGATGAGATCAAAAGCACAGGTTTCCGAAGCAACAACATATGCCCCGTCATATTTCCCTATGCTCAAGGGTCTGAATCCATACGGGTCCCGTATGGCAATGATTTCATTTTCGGTCATCAGCAGAAGACTGAACGCACCGGCCAGCTCACGTACGGTATCAACAAGGCGTTCATACAGTCCGCCCGCCTTGGAACTCGCAATCAGGTGGACGATAACCTCGCTGTCAGAATTTGACTGAAATATTGCGCCCCTGGATTCCAGATCATTTCTCAATTCAAAGGCATTGACAAGATTGCCGTTATGGGCGATCGCAAGAGATCCCAAAGAGAAGTTCACCATGATCGGCTGTACATTCTTCAGAGAACTAGAGCCCGCGGTTGAATACCGGTTATGTCCTATCGCAATATTACCGGGAATTCGCTTGAGCCTTTTTTCCGTAAATATGTCAGCGACAAGCCCCATCGATTTTTCGATTGCGATCTGCCTGCCGTCAGACGCGCATATGCCGGCCCCTTCCTGTCCCCTGTGCTGCAGCGCATGGAGACCAAGGTACGTCAGGTTCGAGGCCTCAGGGTGCCCGTAGACGCCAAACACCCCGCATTCCTCATGAAATTTATCAGAGGAAAGTGTTACGTACGGATTGCAAAACATTTGTCGGTTACAAACCAGATTATTGATCTTTTTCACTGATATACCTGAAAGTCCATTTTATTGAAAGGTAAATTAGTATACCATTTATGCATACGAAAAATTATAGAAAACAATGGCCTTCAGTTGACAACAGAAGCCTGTCAACTGCCGCACCACATTCTTGCGTTCTGAAACATCTTCAGCCAGGGCGATGCCTTCAGGTTCTGCGCCCAGTCTTCCGGCATCCACGGCCACTGCCACTTCAGAAATGTCCGTTCCGGATGGGGCATGATCGCCAGATGCCTCCCGTCCGCAGAGCAGAGACTCGCAATTCCGTTTTCAGATCCGTTTGGATTATAGGGATATTTCATTGAAATTGCATTCGTATCATCCACATATCGAATCGGTGCCAGGTTCTCGTCTTCAACCCTGTGGAGGATCTTCTTATCAGGAAAATGCATGCGGCCTTCCCCGTGTGCCACCCAGATTCCGAGAACCGAATCTTCCATCGCTTTCAGCATAATTGACGGGCTTTGGAAAATTTTGACTGTTGAAAACCTCGATTCGAATCTCCCTGATGTGTTATGGATGAACCTTGGCTGCATGGTATCTCCTATGCCCTTTGCCGGCACCCAGCCGAGTAACGCCATCAGCTGGCAGCCATTACATACGCCAAGGCTGAATGTATCCTGCCGGTTATAGAAACTCTCAAACTCTTCCCATATCTCTTTCCTGAGCCGAATGACACCTGCCCAGCCCTTTGCAGAATCCAGTACATCGGCATAACTGAAGCCCCCGACAAAAGCCACGCCCCTGAAATCAGAAAGAGTGACTCTTTTTTCGAGGAAATCACTCATGGTTATGTCCCACGTTTCAAATCCGGCCTGATAAAAAGCTGCCGTCATTTCCCTGTCACTGTTGCTCCCTTCTTCACGGATAATTGCCACCCTGGGTTTATTTTTGCAGTCGATCAGCCCGACAGCGGTCTCTTCCGGAGTAAACCGCAATTCATAGTCCGGGCCCTTTCTGTCAAAGTTATGCATTCGCTCCTCTTCAGCGCAGTGTGGATTTGCCTGCAGCTGTTCAAGCTGATAACTCGTCTCTTCCCATGTATCCCGCAACACTTTCATGTCCTCATTTAAAAGCGTTACGAGTTTAGAGTCATGAGTCCGGAGCGCAACCTTAATTTGTTGCTCTCTGAGCGTTCTGCCGATAACCTGACAGGAGAGTGCAGATTCTCTCAGGAGAGAGGTGATTTCTTCTTCCCGTTCCGGAAGATATTCCATTACAAGTCCCAGCTCTTCAGAGAACAAGTACGCAAGTGTGGAAGTGCGGAAGTGCGGAAGTGCGGATGAAATCCCTTCTTTCACACCTTCACGCTTCCCCGCTTCCGCGCCAATCTCTATGTCCAACCCGCAGTTCCCAGCAAATGCCATCTCGAGCAGTGTTGTAATCAATCCCCCGTCACTCCTGTCGTGACCGGACAGGATCAGATTCTTCTCAATGAGGGCCTGGACCGCGTTAAATGCGCGCTTCAATCCATCAGGGTCATCTACATCCGGAGACTCGTTCCCAACCTGACGAAAGACCTGCGCCAGGGCGCTGCCGCCGAGACGGTTCTTGCCATTGGCCAGATCAACAAACAGAAGATTGCTCTTTCCCGGCCGCTTAATGTCGGGAGTAATAACTTTGGTGATGTCCGGGCATGTGACGTATGCAGAGATGACCAGTGCTCCGGGTGACTTGACTGTCTCTGTTTCCCCGGATTTTTTTCGTACCTGAGTGGCCATCGAAAGGCTGTCCTTGCCACCGTCAATGGCGATTCCCAGTTGTGTCAGCACCGCGCTCAGGGCGACTGCCGCGTCATAGAGCTTTGCCCCCTCACCGGGCAGTTTTGCCGCCCACATCCAGTTGCCTGAACACTTGATATCCTCCATGGCGCTCACCCTGGCCCAGACAATATTCGTCAGGGCTTCGCCCACACTCATTCGTGCCATGGCCGCAGGATCAAGAAGGGTTTTTATCGGCTGCTCCCCGATCGAGAGCGCAGCCCCGGTCAATCCAAAATGGCTCTGCCCGACCACCGCAACATCAGAAACCGTTAACTGCAGGGGCCCGGCGCATTGCTGTCTCGCTATCAGTCCTGTAACACTACGGTCAACCTTGTTCGTCAAAAACCGCTTTGATCCCACCGAAAGCAGTCTGAGCACCCTGTCGAGTGCTTCTTCCAGGCTTACATTCTCAGGCAAAGCAAACGGACTGGTGATGAACGGGACCCGATCAAGATGAAATGTTTTCCGGGGCATGGCTCCCAGGATTTTCTCAAGTTCGAGATTCTCCGGTGTACTCCCGTCTTTTTCATCATACAAAACGACATACCCATCTCCGGTAATCGTGCCGATGACTGCAAACGGAACTTTTTCACGGGAACACATACTTTGGAAAATGCCTATATCACCGGGCCCGATGAGAAGGGCGTTCTGCTCCTGGTATTCCGCCCCCCAGATTTCGAGTACTGACAGTGTCCCGTCGCCAACCTGAATTTTTCTGACCTCAATTTTTGCGCCTGCCGGATAGATTATTTCTTTTACCACATTGCAATTCCCGCCGGCCCCCTGATCATGAATGCTCACAATCGGATTCCTGTCTCCCATTTCAATACAGGCACGAAGGACCCGG
>Ga0209536_100017205_pt1 | contig 10252 bp, 1 predicted proteins | sample DeeMarSeWOR28_12_FD_187461 | JGI IMG/M metagenome (GOLD analysis project Ga0209536, IMG submission 187461) | Marine sediment microbial communities from White Oak River estuary, North Carolina - WOR-2-8_12 (SPAdes) (version 2) | ecosystem: Environmental > Aquatic > Marine > Intertidal zone >... | reverse complement strand
GTAGCGTCGTTATATGTTAATGTAAGATCTACACTTGTAGTATTAGTCCAAACATCACCACCATTAACCTCGATGGAACCAATAGGATCTACTGTATCAAGTCCAATATTATCTGAAAAAGTAGATATTCTTTGGGCATTATCTTTTATTTGGAAGTATACGGTTTTGGGTGTTCCATCACCAGAAGATAATGTCCATGCTTTAGTACCGACTGCAGCTTCCCAGGCATTCCATGAACTGCCATCATTACTATACCGCACTTCCAGCACTCCCGAAGTTATATCATTATATGTTAATGCAAGATTTACGCTAATTGAGGTAGTCCATAAAGCATCACTATTGATTATAATGGATCCGGTAGGATTTGCTGTATCAAGCCCGATGGTATCGGTAAATTGAGAAATTCTTCCAGCAAAGTCCTTTATTTCGTAGTAAACCGTTTTGGAATCACTATCCCCAGTAGATAATGTCCATGCTTTAGTACCTATTGCGGCTTCCCAACCAGTCCATGAACTACCATCGTTACTATACCGTACTTCATGCACTCCAGAAGTAGCGTCGTTATATATTAATGTAAGATCTACACTTGAAATATTAGTCCAAACATCACCACCATTAACCTCGATGGAACCTGTAGGATCTACTGTATCAAGTCCAATTAAAGCAGTAAATTGTGAAACAATCTCAGCATAATTTTTTACCTCATAAAATACCGTTTTAGGAGTGCCATCCCCGGGAGATAACGTCCATGCTTTAGTTGTACTAGGACTCTCCCAATTTGACCAAGAAATGCCATCATTACTATAATGTACTTCAAGTATTCCAGAAACGGGATCATCATAACTTAATGTGAGTGTAACACTCGTAGTATTAGTCCAGATTTCACCATCATTAATCAGAATAGAACCCGTGGGCCCAGTAGTGTCTAATTCTATAATATCATTATCTTGATAGATTAAGCCAGCAATATCTCTTATCTCATAATAAACAGTCTTGGATCCATCACCAGGATCAAGTGTCCATATCCGAGTACCACTAGGTGCTTCCCAAGCAGTCCAATCGCTCCCATCATTACTATAACGTACATCCACCACTCCAGACATAACATCATTATATGTCAATGTAAGATTAACGTTTGTAGAATTGGTCCATTCGTCACCAGCATTAATTTCTATAGAACCTGTAGGTTCGGTTGTATCAAGCCCAATTGTATCACTTGCTTGATAGATTAAACCAGCATTATCCCTTATCTCGAAATATACAATTTTAAAAGGATCATCCCCTGTGGATAACGTCCATGCTTTACTACCGCTTGGGTCTTCCAAAAGTGTCCATGAACCACCTTCATTCCTATAACGTACTTGATCAATCCCAGAAGTAGCATCATTATATATTAATGTGAGAATTACATTAGTATTATTTGTCCATAAATCATCATCGTTAATTATAATGGAACCAGTAGGATCTGTTGTATCAAGCCCTATAGTATCGGTAAATTGAGAAATTCTTCCAGCATAATCCTTTATTTCATAATAAACAGTTTTAGAATAAGTATCCCCAGTAGATAAAATCCAAGCTTTGGTGGGGCCTGCAGCTTCCCAAGCAGACCATGAGCCACCTTCATTACTATAACGCACTTCAAGCACTCCAGAAGTAGCATCATCGTACGATAATGTAAGAGTTACACTGGTTGAGGTAGACCATAAACCATTATTATTGATCACGATTAAACCTGTCGGATTTACTGTATCAAGTCCGATTGTATCACTAAATTGTGAAATTATCTGGGCACTATCTTTAACCTGATAAAACACAGTTTTAGAATCACTATCCCCAGTAGATAAAATCCAAGCTTTGGTGGGGCCTGCAGCTTCCCAAGCAGACCATGAGCCACCTTCATTACGATACCGTACTTGATCGACTCCGGAAGTGGCATCATTAAAGCTTAATGTGAGAGTTACACTTGTTATGTTGGTCCAGATGTCTCCATTATTAATCAAGATAGAACCTGTGGGCTCAGTAGTATCCAATCCAATATCATCAGTAATTTGAAAGGTTGAGCCCGCGTTATCTCTTATCTCATAATAAACAGTCTTAGATCCATCCCCGGGATCTAGTGTCCAGGTCCAAGTACCACTAGGTGTCTCCCAAGCAGTCCAAGAACTCCCATCATTACTATACCGTACATCCTTCACTCCAGAAGTGGCATCATTATATGTCAATGTGAGAGTTACACCAGTTGAATTAGACCATTCAGCACCGCCATTTATTTCGATGGAACCTGTAGGCCCTGCTGTATCTAGCCCAATCGTATCAGTAAGTTGTACTGTTAAACCAGCAATATCCCTTATTTCGTAATAAACAGTCTTAGATCCATCCCCGGGATCTAGTGTCCAGGTCCAAATACCACTAGGTGTCTCCCAAGCAGTCCAAGAACTCCCATCATTACTATAACGTACATCCTTCACTCCAGAAGTGGCATCATTATATGTCAATGTGAGAGTTACACCAGTTGAATTAGACCATACAGCACCGCCATTTATCTCGATGGAACCTGTAGGCCCTGCTGTATCTAGCTCAATAGTATCAATAAATTGTGTTTTTAAACCAGCATTGTCCCTTATCTCGTAATAAACAGTTTTAAGAAGCCCATCTCCTGGAACTAAAGTCCATGTGCGTGTGCTACCAGGAGTTTCCCAGGAGGTCCATGAAATTCCATCATTGCTATACCTTACTTGATCAACTCCAGAAGGAGCATCATTATATGTTAATGTGAGAGTTACAACAGTTGAATTAGACCATTCAGCACCACCATTTATCTCGATAGTGCCTGTAGGAATAGCTGTATCAAGCCCAACAGTATCAACGAATTGAGATATAGTTCCCGCATGGTTTCTTATTTCATAATACACAGTTTTAGTACCATCACCAGAAGGAAGTGACCATGTCCGAGTAGCACTGGGAGTTTCCCAGGGAGTCCAAAAACTACCATCATCACTATACCGCACCTGATCAACTCCAGATGTAGGATCATCATAAGTTAAAGTTAACGTAACTTCTGTGGTATTGGTCCATGTTGCACCATCATTAATTTCAATTGAACCTGTAGGTCCTGTAGCATCTAGTTCAATAGAATCAGCATCCTGAAAGATTAAACCAGCCTTATCCCGGATTTCATAATATACCGTTTTAGCTCCATCACCAGTAGTAAGTATCCAGTTCCTTGAGTTGCTAGGATCTTCCCAAGCTGTCCATGTCCCGCCTTCGTTACGATACCGCACTTGATCAATGCCAGAAGTGGCATCATTGTATGTTAATGTGAGAATTACACTAGTCGAGTTGCTCCATAGATCATCATTATTGATCATTATGGATCCTGTTGGTATCACTGTGTCAAGTCCAATAGTGTCAGAATCTTCAGAAATTAAGCTGGCATTATCTTTTACTTGAAAAAATACAGTTTTCGATCCATCACCAGAAGATAATGTCCATGAACGAGTGTCACTAGGATCCTCCCAAGAAGTCCATAAACTACCATCATTGCTATATCGCACTTTAACAACTCCAGAAGTTACATCATCATACGTTAGTGTGAGAGTTACAGTGGTGGAGCTAGTCCATGCAACATCACCATTGATTACAATAGTTCCAGTAGGATCAGTAGTGTCGAGTCCTATAGTATCAATAGTTTGAAAGATTAAACCCGCATTATCTTTAATTTCATAATACACAGTCTTAGGGCCATCACCAGGAGTAAGTGTCCATGACTGAGAGTCAATAGGTGCTCCCCAAACTGTCCAGGTATCACCGTCATTACTATATCGTACTTCGAGGACACCAGAAGTAGAATCAGCATATGTCATTGTAATACTTACGCTAGTAGAGTTAGTCCATGCGTCACCATCATTAATTAATATGGTTCCAATAGGGTTTACCGTATCTAGTATAATATTATCACTGGTTTGGTAGATTAATTCAGCATTATCCTTTATTTCGTAAAATACAATCTTTGATCCATCACCAGAAGATAATGTCCATGAACGAGAGTCACCAGGGTCCTCCCAATTCGTCCATGAAATACCATCATTACTATAGCGTACTTGGAAAACCCCAGATGTAGAATCATCATAAGTTAAAGATAATGTTACATCATTAGAGCTGGTCCAAGCATCCCCACCATTAATTTCAATCGAGCCTGTAGGTATTTCTGTGTCGAGTACAATACTATCAGTAGTTTGAAAAATTAAACCAGCATTATCTCTGATTTCATAGTATACAGTCTTGGTTCCATCACCAGTAGATAATGTCCAGAAACGAGAGTCACTTGGATCTTCCCAAGTAGTCCAAGTGTCACCGTCATTTCGATAACGTACTTGATGAACCCCAGAAGTAATATCATTAAATATTAATGTAAGAAAAACACTTGTAGTGTTAGTCCACAAATCTCCATTATTAATTTCAATAGATCCAGTAGGATCAGTAGTATCAAAATCGATTGTGTCAATAGTTTGATACAATAAACCAGCCTTGTCCTTAATTTGAAAATATACAGTTTTCGTTCCATCACCAGAAGATAATGTCCATGAACGAGAGACACCAGGGTCCTCCCAAGCAGTCCATGCAATACCATCGTTACTATAGCGTACTTGGTCGACTCCGGAAGTAGCATCGTAATATGTCAATGAAAGGGTTACCGTAATAAAGGTAGTCCATAAGTCACCACCATTAATAATAATCGATCCTGTAGGGAAGGCGGTATCGAGTCCAATATTATCACTTAACTGAGAAATTCTACTAGAGAGGTCTCGTATTTGATAGTATACTGTCTTAACATCGGCATCTCCTATTGATAAGGTCCATGATCGTGTAACACTAGGATCTTCCCATGGAGTCCATGAGATACCATCATTACTGTATCTCACTTTCTCAACTCCGGAAGTAGCATCATTATATGTTAAAGTAAGAAATACATCGGAAGAGTTGGTCCAGGTATCTCCACTATTAATATCAATCGATCCAGTTGGATCTACTGTATCAAGCCCAATTGTATCTGTAAATTGAGAAATTATTCCAGCAGCATCCCTTATTTCATAATATACAGTTTTCATCCCATTACTAGGTCCAAGGGTCCATACTTTTGTTGAACTTGGAGTTTCCCAATCGCTCCAAGAACTACCATCATTACTATAATGCACATCTACAACTCCAGAAGTAGCATCATTATATATTAATGTAAGAGATACACTTGTAGTGTTGGTCCATGCATCACCCCCATTAATAATGATGGATCCTGTAGGATTAGTTGTATCCAACCCAATGGTATCTGTAAATTGAGAAATACTGTCTGCGTTGTCTTTTATTTCATAATACACAGTTTTCATTCCTTCACCAGAAGTTAGTGTCCATGACTTTGTGTCACTAGGAGCTTCCCAAGAAGTCCACGAACTGCCATCATTACTATAACGCACTTCACTAACTCCAGAACTATCATCAGTATATATTAATTCTAGAGTTACTGTTACAGAAGTAGTCCATTCATCACCACTGTTTATCTCGATTGAGCCAGTAGGAACTACTATATCTTTATTAACTTGGATCATACTTGATTGGATATTACCTGCCGAATCATTTGCATAAAAAGTAATATTAACTATACCATCGGATATTAAGTTCCAGGCAACAGGATCAATAGATTCATTATTTTCAAAAAAGAATTTAGTAATTTCTGTATTTAATGTGTACCACATTTTATCTAAATTATTATCTGCTATCTCAACAGTGAAACTTGGGGATGTATCGTTAAAGTATTCTCCCCCAGTTGGTGAAATAATATTTATCGAAGGAAAATCAGTATCTTTATATACCAATACAAAATCATAACCCATATTTCCGGCAGTATCATTTGTATAAAATGTAATAGTAATTTGCCCATCTATTAAGCTTGACCATCCTTCTAAAGTCCCATTTTCAAGAAAGAAGTATTTTGTCAAATCACCACTTAATGTATACCACATTTTATGTAGATTTTCTTCAATTATTCTAACTGTAAAATCAGGGATTGTATCATTAAAGACTTCATTTTGGATAGGAGAAAGAATATTAACAGAAGGGTAATTCGAATCCTTATACACGTTTATAGCTTCAACTTTCTGATTGCTTGCTGAATCATTAGCATAGAAATTAATTGTGTTAATCCCGTCTGCTAAGCTTTCCCAAGCGGTCTGATCTATTGAGTCATTCGAATTAAAGAAGAATTTTGCTGGATTGGTATTCAATGTATACCACATCCACTCTAAACTTTCATCATGTATTTCTATATTAAAGTTTGGACTAATTTCTCCAATATATTGACCTTCAGATGGCTCACTAATAATTATTATAGGATCTATTGTGTCAATAACAGTAATTGATCCCGTGGTAATATTCCAGTTATTGTTATTATCTTCCATATAAATCGTATATGGTTTAATACCTATAGAATCTGGAATCCAAAAACTATATTGCCATTTTTTTCCATTAATATTTTCTAAGGAATGGTTCAAACCAGCTATTTCTAGCAGAACTTGATTAATTCCTGAAATGTCAGATACATTAATTTCAAGGGTTTCAATATCGCCCAATTCTAATGGATCTGAACTTTCAATTAAATTTGAAAAGGTTGGGGCAGTAGTGTCTATTATTTGAATAGAGCCGTGAATTGAATTCCACTTTAAATTAACATTTTGGGAATAAATTATGTAAGTATAATTTCCTGTAGAAAGAGGTATCCATGTATCGTTTTGCCATAGATCTCCCCCAATATGAGCCATCGAGAAATTATTATTTTCAAATTCGATTAATACTTGTACGATGCCAACAAGATCTGTTACGTTAACAGTAATGCTTACATTATTACCTAATTCTAATGGATCTGCTGCTTCAATAATATAATTGAACTGAGGTTTAAATGTTTCTTCAGCACCAAGAATTATTTTTGGTTCATCAATGACTAGTAATCTAATCTTCAAATTATCAAAATAGGAAGTAGCCTCTAGAGTCCATGTCATTAATCCAATTTGAGCGGCATTTAGGTGATCAGAATCAATAAGACTATTTTTTAGAATCCCATTTAAATAAACTAAGTATTGAGAACCAAAAACTTCGATTTTCAAATCATACCATTGGTTATCAACTAACACTGATTCGTTATTTAAGGTATTGTTAAGCACACTGGGAATATCATCAGTCCATTTTCCAATAGCGACTTCATAATCCCAAAAGCCTATTCCAGCAGTATAGAAGTTTTGATTGTTAATATGACGGAACATTACTCCGGCACCAAAATTACCCCCACTACTTCTTACTCTTATTTCTATTGACGTATTTTCTATTGAATATGAATTTAATAAACTTCTACCATCTACTTCAAACAGGTTTTCGAGATATATACCACTATTTACTGACCAAGAACCATTAATGACAGTCCAACCACCTGCAGGTCCGTCAGGTTCGTTGAAATCATCAAAGAAATCATAAATTTTACTTCTATTTGTAGGGGGATTGTTGCAATCATTACACCCATAATAAAGATAATAACATCCATCATAGGTGTTGGGGCTTACAGGTGATTGAGTTTTAAACCATATTCGAGTATCAATTAAATTAAAATTTGTATCATTAATTCGATCGAGTTCCACCCATACATTATTACTAGCATTATACCATACTATACGAAGATCATTTCCATCATTTCTGAGTTTTCCTGCTGAAATTAAGCTAGCCGTATTTAATGAAACGTTTACAGTATAACCTTTAGGAAGGTCGTTTGTATACTCATTCTCTAATTTTAGCGGTACTCTATATGCATAAGAGGAGTTCCACCAGTTGTCTAGTGATGGTTTAATTATCTTAACTACAATATCTTCAAAACTAGTAAATCCTTTTGAATCATTTACATGAAACCTTATTTTGTGTGTACCATTAGATAAATTATCCCATAAATCTTGATCAAAAACATTAATAATTTCTTCATCTATTATCCCTGATAACGATAAAAATGAAGAATTTTGGCTCCCTATTGCATACCAAAAAGAATCACCTTTCCCTTCTTCAATTTTTACTCTATAATCGGCAGCAAATGTACTATAACTAGTATAATTTAATGGATAAGAGATTGAGAGTGATGGAGGATCCCACCAAATTGGATATATATCTTGACTATTAGCATTACCAAAGATATAATCATAAGGTGTATCGCCGATATAATCATCATTAGTATCTTTACCAGTGTAATTATCCCAGAAATTACCTACTGATGAGTTATACCATGAATTAAAGTTAGTCTTACTATCATCTACTGCGTGTTTACCATTTTCGATAAATTTATTTCTATAGAAATTATTGTTTTTGCTATTAGGACCATTTAAATACACCCCGGATTGAGAATTGTTTTGAATAATATTTCCAACAATATTACTTCTTTTACAATTGTGAATAAGTATACCAGTTTCATTGTTGTTTGATATAGTATTATTAATAATAGACCCATCATCAGTAGTATCAAAGCTGATACCAATACTAGCGTTTGAAATCTGACAATTTTGGATAGTAAAATAGATTCCCTTAGATCCGATTATGGAAATCCCTATATCATAGTTATTAGCATTAATAGAAACATTCTCAATTATGAAGGGATCATCAATAGTACCATTACCAGTACACCATTCATACGTTTGATTTATTACTTCCCAAGTCAGTAATACATTATTTTGATCAATTTCTATATGATCTATAAACCAAGTTCCTGATTCCTTAGGATTAATGTTTTCAAATTCAATATAATTCTCGTTACCATTAATGCCATCATCCAACCCTATATAGAGAGGAGAACTAACACATATAAAAAAACCACACAAAATTATTAATAAATAAAATATTTTTTTTCTGAATTTCTTATGAGTAAAAAAACATAATCCAAGCAATCCGATAAAAATTAACGATGGTTCATAAATAAAAAACATGAAAATCTTCTTTTTCTAACAACCTAACTCTTTTAATTTAAATATTGAATTTCAACATTGGGGTGGAGTTCTATTGAATTCGATTAGATTAAAAACAATTATTCAAAATTACAACAACATATAAAAAGTTTTATTTTTTTTTAACAAAAATGAAAAAAATTGGTAAATCTAATCTTCGAATTTGAAATATTTTAAACACTCTTAAATAACTTATTGAAAATGAATTTAAAGAGTATTGCATGTATTAGGTAAAAGCATCAGTATAAGTATTCCGTTATTCCAATAATTCATCTAATTTTTTTAAAAGGGCAAACACTTCTCTCCCTTTAGACGTAAGTTCATAATAACAAGATTTATTATGATTGTCAACGATAAGTAATCCTCTTTTTATAAGAGCATCTTTTATTCGAAGAAATGAGTTATAGTAACTAAATTCATTGAGTTTTTTGTAAAATGTGTATTTATCCGCTCTAAAATTGTCAAATAGAGAAAGCACTTGAAATGTATTATATATTCCTCGCTTATTAAGCAATTTTATCAAAACTTCCATGCGAAAAAAACCTTTTAAAAAATCAATTCGTAAAAAATATTCCTATCCCAGTTCTCCCATAAAAATTTGGGTTAAAAACTTTATGCCTTCCGACAAAACTTTTTATGAATACGGTTGTTAAAATTAAATGTTTAGAATATAGAATATATAAGAATTCTTAGATAAATTTTAAAGTTTGTTAAAAATAGATGAGAAATTTGACGCTTGAGATATATACCCGCCCTTCTGTACTGAATCCGTCGCCAGATTACAGGTGGAGCATCAAACTATGCGGTCTACCTAAAGCTCGCTCCAAGTTCCTCATCGCTTTCATTTGGCCTTGCACCAAGGTTTTAGCTCGTTCCAACCATTCCTTTCTGCAATTTCTTTGGCTTATCCAATTCATTAATATGCGCAGTAAGGCAGTGTCGTTTCAGTTGCTAAAATACGGTTCTCACCGTAGTAGTTCTCTACACCTTGCTTGGAGTGTGGGGCGAGGTTCCTCAGCGGGTTAAACCCACCGTCAGCTCCATATCTCACTCGTCTTGTTAGAAAGGGAAAATAAATATTTAAAATTTTGGCAGAGTATACAAAAAATCGGATTTAAAAATAAATATAAAAAAAAAGGAATTAATTTAATTTTACAATTCCATTTGCATTAATTTTGCTACATCTCTTTGACTCATTACAGGTTCAGCTTTATAACAAAATCCTTTAATCCCAT
>Ga0209536_100017204_pt1 | contig 10252 bp, 10 predicted proteins | sample DeeMarSeWOR28_12_FD_187461 | JGI IMG/M metagenome (GOLD analysis project Ga0209536, IMG submission 187461) | Marine sediment microbial communities from White Oak River estuary, North Carolina - WOR-2-8_12 (SPAdes) (version 2) | ecosystem: Environmental > Aquatic > Marine > Intertidal zone >... | reverse complement strand
TTCTCATCCCCGAATGGCCGAAACCGTAATCCACAAGATCATAAGCCCTGCAGCGGCCATAACACCTAACCAAATAAGTCGGGTCAGCCACATGCCACTGCCAAAAGGGTTCTTGGCCAAGTGGGGTTGGTCTAAATTATCTGAAAGCTCACAAAGCTGGTCAAATTTGTCCCGAAGGGGTTCAATCGGTATAAAAGCCATGACACGATTTCTTTCGGAGAGCAAGACGAGGAGGACCAGCATCAAAAATAGAGCAACAATAACCCCCAGAAAAGTATATTGAATCAATCCTTCAAAGATCATTCCGATTATGCGAGACATTGTGGCGTATCCCTCCTGCTGTAAGCGATGACCCCAACTGCAATCCATATTGCGGAGCCAAGGAATTTAGATCCATTTGCTAAAAAGCAAGAATGATGCCAGAGATGAAATCTTTTCTATAACCGAATGTTACCTGGCTTGAGCAGAAAAAACCACACGTTTTTAACAAGTTATACGAAATACTATATGGAGGGAGTATGTCGGATGGTAGGAGGAATTGAACTTGAATGCACAAAAATGTTCAGGAATGCAAATTTTTGTCACTGAGTTGTCCACTTTCCACATTTCTTCCCCGTCAATCGGCAGGGTCATCGCAGCCCTGCTTTTTCTTGTGAATTTTCATGGTTCGTGTATGATTCTTTTGATTTGACAGACAAGACCCTTCTTTCAAGGAGAATGCCATGTTAAAGGCCTGCGTTTTTGGAAGTGGTGGATGGGGGACCGCCCTTTCACAGCTCTGCACTGAGCGGGGGCATGAGGTTGTTCAATGGGTGAGGGAGCCGGAGGTTGCTGAAGAGATCAACCTGCGGCATGAGAATCCGGTATTCTTGCCAGGCATTCATCTATCCGATCGCATCGTGGCCACTCTGGATGAACAGGAGGCGCTCAAGGGCGCAGATATGGTATTTCTGGTTATTCCTTCCCAGTTCATGCGGAGCATGGTGGTGCGCATCCGCTATCTTCTGCCTAACCGGGTCCCGATCATATGTTGCAGCAAGGGGATCGAGAAGGACAGCCTGGAGATCATGTCTGAGGTGCTCACAGGGGAACTGCCCGGCAAATACCATCCCTATCTCACCTATCTCTCAGGGCCGAGCTTTTCCGGAGAGGTGGCTGCAGGAAAACCGGCGAATGTGACGGTCGCAGGAAATAGCGAAGAGGTCCGGAAACAGGTGCAGGAGCTCCTCGGTGGGCCTACCTTCAGAATCTACACCACTTCTGATGTGATAGGCGTGCAAGTGGGAGGGGCCGTGAAGAATGTTATTGCCATAGCCGTGGGAGCCTGTGCGGGTATGGGTTTCGGATTGAACGCACAGGCCAGTTTGATAACCCGGGGATTGGCTGAGATGACCCGGCTTGCTGTGGCCAAGGGGGCTAATCCCTTGACGCTGAGCGGACACGCCGGCATCGGGGACCTGGTTCTTACGTGCACAGGATCTTTGAGCCGGAATCGTCGCGTGGGGCTTGCCCTGGGAGAGGGAAAGCCCTTGAAGGAGATTCTGGAGTCGATGAAGATGGTGGCAGAAGGGGTGGAGACGGCTCATTCTGTCTGGTCGCTTGCAAAGAGTCTAGATGTGTCCATGCCCATCTCGGAACAGGTGGCCATGGTGCTGCACCACGGCAAAAGCGCGGAACAGGCGGCCAGGGAGCTCATGGAACGTCCGTTGCGTGAAGAGTTGGATGAGCACGAGACTAGCAGCGGAACTTAGTCTGTCTGACAGGACATGGGGTCGAGGAGGGGATTTGACTCATTCAGTGGGTTTAGACCTTGCAGTTCTCCATATAGAATAGATATGGGTGGCTTCTAAGGGTAAGGGTAAATCCTATTTTCCATTGTTTTCTCCTTCAGTCTCTCCAGGTTCAGTATCTCCTAAGTCCACAAAGGATAAGTAGTCCATATCCGTCTTAAGACTGATCTTCACCTCATCATCCGAGTCCTGGTTAGGTCCCCAACCGGGTTCCTTTTTCCTCCCTGAGGAGGAATGGGTCATTTCAGCTAGAGCTACTCTTGAGTCCCATTTTTCCATTTCCCGCTGACAGGGAACGCACCGGGTCGCTTCTGGGACAATCAACAACCGCTCCTCAGGAATTCGCTTGCCGCACTCTTCGCAGCGCCCAAATTCTTCGTCCTCTGCAATCTTGCGAATAAGGGTTTCGATCTTTTTCAATTCCTTGTTTTTTCTTTCCAGGAGCCTGTAATGCGTCTGGGCTGAGATTTCCCTTTCGGCCAGATCCACCTCTTCTCTAAAATCATGGGCAGAAAGTAGCCCTTCAGATGCCTTTTGGCTTTCCGTCAGGCGCCTAAGTGCCTCTTCCACTTCCTGCCTTTTCGCCGTCAGATTTTCAAGAGATCTTGCGCGGAAATCCTGGCTTTTAATGGAGAGACGTCTCTTCTTTTTATGACTCTCAGCTCCAGCAATAGCCATGACTTTAGCCTTATTAGGCTTTAATCCCCTCTTGACAACTTTCTGTTTCATCATTCCTCCGACAATGGCTGCGGGTCTTTGGTTAAAGCGAATGAATCTTAAGCCGTTTTTTGATTTTGTCAAGTCGTGTTTTTATTCCACCATGTCTCACTCCTCCCAGATGCGACGGGTATAATTTATTCTAAACGCGGGTGCTCCCCTTAATCAGATCCATGATCCTCAATACCATTCTGAAATCTTTGATTTTTGCCGCTGGTCAGTCACCAAGGAAAATCTTGTGCTTATCCGAAAGGGGAAAGCCGAGCGCCAATATAATTCTTCTCATGGTCTCGAGGCGGCAGGAATGTCCTTTCTCGATTCGAGCAATGGTCAGTGGTGAGACGCCCGCTTTCCGGGCAAGCTCAGCCTTGCTCATGAGACGTTCCTCCCTTTTCTTTTTTACGCGATTGTGACCCAAGAGATCTCCAGGTTTTATTTGATACAAACAACGCGAACAAATAAAAACCAATTATATGCATATAATTATATTTGTCAATGTTTTTATATAACTTAATAAAAATTTACATAATTTATATATATTTTGTGTTTATAATAGGACATTCACACCATATGTTGTATCTCCCTTAGGCTGTCATGATTTTTCTTCAAAGGCGGTGATTGAATCCGCGTCGTGAAAATGGATCCCACCAAGGTGAAATATAGACGAGGCGGTTGAAGCCATCCCGGAGGGGGGATTGGTTGGGCACATTTCACGGATTCTTCGGGTAGCCCGGTGTCCAGCAGCGCCGGTTGGGATAGTAAAGGGGCTTGCGATGCGGATATCGCTTCCTATATTCCACATAGCGCTTAAGATAATATTTATAGCGCTGATTGGACATGCGGAAGGGCCGATGCGGCATCTGGATGAGGTATCGCTCCACCTTCCAAACGTTTCTCTCAGAGAGTCGCCAGTCGTAGTTGCCAAGATCGGCCAGATTGCCCACGCCGAAGCCGACGATACGCCCCGAGAAGTCAATGTAAGGGTCGGCGTAACTATCGACGAGTTGCCGAAGGGTGCGAAAAACGGGCCTTCTGCCGTGCAGGCCTGGATCCCGAGAGCGAGCCACTGTGCCCCACCTGCCCTGTTTTTGGTAAAGAAAAAGCACGTGATCAAGGTCGTCTTGTGACTCAAGGTCGAGCAGGAGGGTGGGGTAACCATGTTGTTCCAGGATTACGGCCGCGGACAACGCGGCCTCCAGGCAGTGGGCGGACCGGAGCCTGACTACCCGCCTAAAGGTGCGTAACGTCTCCTTGCTTTTTTCGTGGTTGTAAGGGAGCGCGTTGAGGAACTTCTGCACCTGATAGGGGGTCCTATGCTGGCAGATGATCTTCCACTCTTTGGGAGTGAAGACCTGAGGTTTAGGCGTCATTTTTGTAAATCTGGGGGCGCCATGTTGTCATGGACGCGCACATGTTTACTGCGCAGGGACCAAAATTTTCTCACCGGCACTCAGGCCGCTAATCACCTGGACACGATCTGGGTCGGCGCGTGCGCCCAGGCGCACATAACGACGCACGTCGCCCCGTTCCGTTTTCACGATAACGAAGTGGAGCTGCCCCACCTGTGTCACTGCCTTTAAGGGAATGTAGATTTTCTTCGTCTGTCCGATAGGGATCAGAAGCCTGCCAAACATGCCTGGATAAAGACCAGAACTCCCTTTCAGGCCCACCTTGACAAGAAAAGAGCGAGACCCTGGATCGGCGGAAGGGACAATCTCTTCCACCTCAGCTTGAAACACCTCATCAAGCGCATCCACCCTGGCCTTAAGGCTCTGACCCCTTGTCAGCTTTGAAGCCACGGACTCCCGAACGCTTGCTTCAAGCCGAAGGGTATCCGGATCGTACATACGAAGCAGGGCTTGACCCTGTCGCGCCGTGTCCCCGGGGTCTGCATAGCGCTCCACAATGCGGCCAGAGATGGGTGCTGCGAGCGTGCTGTAACTGAGCGCAGTCTTTGCCTCGTCTTCTTGACGCTGCGAACCCACGAGCTGAGCCCTGGCCGTGCGCAATGAGGCCTGCACGCGATCCATATCTGACTTTGAAATGGCACCTGGTTCTGCCCTGTAGATCCGTTGCAATCGCTCAGAGTCCTTTTCTGCCAGCGCCAGTTTAGCCTTGGCTGCGACTACGGCCTGACGGGCCTGACCGACTCGTGCTTCAAGTTCCCTCGAATCCAGTTCCGCCAGCACCTCACCCCGCTTTACCTCATCACCGGCGCGCACTGAGATGGTGGAGATTTTGGCGGTAATTATGGGAGAGATCACGGTCTCCACCTTGGCCCGAATGGTTCCTGCAGCCTGCTCGATGACAGGCTCTGTGGTGACTTCTACGGTAAGGATGGCTCCGTCGCCACCCGATGGCACGAGACCCTTAAAATCGACTGGGATCTTTTCTTCAAAAAATCCTGCCAAGTAAGCCATTATGCCACCGAGCAGCGCTAGGGCCAATATTATGCCTGTTATCTTCAGTGCCGTTTTCACGTCTCCAAGTCCCTCCTTGGGGGCAGACCGTGCCCCGGTTTATTGCCGTAGACCAGATTGTAAAGTACCGGGACCACGAAAAGGGTAAACATTGTTGATGCGCCAATGCCAAAAATGATGGCCCACGCCAGACCGCTGAAAATGGGGTCGAGCGTGATTACCAGATTGCCCAGCAATGTGGTGCCTGCTGTAAGAAAAATAGGCCGCATGCGCACGGCACCAGATTGCACCAAGGCCTCTCTTAAATCTTCACCCTCACGCAGGGCCCTCTGAATGAATTCCACCAGGATAAGTGAATTGCGAACCACGATTCCTGCCAATGCAATCATCCCAATCATGGCCGTGGCTGTAAAGAGAATGGGATTAGGAAATCCCGCCACCACGCGTTCTCCAAGGTGATTCAGCAGCCAGAATCCTGGCATGACACCGATGATGGAGAGCGGTATGGCCAACATAATAATGGCCGTCATTGCGGATAGACCCGTCTGAATACGCAGAACCAGGAAGATACCCAAAAGGGCAACAGCAAATGCTATCCCCAGGTCGCGGAACACGCGCAGAGTAATCTTCCACTCTCCCTCCCCGTTCCATATCACCTTAACCCCTTCTGGCAGCGTCCAGGGCAGGCCTCCACCTGAGTTGAGATAAGTGCGCCGATCCAAAGATCTGGGGCGGCTATTCGTGGCGTCCTTGTTCATGTCGCTTGAGACGTCCTGCACGATTTCGGCCGGTGTTCGACCAGCCACCTCAGCAAAGACATAGACGACAGGCCTAAGATTCTTGTGATAGATAATCTTGTCCTGCACCAGCGGAAGCAACGTTCCAAGCTCAGCAAGGGGCACAATGGGCTGTGGCGCATCGCGGATACCCGATTTTTCTCGGATCTTTGTGATACCGGGCCTTCCCTTGACATGCAGGGTTGTGAGGGCGTCGGCCGAAGTTCGAATATGGAGGGGAAGCCTCAAGACGACAGGCAAAGGATTAACCTCGCTCGGTATATTCATGTACCCTGCCACAAGGCCCTGATTGGCAAGGCTAACGGTGGCAGCAATGTCCTCCGTACCAATACCGGACAACGCAGCCTTTTCTTTGTCTGGCACAAAAATAACCTTTTCCTGATCGTCTCCAACAGATGTATCCACATCCACGACAAAAGCTTCTCGCTTCAGGCGTTCCTCCACCACTTTTGCACCCTCCTGCAAAGACGCGTAAGGGGTGGCTTTTCCCCCGTAAAGCTCGGCCGTTACCGTGGAAATCACCGGTGGTCCCGGAGGCACTTCAACAAGCTTGATCAGGGCATTAGAGGCTTTGGCGATCTGTTCCAAATCCCGTCGGATACGCAATAGAATAGCGTGGGACTGCTGGGGCCTGCGTTGTCGCTCGACGAGAGTGACGCGGATATCTGCATAGTGCGCACCCTGGCGCAGGTAGTAATGCCGTACCATGCCGTTGAAATCCATTGGCGACGGCATGCCCACGAAGGCTGTGTAGTCCCGCACTTCAGGAACTGACTTCAAATACGTATTTAAAGCGGCAACGACCCCTTGGGTCCGTTCCAATGTGGTGCCTTCAGGCATATCCACGACTACTTGGAACTCATTCTTGTTGTCGTAAGGGAGGAGCTTGAGTGGTATGAGCCGGAGAGCGGGTAACAGGGCTGAAACGAAAAAAAGCAATGCCACAATGGCAAGAAACAGCCAGGAGCGTCCATTCGTGCTGAGGAGCGGTCTCAACAAGGATGCATAGATACTATAAAGTCGGGTTTCGGTGATGTTGTAGGGGGAATCTCCGCGGGACGGCTTGATCAGCTTATAGGCGAGCCACGGGGTCACCAGAAAGGCAACCACGGTGCTCATGATCACACTCACGGGCACGTTAAATGCCATGGGTGCCATGTACGGCCCCATCATGCCAGTGATGTAGTGAAGGGGGGCAAAAGCGAAAATGATAGCAACGGTGGACATGATGAGGGGGCTGCGGATTTCCGCCATGGCCAGGAGCACCCTGAGGGGACGAGGGCGCTGTTTTATATGCAAATATCGCTCGATGTTGTCCACGCCCGTTATGGGATCATCCACGAGGAGCCCCAGTGCCAGAATGAGTGCGAAGAGGGTCACACGATTAATTGTGTAGCCAGCAAACAGGTCAAGAAGCAGAGTAATTCCGTAGCAAATGGGCACGGCCAGCCCCACAACCAGGGCAGCTCGCCAACCCAGGAATATCCCGATGAAAATTACAACCGTAAGAACCGCCACAAGAAGGCTGGAGACCAGATTATTTATCTTGTCATTGGCTGTCTCGCCATAATTTCGGATGATGCGGTAGTGGACCTCAGGTGGGAAGATCTCCCGTTTTAGTTTAGAGAAATAGTCCTCCACTTCCTCAGCCACCCAGACCGCATTGGACCCTTTTTTCTTGGCGATGGAAATGGCCACAGCAGGATAAACATCCGGGTACTTCTGTAACCGTTTGGACGCGGGGCCGAAGCCAATCCACGTATAGCTGTCAGGCTCGGCAGGGCCATCGATGACACGCGCCACATCTCTGAGATAAACGGGTACACCGTCAACCACATTGATCACCAAATTTTCCAGTTCTTCAGCGCTCTGGATGAAGTCGCCCGCCTCCACCACGATCTCTCGATCCATAACCTGGACATCGCCCGCCGGCAGGAGCTTATTTGAGATGTCTATCGCCCAAGCCACCTCCAAAGGGGCCGTCCGCCTCGCTGTCAGTGCGTTTGGATCCAACTCAACCCTGATCTGCCTCGGCCGGCCGCCTGTGACCTGGAGCTTGTTGGTGTTCTCGATGGACTGCAGATCGTGCTCAATCTCCTCGGCGAGCCGTCTCAACTCGTGATCACTGGTCAAATGGGGGTTTTCACTCCAGAGGACCGCTACCACGATGGGCACATCATCGATCTCAACGGGCTTGACCACCCAGGATTGGACAGTGGCCGGAATACGATCTGTTTGAGAGAATATCTTGTTGTAGATCTTGATCAAGGAATCCTCTCGGTCCTCTCCCACGTGAAAGCGGACTGTAACCACGCACCGCTCAGGCATAGACATGGAGTAGACATACTCCACACCATCGATCTGATAGAGGAATTTCTCAAGGGGTGTGGCAATCTGGCGCTCCACTTGCTGGGCGCTAAGGCCAGGTGCTGAGACGAGCACGTCCGCCAAGGGCACGATGATCTGAGGTTCTTCCTCGCGCGGTGTGATCATCAGTGAAACGATACCACCCAGCAGCGCGCCAATCAGCAGGACCAGAGGCAAAGGCCCTGCCATGACTCTACCGAGCAGGCGCGATAGTCCATCCAGTTTTTCAGAGGAAGGGTCTGCCATTCGATGTTTTAGGCTTTAGGGTTGCATGACGCGTAAGGCTTGTCTCTAAAACGCCAAACTATGGCAAGATTACAGGGGTGTGTCAAGATCAGAGCGGAAAGGAGACCCCATTTAGTTCTTATCAAGAAATTCCGCCACAATCTGTGAAAGTCGCAGCGTATGCCGCCGAATCTCATCCAGAGTTCTGCCCGGATACTGGGCGTAACTGATCATGATTCCGTTCAGTGACGAAAACAGGGCGTGAGAGACGAAGCGGGTCTCCCCTTGAAGGCCCGACTCTTTCACGATGCCCTCAATGCGGTTCATAAGCTCCCGCATGATCGGATTCAGCCTTTCTGTACCCGTGGCAGAAAGATTGCCTCCGAGCATAAAATGCCCCATCATCTGATAGAAGGTCATGTTTTCATTGAGATAGCTGATGTAGATCTCACAAAACCTCTTGAGGGAACAGCCCTGCTTTTTCTCATACTCCTCATCCAAACGCTCAGTGATTTCCCGGGCACCGGCAAAGAAGACATCAAGAAAGAGCCCATCCAGATTTTCATAATAGCGGTAGATGGTCCCAGGGCTGACGCCAGCCTGTTTTGCGATCTCCCTGACCGTCACGCTCCTGAAATCTTTGTCTGCAAAGAGCTTCCGGGCAGCGGAAAGGATCAACTCTCTTCTGACTTCCCTCTCTTTTTCTCTGAGTATTTCCAATGTGGCCACAGGCATGGGTTCGGTTCCTCAAATTAGCTCCGCTTCGCTTCGCAATCGGAGTGCTGGAGTAATGGAATAATGGAATGATGGGTTGAGATGTTTCATGACTTAAAATGTAATGCGATTGTGACAAGGCATTCTTGGCCTCTGTATTTGAGACAGCGGCTAAGATCCGGGCTCAGCGTGTAATCCACCTCCATGGCATCAAACCATCCTTTTATCCTTTCAAAGATCCCGCATTCGTATTCATCTATAAGACCTGCCTCTGTCATTCCCTTGTGGGCAAAACAGGTTTGTGTCTTGAACAGGATTTTATGGTTACGTTGAAAATCCACCTCGGTTTCCATAAAGGGTGGAACCAGGATTCTCTGGGCTTCTTCGTATAATTCCTTCAACTGTGCCATATCCTTCGGTGGATTTGAGTGCGTCCCTTTTAGGAGCCGTCTGAACTCTATTCTGCCCAGGCTTCTACAGACCCGAAGATTCATTGGGCTTGCCTCAGCCATTCCGAACCTCGAGGCCGCCTCCCTGTACCACAGCGCATCGTGGGTCATCCAGTTTGTCAAGAGGTAATCCCTTACCTGCTTCCCGTTCATCTTTTTAAAATCCATCGTAGTCGTCCTTAGTTTGCTCTTTCTTCTCCTCTCGCCCGCTCCCCTTGGACAGGCTCCGGGTCACTCGAACCCGCCAGCCGTCGCTAAAGCCATGGCTTGGCAAGCAGAGAACACGGAGAATTATTTTGGACGCGGGTTCCGCTTTGCGAAACACGCGGATTGCACCCGCCGTCGCTAAAGCTATGGCGGGCAAGCGGATTTCACGCTTTGGGATAAGGATCGCTTGAAACAATGGGAACCCTTGAGGAACAAAAACAAGCTGGCTAGTTTTTGTCTTTCAGGGTTTCCCATTGAGCACAATGCTTTGCATTGGGATTCCCGCGTAGCGGATATTTCCAGCGATCCATGCTGCTAATCTATATTATCTGCGTAATCTGCGTCCGATATTGAACTATACGACGCTAATCCCCAGCCGCACTGTTGTGGATCTTCCACATATCATCATCCGTGAAGCACCGTTCGCTTTCATCAGGATGCATGGCATCCTGTTCAAGCTTCCTGCGATTGTAGGGTTGATTCAGGACCTGATCATAGTATTCATGCTGGATGAGAAGGTTCATAATCTGGCTCGTTCCGGTCCATATGAGGGCAAGCCGGGTATC
>Ga0209536_100017203_pt1 | contig 10252 bp, 10 predicted proteins | sample DeeMarSeWOR28_12_FD_187461 | JGI IMG/M metagenome (GOLD analysis project Ga0209536, IMG submission 187461) | Marine sediment microbial communities from White Oak River estuary, North Carolina - WOR-2-8_12 (SPAdes) (version 2) | ecosystem: Environmental > Aquatic > Marine > Intertidal zone >... | reverse complement strand
TATATAAGGAGAGAGAAATATGATACCAACACTTTTTTCCGTGAGCTATGGAGGTTTGTGGGGGCAACATACGTTGAGCATTGAAGCATTCATCGAGAAAGCGGCGACACTGGGATATTCGGCTGTTGAATTGATGGCGAAACGCCCACATTTATCGGTCCTCGATGCAAATGATGATGTGATTGGGCAGATAAACCGCTGTGCACAGGAAAACAATATTGAGATAGCGACAATTGCCGGATACACAGACTTCACCAGCGGTAAGAGAGCTGTGGAGGTGCCTTTTGTTGAGATGCAGGTGCTGTATGTCCGGAAGCTGGCGCAGATTGCCCAAAAACTCGGAGCCAAGATTGTAAGGATATTTACCGGATATTCAACAGATGAAGAGGCCTATAATGAAGATTGGGATAAATGTGCAAGAGCGATTCGAGAGAGCGCGGCACTGGCCGAAGATTACGGAGTGTGCCTTGGGGTCCAAAATCATCACGACACGGCTATCTCGACCGAAGCCTATGTCGAGTTTTTAAACGACGTTGACCATCCTAACTGCAAGGCCATGTTTGATCCGTGGGCTCCAGCGCTCCATGACGAGAATCTCTATGCCTGTGCCAAGGCGCTGGCCCCACGAATGGTGCAGACTACCGTAGCCGACTACGTGCGACTGCAACGGTGGTCCTACATGCCGGGCCTCACCAATTATCGGAAAGTGCCTGACATGGTGCGGGCCGTTCCTCTCGGTGAAGGGTTTGTTGACCTGGAATCCTTTTTCAACGGTCTGCGGGATGGTGGTTTCACAGGATATGTTTGCTACGAAATGTGTTCGCCACTTCGAGGTGGAGGGAGCGAAGCCAATCTCGACAAGACGGCCTTAGCAAGCCTGCATAAGATTAGAACCTTGGTCAAAAGAACATAATGAAGTCCCCGAACAAGCCGCATGCAGGCGGCGCTCAAGAACGCGCCTGATGCGCGGCAGGGCATTGCATCGTGATGTTGGATACGGTCTCAAAAACATCGGTCAGTCGCAAAATACCGACAATTTTATTTTGGCGAAGCACCAGAATCGACTTATGGTGGCCCATCACCAGCTGGTGAATAGCATATCACCTATGCGGTGTTTCGAGATCTGGGCATTGCTTTCGGCGTTGTGCTGGTGCTCATTTTCGTGCTGGTGGTGGGTTGGTTTCAATCCTTTTCGACGCCGTTTACCATCATGGTGGCCATCCCCTTTTCGCTGATCGGGATCCTGCCCGCCCACTGGCTGATGGGAGCTTTTGTCACCGCAACATCAATGATCGACTTCATTGCCGGCGCCGGAATAGTGGTGCGCAATTCCATTATTCTGGTGGACTTTATCGAGTTGCGGTTGCAGCAAGGCATGTCACTGGACCGCGCCGTGATCGATGCCGGGGCCGTGCGCTTTAGGCCCATGATGCTGACAGCAGCAGCGGTGGTCGTGGGGGCTTCGGTTATATTGTTTGATCCTATATTCCAGGGTTTGGCCATATCGCTGATGGCCGGCGAAGTGGCATCGCTCTTATTTTCGCGGATGACGGTTCCGATCCTTTATTTTTTGGATAAACGCCGGGAATCGGCTCACCATCATCCCCCGCTGCAAGAATAAGAGAAGGCACCCTGAGCTGCATAAAACATAAGCCTAAAATAACATCGATTGAACGTTGCAAGAAAACGTGATCAACTCTTCAAAAAATACCCAAAACGATTCCCTTGTAGGACGCATACCCAATAAGGATGGGCCGGATCGGCAACTTTTAAAATTATCCCTGGCAGCGCTTGGTGTTGTGTTCGGCGATATTGGAACAAGCCCGCTTTATGCTATCCGGGAGTGTTTTCATGGTGAATATGGCATTGCCGTAAGCCCGGCCAATGTGCTGGGGGTTCTTTCATTGATGTTCTGGTCCCTGGTGATGATCGTAACCTTCAAGTACCTGATATTTGTCCTCAGGGCGGACAACCAGGGCGAAGGCGGCGTCATGGCGCTTACAGCGCTGATCAAATCAGCGACCGGGCAGATGAAAAATTCCCGCCTGACGCTTGTCTCCATCGGGCTGTTTGCCGCCTGCCTGCTTTACGGAGACGGCATGATCACCCCGGCAATTTCGGTGCTCAGCGCAGTTGAAGGAATCAGAATCATAACACCGATATTCAAACCCTATGTGGTTCCCGTTACGATCATCATATTAAGCGGTCTTTTTATGATACAGCGGCGCGGGACCGCCAGGGTCGGGGGGCTTTTCGGACCGGTAATTCTGGTATGGTTCAGTGTCCTTGCCGTATTGGGTTTTATTCAGATCGTGCGCTCACCACAGGTTCTCGCCGCCTTACTTCCCTGGCACGGAATTAAATTTCTTTTCATCAATAGATTCCACGGTTTTGTCGTCCTGGGAGCCGTTTTTCTGGTCGTCACCGGAGCAGAAGCACTTTATGCTGATATGGGACATTTCGGCAAACGCCCCATTCGGTTGACCTGGATCGTCCTGGTGTTTCCGGCGCTGGTTTTGAATTATTTCGGCCAGGGCGCTTTGCTGCTGGCCAGGCCGGAGGAATCGCATCATCCATTTTACGCGCTGGTGCCATCCTGGGCGATGATTCCGATGGTTGTTTTGGCCACGCTGGCCACCATTATTGCCTCCCAGGCCGTCATCACCGGTTCCTTTTCCCTCACCCGGCAGGCAATCCAGCTGGGCTATCTGCCAAGGCTCAGAGTCACACACACGTCGGCATTCCATATCGGTCAGATTTATATCGGGCCGGTAAACTGGTTGCTGATGATATGCACCATCGGTCTGGTCCTCGGTTTCCAGTCGTCCAGCAAGCTGGCGGCTGCCTATGGTGTAGCCGTCACTTCGACCATGCTGGTCACAACCACCCTGTTTTATGTTGTTGCCCGCAAAAAATGGGGGTGGAGTCAGCTAACGGCAGGTGCACTGGCTGGCCTCTTTTTTCTCGTAGATATTCCCTTTTTTAGCGCCAATATCAGCAAAGTTTTTCATGGTGCGTGGTTCCCACTTGCAATCGGAGCATTGTTTTTCGTTGTCATGTTAACCTGGGAGCAGGGCCGTAAGATTCTTGTAGATCAAATTCAAACGCTCACACCGTCATTTAATACGTTCAAAAAAAGCCTGGATGAAAATCCACCGCATAGAGTTGCCGGCCAGGCCGTATTCCTGACCGGAAATCCCGAGGTGATCCCATCAACGCTTGTGCAAAATTTAAGACATAATAAAATTATTCATTCTGAGGTTGCCATTCTGCACTTTAAAACTGAAAACGTCCCACGGGTGGCTAATTTTGACAAAGTTAAAACCGAAAAACTGGGTGGTGGGTTCTTTCAAATTATCGCCCATCATGGTTTCATGGAACAGCCCAATATAGATATCATTTTAAGTCTGGCACATGAACAGGGACTGGATTTCAAACTGAAAGAGGCAAGTTACTACTTAGGCCGTGAGAAGCTCTCCATCGGCGCGGATCCCCGCATGAGTCGCTGGCGGTCTAATCTTTTTATCTTTCTGTCGCGCAATGCAATGGATGCCGCAGCGTTTTTCGGCATACCGCCGGGCCAGATCATCGAAGTCGGTGTCCACCTGCAGCTGTGAAAATCGGCTTAGAAACAGGGGGTCAACCGCGAAACGGATGGTTCCAGAACTGAGTTCGATGTGCCATAAGGACGATCTCATAAACGAAGGATTTCATTCAGGAGATAAACATGTCCATTATTTCGTTGCCGGAAATCATGCTGGTGTTTTTGGCCGCGATCGTTACCATCGCATATCATTTACATCTGTATACAAAGGTTCGGCGTGAACCCCTCAAGACAGCCATTGGGATCACCAACCACGCGCGGCAGATGTGGGTCAAAGGGGTCATAAAAGACAAGCGCGACATCATGGCGGTCCAGACGCTGCGCAATCAGGTGATGGCCGCCACGTTTTTGGCCTCGACCGCGATTCTGATCAGCCTCGGGTCGTTCAGTGCAGCGTTTCGACCGGGTCTTTTCAGCGAGATTTCGCATGCACTCAATCTGCTTGGGACCAAAAGCGAAACATTGTGGATGTTGAAATTGATGCTGCTGGGTATTTTGTTTTTTGTCACTTTTTTTAATTTTACCCTGGCCATCCGTTACTACAATCACGCCGGGTTCATGATCAACACCTTTGAGGAAAACGATGCTACCGTTTCCGGGGAATCCGTCACCAGGGTTGTCAATCACGCAGCCCTGCATTACACCATCGGCATGCGGGGATTCTACCTGTCGGTGCCGATGGCACTGTGGCTGTTCGGCCCCATCTGGATGTTGGCCGGCAGCCTGGTTTTGATAACCGTTTTATACCGTCTGGATCGAGAGGCCTAAACTTATCTGAACATAAATATCTGTATGTTTAACTTTCGGTTTTATTTGGCCATTAAGAAATGGATTTGGGATGGACCTGCAAAGTATTATTGAAACTTATGGATATGCTGCGATTTTAATCGGTACCTTTTTAGAAGGAGAAACCATCCTGGTGCTGGCAGGTCTGGCAGCCCACCAGGGCTATCTGTTGCTGACCTGGGTGATTTTAGCCGCTTTTCTGGGCAGTCTTTGCGGCGATCAGCTCTTTTTTTATCTGGGGCGCAAGCACAGTCAGGCGGTTCTGTCTAGACGGCCTGCCTGGAAGCAGAAAGCAGAAAAGGTTCACGGGATGATGAGCAGATTTGAAACACCGATGATCCTGTCCTTTCGGTTTTTTTACGGTTTGCGCACAGTTACGCCTTTTGTCATTGGAACGAGCACCGTATCCGTCAAAAAGTTCGCGGTTCTCAATGCCGCCGGCGCGCTGGTCTGGGCGGTGGCTGTCGGATGCGGGGGCTACCTTTTCGGTCATGCCCTGGAGATATTTATCGGAAAGATCAAACATTATGAAGTGCAGGTATTTGCCGGGATTGCACTGCTTGGTTTGCTCATCTGGAGCGTGCATTTTTATCATCGAAAAAAACATAAATCATAAACAAATAATAGGTGGTATCTTTTGTACGAGCTTTTTCTTAGCAGGGGTTTCAGCGTATACGATTCGGATGCGATCAGACAGCTTGAAGCCTGGATGCTGAGGTTAAAGACAGATTGTTCGTCCCGGAAATTACAAACAAAAAGCTCCTTTGGGCTCATTGAGAGCGTAGGAAGGCTTTTCGCTCCTTTGTTGTAATCGCCAGACATAGGGGTGTTATCGGAATGAATTCGATGTTACGTAAAATATTGGGTCCCGGCCTCAGTGTTATTCTTTTCGCAGCCGCGATCTGGCTGCTGCACGGTGAGCTGAAGACCCATCATCTCGCAGATATTTTGAAGGCTTTTAAATCGATTCCTGCCGCCAAAATGTGGGCTGCAATCGGGCTGACCATACTGAGCTACAGTGTGATGACCGGCTATGATGCGCTTGCTTTGCGTTATATCCGGCAGCCATTGGCATATCACAAGATCGGGCTGGCATCCTTTATCGGCTATGCCTTCAGCAACAACATTGGGCTTTCCATGATTGCCGGGGCTTCTGTGCGGTATCGTCTGTATTCAGCCTGGGGACTTTCGGCCCTGCAAATCACCCAGGTGGTCGCGTTTTGTACTCTGACGATGTGGTTGGGATTTTTTACTCTCGGTGGTGTAACATTTCTGATTGAACCCATGACGATTCCACCATCGCTTCACCTCCCTATCAATTCTTTGCGCTTAATCGGCACAATCCTGCTGGCAGTGGTATTGGCATACGGGATTCTGACGGTTGTCCGAAAAGCGCCCCTCAAGATTCGCGAATGGGAAATTCGGTTCCCCCCCGCCCATCTGCTTTTTTTTCAGCTCCTCATTGCGGCAGCAGATTGGATGCTGGCAAGCCTTGTTTTGTTTGTGATACTGGCCCCCGGCGCTTCAATTTCGTATCCGGAATTTTTAGGCGTTTATCTGCTGGCGCAGCTGGCAGGGCTTGTCAGCCAGGTGCCCGGAGGCCTTGGAGTGTTCGAAACGGTCATCATGCTGATGTTGTCTTCCCGGTTGCCGGCGGATCAAATCTTCGGTGCGCTGCTGGGCTATCGCGCGCTGTATTACTGGCTGCCGTTGTTAAGCGCGGCGATATTGCTTGGCTTGCAGGAGATCCTGCGCAAACGGGCGCGGATGGGTGCATTCATTCGACTTTTTGAACGCTGGGTGTCTCCAATGGTTCCACAGGTGCTTGCATTTACGGCCTTTATTGGAGGTGCTATTTTGCTGTTTTCCGGTACCACGCCGGTCGTTGAGCAACGCATCGTTTTCTTAAAAAAACTGGTTCCGCTGCCCCTTTTGGAGTTTTCGCATTTTATCGGCAGTATCGCCGGAATGGGGTTACTGTTGCTGGGGCGCGGGTTACAGCGGCGCCTCGATGCCGCCTATCATCTGTCCATCGGGCTGCTGACGGCCGGCATTGTCGCATCGTTGGCCAAAGGGTTCGATTACGAAGAGGCCATCGCCTTGCTGTTGATTTTAATTGCCATCTGGCCGACACGCCGGCATTTCTACCGCAAGTCATCTTTGTTCAGCCAGCGGTTTAACGCCGGCTGGATAGCAGCGATTTTCATTGTTTTGGGGTGTGCGATATGGTTGGGCTATTATTCATATCGTCATATCGAATATGCCGACAGTCTCTGGTGGCGTTTTGCCTTTAGCGCAGATGCCTCTCGATTTTTGCGAGCCACCGTCGGCGTTGTCGTTCTCGGCTTGTTTTTCGCAGCAGCGCGACTCTTAAGGCCGGCACCGCCTCAGCCGACGGAAACCGACCGGCAGGAACTTGAAAAAGCCTATGCCATTGTGCGCAATTCGGTTGAGGTGTCTGCCAATCTCGCTTTGCTCGGCGACAAGCATCTTTTGTTCAGCCCGGAGGGCGATGCCTTTATCATGTACGCTGTGGAAGGCCGCAGTTGGATTGCGATGGGAGACCCGGTCGGCCCCGATTCCCGCTGGCCCGAGCTCATCTGGAAGTTTCGCGAGCAGTCCGATCGCTACGGCGGTCGAACGGTATTTTATGAAGTCGGGCATGAGCATTTGCATCTGTATCTGGATCTGGGACTTTCTTTGATGAAACTTGGTGAGGAAGCCTGCGTGCCATTGACAACCTTTTCCCTGGAGGGCAGTGCCCGCAAGGGGCTGCGATACACCAAACGCAAACTTGAAAAAGAAGGCTGTCGCTTTGAGGTGCTGCCACCGGAATCAGTAGCAGCCCATCTTGATGAGTTGAAAAGCATTTCCGATGCCTGGCTGTCGGAGAAAAACACCAGCGAAAAAGGATTTTCCCTGGGGTTTTTTCAGCCGGATTATATCAGGCGCTGTCCGGCGGCTGTAGTGATTCGAAATGAACGAATCGAGGCATTTGCCAATCTATGGACAGGGGCCCAGCTGGAAGAGCTTTCTCTCGATCTGATGCGCTATCTGCCGCAGGCAGCTGATGGCGTGATGGAGTATTTGTTCATTTGCCTGATGCTGTGGGGCAAAGAGCAGGGATACCGCTGGTTTGACCTGGGCATGGCGCCGTTTTCAGGACTTGAGAACCGGGCGTTGGCACCGCTGTGGAATCGCCTCGGTGCATTTGTATTTCGCTATGGTGAGCATTTTTACAATTTCCAGGGGCTGCGCCAGTACAAGGAAAAATTTGATCCCCAATGGCGGCCGAAATATCTGGCCTCTCCCGGAGGCCTGGCATTGCCTCAAATTTTCGCTAATTTAGCGGCGCTCATCTCTGGCGGTATAAAAGGTGTGGTGACAAAATGAATCACAGGGTTGTCTTTTTTTTCACTGTATTTTTTGTGTTAAATGTCGCCTCCGGCATTCAGGGTGAGGAATGTAGCGTTTCAAAGGAAAGTGGACAGATTTAAGGTATAGGATAGAGACGATTTTAGGTTATAACCATGACTTCCGAAAGGAGGAACAGACGGAACCTAAAACCAGTCAAAACCCAGAATCTGTGGTCACAGAAATCAAACGTAAAAACCGCCGCAAATTCAACTCCGAAAAGAAAATCAGGATCGTATTTGAAGGCTATGTGAAAAAAGGCTTGACAGGCAGGAGCAAATAAGAAACAAAAATTGTACCGTAAGCTATTAATTTAAAAAGAAAAAATTTGGTGGAGTATTTTTTTTATGCAAGAAGCAATTGTTCCTATTTTCTATGCGATTGTAACGGCCGCTTGCTTCGGAGGTCAATTGGTGATGACGATGCGGAGTTTTGCCTATGTAGATCCTCAAGCCAGCTCGATGATTTCTATCGGCACCTGCGCGACGATTTTCTGGCTGTTATCGCCATTTTTGCTCAAAGCGGAGTATTTTACCAACCCCGGAATGTGGGTCTTTTTTGCCAACGGCTTAATCCACCCGCTTTTTTCCCTGTACCTGGCATTTGAAGCTTCCAAGCGAATGGGCTCCACGGTGTCTGCGACCATCGCAGCCATAGCTCCTCTTTTTGCAACCTTCGGAGCTGTTTTAGTACTCGGAGAACATATCACGCTCATTTTTTTTATGGGCACTATTTGCACAGTGCTGGGAATAATGATACTTTCCTGGAAGCGTCAAAGCCATTTTAACTGGGCTTTGCCGGCACTTGTTTTTCCCCTTGGCGCCGCCGTCATCCGGGGAGCCAATCACAATATCGCAAAATTCGGTTTACAACTTTTACCCAGCCCTTATTTTGCGGGCCTTGTTTCTTTCACCGTCTCATCTGTTGCCGCAATCATGATTTATCGCTTCCGCAGCGGCAGTCTGCCGACCCGACTGCCCACACGAAGTGTTATGTGGAGCGGGCTCGCCGGAATGAGTATTGCCATGGGTGTTCTCAGCATGTATTCAGCACTTCACTATGGACGGGTAGTTGTAGTTTCACCCATCATCGCTACCTTCCCATTGTTTACCTTGCTCATAAATCTATTATTTCGTCAGGAGCAGTTCAGATTGAGCATATTGATCGGAGTGGTAATGGTAGTAGGAGGTGTCATCTGGATCAGCATTCAATAATGAATGCCCTTCTCTTTCAGCGATTTGCTTACCGCGATGAACAGACATACCGATGGACGATCGAGATATGCGGGATCTTATTACCATGGCAAGATGTCGATTTTAAAACCGCAAAAGATCAAACGTGCTGTCCACCATTTACATGTATTTCTGCCCCGGAAACGTAGCTCGATTGTTCCGAGCACAAAAAATAAATGATTTCCGCAACCTCCTCTGGATTGCCCAAGCGCCTGAGAGGGATAGTTTTGACCAACTCTTCTGTCCCAGGAGACAGAATCGATGTTTCAATTTCGCCGGGAGAGATGGCATTGACCCGAATTCCATATGGCCCGAAATCGGCTGCCATCTCGCGGGTAAGTGCAGAAAGGGCTGCCTTGGAGGTCGCATAGGCTGATCCGGCAAAAGGGTGGACGTGGCTGCCCGCAATTGAGGTAATATTGACGATGCTTCCCTTTCCCATTTCCAAATCTTTGATCAGTCCACGTGCCAGCATGATTGGAGCAAAAAAGTTGACTTGAAATACTTGGTCCCACATGCTAGTGTCCGTCTCGATTGACCCCAGACGCTTACCTCCTTCACCTTTAGGCGAGATTGCCGCATTATTGATCAACGCATTGAGCGGTGCTCCATCCAAGCGTTTACGAATCTGCTCAACTCCAGCCGCAAGGTCTTTTCTGTCACTGAGGTCGATTTGAACGTAATTTTCCGGTCCTACCATTTTGGGATGGTCTTTGGGAAAAGGTTGGCGAGAGCAGGTGATAACTCGCCAACCCGCTTTCCAAAAATGCTTCCCTGTCGCATGACCGATGCCTCGACTTCCACCCGTAAGTACTATTGTTTTTTGCTTTTTGGCCATATCTCCTTCCTTTATATATAACTATTCGTTATCAATGCGATTGCAAAGAAAAGGGACGCCCATAGGGCTGAAACAGTTACAGAATCAATATCAGAAAAATGAACCAACCCGACAAAAATCCACAAATCCTCTCGCCCCGACCAATAATGTTATATCATTTCAGCAGGCCAGAAGCTTTCCCAGCCCGTTATTTTATTCCCGAAGGCTTGCGTGTGATTCTGTATTTCTCACCATTCTCCGAACCTTGCGCGGACCGGCAATCCAAATTAATGAACACGCTATCATCAAGCTGATCATGCAGATGGTAAACGAAATCGAATAGGTCCCGGTTATATCACGCAGGACACCGGATATATAGGATCCAGCAGCTCCTCCGGC
>Ga0209536_100017202_pt1 | contig 10253 bp, 10 predicted proteins | sample DeeMarSeWOR28_12_FD_187461 | JGI IMG/M metagenome (GOLD analysis project Ga0209536, IMG submission 187461) | Marine sediment microbial communities from White Oak River estuary, North Carolina - WOR-2-8_12 (SPAdes) (version 2) | ecosystem: Environmental > Aquatic > Marine > Intertidal zone >... | reverse complement strand
GCGCCGATCGCAGCGGCACCCACTCGCATGCCGAGATCCCCTCCCGCTTCTCGGGGATCGGCTCGCCTTCCTCGGAGTGCATGAGGAAAAAGGTCGTGAACTTGTGGATTCGACGTCCCTTCGCGCGGAAGAACCAGTCGATCGTGACGAGCTCGGTCCCGAGCGTCAGATCACTCAGCCCGGTCTCCTCTTCCACCTCGCGGAGAGCGGTGTCCTGCGGGGTCTCCCCGTCTTCCGCGTGCCCCTTGGGCAGTCCCCACTTCTGGTAGGGGTCCCGAATGACCAGCACGTGCTCGACACCGCCGATGATGCGGACCACGACGCCCCCTGCGCTCGTTTCGACGACGGGAGTACCGAGCCGGGCCACGTCGGCGGCTCGGGCGGAGACGGGACGCGTGGCGTCGCGCGACTCAGAAGATCGAGAGTCGGACATACCGTCCCGGATTCTCTCGAACGTCCTGTAGCAGGAGGTCCAGCGAGCGGAGCACGTCCTCCGCGTTCACGGCGAAGGTGGTGTCGGTCAGGAGCCTTCCGAGCGAGCCCTCGCCGGCTTCGAGCCCGGCCGCGATCCGGTCCACGCGGACGAACGCGGAGTCCGCCCGTTCGAGCGTCGCGCCCAGGCCCGTATCCGCGTCGGCCAGCTGAACGGCGAGATCCCGGACCCCGGCCGAAGCGATCCGGATGTTCGTGACGATGGAATCGACCTGCTCGTCCGCGAGAAGGCCGTCGACTCGCTCGAACGACCGGCGCGCCGCCACCGCGGCCGCCTCGACGGCGTGCAGGGTGCTGTCGGCGTTGGCCGTGATGCTCGCCGCCACCGCCGACTGCTGCTGAACCAGCACGCGGACCTCCTGGGTGATCGCCTCGATGTTGGCGATCGCGCGGGCCAGATTGTCCGCGGTCTCCTGATTGAACGCGAGCTCGAGCCGGTCCGTGAGATCCGCCAGATTGGTGGAGATCTGCTCGGCCGACGCGGTGAGCCTCGTGATCTCCGGCAGCGCGAATCCGCCGATGAGCCCCGCCTCCCGGTCGGCGGCCGGCACCTCGTAGAAGTCGTACCGCGGATATTGCGCCTGACTCACGATCTCGGCCTGCCAGTCCCCGAACAGAGACTCGGGACCGAGGACGACCGCCGCATCGTCCGGCAGGGTCACGGGATCCGTCAGGAGAAGGCTCACCCGCACGCCTCCGCCGTCCTGCTCCACCATGATGGACGCGACCCGGCCGATCCGGACACCCCTGTACGCCACCGGATTGCCCTCGGTGAGCTGCCCTGCCGACTCGAGCACCGCCTCCACCGTCCGCGTGGCTCGTCCGAAGGTCGTCCCCTGAAGCCACAACGTGCCGGCGACCGCCACGATCACGGCCATGATGATGACGGCCCCGACCTGGAACTCCCTGTTCCGGCTCACGTTGCGAACCCCATCAGTTCGGGTCTCCCTTCGATGAACCCCTTCACCACCGGATCCTCCGAGGCTCGGACTTCATCGGGCGTGCCGTCGATTCGAATCACGCCATCGTAGAGCATCGCCACGCGGTCCGAAATGCGGAAGGCGCTCTTCATGTCGTGAGAGATCACCACTCCGGTCACGTCGAGCTCGTCCGACATGCGCACGATCATCTCGTCGATGACCGCGGTGGTGACGGGATCGAGGCCGGTGGTCGGCTCGTCGTACAGGATGTACTTGGGTCGCGTGGCGATCGCGCGCGCGAGGCCCGCGCGCTTCTTCTGCCCTCCGGAGAGCTGAGACGGCAACCGATCCTCGTAGCCACCCAGATCCACCAGCTCCAGACACTCCGACACCCGCGCCGGAATCTGGTCCTCCGGGAAGTCCTCCATCCGACGGAGGCCCATACCCACGTTCTCCGCAATCGTCATCGAGTCGAAGAGCGCGGCGAACTGGAAGACGTAGCCGACGTTTCGACGCAGGCGGTACAAGGATCCCTGATCGAGCCGGCTGATGTTGTGCTCATCGACCCAGACTTCGCCCTGGTCGGGCCGGAGGAGACCGACGATGTGCTTGAGCGCGACCGACTTTCCGGACCCCGACCCTCCGATGATGGTCGTCGTCTCACCGTCCTTGATGCTGAGGGTGAAGCCCTTGAGCACCTCGTTGGCCCCGAAGGCCTTGTGCACGTCGACCAGCTCGATGCTCACGCCCCGAATCTCCTCAGCGCAGGAGCACGGCCGCCCAGAAGGCGTCCAGGACCAGAATGATCATGCTCGAGATCACCACCGCGCGTGTCGTCGCGCGTCCGACGCCCTCGGCACCACCCCGGGTGTGGAAGCCGAAGGAGCACCCCACCGAGGTGACCGTGATGCCGAACGTGATCGACTTGATGATCGAGAACTGCACGTCGAACGGCTCGAAGAAGAGGCGGACACCTCTCATGAACTGCGGTGCCGAAAGGTCGAGAAGCGCCATCGATGCACCGAGCCCCGCCACGATGCCGATCGCGTCCGCCAGGATGACCACCATCGGAAACATGATGGCACCGGCGAGGATTCGAGGCACGATCAGGTACGCGACGGGCTCGTACGCCAACGTCTCCAGCGCGTCGATCTGCTCCGTGACCCGCATCGTTCCGATCTCCGCCGCGATGTTCGCCCCCACACGCCCGGAGAGGGCGAGACCCGTGAGGACGGGACCGAGCTCGAGAATCATGGTCTTCCCGACCAGGGTCCCCACGAAATACAGCGGCACCGCACCCGTGAACGTGTAGGAGGCCTGAAGCGCGAGCACGATCCCGGTGAACGTCGCGATGAACAGCGCGATCGGAACCGACTCGACGCCGACGCGTGCCATCTGGCCCAGGAGGTGGGGCGCCCACAGCGACACCTTCCGGAGCGCCCGCAGCGCGTCGATCCCCAGAAACCCCGTGCGGCCCACGGCCGACACCGAGCTGATCGCGGTGCGCCCGAGAGACTCCACGTACCCGTTCAGAGAAGCCATGCTCGAATGTACGGGAAACCTTGCAGGCTCGGCCACGTCGCACCGCCGGGCACGCCGCCCGCCAAGGCATGCCTCATCCGCGGGCGGGTGCTTCGCTCTCCAGCGTGAACTCGACCTCTTCGCGCCGTCCGCTCTGTCCCCGCACCTCGTAGGTGACGCGCACCCGCTTCACCGCACCCCGCGGGTCGCTCAGGGCGACCTCGAAGTCCAGCTCCTCGTCCGAGGACGAGATCCGGGTGCGGACACGCTCCCCGGGTCGGGTCTCGGGCCCCGTGGGGTTACGGAAGAGCGTCTTCGTCGACTGCCGCCCCGACTCAAGCGTCCGCGTGACCTTAACCTGCTTCAGCCAGTCCGGCTGGTAGCTCACGACGTACTCGAACCCTCGCTGGTCGGTACCCGACCCGTCTCGATTGTGTCGCGCCACCTTCGACGTCCTCGGGTGAGAGAAACGCGCACCCGGGACATGCCCGCTCCCAGGTGAAAAAGACCCAAAAAGCCTACGCGCGAATCTGCTCCCCGGATACGAAGAAAGTCAACGATTTTCGATCCTCCGAGTGTGCGACAATCGTTGTCATCCGTGGATGATCGGTCTGCGCACGCGAAGATTTTTCGAGAATTCACAGCTCGATCGGTACCGGTACGAACGTGAGCAAAAACGTCAGGATCAGAAGCCACCCCAGGACTCTGCGCGTCCCTCCCACGTCGGGCTCCACCTGGAGCACCGGAGGGTGCCCGACCCGCCCCCGATGAAGCACGAGCACCAGTGCGAGCCACCCCCACCACCCCCACCAGAGGAGGCCCAGAGGGACCAGGCTGACCAGGAACAGCCTGGCCAGCCGAGCGTGGGCGCGCGGGAAGAGCGAGTAGAGCACGTGTCCGCCGTCGAGCTGCCCGAGCGGGAGGAGGTTGAGCGCCGTCACGAAGAGCCCGAGCCAGCCCGCGAGGGCGACGGGATGCAGCAGAATCAGCTCTTGGCCGGGGGCGGCCGGACCGGCGACCGTTGCGAGCACATGCGTGAGGATTCCGTTGCCGAGCCAGACCGGCTGCCCCGCGAAGCGGATGACGAAGGGCGTAGCCGCGGAGACCGGTCCCGACACGATGCTCGACATGCCGAGGCCCCACGCGAAGAGGGGCAGCGAGACGACGAACGACGCGATCGGACCGGCCGCTCCGATGTCGAAGAGAACGGAGCGCCGCACCGTGGGGCCCCGAAGGCGGATGAAGGCGCCGAGGCTTCCGATGACCGACAGGTAGGGGGGAAACGGGATGAAGTACGGCAGGCTCGCTCGGACCCGGTGGGTTCGCGCGGCCCAGTAGTGCCCCATCTCGTGGCACAGGAGAACCCCGAGGAAGGGAAACGCGAAGGTCGCCCCGAGAAGGAGACGCCGAGGCTCCAGCCCCGTGGGGTACGGCAGCAGGACGCCCCCCAGCTCGAGCGCCCGCGTGCGGAACGGGTCCGCCCCGGCCATGAGTGCTCCCGATCCCAGGGTCGTGAGGAGCGTGGCGAGAAGCAGCAAGGCATGGATCCAGGGCACCCGGCGCGGCTCCTCCGTGAGCCGATAGATCAGGAGGACCTCGGTTCCGTGCTCGTCGGTGCGGAGGTGCGCCTGCGCCGGCCACCGCTGCAGCGCGGCCAGCACCTCGGGCGAATCGGGCCGCAGCCCCGAACGGAGCTTTCCCCTGAGCAGACTGTCGTGAGGCAGAGCCGTCAGGCGGCTCTCTGCCAGGAGAGGCATCCACACGGCGAGATCAACCTTGACCCCCATTTTTCGGCCCATTATGATCGCCCCGATGGGCGATTCGTCGCCCGATCGCATTCGGATGCCGGCTCGTCCACGTCGTGGATTGCGTCCGCGCCGGCATCTTGTTCGCATCCGACGACCCCCCGGGTCGATCTCCTTGCCGAAGGCCCCGGGCCGGCCGGCCCGGTCGGGTGCCGCGCGTGGAGCCCTCTGTGGACATCGCCGATCTCAAGAGCAAGAACGTAGGGGAGCTCCACGACCTCGCCGGGGAGCTGAACCTCAGCGACTTCGAGACCCTCCGCAAGCCGGAGCTCGTGCTGCGCATCGAGCACGCGCTGCTCGAGAAAGACGAGGCGCTCACGACGGAGGGCGTGCTCGAGCTGATGCCCGAGGGGTACGGCTTCCTCCGTTCTCAGGAATGGAGCTACATCCACAGTCCGGACGACGTCTACGTCAGTCCTTCGCAGATCAAGCAGTACGAGCTCCGGACGGGCGATACGCTCGTCGGCGAGGTGCGCCCCCCCCGGGGGAACGAGAAGTACCTGGCCATCACGACGATCGAGTCCGTCAACGGGCTGGATCCGGAGGCGGCCAGGGAGCGGGGCTCTTTCGAGGAGCTGCGTCCGATGTACCCGGAGAAGCGTCTGGATCTCGAGGTTCCCGACGACGACGAGTCGCTGGCGATGCGCGTGGTCGACCTGATCGCCCCGATCGGGGAAGGTCAGCGAGGCCTGATCGTCTCCCCGCCGAAGGCCGGGAAGACCACCATTCTCCGGCAGATGGCCCAGGCCATCGCCACCAATTCTCCGGAGTGCCACCTCATCGTCCTGCTCATCGACGAGCGTCCCGAAGAGGTGACGGAGATGAAGGCGAAGGTGCGGGGCGAGGTCATCGCGTCGACCTTCGACGAGTCGGCGCAAAGGAGCGTCCAGGTCGCCGAGATGGTTCTCGAGAAAGCCAAGCGCCTCGTCGAGCACGGCGGGGACGTGGTGATCCTGCTCGATTCCATCACGCGGCTCGCCCGGGCGTACAACAACGTCATCCGGCGCTCCGGCCGCATCATGTCGGGCGGTGTCGACGCCAACGCGCTCCAGAAGCCCAAGCGCTTCTTCGGAGCTGCCCGCAACATTCAGGACGGTGGATCGCTCACCATCGTCGCGACCGCCCTCATCGAGACGGGCAGCCGCATGGACGAGGTGATCTTCGAGGAGTTCAAGGGCACCGGCAACATGGAGCTCGTGCTCGATCGAGGGATCGCCGAGCGGCGTGTCTTCCCCGCGATCGACCTGAACAAGTCGAGCACGCGGAAGGAAGAGCTGCTCCTCTCGGACGTCGAGCTCAACCGCGTCTTCCTCTTGCGGAACTTCCTCTCGGACATGCCGCCCGAGGAAGCGATCGAGTTTCTGCTCGGGCGCATGAAACGGACATCGACGAACGCCGAATTCCTCGAGGCGATGGCACGAGGGGAGTAGCGCGTCTAGTCGTCGATGACGCCCACGTAGCGAGGATTCACGACGAAGTCCTCCCCGTCGAACACCTTGCGGTCCCACGGAAAGATTACGTTCGCGTCCATGGTGAGCGCGGAGTAGTCGGGCTGGTACCCCGTGTTGCGCGCGAAGCTCGTGGCCGTCCGGACCTCCGCCGGGTGGGCGTCACGCACGGCTGCCAGAGCGAGGCGCAGCGTATCCCCCGAGGTCGTGATCTCGTCCACGATGAGCACGCGCCTTCCGCGCACCTGCCGGGGTGCGGCGGAGAGTACCTCCGGACGCTCACGGACCGTCTCGTCTCCCTCGCGCCGGGAGATCTTCATCGAGTAGAAGTCGAGACGCAGCATCGACGCGATCACGGCAGCAGGGATGACACCGGCGCGCGCGATCCCGACGATGACCTCGGGATCGTAGTCCCGGGCCACCTTGAGAGCCAGCGCGCGGCACAGCTCGCCGAACATCGCCCAGTCGACTTCGAGGTGCTCGTGGAAAGTGGTCATGATGCAAGGTACGGGACATCGGCGGATGCCGTAACCGGGCCAGCCCCTCCGTACGCCCCGCAGGATTCGTTGACGCCTCTGCGAAGCTCCGCGAGTGTTGCCGGATGAGCGACGAGACGACCCGCGCGGCCGATGAGGCGCTGGAGGCCGCGATCCAGGCTTCGGGAGCCCGCGACCCGCGAGAGTTCTACCGCGAGCGTCTGCGAGACCTGAAGGACTCGAACCCGGACGGCTACCGGAGCGCCGTCACGTACTACCGCGAGACGCTGATCCCGGCCGTAGCCGGGGGCACGGAACCACCGCTGGAGGCGTGGACGGAGTACGGCCGCATGCTGGCCGAGACCCTGAGCCCGGGGCGAACGGTGTCGATCGACGCTTCCGGCCGTGCGCACCCGTACGAATCGCCCGATCTCGATCGACTCGTGCTGCACCTGCCCGACCAGAAGGGGACGAAGGCGCTCCTGGTGGGACTGCCTCCCGAGCTCTCTTCGGCCCAACGGGCCACGTTCGACGTCCTGGTCGCCGGAAAGCAGCGGCTCCGAAGCTGAGGCCGCGGGTCAGTCCTCGACCATGTAGGCGATCCCCCACGCACCGATCCCCAGATGCGTGGCGATGACCGGGGTGGCGGGCGCGCTCAGGATCTCCACGTGCTCCCCGTATTCGGCCCGCAGGGCAGCTGAGACCTCGTCGACGATCTCGGGCATCCCCACGTGTACGACGCCGAACCGGACGCTGCGCGCCCCTTCCCGGATCCGCCCTCGAAGCACGCGCAGCAGCTCGGTGCGAGCGCGATGCACGCCGAACGCCTTTCCGAACGGGACGACGCCACCGTCGGGCGTCATGCCCATGATGGGCTTGAGTCCGAGGAACCGTCCCAGAAACGCCTTGCCGCGACCGACCCTTCCCGAGGCGATCATCCGGTCGAAGGTCCGCACGGTGAAGAGGATCCCGGACTGGGCCCGGATGCGCTCGAGCTCCGAGGCGACCTCCTCGGCGGGCTGCCCCGCCTCCGCGAGCTCGGCGCCCTTGAGCGCGAGCAACCCGGTCAGCAGAGAGGCACCGAGGGAGTCCACGAGCCTCAGAGGTGCCGATTCGAATCTCGACGCCGCGGCCTCCGCCGCGTGGATGGTGCCCGACAGCGTCGACGACAGGAAGACGCCGACCACGTTCTCGGCCTCCTCCGACGCGGCGGCGAACGCCTCGAGCATCGCGGCGGCGGTCGGCTGGCTCGTGGTGGGAAGCGTCTCCTGCCTCTCGAGCTTGCGGTGAAAGTCGGTCGCGGTGATGTCGATTCCGTCCCGATACGACGTCTCTCCTTCGACGAGCGAGAGCGGCACGACCTGGATACCGTGGGCACGGACGATCTCTTCGGGCAGGTCGGAGGCGGAGTCGGTCACGATGCCTACGGGGCGACGCGCGAGCTGAATGTGCCCGCCGGCCCGACCGATCGTCTCGTGCTGGACCTTCATGTCCTCCGCCTTGTGCGTCACGAGCGAGCCGACGCCTCTCAGGTACGCGAAGACCTCCTCGGGCTCGTCCGTGTGCACATGGACCTTCAGGACGTCGCCCGAGCGGATGACGATCAGGGAGTCTCCGTGGGTGCGAAGCACGCTCCGAACGTCCTCCTGGCTCGGGAGCTCGTCTCCACGCACGAGCGCTTCGGTGCAGAAACGGTACTGCTCCTCCGTCTCACCGTATTCGGCGAGCGCCGCCGCCATTCCGGCCTCGTCCGGCACGGACGCCTCACCGTTGCCCGAAACGGCCTCGCCCGCGATCGAGACCCCCTCCACGAAGAGCAGAACGCCCTCGAGCATGCTCACGAAGCCCTTCGCCCCCGCGTCCACAACGCCGGCTTTCTTGAGCACCGCCAGCTGCTCGGGCGTCCGGGCCAGCGAGTCGCGCGCCCGCTCTACCACGTAGCTGACGAGGGGCACGAAGTCGGCCTCGTCCGCCACCTCCGCGGCCACGGCCGTATCCCGCATGACCGTGAGAATGGTCCCCTCGACCGGGTCCTCCAGCGACGCGTGGAGCTTCTCCACGCCTGCCCGAAGCGCTCCACCGAACTCCTCGGCGCTGATGCGATCTCGCTCCGAGACGCTCTCGGCGAAGCCGAGGAGGAAGTGCGAGAGCATCATGCCGCAGTTGCCGCGCGCCCCGAGGAGCGCGCCCTGGGCAGCCTCGTGCGCTACCGCCGAGACCGAGCGCGCCTCGTTGCGGCGAAGGTGGTCGGCAACGGCGCGCACCGTCATGGCGAGATTGGTGCCCGTATCACCGTCGGGGACGGGAAAGACGTTGATACGGTTCAGCTCGGCCCGCTGACGCTGGGCATAGTCACACGCCGCGATGAGGGAGCGCCGGAGGCGCGGCCCATCCAGGTATCCGATCTGCATTCGGTCCGATTCGTTCTCCATCCACGTACGGTTCCGACCGTAGTCGTGGAATCTACCAAACCCCGGGGGGTCGGGCACCCGCCGGGCCCACGGCCCGTCCTCCGGGCATGGGGCGACACGGTCGGCCCGACAGCCTGTCGGCGGCCCACGGGGCGCCTATCTTGTGGGCTCGGCCACCCGTTCGAGCATCGCATCATGCGCCGAAGACCACCCATTCCGGAGCTCATGTGACCTCTTCCGCACCGTTCGGCAACTGGATGGTCGCCGTGGTGGAGGCCGCCGAGACGATCGGAGTGGCTCGCTTCGAGGAGGCGACGGCGACGCAGATGACCAAGGCATGGGGGCTGGTTCGGAGGGCCTCCGGCATCGGGCTCGACGAGCTGACGCGCAACATCGCCCACGACTGCCGCCTCGCGGTCGCCGACCTCGAGCGCGCCGACCCGGGGGCATCTCACCTTCTTCCGGCCGAGGTGGCGTACCGGAGGAACGTCCTGCCGATCGCCTTTACGGATCGAGGCGTCTCGGTGGCGACCTCGAACCCGTTGTGCCAGGAAGCGAAGCGCGAGGTGGCAGAGCTGACAGGTCGCGAGGTTCTGTTCGCGGTCGCGGCACCGAGTGCCGTGGCCGAGGCGATCGGGGAAGTGTACGGGCCGCCCCCGAAGGATGACGGGCCTCTGCATCCGGGTCGAAGACCCGCGGAAGCACCTGGTGGTCCGCACGTCCTCATCGTCGACGACGAGGCCGGCCAGCGCGCTCTGCTCCGCTCGGTTCTCGAGGAAGCAGGCTTTCGCGTCGACGTCGCGCCGGACGGACCCGGAGCCATCGACCTCCTGGAGAGGGACCCGTCCTACGATCTCGTGACCCTGGACTACTGGATGGATCGCATGAACGGGCTGCGCGTCCTCCAGCACATCCGGGCGGATCCGAAGACACACTCGATGCCCGTGGTCATGCTCACCGGGGCCGACGACCGCCAGATCGAGATGAGCCTCTTCGAGGCCGGCGCCGACGACTACGTGGCCAAGCCGATCGACGGTCCGCTCCTGGTGCTCCGCGTCCAGGCCGTGCTGCGGAGAAGTCGGCGGCGTTGATCACCGGCCGAGGCGCCGGGCATGGGCCGAGCCGGTGGCGTGCCCCCCCCGGCCCTGTCGTGCTTGCAGCGACGGTCACGGTCCTCCTC
>Ga0209536_100017201_pt1 | contig 10254 bp, 7 predicted proteins | sample DeeMarSeWOR28_12_FD_187461 | JGI IMG/M metagenome (GOLD analysis project Ga0209536, IMG submission 187461) | Marine sediment microbial communities from White Oak River estuary, North Carolina - WOR-2-8_12 (SPAdes) (version 2) | ecosystem: Environmental > Aquatic > Marine > Intertidal zone >... | reverse complement strand
AAAGGTCTTGTCTAACTGCGCCATAACCCCACCGATGGCTGGAGAATGTTCCACTAAGTGAACATAGTAACCGGAACTGGCCAGGTCCAGCGCCGCCTGAGTCCCGGCAATTCCGCCACCCAAAACCATCACTGAACCAACGGTCTTGGGAGTGCTAGCTTTTTTCGCTTTTTGCTTTTTCTTTTTGCTCGCCATGGTTTTTTTCCTGTACGGGTTCGAGGTGGAAATCTTACGTTTTTGCTCCGTCCAAGATGTCCAGGAGTTTGTGTTCCCAGCCGAGTGGCACGATAAGCACACCGCTGCAGCCCATGTTCTTGAGGCTGGCAACTAATTCCGCGGCAATGTCGATGCATTCACCGACCTTGTCTTGAGCCTTCTGAATACGGCTTATGACCTCACTCGGTACGCTGACGTTATCGAGATGACGATCGATGTAACGTGCCATACCAACTGATTTCAGCAGCAGTACAGTAGGGATGATCTTGGCCTGGCGATTTGCAGCCTTCTTCATGAACCCGGAAAACGATTCCAGATCAAAAACGGGGGGAGTCACGAAAAACGTGGCGCCTGAGGCTACTTTCTTATCCAGTTCCGCCAGTTCCATATCGAGAGCGCCGCCACTGGCCCCTGAATTTACCGTGGAACCAACGAGGAAATGTGGGGCGCCGCTGAGCTCAACTCCCGCCATATCTCGCCCACTTTGAAGAGTTTGTATGGCTCCCAGCAGTTCAATGAGATCGATATCGTAAACCGCCCGAGCGCGGTGATGGTCCCCATAGGTTGGATCTTCCCCGGTGACGGCCATAACGTTTGCCACCCCCAACGCTTGGGCTGCAAGCAGGTCCGCCTGGAGAGCAAGTCGGTTCCGGTCCCTGCAGCAGAGCTGCATGACAGTCTCTAATCCTTTGTTCTGCAAGAGCATGGCCGCGCCGAGGGAGCTCATTTTCATCACAGCATTGCTCATCTCCGGAACCACAAATGCATCAACCCTGCCCCGCACTTTGGTGGCGCCGGCCAACATTGCAGAAACATCTACCCCCTTGGGAGGCTCCATTTCCGCCAGCACCAGGAATTCTCCCGACGTTAATTTTTTCTTCATCTGCATAAAACCTCCCTTATTCCTGCCTTGCCGAGCGCGCCATGGCACTGGAAATGGCGAGGATGAGCTCGTCCATTCCAAAGGACTTCACGTGATAGTAGAAAATGCCCATCTGTCTGACACTACTTTCCAGTTCAGGGTTGTTCTCGTCAGTAGTAACAATGATGGGCAAATTGCGATACATACTCTTGATTATGGAAATGGCCTCACAGCCCATCTCTTCAGGCAGGCAAACATCCATGACCAGGACATTGATCTTCTCATCCTGGAGGGTGAGGAAAACATCCTTGATATTTTCCACCGCTCTGACTTTGTAACCCTTGTCGACTACCCACGGATCCAGCTCGGTCGCCAGCTTGCACCCGGGTTCGCCGATCAACAACGTTCCACACTCTGCCACTGGTTTCTGCCTGTTCATGTTAAAAAGAGAAGATGAGCACTCGTCAACCGACGCTTCTCTCTTGAGCAAACCCTGTGCCTATTAACATTAATTCAAGCAAATTGAATTATTTCAATAAGATAAACTGGATTGGGATGGGAAGAATAAGGGAAGAGAACCGGGGGATATACCCCGCACTTTGGATGGCTATCCTTGTAAAATACTATTTTATCTCAATAATTTTGTTATTGGGTAAAAATACCCCATTCGTTACCAATTTACCCGCAAACCGTATTTCTTTATCTTACTGCTGAGAGTCTTTCGGTTGATACCCAAAATACGAGCCGCCTCCTGCCGCTTACCTTTGGTCCGGCGCAGGACGAACTGGATGTACCGTTTTTCCAGCTCCTCGAGGCTGAAGCTCTCTTCTGAGAACACCTGGAACTCACCCTGTCTCTGGCTGATAAAAGCGGGCAGGTGCTCTGGCTCGATTACATCACCGTCCTCCAGGATAAGGATCCGTTCGATGGTGTGCTCCAACTCCCGAACGTTTCCAGGCCAGGAATAGGCCGAAAGCATTTCCAAGGCTCGCTTGGACACGGACCGCTGTCGTCCGTTTCTTTTCTGAGAGTGCAATGTAAGAAAATGCTCCACCAGGAGCGGCACGTCACCAGTTCGATCACGGAGAGGCGGCAATTGTATGGGAACAACACTGAGACGATAGTAGAGGTCCTCCCGAAAGGCGCCTTCTTTTATGGCCTCCTTAAGATCACGATTGGAGGAGGCGACAATGCGGATGTCCAATTTGATGCGCTTCTGACTACCCACCTTCATGAATTCCCGCTCTTGGATTACCCTGAGCAGCTTTGCCTGGATGTTAAGAGTTAGATTCGAGATTTCGTCAAAGAAAAAGGTCCCGTGGTTGGCAAGTTCGAACAGACCGTGTTTGGTCTGGAAAGCTCCGGTGAAAGAACCCTTGACATGGCCGAATAGTTCACTCTCCAGAAGGCTCTCAACCAAGGCGGAACAATCCACCGGCACGAATTCTTTGTTTGCCCTATCGCTAAGGGTGTGGATTGCCCGGGCTACCAGTTCTTTCCCTGTGCCGCTTTCCCCGGTGAGAAGCACGGTACTATCACTCGGTGCGGCTCGTCTGATTGTAGAGAAGACCTCGCGCATTGCCGGGCTCTTTCCGACGATGTATGGAACATCCCCGAAGGTCTCGCCTTCCTCAGGAGCGGCCTCGGATTTTATCGCCAATATCGCTTGCTCTTGGGCTTTCAGGACGAGGGTTTCGAGATCATCAACTCTGAAGGGTTTCACCAGGTAGTCCAAGGCACCCAGCTTGGTGCACTCGACTGCGCTCTGTATGGTGGGATGCCCGGTTATCATGATAACCACCGTTTCAGGATAGGTAGTCCGCAGGTGCTTGAGGACCTCCATCCCGTCCATACCCGGCATTTTGATATCCAACAAAACGATATTGATTGGCTGTTGTGCCATGATTGCCAGGGCTTCACTGCCGTCGGCAGCAGTGTGAATCGAAAGACCCTGTTGTGCGAGAACCCGAGAGATGCCTGCCCGCACCACTGCTTCATCATCCACCACCAGAACCTCGGGTTTTTTCTCATTCTTGGCCATGATCGACGAGCTTCCCTCCAGAGATAGTGGGGAGCAACACCCTAAAGGTGGTGCCTGCCCCGAGTTTGCTTTCCACTTCCACTGAACCACGGTGCGCCTCGATGATTCCTTTGACAATAGAGAGACCCAGACCGGTTCCAATTACCTGTCTTGTCTCGGGATGTTTCACCCGGTAGAACTTGTCAAATATCTTTGGAATTTCTTCCGGCGCGATCCCTACACCGGTATCGCTTACCCTGAACTCCAGGTATTCTCCATGCGAAATTGCTGAAACAGTAACCGTGCCCCCATCTGGAGTATAGTTGATACCGTTGCTGATTAGATTGGTGAACACTTCCTCCATGCTGCGTGCATCCGCCTGTACCAACGGCAACTTTGGCGGCAGCTCCAGTTCAAGTGAAAGCCCCCGCTCCTCAGCCTTGGATTCAAGCAGGGCCACCGTTTCGCCCAAGATGTCTGCCAGGTTCAGCACCACTTGCTGCTGGACTCCATGGCCACTTTCAATCCGGGCCACGTCAAGCAGGTCGTTGATCATGTCCAAGAGCCCCTGTATTCTACCCTGGCCACGCTTCAATAACTCTCTCTGTTTGGCGGTTAATTCCCCGGCCAGGCCGTCTAGAATTACGGTATGCTGTTGATTGATGGCGGAGAGGGGTGAACGCAGTTCGTGGGATACCTGGTGGACGAAATTGGACTTCATTTCGTCCAGTTCCTTGAAGGAGGTAATGTCGTGGAGTACGGTGATGGTCCCGAGCACTTCGCGCTCAGGTCCATAGACAAGTGCCGAAAGGGCGCGGAGGTGAATTCGATCCCGCTGCAGCTCCTGGGAAATCAGTTCTATCTCATTTCCCGGTCTTGCCAGAAGGGTCTGGAGTGCCTCAACGAGAGCTTTATCTCCTAATAGGTCTGAGAGTACCGCAGGCTGGGCCAATGGCGGTTCAAGTTCCAGTAGTCTCATAAGGGCAGGGTTGAAGAGGACAACCTCAAAGTCCCGGTTCGTTACCAGCACCCCGTCAGCCATGCAGTTTACAATGGTGCGAATGCGACTCTGCTCAGTGGCGAGATCGTAGAGATTCCTGGCCCGCTCCTCTTGAAGTTGGCGGGCCTGACGTTCCAACGCCTGCTTCTCCAGCGCTCTTTTCACCACCAGAACGACATGGTCGGCCCTGAACGGTTTGGTTATAAAATCGTAAGCCCCTTTCTTCATACAATCCACAGCACTCTCCACTGTGCCGTGGCCGGTTATTATAATCACCGGGATATCGGGGTAGCGCTGACCTACTTCTTCCAATACTTCAAGGGCTCCCATGACCGGCATCTTCAGGTCGCATAGGACAACATTGGTGGCCTCACTGTCGAGCACCTCTAGGGCAAACTGGCCGTTTTCCGCGGTCAGCACCCGGAACCCTTCAGGACTGAGAATGCGGCTACAACCGTCCCGAACCACCTTTTCGTCGTCCACAACCAGAATGGTTTCTTGTCCCGACATCTATCGCCTTTTAAAACTCAGCTCTGCTGATACCCAAGGTCAAGCCCTACTCGGCCACGTAAGCTATAACATGGGGGGACTCCAGGGGAAGCCTAACAATAAAGGTGGCGCCGCGGCCAGGATGGCTTTCCACTTCAACGGTGCCGCCATGCCTTTGAATAACCCCGTAGACCACGGAAAGCCCTAAACCGGTTCCCACACCCACCGGTTTGGTAGTAAAAAACGGTTCAAATATCTTTTCCGTGATTTCGGGCGCAACGCCGGGGCCAGTGTCGGTGAATTTCAAGATCACCTGCTTCGCTTCTGACTCTGCTCCACTGCTGATAGTCATCCGGCCTTTACCATCCATGGCATCTGCAGCATTGATGATAAGGTTGCTGAAGACCTGCTCGAGTTCGCCTGGATTTCCCAGAATCTGAGGGAGAGCTGAATCCAGATCCTGGATGATCTCGATATTGTGAAAGAGTGCCTGTCGCCCCAACATCTCCACGCAGTGGCCGATAACCTCGTTGACATCAAAAACGACTCGTTCCTCCAAAGATTGCCGGCTGAACTCCAACAAGCGCGAGACAATCTGCTTGCAACGCAGCGTCTGGTTAATGATTTCCTCTAAGTCCTGCCGCCAATGCTCGTTGTGTTTGATCTCTTTCATCAATATGTCAGCATAGATGAGCACGCCGGCGAGGGGATTATTGATTTCATGAGCCACCCCCGCGGCGAGCCGTCCCATGGAGGCAATTTTTTCAGCCTGTACTAGCTGTCTCTGGGCCTCTCCCAACTCCCGCCGCATCCGCTCGTGTTCACGCAGGTCGGACAATTCACGCCGCATCCGTTCGTGCTCACGCAGGTCGGTGAAGATGCCGACACTACCAATCTCCTGGCCTCCTTCCTCAATTATGGCAGCGGAGAAATTCACCGGCACCTCCTCACCGCTTTTGCTGGTAAAGGAGATACGAGTGGGATTCAGCTTGCCAGGTGGGCCGTATTCACTGCTGCGCATTCGCCGCATCATTTCGCGGGCTAAATCGAGATCGTAAAACTTGAGAAGCACTTCCGAGTGGCCCACGACTTCTGCGGCCTTGTAACCCAAAATACGTTCGGCCCCTTCATTAAAAATCAGCACTTTACCTTTGGTGTCCACAACCACGATACCATCCACCGAGCTCTGAATAATATTATTGAGAAAACTATTGGCCTTTCGGAGTTCACGCTCGATCTCAATCCGTTCAGTAAGGTCCCGAAGGTACAAATAGGTGATTCTGCTTTCGCCCACGCGGGTTACCGCTATGCAGGTCTCAAAGCTCCGGTAGGCATTTTGCAGACTTAAGTCTGACTGCAGCGTGCTGCAAAAGCACAGGTGCTGCTGATTCTCCGCGTTAGGCTCGCTCATCAGTTCCGACATCATCTCCTCATGTTGAGGAGAGAGCAGTTCACTCACTTTCATGCCAACGACATCTTCCTTCGGCAGTCCTGCAATCTCCCCCATCCGAGAATTGGCAAATATCACCCGGTGTTTTTCGTTTGCCATCAGGATGGCCTCTTGGGTCATCTCTGCCAGGAGTTCGATCTTCTTCTCAGCCTCCACACGGCGACTGATGTCTCGTACGGCCTCAAACCCACCGATGACATTACCGGCCACATCAGTGATAAGGGAGGCATTGACTACTACGGGAATCTCCTTGCCATAGCGATCCGTGATAACCCTCCGAATCCCGGCTATGGGCCGTCTGCTCTCCATGGCCTGCGTCAACACACACGCTTCTGTCTCGCATTGTTCAGTGCAGAGTACCTTGGCGCACGCCAAGTGTCCGATCACCTCCTCCCGGCTGTATCCTGTGAGCTTTTCCATGAGCTCGTTCATGTGGGTGATTACCAGATTGGGGGTAACCGTAAAGAAAGGAGTGGGGAAACTGTCGAGGATACTGGACAGGGTGGCAATCTGACTCTGAATCTCTGGATGAGCCTCAAGATCAGAGTGAATATTCCTTAGAATTGCAAGGCAGCCAGCAAATCTCCCCGTCTCGTCCTCCATAACCGTGACTGTAATCCACAGAGAGAACCCACTACCTTGACGATTGCGCAATTGAAGCGGCACCCGGTTCAAAGGTTCGCCTCCCTTGAAGCACTGCTCAAGAAGACGTTGTTCCTTCTCCGAGTCGATCTGGAGGACCTCGTGCCAAGGTGGGCAGTGCGTCTCTGGATCTACTGAACAGCCGACCAGGGCTTCCGCAGCAGGGTTCAAGTAAACAACCCGTTGCTGACTGTTGGCCACCAGAACCGCGTCTGGCAACCCATCAAAGTAAACTCTAAGGGATCGGAGATCGAGGTTAGCAATCCCTTTCATATGCTGAGAGGAGATGGCCGGAGAGTCATCAATCCTTGAGTCGGAACTCACTTTTTTGTCCTTTCCCGGCAGCCCAAAAACATCTGAGCTAAGAAGAAACGGTAATAGCCGGGCTCGAAGAATACAAAATACACCGCCGAGAGCAGCCCACATTTGTTAAAAAATGCACAAATATTATAGTACAGGCCATGATTTTTTGCAAAAAAAAACAAGATGACCTTTTCGCCCCAAAGATAAACCACACTATCTTGAGAATTACTATCCCATTAAAGTGATGTTGCATTTTTGAAGGCCGGGATGATATTTCGCGAGGTTATGTCTCGATTCTTCTTTGCGTAAAGGCTCCTCCTTGCCGATCTTTTCATCGCCCACCTTTTGTCAACTCAGGTTATTTGGAATATGGAAAGATTCACCAAAAAAAAACTCTCCCGGTTGCGGGGCCGGGAGAGTTGAGCAAAATCTTGAGACTCGAAGTCGTCGGTATCAGCTTCTGAGGAACTCCTTCACCAATGTTGACCAATCCTCATCCTTGAGATTCCCTGTAATGTCATCCATGGTCGGACCACCATCAGCGGCTATTCGGTCATCCTCATGGACGCGTGCAAAGAGTCGTTCCCGTTCCTCTTCGAGATAGCTCTGGGCCTCCTCGCCGAAGTAGAGGTTCTTGAGATTCTTACGCAGTCGCGTGGGCTCAATGATGAAGAGCCAGCCCCCCTCGTAGGGAGATTCCTGAAGCAAACTTGGATTGTTCAATACCTCGTGGTTGACGTGGGTGACGATGCCGTCCACCGGCGCCAGAGCCCTAACCCGAGAGCCGTTGCGCTGCAGCTCCATGGCGGCCTCACCCTGTTTCACTGCCTGCCCCACCTCGGGGACACTGAGCTGACGCAGCCGCCCTACAAGTTTGCGGGCAAAGTCATCCAAACCGACACGGACGCGACCACCATACTCCGGCCGAGCCCATGTGTGGCCATCATGATAGTAAACTCCCTCGGCAAGCTCGAAACCACCAACAGAGGCGTGTGTCTGGACGGGAAGCTGTGAAGGCTGCAGCCGGTCCTGCATCATCTGATCGAACGCACAGTTGCCACATTCATAAGCATTCGCACAGATTTTTCGATCCACTTCCCCGGTGAGCATATAGCGACACCTTCGCCTGTGGGCCGGCAACTGCATTTCCTTCTCCACCCAGGTGGGGGTAAATTCATCTGGAAGGGGCTGGGCCACCGGGACGGCAGCTAGAGACGCCCGCTGACGGGCTACCTTGAGCTGCATGCCCTGGTCGTACGAGCAGGTCTGACAATCAAAGTTATGGTCGCACAGTTTGTAAGAAACCACACCGGCCTCCATCCAGATACACTTCTTCTTGCCCGGCGGCACCACCTTAAAGGACTTTTTCTTGCTCGCTTCAGCCATGATATCCTCCTCCTGTATGGATTATTTTCTCATTTCGCTATCCCTTTAGAGCAAACAGTATGCCAACAACCATTTTTTTCAGTAACATATTAATAATACTGCAATTATTCAATTTATATCAACAACAACCCTGTCAGCTCTTTGGCTTGCATTGATGGATTCTTCGACACTCTTTCCAAGAGTTATCGACGCAATATCCTCTTATTGACTTGATATAACTATATAATTTTGTTACTGCCGAAAAATTAGGTATATTGTCGAAAATCTAGGCATAATTGGAAATTGGTGGGTTAGCCCGGATATTCCATGAATTGCTGTCGCGAGACTGCGAAACTGGGAACCCGCTTGCGGGACTGAGCGGAGCGGAGCGAGCGCCAAGAAGATGGGCGTGTCACCTGGCAACTCGTCCCGCGGTACCGCGGGATTGGTCCCGAGGCGTACCTGAATGGTAGTCGCAGGGGCCGACATCTGAGGACGCCAGGAAAGACTACCATATCCGTGGTCGCAGTCCGCCGTAGGCGGAATTCATAAAATATCCGGGCTAGCCTGCTCCTTGCAGACGCCAGCGGAAAAGTTCCCGGCAGGTGTGGCAGAAATCAGCCTTTTTGGCATCAGTATCATCAATGCGGGTGGAGGAGTACATCACACAGGTACGCCGCCGACAGTGGGTAAGTCCAAGGGAGTGACCCAGTTCGTGCAGAGCCGTTTTTACCAACCGCTCCAGAAGGAGTTGCTCATCTTCCTCGTCGCCGTAAAACTGTGGGCGGAGCCGATGGAGCGAGATGACTGCACATCTGCCTTCCATCTGGGCGGCGCCAAAAACGTATTTGAGGATGGGGACAAAGAGATCTATCTCGGTCACCGCCAGGACCCGCCAGGAGTGCGGCGAGCAGCAACGGTGCAATCGCTGTAAAATGCGTTTGCAGCTGTACTGTTCCCGTTCAGGATCCTGAGCGTAACCCGGATTTTCCATGGGTTCACCCACCAGGCAAGATATTTGACAGCGGTCCTGCACACTGATGGCCAGATGCTGCAGGAGTCTCGCAGGTACGGGGCCCAGTGGGTGGATGATCACGCCTGGTGGGTGATCTGTGCGAAGGCTCATTCCCTATTTCTGCTATTCATCACGGCTGAGGCCGTATTTCTGCATTTTGTTATAAAGTGTCTGGCGGTCGATCCCCAAACGACGGGCGCTCTGGCTGATGTTCCATGCTGTATTATTTAACATGCGCTTGATATGCAGCCGCTCCATCTCCTGGATCGATTCAGGCAGTTCCGCCTCCTGCACCTCCCCACGCCCGAAAGGAAGATCACTGGGTACGATGGCCGTGCCAGTACCGATAACCAAGGCTCTCTCGATGATATTTTCCAGCTCCCGAACATTTCCGGGCCAGTGGTAGTTTGTCAGTAACCGCATGGCCTCCGGGCCGATCTTAACCAGGTCCTTGTTCATCTCCAGGCAAAACTTGCGGATGAAACTCTCGGCCAGGATAGGGATGTCCTCTTTCCGCTCGCGCAGAGGCGGCAGATGAACGGAGATCACGTTGAGCCGATAGTACAGGTCTTCCCTGAAGCGTTGTTCACCTATGGCCTTGCGCAGATCCCGATTGGTGGCAGCGAGGATCCGAACATCAACCGGGATCTCCCCTTCGCTCCCAAGACGCTGGATCTTCTTCTCCTGGAGCACCCGCAATAGATCCACTTGGGTCTTGGGGCTTATCTCACCTATCTCGTCCAGAAAGAGAGTGCCGCCATTGGCCATCTCGATTCGGCCTTTGCGGGTTTGCTCGGCGCCGGTAAAGGCCCCTTTCTCATGACCAAACAATTCGCTTTCTAAAAGTGAGTCGGGCAGAGCGCCACAACTTACAGTAATAAAAGGATAATAA
>Ga0209536_100017199_pt1 | contig 10254 bp, 8 predicted proteins | sample DeeMarSeWOR28_12_FD_187461 | JGI IMG/M metagenome (GOLD analysis project Ga0209536, IMG submission 187461) | Marine sediment microbial communities from White Oak River estuary, North Carolina - WOR-2-8_12 (SPAdes) (version 2) | ecosystem: Environmental > Aquatic > Marine > Intertidal zone >... | reverse complement strand
CCCGGTCAAAAACATCTATCTCCACCGTCACCAACCGCACCTTTCGCGATCCTTCTTCGCCCCAGTTTAACTTCATCATCCGGTGCGTAAAGGGGTCGTTAGGTATGGTGTGACAACCTTCGCGATGGACGGTGACGCCCTTGTCGGCGCGAACAAAGCCCAGAATGATATCCCCCGGCCGGGGGGTGCAGGTGCGGCACAGACGGAGCTCCCGCTCGCCGGCACTGGAGATCACAAACATTTCGCCATCTTCGGAGCGGACCGGTGTACCCACACTGCGTAGCGGCCCTTTGTTCCACAGGTCGACCAGCACGCGGGTAGCCAGCACAGTGGGTAACAACTCCGCACGGCCCAGGGCATGATAAAGTTGCTCCACCTCCGCAAAGCCAAATAAATCGGCAATTTCCTCGTGCGGCCGGTGGCCCAGCCCCAACATCTGTAATTCCGCGTTCAAAATTTGTCGCCCCTCCTTTAATGCTGCTTCTTCGAGAATGCGCTTGAACCAGCGCCGGGCCTGGCTGCGGGCGCGATTGGTAGTTAAAAAGCCTAAATTTTCATCTAACCACACGCGCTGGGGGGCATTCCCCCGTTTTTGTATGTGCACCACATCCCCATCTCGTAACGCTTTGTTCAGCGGGTAGGGTTGCCCGTTGACAATTGCCGCCCGGCATTGGGCGCCGACCTCGGTGTGAATCGTATAAGCAAAGTCCAATGGGGTAGCTTCAGCGGGGAGTTGCTTGGCGTCGCCCATCGGTGTGAAGACCACGATTTGCGCACGAAAAACATCTTCTACCACCCCTTGCACGGCCAGCTCCGGATTTTGGGGGTCCAGATTAATGTTTTCCCGAATCCCGGCGATGACTCCTTGCATATGCGCTTCGATTTCATCGCGATCAATTTCGGGCGACCATAGCGGATTACCGACGCTGAGCCATTTCGCCAAGACGCCGATTTCGGAAAGCGTATTCATGGTTACCGTACGGAAGCGTACTTTAAGGCGTTGTTGCCGGCGGTACATCACCGTGGTGTGCAGGGACTTGTATAAATTATCCCGGGGGGCGGCAATGTAATCATCAATCATTTGGGGCACAGGCCGCCACAATTGGTGTGTGTAGCCCAGAGCCAGATAACAGGTAGATGGATTTTTTAGCACCACCACCAGGCGCAAGATACTGTCGATCGAAAAATGTTGTTTGTGGCCGTTTGGCTGGGCATCTTTGTAGATGGAATAGATATTGCGCGGGTAGGGAAAGATATCCATTACCTGGACACCTTGCCCGGTCAGGTAGGCGGAAAGCTCATTGCTGATGCGACTATAGTCTGCCTGTTGCTGGTAGATTAATTGCTGCAACTGCCGGCTGATGGCTTGAAAGGCTGCTTTGTCCATGATCGCCAGCGAAATCATTTGCAACTCATTTTTCACCCCCCATAGACCCAATCGGTTAGCCAGAGGCGCGTAAACCGCGAGCGTTTCTCGAGCGTTCCGTTCTTGCGATTCCGGGGACATGACCTCAATCGTGCGCATGTTGTGCAGGCGGTCAAAGATTTTGATAATGCCCACCCGAATGTCATTGACCATATAACCAAAGAGTTTGTGCAGGGTGGCATTTTGTTGTTCCTGACGGGTCAGGCCGGGCTCTCCATTCTGACCAACAACATCGGCGGCTGCTTCAAATTTGGTTAAGCCGTCAACCAGCTGGGCGACTTCATGGCCAAACATATCGCGGATATCGGGAATGGAGGTGGGGGTGTCCTCGGCCACATCATGCAATAATGCCGCTACCAGGGTAGCGGCATCCAGGCCATATTCCGCGAGATAATAAGCAATCGTCAGGGGATGGGTGATATATGGCTCGCCGGATTTGCGTCGCACATCGCCATGCTCCTCGCGGGCATATTCGTAACCTTTGCGTACAAAATCCTGTTCCTCCGGAGAGAGGAAAGTCGCTATTAGATTAAAAAGTTCGCTACCGTCCGGTGAGACGTATTCTACCATCCCCAGATTTTACTTGTATACCGGCCGGGTTACAATATGATCTTAAACGATCCCTCAGCGATTCTTTTTGAAGTCGATAAACCGGTACCCTACGCCCCGCTCGGTGAGAATATATTTCGGGTCGGCAGGGTCTTCCTCGATTTTCTTACGCAAGTAATTGATATAAAGCCGCAGGTAGTGCGTCTCATCCCGGTATTCGTATCCCCATACCTTGGCCAACAGCGTGTCATGGGGAACAACCCAACCGGCATTCTGAATCAAATGGTTCAGCAAACGGTACTCGGTGGGGCGTAAATCAACACGCTCACCCTCTACGATCACCTGGTGGCGGTTAAAGTCAACCGAAAGGCGGTCATCAATTTTGAGGACGGTACGTGGTGTGGGGGCCGGCCACTCTGCGCGGCGTAAAACCGCATTGACCCGGCTGTTGAGTTCGCGTGGGCTGAAGGGCTTGGTAATGTAATCATCAGCGCCCAATTCCAGGCCCCTTATACGATCCTCTTCATCTGCTTTTACGGTCAGCAAAATGACGGGAACTGTCGAGATTTCACGCAGCATTCGCAGCGCTTCAAAGCCATCCATTTCCGGCATCATCACATCCATGATGACCAGATCCGGCAGATTTTGGCGCACTTGTTCCAGGGCTTGCAAGCCATTGCGTGCCTCGGTGACCTGATAGCCTTCTAGCTCCAGGTTCATGCGAATGAAACGGATCATGCGCGGTTCATCATCAACAACCAGGATTAGCCGGGTTTGAGCGGGAAGAAGGGTGGAGGGAACTTGTTCTAGCATAATGGTTTCAATCACCTATTCACGGACAAAGCCGATAATGTCTTCAACTTCAGCCGAAGGCATAACCTGGACCAGATTGATGCGGTGCCAGGGCATGAGCACTACCGAAACATTTTCGTCCAGGAAAAATACTTCTTTGCCATCCGGCCGGCGCGGATTAATCATTTTGACCACCTGATCAGTTGGTTGGGGTATTTCATCCATCTCACACATGATCGGTTCTTCGTTATTAACATGTACAATAGCGGTAACACTCATATGGTCAAATCCTTTTCATACAAATGCTGGACACTTTATTAGAGAAATAACCCTTTTCCAATGCCAAATTTCTCGCAAATATTGTGGCCTTGTTAGCTTTTTGTCTGGTGAATGCGTTCTGGGCAACCTCTACAAATGTCAAAACTACTTAGTCCTCCAGAAAAACATTTACCAGTAGATAACCAAATCGCAATTCATCTCCGCTATGCAGCGGATAAGGTAAATCAGAGGGCAGCCGAAAGTTATTTAGAATAGTGCCGTTTGTGCTATTCAGATCGGTAATAACCACCCCTTGGTGGGAGAGCTTTACGGCGGCGTGCAGACGGGAGACACCATATTCCGCACCGTTATCTTCGGTTAAATCTAGTTCGGGATAGTTGTTTTTGGCGGGGTCGGCCCGGCCGATATATATGGCTTCATCCAGAGACAGATTTACGCGCCGCCCGCTGCTGGGAATGAGAAAGGATACCTGGCTGGCCTCTTCGCTGGGTGGTAATTCTTGATCCCATAAAGAAGGTTGTTCCGGGGTGGGCAATGAATCCGACGACGATGTCTGTTTCACACTCGTTTGTTGTTTCGCCACCAGATACGCGCCACATTCACTGCAAAAGAGCGCCCCGGTCATCTCTTCATGACCACATTCTTTACACTTCATATTTTTTGTCTGCAGATATGGTTCCGGTCAATAATGAGCGGGTGCCATACTTCAACCTTTTGCGTCCTTCTGCGGAAAGTGTACCCATCCGGGCTATCCGCTGCGTTTCCACCAGGGCATCGTAAGCCAGGCTGGGCTGTCCCGATTCCATTAATCGCGTAGAGAGACGACGCATTCTTTGGGTTGCTTTATCCAATTGCCCGCCTTTTACATCATCCCACACCCGTTCGTTCATCCGATAAAAATTCAGCATTTGGACGGCGCGAATAATAGTTGGCGGGGGAACAAATTGGGGTTCATGTTCCACGACGGATACTTCGATCTGCCTTTGAAAGGATTGCTGGTGAATCTGTCTGCTGGGAATGTCGGCCATTATCGTGAGTGGAATGATCAATTTGCTGCCAGGTTTCTGGGGTTCAATGGTTAATTCCATGAGCAGCATGAGCGGTGAGCGCCCGGCAATGGTGCCCAGCCGGATCTGATTTTGAAAGAAAGAAAGGGGCTGGGCAAAAGGTGATATTTTCATGGTGTAGTTGAGTCGTATTCCAGGAGGCGTGTTTACAGAGAGTTTGGTATTATGCGCATAAACAGCACCCAAACCCTCGATTTCATTTTGTAGGCCGGTGATGATCTGGTCCGGTGCCTCAATATACATGGATTGCCCACCGGAGATAGCAGCGATCTGATCCAAAAACTGGTCGTTCCAATCCGTGCCGATACCCAGGGCACTAAAAATAATGTCTTGACCGATGGCTTCCTGGGCCAGTTTTAGACATTGCTCCTCATCCCCGTAAGTATGACCGTCAGTGAGGAGCACTAGCTTATTCAAATAGCGGTGAAGGTCCACATTGCGCATTTCGGCCAGTCCGGCTTTCAAACCTTGATATATTTCGGTGCCGCCGGAAGGAGATATGCCATCAATGCGGTTGGTCAGTTGGGCACGATTATAAACGTGCCCGGCCGGGGAAATGATTTCCGCCCGGTCGCTAAAAGAGATCACCGATATGATATCTTTTTGACTTAATTGCTGGATGATCAGTTTCGCGGCTGACTTGACCCGGTCAAGTCGCGCCCCTTGCATGGAAGTGCTGCGGTCGATTACCAGACAGATGTTGATCGGCATCGGCCGCTCCTTAACCGGCAGTAAGGTCGGATGTAGCTCGGCGAGCACATACAACAATTGGGCACTGTTGATGGCGCCAATTGTTCGGCGCGAAGTTTGCAGATTGATGTTGAGTGGGCTTTGCGATTCGGCTAACTGCCGGTCATATTTAGCCCGTTTTTCAGGCGAACCCAATACCTCATAGGCTTTAAGTAGTTGTCGAAAAGCAACGTTATTTTCTGGATCCCGCAGATGCTCCGGGAACCGGGCACTAAGCTTTTCTGCCTCGGCCACGATCTCTTCATGGTCTGCGTCCGGGGCTAAGCCGAGGATGTCGTAATAATTGATCGGTTTACCCATAGATTACAAGCCGAATTCAACCAGAACAATGGTGATATCGTCGTTCCCCCCGGTAGCCACGGCCATTTCGATCAAATCTTCGGCCATCTCGGACATGGAGCGCGATGAGGCCAATATCTCCGCCAGTTCCTCCTCGGAAATCATGCCCCATAAGCCATCGCTACAAAAAATGAGTTTACCCTCCGGGGGCAAACGAGTGCTAAAGACGTCTACATCCAAATTTTCGCCCATTAAAGCCCGGTAGAGGAGGTTGCGATTCGGATGGATTGCGGCTTCTTCCGGCGTTATTTGGCCGGCCTCTTCCAAGGCCTTGACGACCGAATGGTCGGTGGTAAGTAGTTTTAGGGTGTCGTTGGTGTAAAGATAGGCACGGCTATCACCGATATGGATCATATAGAGCCGCCGGCCAAAGAGCAGCCCAGCAGTGAGGGTGGTGCCCATTTCTTTTTCCGGATCTGGGGAGCGCAAAGCCGCATTGGCCTGGGCAGCAGCGTCTTCCATGACTTCCGCAATCGAGCGTTGTTCGGCCAGGGGCTGGCCGGCCAGTAATGGGAGATAAATGCTTTCCAAAACGTGGTTGGTCACCGTGCGGGATACAACCCGACCGGCCACATCGCCATCCATGTGCCCGCCCATGCCGTCGGCGACCATGAACAGGCCGAAGGGCGGTATGGTCTCCTGCCCACCATTGTTTGAAGTGAACACAAAACAAGAATCCTGGTTGTAGTTACGCATGGCTCCCTTACGGCTGCGGCAGATGGCAAGTAGACTGGTTTCCTGCTCGGTCGCCGGTTTGATTGGCCGGCGAATAATAGGCAGGGTGGTGGTCTCCAATGGCGGCAAAGGTAGCGTACTGTTCTCATCCAGTGGTTGGGTGTCGAAATCGTCTTCCGGATCGAGTTCATCAGCCATGTCGGTGATGAATGCCGGATTTTGCCCATTGTCATGTTCTTCGGGTGGGCTTTCCTCGGCATTGTTTCTTGGTGATTCCGTGATGTTGTTATCCATAGGCCTGCTCAAGTGGGTAGTGCGTATAGTTTACCATCGGCTGAACCAATATACACGACGCCGTCAGCAACCCGGGGAGAGGATACAACCAGACCTCCGGTTTTAAATTGCCACCGCAATTCGCCGCGCTGAATATCTACACTATACACATTCCTGTCTGTAGAGCCAAAATAAACCGCTTCTCCCCAGGCATCCGGGGAGGAAGCAATCTGCCCCTCAGTTTCAAATTGCCAGCGCTTCCGGCCGGTTTCGGCATCCAGGGCGTAAAGGTTACCATCAGCGGAGCCAATGTAGACGACCCCTTTATATACCAGAGGCGAGGAAACAATCGGCCGGCGCACGCGGAACCGCCAGATGGCCCAGCCGGAGGATGCATCCAGGGCATAGATGGTATTGTCCAACCCACCCACAATAATCATGCCGTCATAGAGAGTCGGGGAGGAGGTAACTGCCCGGCGGGCCTGGAATTGCCATTTCATTCGTCCGGCCAGATCAACCCCAAAGACCAGGCCTCCTTCAGTACCGAAATACACGAGATCTTCTCCCACATAGGGGGAAGAACGGACCGCCGCATAAGCCTGAACTTTCCAGGCCAGCCGGCCGCTTTTCATGTTGATGGCATAAAAGTAGCCGTCATCCGCACCAAAAAATACGTGATTAAAGCGGGCCACCGGGGAAGAGTAAACCGGTCCGCCGGCAGCAAAGCGCCAATTTGCTCGCCCGTTGTTGGTGCGAATCTGGTAAACGTGGTGGTCTACTGAGCCGAACATGACGACAGAATTGGCAACTTTCGGCGAGGAGCCGATGCCACCGGCAGCCGGGAATTTCCACACAAATGCGCCGTCGTTGATGTTCACAGCATAGAGGTTGTTGTCGTAGGCCCCGGCAAAAACCATCCCATCTCCTACCGCCGGCCGGGAACGGATTTCATCCTCACACTGGAAAACCCATTGTGGCTCTACGGTTGACCGGGCTTTACGCGAGCGGCCTTGTGCGGCGGCGCGGGCCTGCGGTTGGTCCTGAGCTTCCTGTTGCACGGGCGGGTTCAATAGCCCGGCCGTACTGGGATGGTTTAATAACCCGGTTACATAGCGGGTGCGCTTGGCAGAGGATAAGCGCAGCAAATCTTCTTTTAATCGGGCTGCGTCCTGGTAACGATCCTCGGCATTGTAATTCACACAACGCATGATGATCGCCTCGAAGGCGGGGTCAACATCGGGGTTCACGGCATGAATAAGCCGTTCGGGAATAGAGAAGGGGGGTTCCAGTCGCGGGTCTTGTTTGGTGAGTAGATGGTGTAAGGTGGCTCCCAGGCCGTACACATCCCCGGCCGGGCTCGCTTCACCCCGATATTGTTCCGGTGGCGCATATCCTTCCGTACCAATGGTGGTGTTTTTCTCGTCGGATTGGAACAATTTGGCAATGTTAAAATCAATCATCCGTATCCGGTCATGGGGATCCAACATGATGTTGGAGGGTTTCATATCCCGAAAAATTATCGGCTGAGGCTCGTGATTGTGCAAAAAGGAGAGAACGTCACAAATTTGTAAGGCCAGATCTAGCGTTTCTTCCTGAGAGAAAAATGTATCCCGCTCATTCAAAACCGTTTCCAGATCCTTGCCCCGGATGAATTCTAAAACCAGATAACTGCGCTCTTCTTCGGTAAAATAATCATAAACATCAACCACTGAGGGATGGTCCAGAGTGGCCAGAATGCTGGCCTCTCGCTCAAATGATTTCACGGTGAGGTCGCGGACGGTGGGATTGGCCGCCAGGTTGATCATTTCTTTGACGGCGCATAGACGCGTCACGCTTTGAAAACGCATATCCCGGGCCTGGTAAACCGAGCTAAACCCACCTACGCCCAGTGTGCCCAGGATCCGGTACCGGTTCTGGAGCATATCTCCCGGCTGTAACTGGCCAAGCTGTTGGGTGCGTGCTTTGCGTAGACGCCGGCTTTGCAGTTGTCTGGTTGTCAGTCCACCCATATTGCGCTCTTAATCATGTTCGTTGGGTTATTATGGAATACAAAGCTCAAAATATCAAGCATGTTATTGTACCCCATAGTGGCGCTGCCGGATACAGGTACAAAAGTCCTTTAATGCTGCTGCCATAAACACTCGCCACCGCGGTCCTGGATAAAGTGGGTGAGCGCCCGTTGCATGGCTGCCGGGCCGGAGAACAGCATTTCTAGCTGGGAGATGTACGCTGCTACCGCCTGGAGGCGGGCGGATAAGGCAGCTGCGCTCAGTGGAATCAGGTCGGCCTGCCATTGCTCACTGGTCGTGAATGGTGCCAGCTGGGCGGGATCGCGCTGAATATAGGGGTAATCTTCATAATACCAAAGGTCACGGCCAAAGCTTGCTTCCGCCGCTATCCGGGTAAGCTGGTGGTCAACATGGTGCCCGATCCCTAGGGGGGCTACAATCCGTCCGGCCGGGGGCAAAGCGGCCAGCCGGGCGGCAATTTCGGCGATCAATGGTTTCTCGGCCGGATGCACAGTGCCGAACAGCATGTCATCGGAAGTGTAGAGCGGTTGGCCGGTGGCCGGATGCCGGCGGTATATACAATCGGGTACCGGTAGGTGGCGAAAGGACGCGCCCAGTATGCGGCAGGCGGCCTGGTCTTCGGCCTGGCGCGTTTGCACCACGGCCTGGACAATGTCCGCGACCGGCTGGTCTGGTGAAAAGCCCCAGGCTAAATGTTGTTGGTGGGCAAATGGGGAAAGGTGGTCCGGTGGGGGGACCCCGGCCATAATGGTGACGATGAGTACTTCCCGCCTGCTCCCGCCCTGGGTACGCTGATAAATGTGGCCGCCACAGGAAAGCGCAACATCATCCAGGTGGGGCGAAAGGTAAATTGAATCGACCATCTGTTTCCTCTATAATTGGTGTTTATGTCTGGGCAAAATTTAACCCATCTGGATGAACATGGCCGAGCCAGGATGGTGGATGTTAGCCAGAAGGCCGTGACCGAGCGGCGGGCCGTGGCCCGCGGTGCGGTGATCATGCAGCCCCAGACGGTGAAACGCATTATAGAAGGAAACATGAAAAAAGGGGATGTATTGACGGTGGCGGAACTGGCCGGCGTGATGGCGGCCAAGCGTACGCATGACCTGATCCCCTTATGCCACCCTTTGCCCATTAACCAGGTGACGGTGACTTGCACGCCCAATTCGGACACCGGCCGGGTAGAGATTGAGGCCAGTGTAAGGGTGAGCGGCAAAACCGGTGTGGAGATGGAAGCCTTGACCGCCGTAACGGTGGCCGGGTTGACCATTTATGACATGGCGAAAGCGATTGACCGCACGATGCGCATTAGTGATGTGCGATTGGTGCTTAAAGAAGGCGGGCGCAGCGGCACTTTTCAAGCGGAATGAGCATGGAAGTTGAGATCAGGCTTTTTGCGACATTGAAGGACCGGGCCGGCCGGGACCGGGTGCTGGTTGAGGTAAGCAACCCGACCACGGTGGCGGCGGTGAAGGCGGCGCTGGCTGCTAATTACCCCGCATTGGCGCCAGCCATCGATTCCGCATTGATCGCCGTGAACCGGGAATTTGCCTTTGATGACACCCCCGTAGCCGCCGGGGATGAAATGGCCCTATTCCCACCGGTGAGCGGTGGGCAAGGGGTCACAAATGGTCCCACCTATTTCGCACTGACGGAAACCGCTCCGGATATACCGGATATCATTCGCCGCCTGACCACCCCGGATATCGGTGCGGTCGTGTTTTTTCATGGGTCGGTGCGTGGCGAAACCCAACGTGACGGGTTTCCGCCGCAGACGATTTACCTGGAGTATGAAGCGTATGTGCCCATGGCGGAGCGCAAGATGGCCCAGATTGCCCATGAAATATGGGACCGGTGGCCGGATGTGCAAGGTGTGGCTCTGGTGCAGCGCACCGGCCGGTTGGCCGTTGGTGAAATGACTACATTAGTAGTCTGTGCCGCCGGGCATCGCGACCAAGGCGCTTTTGAGGCCGCGCGTTACGGCATTGACCGGTTGAAAGAGATTGTGCCGGTGTGGAAAAAAGAGGTGGGGGAAGACCGTAGTGTATGGATTGAAGGCGATTACCGGCCGACG
>Ga0209536_100017198_pt1 | contig 10254 bp, 19 predicted proteins | sample DeeMarSeWOR28_12_FD_187461 | JGI IMG/M metagenome (GOLD analysis project Ga0209536, IMG submission 187461) | Marine sediment microbial communities from White Oak River estuary, North Carolina - WOR-2-8_12 (SPAdes) (version 2) | ecosystem: Environmental > Aquatic > Marine > Intertidal zone >... | reverse complement strand
GGATCTTCTCAATTCAGAAGTCAAAAAATCATTCGGAGCTTTTGCCAAAGCCCTGAACAAACGCGGAATCAAAACTAAAAATGGCAAACTCTTCCAACCCACCCAAGTCCGCCTAATAATGATCAGACTTGGCTTAAGCTTTTGATTTATGATTTGACTTGCGCCAAATATTACCGTGTAATAGTAAATATGACAGCGACAATTGAAAAACAAACAACTGCTGGCGAAATATACAAAGAAGCTTATTTTAATGTGCTTAAAAACAAGGATCAATATACGCGCCGCTTGATTGTCGGAGAAATTGATGTGAAAAACGGCAGCGACAAACGCGCCATTGAATTATTTTTAAAAGAGGTAATAGATATTGCCGAAAAGCAAATGAATAAAAGCGAAATATAATAGGCGAAATATAAATACAAAAACGCCAAATATTATCGTTTAAAAAAGTCTCGTACGTAGTCTATACTTAGTACGAAAAAAGCTGCAACGCCCACCAAGTAGTATTTAAACTGTTCTAAAATAGAAATTCGTTTTTCTAATGTTGAATTAGATTTTTTAATTTCTTTCAATTCGCCGCTAATGTCCTCTAATTTAGTCTCAATTCTAGAAAGAACAGCGTTCACACTATCTGGATTGTAATTAGCAGCCATATACAGTATATATATACACGCCCACAAAAAAAAAGAAAAAAAAATTTGACTGTATTTCAATGTGGTGCGAGTATGTGGGTATGACATACAACAAAGATGGAACTCCTCGCAAAAAACGCACCAACCTTCCCAGCCTCATTTCTGTGAGCTTGGCAGACCTCAACGCCCAATTGCCACCCAGCGCAAACGTGATGGTGAGTCGCAAGTGGATGGAAACCCTCAATTTGACTGTGAATACTGGCGAGACTCGGCTCGCAGCAAAGGTTAAAGAATCTGATCCAGAATTGGAGCCAGAAGAAACAGTAGAAAAAATCGCCGCACAATCTGTAGATTTGTCTGATTTACTTGATTGACACCTTCCAAACATTCACTTATTGTATATTCCAACATGAAAACAACATACTTTAAAAACATTGTAGGACAAGAAAGCGCAAAAAAGAAGCTTTCTTTTTATATTGATAATTATAAAAGAAGCGGCCGAATTGCACACACTTTGTTTAATGCTCCCAAAGGTACTGGCAAAACTATGCTTGCCAGAACAGTTGCCGCCAATCTCAACAAAATTAACTCCAACAAACAGTACATAGAAGTAAATTGCGCGACCATCAAAACAATGAAGCAGTTTTGTGAGCAGTTGCTTCTTACATCTGTAGTTGATAAAGATGTTACCATTTTGTTTGACGAAGCCAGCGAGCTTCCCAAAAGCGTGACTATGGCTTTGCTTACTATTCTCAATCCAAACGAGGAAAACAGAACCAGACTCAGCTATGATGATTTTGATTTTGAGTTTGATTTCAAGAGACAATCATTTTTGTTCGCCACCACTGAGGCTCATAAAATGTTTCATGCTCTGAAAGATCGTCTCAATCGAATTGATCTTCAATCTTATACTCAAAAAGATATTGCAGACATTCTCGCACTAAACTTGGACAAAAAGAAAGTAAAGTATGATAAGTCTATTTTGCTTGACATTGCCAGTGTGTTGCGTGGCAACGCCCGTCAAGCAGTCAAGATGAGCGGCGATATCATTGATTATATGCATGGCAGCAACGATAAGTTTACTGCAAAAAACTGGGAAGACATGCGTTCTGCGCTTGACATTTTGCCAATGGGCATCTCACCTGTCGAACTCAACGTGCTTGAAGCCATTGGACAGCGCAACGGAACCAGCCTTACCCAACTCAGTGCAATCACTGGCATGAGCCGCGAAAGTCTTCAGAAGGATGGCGAGATGTTCCTTCTTCAGAACGGACTGATGGAGATTCGCACTCCCGGTGGGCGTTGCATCACCAGCAATGGAATCGAGTTGCTCAAACAGGTAAATTCCTAATTGATCGTATTTTAATGTGGGCATAGAGCCTGTGGATGTCGCAGGACGGGGTTTTACATGTTCCCTCATTTAACACCACATTTTTCTTGACTTTGTCAAATAATGAAAGACAAATAAATAAATAGTAAATAACAAATAAACAAATAAGAAACAAATAAACGACAAATAAATAAACAACAAATAATACAACTATCACTAATACAATACAACAATAAAAATTAGAAAAATTAATATTTGTAAGTGGTTGATTATCAACATGTTACGTGGGGGGCCAGACCCCCCACCTAAGTGCTTGCAATGCAAGCACTTACATAAGTCAAGGATTTATTTTTTTGTTGCAATTTCTGGTGTGTATGATACAATCGCCGCCATGAAGAAAAAGATTGACAAACCCAGATTTCATGTTCCTTGGAATACAGGAGAAAGAGTTGAAAAGCCTGTCAAGGGAAAAGGTTCATTTTCTCGCAAAGAAAAACACAAAAAAAGATTTGACCGTGAAGACTGATTTGGTAGTATTGCCCACATGGTCAACTACTACATACAAAGAAACGGCAATTCAACATCTTACATGGTTATGGGCGATGCCCAAGATGTTCAAGATGAATTGATTTCACTTCAAAACAAAGGCGTGGCATTGAAGGCTGATCACATTGATGATCAGTCTTTTGTTTTCAAATGCTCGCCTGTCAAGCTTGAAAAGGCTTTTATTTTGCAATGGCTTTGCCGTCATTGGTTGGATGACGAATGGTGTGACCTTTACAAAGGAGAAAAGGGGGGATTTTATCCTGAAGCCAAAAAGTATGCAAGACAAAAGTTTAAGAAGATGCGCCATGCCAATTGGCTTTACAATCAAAAAAGCGTTCCACATATTTATAGTGAAGGGCAAATTGGCGCAGAAAAAGATTCAGGAAATTGGTCTGATGTGTTGACAAACGTTCTTCAATCTGTTTAAATGAATTCCATGAAAGTTAAAGACATTGAATCCACTATCGGCACACTCTCCGCTCCTAGTAAGATGCCGTGCTACTCGTTTTCCATTCCTGCCAAGCTGTGCATAACTGGACAAAAGTTACGGAATGTCAAAAACTCCATCTGCTCTAAATGCTACGCTTTGAAGGGGCGTTATGTTTTCCCCAACGTGCAAGATGCCTTGGAAACTCGCTTCCAAGGTATGTCGGATCCGCAATGGATCGACAAGATGGTCTTTATGATTGGCAAGCGCGAAAAGTCTGGCTTTTTTCGCTGGCATGATAGCGGTGATCTCCAGTCTGTAACACACCTTGCTGCCATTGTCGAAATTGCCAAGCGATTGCCCAACATCCAATTCTGGCTTCCCACCCGTGAATTCTCCTTTGTGTCGGAATACATGGCGACTAACACCATTCCCGACAATCTCACTATTCGCTTGTCTGGTCTCATGTTCGACGGCAAGCCACCTGTAGGAATTGCCAAGCGCCTTGGCCTTGTTACTTCTGGGGCATCATCTGGCGACGATTTTTCTTGCCCTAGCAGCAAGCAAAGCGGAAAATGTTTGGACTGTCGGGCTTGTTGGGACAAGTCTGTTTCAAATGTCAATTACAAACAACATTAACCATGCTTTTTCTTGCCATTGCGTTTCTCTTTTTAACAGCAACCTTAGCATCTATAAACCGTAGCAACATAGAAAATTAATTCAAAAAGCAAAGGCACAACATTATGACATCAGATTCTTCAGAAGTTCATTTCGAGGGCAAGACTTTATACTGCAAAGGATGTAGTCAAGACATTTTCATTCCGCATAATCAAGTAGGAGGATACTGGCATCTAAGTGGATGGACAAATCAACATGGGTTGAAATTTTGGGGAGGTTATTGTTCGCCATGTTTCAGTAAACTAGACAATATTATTTCACTGTCGAACGACTAAATTGGATACGAAAACAAAACGACATAGAAAATTAATTCAAAAAAACCATTGACCTTTAAGCAAAAGTCTGTTAGAGTATTAACAACATAAAAGAAAGAAACAACATGAACATTATCGAAAACATCAAGTCTCTGTTCGCCCGTCCTGAAGCCGTCAAGACCGTCAAGGTTCTTTATCGTCCCGCCAAGTCTGAGGAAAAGACTCTGGCTGGTTTGAACCTTTATACCGTCGAAGTAACCGAACCATTGTTCACTGATGGTCGCAAGTCTGGCTTTATCGGTAAGGTTGCCGAACGTGAAAACCATCTTCGGGCTTTCCGGTTCGACCGGATTGAATCACTGGTCGAGGCGTAAGCCTCAACCTTGCTTGTCAAGGAAAAAGTTAACCATTGTTTCATGTCAACCCCGCAAGGGGTTGGCATGATTCTTGCTATCCCCAGATGCTGCTAGCTCAAGTCGTAAGTCGTTGATACTCAACGACTTACGTGGGGCTTCTTCGACCCCCCGCCTAAGTGCTTGCGCTGCAACCACTTACGAAAGTCAAGCTTTTATTTTTGTTAGCAGGTTATGTACCAACTTTGGCGCAAAACTTTTTTTCTTTTTTTGTTGCGCTTTTCCCAATTTTAGATTAGTTTATTACCAACATGGAAATTGAAGATTATAAAAAATTCGTTGCCCTTCGCGCCAAACTTGATGATGTGTCTATCGTGCTTGATGTTTGGGCTGTACCCACTTCAAACTTCACCAGTACGGAAACCGAACTTCAATTGATCAAGGAACGTTTGACGCAAGAAGTTCATTCCATCAAGAAAGTATTGGAAGAAAACAAGTTGACATTCCAACAATTTTAATTTATATTCTCTTAGTCAGTTAAACATAAACCTACAACAGAAAGAAAAAAACATGCCTATTCTTAAAGACCAATCCACCAACTGGGACTTCCAAGTCGATAACATCGCTGCTCCTGCCTTCGAGCATGACGGCATCACCGTCAAGCCTGATCACTTCTTGAACGTTCGCCGTGATACTGGCGAGGTTCTGGGCGTGACCAGCAAGCGTTATGGCGTTGTCCAGAATCGTGATCTGGTTGGCGTTGCCGAAGATGCCTTTGCCAAGTCAGATCTGGGCAACTTCAACCGTAGCGTTCTGGTCACGGGCAAGGGCGAGCGTTTGTTCGCAACCTACGATTTCAAGGACCGTCAACGCGCCTTGAAGGTTGGCGATGAGATTGGAATGCGTCTCACCCTCCAGAACAGTTTTGACACTACGCTTCGTTTGTCATTTGCCATTGGTGCGCTTCGCTTGGTTTGCACTAACGGTATGACCACAATGGAACGCGACGTTGACATGACCAGCAAGCACAATTCTAACGTGAACGTTGGTTTTTTGACGGACGCAGTGAATGTCGCCGTGGAACGTTTCGAAACTGCTTGTGAAGCTTTTAACAAGTTGAGTGAAGTTCAGTTCGATCATGACAAGGGCTTCAACGTTCTGAATCGCCTTGCCAAGTCTAAGGCTATCAGCGACCGTCAAAGCAGCAAGATCGCGGCCATCTGGGCTTCTCCTGATTACAAGGAGGACGAGGCTCGTAGCCTTTGGAATCTCTACAACGCTACGACTCAGTATCTCACCCGCGAGGTCGAGGGCAAGCGTTTCGAGCTTTCCAATCGCGTCAATCTCAACGTTCTGAAGCATCTGTCGCGCATTGCCACAAAGGGCGACATTGACCAGTGGACGGCTCCGGTTGCCGTTGAAGGTGTTCAGGGTGTTGCAGTAAACTAAAACTCAAGGGGGGCGAAAGCCCCCCTTATAACAACAACAAAAAAAAAGATGAAAATCAGAAACGGAAGTATCTACAACTACCATGGTGAAACGGTTCGCACGATCATGCGGACAGACAACGGCCTGCGCCTTGTCCAAAGCGCAACCAAGATGAATGGCTTTGCCCGTGATGCAGAGCTAGAAAAGGCAGACTCAAAAGCAGTTCAAAATTATATTGACAAAGTCAGAAAGCTTCGGCGTGTCAAGCACTAAACGCCAGACTTTCAAATAACTCCAAAGGGAAGATGCGCAGCATCTTCCTTTTTTTTTGTCAAGAAAAAAATTCAAGTCATAAGTCCTTGATAATCAACGACTTGCGCGGGGGGTCGAAGACGCCCCACCTAAGTGCTTGATAATCAACGAGTTACACCACCCCTCGCCCGAAGGCGAGGGGGGGCTGTTTGCTTGACTACGTTGACCACACTTTGTCAAGGCTAAGTTTTTTGAGTTTATTGATTTTAGTTTTCAACTCTTTCATTTTGTTTTGCATTTCGATTTGCAGCAATTTAATATCTTGTTGTGCTTCTTCGATTTTTTCTTGCTTCAGTTTTCTGCATTCATCTTTAAAGTCTATATCATGCTCTTTGCAAAGATGTTTCAGTAAGGTCATATTGATTTCACGCCATTCCTCGGAACACTGGTTGATGTTAATATTAAGACATTCGCATTTTCTACCTTTTGAATGCATTATTTTCTCAAAAACTAAAAGAGTATATATAGCCTTATTTTCCAACGCATAACTGTCCTCCGATTCAGTTGCTTCATGCAAAGCGACCAATTGAACATCGTCTCTTTTGCCGTATCCTTTTGCAGAATAAGGAGCGGCAAGCCTTTTTTCAATATCTACGGTTGTGTGTCCAGCATAATAAATGTTGTCTTCATCTACAAAAACGCGCTGGTGGTCGTGTTCCCATCTTGGTTCACGCTGCCATACAGCCTTCCAAACGTAAATGGTTGCAGAATTCTCTTTGTGTGTTTTTTCGTCAATGATTTTCATATGTGTGGTCTTTCGTTTGTTGTTTTAAAAGCATTATCTTTCCTCTAACAACAAAAAGAAGATATCAGGATTTTCTGTACGTGTCTACATTTTTTTAAAATTTTTTAAAAAAAATTAAACTTGACGCGTAATCCCTTGGTATTCAACGACTTGCGCGGGGGGTCGAAGACGCCCCACCTAAGTGCTTGGTATTAAGCAACTTACAACTTGGCACGTTTATTGCTACAATAAAAAAGATTATTTTTTTCTTGCAGCTACTTTTTAATTTGATACAATCATCAGCAATGAAAGCAGACATCTACTATAATCTCCACAAACATTGCCTGTCCGTTCGTCACAAGGGGCTGGTGGTCAATCACACCCAAGAGATCGCTCTTGAAAATGTCAAGTTTGTAGTCTCACAGGCTGGGCGGCGGCGGGTCTTGGAAGAAAAGAGGAAGAATGTCCATGCTTTCGTACGTGGCGAGATTCGCGCAATGGATGTTTATGATTCTGAGCCGGGACACGTTGTCAAGTATAATCCATATAAGTATAACAGCTTTGTGGACGAGAATGAAACGCCAGTCAAGGGCGCGAAAAAAGTTGCCATCTTTGGAAAGAAAGTTGTTGCGTGGGGATTGGAATTCTGATTTAATTACTGAAATGAAACCTGAAGATAGAATGAAACTTTTCCAGCTACTTGTTGCTGGGGAACAGTGCGTGGGTTGGGAGCAGTTCAAGCACAAGATGCACGACAAACGCTGGCTCGCCAGCGCAATCCGAGAAAAACTGATTCAAAAGAAGTCTGAAGTTGACTTCTTAGAAGATATACTGGATAATCTGGAGAAATGAAAGCTGAGAATGTTTGGAAATTATTTAGTTGACATTAAATAGCAATTTGCCAAATAGTAAATAATAAATTAATAAATACTAAATACGGCACAAAAAATGCTTTTAATTATAAGTAGATTGGTAATGTTTGTAAGTTGTTGATAGTCAACGACTTACGGGGGGGTCACGTAAGTGCTTGATATTCAACGGCTTACGTGGGCCGTCCTGCGGTAGCAGGAATTGTGCCAATCTTTGATTTCGTTTTTCATATCAATCTTCCACTTCCAATTCTGCGACATACCAATTGTCGCAGAAACGCAGCTTTTCCTTATACTTTCCATTAGCAGCTTCGTTAGCCTTATCTTCCGAAGAAAACAAAGAAACCAACTCAGACCCCTCGTAGTTATACTCTTTGAACAATCCGTAAACTTTCATAATTTTGATACTATTAGATTTTTTTGTTGTATGTCAAGCCTATTGACCCACCATTCACCCGACCACTGCTTTCCCATTGACCTTTGCGTTCCCAGAGACCTCTGCATACCCAGATACCATTGCATTCGCATAGACCTTTGCATACCCAAAGACCTCTGCATACCCATAGACCTTTGCATACCCAAATACCTCTGCATTCCCAGAAATCCTTGCATTCCCAGAGACCGTTGTATCCCCATAGACCCATGCTTTCCCAAAGACCTCTGCATACCCAGAGACCTCTGCATTATCAGAGGCCCATGCATCTTCAAAGACCCGTGCATTACCATAGACCTTTGCATTGTCAGATACCCAACAATCCCCCTTTTGACTTAGATTCCTTTCGGATTCAATGAATCCACCAAGGTCACCCTTCTTCACATTGGCAAAATCCTTCATGGCACGAATGCGCTTCAGTTTAGGATGAAGAGGGTGAGTTTCGTTTGTGATTTCGTATTTCATTTTGTTCATGGATACATGGTAGCACAAAGGGTAGGACAATACCTGTCCAACCCTTAAGATAGTTGAAAAAAAGTTTCAGCGAAGCTCGCTCGATGTTGGCAAGAAACCTGCTATGGGAATCTGCGTAAGTGCTTGATAGTCAACGACTTACGAGGGGGGCCACGTAAGTGCCTGATAGTCAACGACTTACGTGGGCCGTCCTGCGGTAGCAGGAATTGTGCCAACTATAGCTTGAAAAACAGATGATTTCCAATTGTGACGACTGGTTGCTTGCCCTTTGACCAGTAAGGGCGAACGGCCTTAGTATGATAATGATTCGCTTGCTTGGTGAATGTCAAGTCTAAATTGTTGATATTTTTCGCAAGCATCATTGCATACGCGGCTTGCGGCGTGTCAAGCAATTTTGTATTCAAACCTTTGTTGTTGCAACTGAATTGCAGTTTTTGCAAGCACACTTGTGCGCCCGTCAACTTGCGCTCTTTTGCTCGTTGACTTATGACGCAGGCTACGGCATACATGCCGACTTGTCCCTCGCCTCGCGCCTCGCCCAAGATAGTGATTGCAATCACCTCTTCTTGAGTTACTCCATTTGCGCTTGAAAGAACAAACAGAGAGAGAATAAAAGTAATGACGATTCGAAGTAGAGTGCTCATAGTTAAACCTCCCAAGCGTTAACGTGTGCGAGCCTGTGCATTTCATCTTGGGCGTCAAGACTTGAATTGCCGTCCCAAAGTTCAGCTTTGACGAATTGAACTTGAGAGAACCGGAGTCTCTTGAGCATAACCCACGTTTCAAGGGTCACGATACATCCTCTTTTAAGCTCCTTGCCGTCCTTAACAAGAACGTATTGCGTTTCGTCGTGTTGCGGGTTAAGAATCTTGTCGTCTTTCATTGTGCTTATAGCTTAAACCCAAAACCCCATTCTGTCAACCCCTCAAAGCGTTTTTCTTGAAAAAAGTTTTCGCGGCCTTTGGTCAAGGTTGGCACGGAACTTGCTGGGGGAAGGTTGGCATGATTCTTGCTATGGGGAGCATTCGTAAGTGCTTGATAATCAACGACTTGCGCCGGGGGCCCCCCTACCCCCCACGTAAACCCTTGATAATCAACGACTTACGCAGGGGGCGGGGGTAGCAAGTTCCGTGCCAAGGTTGCCCTTAGCACGAACCATGCCAACCTCAGCCCGAGGTGTCAAAGCATTCGCGATAGAGCTTTGGCATACCGTCTTCCCCTTCGATATAGTGGCCATACCCCCATCGGAGGATTTCCCCCTCCGGTTCGACAACGTCAGGAAACTTCGCGGCAATCTCCGCGAAGGTAGGTTGGTCGAACCGCTCCCATTGGGAGCCGTTCCACGATAGGCCGAACATAAAGTTCATGGCCTTGGAGTTCTGGGGGATGTTGAGTATGGTGTTTTCGTTTTTCATTGTGCTTATAGCTTAACCCCGAAACCCCATTCTGTCAACCCCCCAAAGCGTTTTTCTTGAAAAAAGTTTTCGCGGCCTTTGGTCAAGGTTGGCATGATTCTTGCTGCTGGGGGGACAACTTGTGTAAGTGCTTGATAGTCAACGGTCCCTGTTATTAAAAAGAGCCGCCGATAAACAAGTGACAAACGTGCACAAAATTAAAGCTTCCATTAAAGGGTCAATGCTGTTTATAATTGACATTTGAAACAGACTTGTCCCAACAAGCCCGACAGTCCATACATTTTCCGCTTTGCTTTGAGCTAGGGCAAGAAAAATCGTTGCCGGTTGACGCTCCAGAAGTGACAAGACCAAGCCGCTTGGCGATTCCCACAGGTGGCTTGCC
>Ga0209536_100017196_pt1 | contig 10255 bp, 7 predicted proteins | sample DeeMarSeWOR28_12_FD_187461 | JGI IMG/M metagenome (GOLD analysis project Ga0209536, IMG submission 187461) | Marine sediment microbial communities from White Oak River estuary, North Carolina - WOR-2-8_12 (SPAdes) (version 2) | ecosystem: Environmental > Aquatic > Marine > Intertidal zone >... | reverse complement strand
CCCTGACCGATGCCGGACTGCCCGAAGAAAAACTCCAGGCCCTGAAACAACAATTGCATGTAAACATACAAAATCCACCGCCAGCGAAATGATCACGCCGCCGTCAAAGCCAAATATTGTATATATTTATACAATTTTCCAGAATGATATCTTCAGTGTATGAATGTAACCTGGACTCCTGAGTTATCAGCGGCCATCCTGAATAAATGGCGCCCCTGACGCCATCATAAGTCCATCGATCTGTCTCTTCACCACATTTTTCAACATTTGGTGATGGTAAATCATCTTTAGCTAATGTCACTCAGAAAACTCTATCTCCATTACCAGACTGTGTCATGATTGACAAAACGATACATCCTGCTGTTTTGTCATTCCGGGCTTGACCCGGGCACGAAGTGAAGCTTTAGCGCTATCCAGTGTTTTTTCAGATTGCTATTCTACAGGATGAGGGATACGGGACCGGGGTTGGCGCTAACACAGGTTATGATAAACTTTAATTTGAAGGTGTTATATATCATTTGCTTTCTTAATGTTTCATTTTTTGCACTCCCCCTCCCCTTTATAATATCCGTAGCAGGCTGCAATAACGGCCCAGATTACAATCCAGATACTGAGCGCTTCACATATGTTTTGGACCCAGTACATCATTGTGTTTGCCCTCCCCGGAAGTCACGATGGATTGGTTGTTTTCAAATCCGCCGCGGCGGACTTTGCACCCGGTTACAACCGCAACGATTAAAGCACTGACGTGCTTTTGCCTTTTCGGCCTATGGCCGAAAATTCAAGCCACCGGCTATGCGGGTGGTCGTTGACTCCTCTTTTTCATGTTTTTATCTAAGCTATTGTCAGGCGGAAGCCAGTATCTAATTCACCTGGAAGAAAAAAGTAGAAGTTGAGAGCCGGTTCAACGAAAAAAAAGGAATAGGAGATAAGAGTATATGCGAAGTAACTTTGAGCGTGAGATTGAGCTTCAGACGAGTTCAGTATTAAAGTTCAAATATTACAGGGCACTGCGTATTGTCAAGGAAATTGATGCAGAGGCGCATTGAGAATATCTGCTGAAAACCTTATTTCCAGAACCTTAGATATCAGAATATCTGCAATCTCGGCTCATCTGCGATTTTTTTGATCTTAGACTCAATAAGGATTAAACCTACAATACAAAGTGCCCGTGGCATCAAAAAATTTTACCGAATTACCTTCTTTTACGATGAGAAAATATGATTTCGATCCTGAGATTTTAAAATAAAACCTGTCACGAGAAACCCACCATTTTCCCTTATATTTTAATTCTTCGGAGACTGAAAATGAAAGTTCACCATTCTTGGAACAGGATAGCACCAACGACTCCCCACCAGTAATGGATATTCCATCGTTAGGGGCAATCCATTTACTTCTTACCGCAAAGAGCTTTTTGATATCGTCATTTTTGAGCCGAACACCTTTTGATGCTTCAATAGCAGGTTCAGCGCCGATTTCTTTTTCACCTGCCGCTGAAAGGATGAGCCATAACAGCCGGCCAATATGGCGATTTGAAACCTGCCGGCCTGATAAGTCAGTGTTGACCCGGTGAACGACAACCAGTTTTCTGTAGGGAAGCACAAAAACACGATGCCCTCCCCAACCGGCCGCATAATAGCTGTGCGCCTTCACACTTACATTAGCTATCAGCCCTCTATTGACACCGGTCCACCACATGTATCCGTAGCCGCCGTCGATGCCTGTCTTTGAGTGGCTGGCCGTGCTTTCATGGACCCAGGCAGAAGAAACAATTTGCCTGTTTCGCCATCGGCCTTCATGCAAGAATAAAAGGCCGAAGCGGGCAAGATCCCGCGCACTCATCCGAAACAGATAATAGCGATGCATCGACAGCGGAGCATTTTTATAATCAGCATGGCTCAAATAACGACAGGAACTGACCTCAAAATCCTCCATCTGGAGAGGTTTGGCAAAGCGTGCATCGAACTCTTCGAATATCTTCGCATCTGTTTCCCGCTCAAAAATAGTACCGAGAGCATTGAAGTCCCAGTTGTTATAATACCAGAAAGTACCCGGGGGGTGGCTATTGCGTTTCGGCCGCAGAGCCCTCATTTCCGAAGATTCGCCCAGGGCAGGATGATAAATGCCGGAACGGGCCTTAATAAGGTCACCAACGGTTGCCTGCTTTTCTTCCGCTGTTAGCGAAGGCTCGAAGTCGTCAATACCAAGCTCTGCCATTGTCTTCGATAAATCAATTTTGCCCTCGTCCACATGGACACCGATAAGCCCACTCAACAGGCTTTTGCGCATGGAGTGGCATTGAAACTGTCTTGCTATGTCACCCCAGGCGTCAACCACAACCCCATCATCGACAATCATGACCGCATCCGAACCAATCTTTTTCGAGTATTTTTTAGCTAGGGCAAGTTTCTCTGATGACCAGCCGAGTTGTTCAGGTTCTGTTGCTTTCTGCCAATGTTCATCCGGGTATATAGCCTTGTTGATGCCATCATAAGGAATCCATTCTGGTTTTGGTGAACAGGCAGCGACAGAAACTAAAAGTAAACATAATAATATTTGGCGTTTCATGATGACCCCCGGATTGAACTTGGCAAAACTGTTTGTTATTTATTCTGAGATTTTGAATGGCTCAATTTCAAGTAGTGTGTCTGCTGCTGTTCGAGGCACATGCAGTTTACCATAATTACAGAATTGCAGATATCACAATCAATGGTTGTCAAGTCAAGCAAATCTTAATTTTAATTATTGCATAGAAGTGGTTTCAAAACCTCAGATCAGGTTCAAGGGCCCCGCTATACAAAAGCGGGATTTCACATCTTGATCTTAACAATTAAGGTGTTCAACAAGCGTCCCGCGAATTGGAAACGGAGCGCACACCTCGTGGCTGGAAGCAACTCCCACTGCTTTTTTAGCCATCATCATTTGAACCGTCAATCTCCAATATAAGCAGTGGGAGCGGCATCTTGCCGCGATTAATTAGCATTTCAATTCGCGGGACAACACAGCCTGCCCGCCATCGTCCGCCTGAGGCGGACTCAGGCGAGGCGGGCGGGCCATTGGACCTCAGTCCGCCAGAGGCGGATAAAATGGGCCTGCCCGCCAACGGCGGGTTTTGAAACCACTTCTAATCATCCTCATCCAGCCACAGTTAATAAATAACTCTGTGCTCTCTGTGCCTCTGTAGTGAAATTTTGTTTTCCCCTCAGCATTCCGCATTCCCACTTCCGAATTCGAAAGGCCCTTTTCCCCATGCTTTATTCCCTGACACCTGACACCCGCACCTGCCTGCGCCACGTAGCCCGGAGGGCGAAGAAGGGACATCTTGACCGCCCAGCCATTTTCCGCTATCATGTCCCCATCACTTCCGGGAATCTCCTTCTGCTTTCCACGCTCGTTTTCTTCATTCTGATTTCGACCGATCTGATCCAGCGCGACAAATAAAGTGCCACTTTTGATTTCATCTCAAAGTGACCGGTGTTGCGGCCCGGAAGTACGTATAGATTATAATGGTATATAAACAGGCGATGCGTACATCCACAAGTAGTTCGATATTCAACGTAGGGGCGGGGTTTATCCCCGCTAGCAAACCAGCACGAATAACGCTACGGGCGGGGATAACCAGACTATTCAATAACCGCTGCAATTTTGCTAAAAGTCCTCCCCCTTGATGGGGGAGGACTTGGGTGGGGGTGATCACCCTCCCCTTAATCCCCTCCCGTCCAGGGAGGGGAAATGACTTGTTTGATCCGCCTCTGGCCGATGAACCCCGCCCTTACAAAAAATTGACATCATCTAAACAAAAAAATGGTACCTCATGTTCCAGCAAATACTTTCGTACACAACACCTCAAGTCGTGCCATAACCATCTCTAAGATAAGAAAGGGTCGAGCTAAAATGTCTCAAAAACGGATATCACGAAGAGGATTCTTAAAGCTGACAATTATGTGCGGATCCGGTGCCGCGGGAATATCTGCTTTGGCAACCGGTTCGAATGCGGCCGAGGCAGCGGATTTTGAAAGCACCTGTCTTCAAGAAGAAACCCTGCAGGCATTTGCGGACACCATCATCCCGGGGCCACACTCGGACCCGGAGGGATCCCCGGGGGGGGTTGAGGCCGATGCCCTGGAGGTCCTGTATGACCCCTATTACGGATTGAAACCGTTTCTCGGCCTGCTTTCCAGAAACCTGAATCGCTCCGGTCTCTGGTGGTACCGCAAATTATTCAAGGAATTGGACCTATGTCAACGAACCGCCATCGTGTTGTTCAAAGATAATTTCTCATTTATTAAACCGATCTATGAACATGCTGAGATGCTTGTTAAACTTTCTTTTTACGGCGCCATCATCAATGATGTCGGAACAAATTACATCTCTTTTCCCGGACCGGCGCCCGGATATTTTGATTATTCCTTTAACGAGCAATTTGCGCAGCCGCAGACTGAAAATGGCAATTTACCATAGCGCAAGGGGGTAATATGGTCACCGAGAAAATAGACATTTGCATCATCGGCTCCGGCTTTGGCGGGTCTATCACCGCGGCAAGATTGGGCCAGGCGTCCGATCGCAGCATCGTTGTTTTGGAAAAAGGCAGGCGCTGGAAAGGCGACGATTTCCAGCAAAGCCAGGACACCAAATATCTCTTGGAGCTTTATGACGACATTTACGGCGATGGAATCTTTATTGGTCTGGGCAAAGGCGTGGGCGGCGGCTCGTTGATTTACAGTTCGCTGTGCTTTCGCACCCCCTCGATTGTTTTCGAAAAGCGCAGCCGGCGTGGACGCCGAATCTGGCCGCACAGGTATAGCCGCGAGAGTTTAGACCCCTATTATGAAACGGCCGAATCTGTGCTGGAGGTCGTCCAGCTCGGATGGACCGATGAAAGCCTGCCTTCCTGGCAGCTGGTTTCCAAAAAAGACGGCATTTTCGCCCATGCCTGCGATCTGCTGGGCAAAACATGCGATCCGGCCCGGGTATCGGTCAAAAATTGCCGCAACTGCGGATGGTGCACCGCAGGATGCAAGTTTGATAAAAAACAAAGCCTCATCTTAAATTACATTCCCATGGCAGAGGAAAACGGCGTCGAATTTCGGGCAGGATGCGAAGCCTGGGCCATCAAACCGGTCCGGGGTAAATATCGTGTGACATACAGGGATTTGTCAGCCGGCGCCTGGAAGCGGCTGAAAGCCAGGACCGTTATCGTGGCAGCCGGCGCCATTCACTCACCGGCATTGTTGCTGCGCTCAAAAAAATACCTGCCGCGGCTCAGCCGCCAGGTCGGCCGGAACCTGTCCGGCAACGGGGATATCGCCCTGGGCGGTTTGGTGCCCGATTTCGATTTTGTAGCTTACAAGGGCAAGATCATGGGAACCATTTCCTATGGCTGGTGGGAGGAAGGCATCGTGCTGGAGGCTGCCTTTGCCCTTCCCATCGGTCCCACGGCAAAATATAACACCCATCTGGAAGGGGCAGATCCACCTTACTACTGGGGCCTCGACCACAAGCATATGATGAAGAACTACAGCAACCATATTCTGTTTATCACCGGCCTGGGACTGGACGGCAATGACGGCAGCGTGGCCATCGATTGGGCCGGCCGCCCGAAGGTATCCTGGAAGACCGGCCCGAAAAGCCGGTCAATTTACGATGCGCAAATCCGGGCGGTCGGACAGATCATCGAGGCCCTGGGCGGAACCATGATGGTTACCCACTATATGAAAACCGGCGAGGTGATCACCGCCCATCCGCTGGGGACCTGCCGCATGGCAGATCATGTTTCCCGCGGAGTGGTCGATGAAAACTGTCAGGTGTTCAACTATCCCAATTTATATGTGGTGGATGGCAGCGTGATTCCCACGTCGCTGGGGGTAAATCCGGCCCTGACCATCGCAGCCATTGCAGAAAAGGTATCCGTATCCACCAGCGCCAACCTTTAGGAAATTGAACCTCCCGCAAGGCCGGGTGGTTTTTAATTTTTTGTGTTTCAAATCGCGGATTATGATTATCTAACCGGGGGAATAAAAATGAAATGTCCCAATTGCAAAGAAAAAGAACTGGTTGCTGTTCTTACCCAACAGGGGGTGGAGATAGATTATTGTCAGGATTGCAAGGGAATCTGGCTCGATAAAGGAGAAATATTTTATTTTACCAGAAAGCCTAAAGCGATTTACCGAGAACTGAAGGAGGCCATAAAACAGGGGCAGCCAACAGAGAGAATATGCCCGCGGACAGGAGAGGATATGCAGGCCATAAAGGTATTGAAAGGCAAGATCACGCTAGATTATTCTCCTTCTTCGGGTGGATTATGGTTTGATAGTGGAGAATTAGCAATATTAAGGGATCATTTTGGAGATAAATTTAAAATAAAAGTCGACAAAGCCGCTCTGCCGCCTGAGAAAAAAATTCCGCCGGCTGCTGTTTCCCTTCCCCCGCTTCCCAATCTATTTTTTCGTTCGACAATGGTCCTGGTATTTCTATATGGCCTCCTGACGTTAATCCTGATAACCTTGACCTTGTTTACAGGCCTCACTCCCCGCTTTGCCCTGATAATCGGCATCGCCATTGCGGCATTCCAGTTTCTGCTCGGCCCTTATATAACCGATCTATCTTTAAAATGGTTTTATAACCTCTCCTGGGTTCAGTATCAAAATTTACCGGTTTTTTTGAAAGATTTTATTGACCGCACCTGTAAAGACCAGAACATGAAAAATCCCCGAATGGGGATAATTTTAGACGGCGCACCCAATGCATTTACCTATGGACACACTCCCAACAATGCCAGGGTTGTCGTCACCCAGGGGCTTATGGATTTGCTCAATGAAGAGGAAGTCAAAGCGGTCGTCGCTCATGAAATTGGACATGCCAAACACTGGGATATGCTCATCATGACGGCGGCTCAACTCGTGCCTTTAATTTTATATTATATTTATCGAACGTTAATCCGAATGAAAAGCGAAGGGGAGGATAAATCAGAAGGGCCGCGGGTTGCCATCGCCATCGGGGCATATGTCCTGTTTATCGTCTCCCAGTACGTCGTCTTGTGGCTTTCACGAACACGGGAATATTTTGCCGACCGCTTTGCGGGAGAAGTAACTCAAAATCCCAGCAACCTGGCCAGCGGCCTGGTAAAAATAGGATACGGCCTTGCGGGAAAGAAATCGGAGAAGAAGAAGGAAGACAAAGACGATCGCAAGCCGGGTCTCGAGGCCGTGGGCGCGCTGGGAATATTTGATCCCAAGAGCGGGGTTGCCATGGCGGTATCGTCCCTGCCTTCAGTCAGTGCGGCACAGAGCATGGGAGATGAGATCGATAAGGAAAATTTAAGAGGCGCTATGAAATGGGATTTGTGGAATCCATGGGCCAAATATTATGAGATTAATTCAACCCATCCCCTGATTGCCAATCGACTGAATCACTTAAGCAAACAGGCAGAAGTCCTGGGCAAGGAGCCGTATATCAGCTTTGATGATACCAAACCCGAGTCTTACTGGGATGAGTTTTTAGTTGATATCTTCATTCGCTTTTTACCGCAGCTGACATTTGTTGGGGGTCTGGCGGTTTTCTTTGTGACCGGCAATGCATTTTGGATTGGTGCCGGAATATTTGGCTCCGCAATCAGCTCTTTTTTGAAGACCAAATTTTCCTACCCATCAGAAATATTCCCGGACATGTCTATCGCGAGTTTATTAAAAAAGGTAAAGGTATCCAATGTGCGACCGGTTGCCTGTAAAACCGGAGGAACCATCATCGGGCGCGGCATTCCCGGGCTTATCTGGTCAGAGGATTTTGTCATGCAGGATGAGACCGGAATTATATTTCTGGACTACCGGCAGCCCATCCCGCTGTGGGATTTTTTCTTCGGCCTGTTGCGGCGGGCAAAATATACCAACCAGAAAGCCGAAGTTGCGGGCTGGTACCGAAGAGCCCCGGTTCCATACATTGAGCTGAAAAGTATAAAAGCTGCAGGGGAAAAAGAAAGAAAATGCTATTCCTATCTAGCAAAATATTTCCTGGCAGCAATTCTGACAGCTATTGGCCTGGCCGCAATGCTGATGCCCGATGTCATTCAATCGATTTTGTCTGCTTAGGTTGATGTTTAGTATTTTATGTACAATCTCAATTGGAATTGCCTTGCATCTTCGATTAATAATCAGGCAAGGAGGTTTAAAATGCAACTTGAATATGTGATGTGCGATGACTGGTGGATAATGGCGAAAGACGAAAACGGTCAGATGTATTATATATCAACAGAATTCTGGCCGGAGTGGTCGGATTATCCCAAAGCCGCACGAAAAGAACCAAACTCGGTCGAAAAATACATGCTTCCTGTTGCGAAGACAAAATGGGACAAACTGGATTGGATAAAGTGTGGCGAGAATCGCAGGCGGGAGTTGATATGACAACGCTATAGCTCGAAACAGATATTTTCAAACATACGTAAAATCTGGGCGATTTTATGATATCTTTCAGCGACTAGTAAAAATAGAATTCGGAAAATCATTAACCAAACACGAAATAATAAATACAGAACGTCGGTTTGATTTTCAATCCGAAATCCAAAATTTGCAATCCGCAATTGATTGATTCTGCCTTACGAATTCTTTTCCCTCTGATTTCTGATTAAGCATTATGATATCCGTACTTTTACCAGAACTTGGATAGCATCTTACATATCCGTACTTTTACAATTTTGCAGATATCTCAATGATATCAAAACTTGATTTAATACTGGGATACTGGCTCAAATTAATTGGTTTCTGGCATAAAACTCTTTTTCCACCCTTTTTGTACAATTCTAAATGTGCTTTCCGATTACTTAACATTATTCTAGTGCACTAGTGCATTTTTTCATTCAATAATTCTTTAAAATTTTTGATATGAAAAAAAAGTTATGTTCTAGTTGGCATTTTTTTTCATATGTGTGTGAAAGAAATTTCATAACATTTTGAAATAAAATAAAATATTGACAAAACATTTATCATAATTTACTAAATCACCAAAATAGTTTTGCTGGTGTAAGCATAAAAAATTTTTTATCTTCTTCATTCCTACTTCAGATTTATCATTTTGACTGCCTGATTATTCTTCTTTTTGTTGGGCTTTGAAATTCAAGTTGTTGTAGACCGACACCTCAACTTTTGACATCAACCAGCAATTCTGTTCACAACCAAGACGTACTATAGAAAGGAGGAAGATGTGAAAACTGTATCGATGAGGAAGCTAATTTGGTGGATTCAGGTACTTCCAATAGTGGCTTTCGTTGTCTCCGGCATGACGGCTTGGGCGGAGGAGCCAGCATGGGATGAAGAAATCCCAGCAGAGGTCGCGGAAGTAGGCCCTCCGACCTTCACCAATGCGGTTTTGTTGGACAAGCCACCGATCTTGAAGGCCGAAAAGATAAAGGAACTTGAGTACTGGCAAGAAAATACCCATCTGCCGGGCCCCATGCTCGCAGACAGGGAGCAAGATCCTGCTTATCTTTATGATGCCTCGAGCGCGCCGGCGGACGGGACCGAGAGTGTTCTGGCGGACAAGAGCATGGCTCCGGGGGATGAAACATTGTTGGTCAAGGTTCAATTTAACAAGGCGATACCGAATAAACGCCAGTCCAACGTAATGGAGTCCAGCGTTGGTACCGGAGGTAAGTATGTATTTTACACCGGCAACTGGTTTGCGGCTCGTTCATCAAATGGTGGCAAAGATGCTGATGGGTTCAAATACATTGATCCCGTCGAAGGATTTCAAGACTTCTGTTGCGATCAGGTTGCTATCTACGATGCATCGCGCGACCGCCATTTCTGGTTGCGGATGGGCTTACCCAACTCAGCTGGGCAGAACAAATTCAAGCTAAGCGTTTCGAAAAATGGCATGATAGAGTTCTGGACCTACACTTTTAAGTCCCAAACACTTTTCGAAGGGGAATGGTTTGATTACCCTCACATCCAGCTTGGTGCAGATTATCTCTACCTTTCGTGGAATATGTTTAACGTAAACGGCTTTTGGCAGCGGACTGTGATGCTCCGCCTGCCTTTAGATGAAATGGCCGCCGGGGACAGTTTTTCTTTCAGTTACTTTTGGGATACGGAGTGGTTTACCTTTGTGCCGGTCCAGGGCGCTAAGCATACAATGTACTGGGCTTCCAACTGGGGGCCTGGTACCCCCGGCACGGCCTTCCGCATCTATCGGTGGGATGAGGATTCAGGCATAATCTCCATATACAATAGAACCCTCAATGCCAGCTTTAATTTCACTGGCCGTG